>Ga0214921_10005259_pt1 | contig 18425 bp, 17 predicted proteins | sample LL1505_MetaG_FD_177992 | JGI IMG/M metagenome (GOLD analysis project Ga0214921, IMG submission 177992) | Freshwater microbial communities from Lake Lanier, Atlanta, Georgia, United States - LL-1505 | ecosystem: Environmental > Aquatic > Freshwater > Lake | place: USA: Georgia | collected... | reverse complement strand
CAATATCATGGCGTTCTGTAAGGAGTTCAACGCACGCACGGCGAAGGAGGGAGGCAATATCCTTCCGGTCGTCATCACGGTTTATAAGGACAAGAGCTTCACTTTTATCACAAAGTCACCTCCCGCTTCGATCCTTTTAAAGAAAGCGGCCAACCTCGCTTCCGGCTCGAAGGAGCCGAATCGGGTGAAGGTCGGCAAGGTGACCAAGAAGCAGGTGATGGATATCGTAAAAGTAAAACGCAACGACCTGAACGCGGCCTCAGATGAAGCGGCTTTCCGCATTATTGCTGGAACGGCCCGCCAGATGGGTCTGGAAATCGCCGACTAAAAGGAGAATTTGATCATGCCTAAAGTACCCAGTCGTCGTTACCGCGAAGGAAGCAAGCTTCTCGAGCCCAAGAAGCGCTATTCCGTGAATGAAGCCGTTTCGTTGCTAAAGAAAATGCCCGCGGGAAAAAGCAAGGGAAACCCGAGCGTGGATCTTTCCTTTAATCTGGGCGTCGATCCTAAACAGAGTGATCAGGTGGTTCGTGGTACCGTAAGTCTCCCGCATGGTTCGGGTAAGAATGTCCGTGTGATCGTTTTTGCGCAGGGCAATGCGGCCGAAGCCGCCAAGAGTGCTGGAGCGATAGCGGTTGGTTATGCGGACCTGATCAAGAAAGTTTCCGAAGGTTGGGCTGATTTCGATGTGGCTGTTGCCACTCCCGACGCAATGATCGAGGTTCGTAAACTTGGAAAAGTTCTCGGACCTCGCGGTCTAATGCCGAATCCGAAAACGGGAACCGTGACGGAAGACACAGCCAAAGCTGTGAAGGAGTGTCAGGCTGGACGCGTCGAGTTCAAAGTCGACAAGGGTTCTAACCTCCACGTCAGCTGCGGAAAACTGAATTTTGAAGAGAAAAATCTGGGCGAAAACGTCCAGGCGGTTATCGAATCAGTTTCGCGTGCCCGCCCTGCGGGGGCAAAAGGAAAGTATCTTAAGAATTGTGTTCTCTCGGCCACTTTTTCCCCGGGCATCCCAATCGCGGTGACCGAGGTTGCGGCCGGGTCGGAAGATTAAAAGAAGGAGCTAGATCCAGATGAAAGAAGAGAAAGCCATAGTCATTGAAACGATGCGGGAGTGGGTGAAGTCCTCGCCCTATCTCATCGTTCTCGATTATACCGGGATGAAGGTTTCAGAGTTTTCGGAACTGCGCGGACGTCTGCGCAAGGTTGGCGCCGCTGTTAAGGTGGTGAAAAACACACTCTTCAAGCGGGCTCTCGGCGAAGCAGCTCTCCCGGTGATCGATAAGGATCTGGCAGGGCAGACGGCGGTCGTTTCCGGCGGGCAAGATGCGCCGGCGGCAGCTAAAGTGATCAAGACTTTTAAGGCAGAGTTCACGCGTCCTGCGGTTCGTGCCGGAGTAATGGATGGGAAGATTCTCGGAGTGAGTGAGATCACCATGCTGGCGGATCTGCCGTCGGCTGAGGTTCTCCGGGCCAAGCTTTTGGGTGCGATCGCGGCTCCGGCATCGACGCTGGTGCGTCTGCTGGCAGAGCCCGGTTCGCGTCTTGCCCGCGTGGTTCGGACCAAAACAGAGGCGGCTCCGGCAGCCTAAGGGAGAAGATGTACATGAAAGGCAGCAACTTCGTGTTAGCCCGGGAGCCTTTCCGGGATAATTCGATCACGGGTGTGATCGGCTAACCAAGGGCAACAAACAACACTCCGGCTTCCAAGAGGAGCCGGGGAAGGAGAAGAAAAAATGGCAGTAAATCTGGAAGAAGTCGTGACGACATTGAGCGGCCTGACCGTTCTTGAAGCGTCGGAACTCGTGAAGAAACTGGAAGACAAGTGGGGCGTGAGCGCGGCAGCACCCGTGGCGGTGGCGGCGGCAGCTCCGGCAGCTGGCGGCGGTGCTGCAGCTGAGGAAAAGACCACTTTCGAAGTCGTTCTTAAGGATGCAGGAGCCAACAAGATTGGCGTCATCAAGGAAGTCCGTGCCGTGGTGCCCGGACTCGGCCTGGCCGACGCGAAGGCTCTCGTTGAGGGTGCGCCCAAGACCGTCAAGGAAGGCGCGACCAAGGACGAAGCTGCAGAGATTAAAAAGAAACTCGAGGCGGCCGGCGCCAAGGTGGAAGTCAAATAAACCAACCCCCGGTTTGTCCGGGTTAAGGAGAAGCACGCATGTCGAAGTCGACCAAAGTCGAGCGGGTGAATTTCGGGCGGTTGCCCGAAACGGTGGAGATGCCGAATCTCATGGAGGTTCAGCTGGATTCCTACCGAGCCTTCCTACAGGAGGGAACCAACCCGAAACAGCGGAAGAACGTCGGCCTTCAGGCCGTCTTCCGGGAGGTCTTCCCGATCGAAAGTTACGACGAGAAGATCAAACTCGATTTCAGTCACTACGACCTCGGCGCCAGTAAGACGGGGCCGATCGAATGCCTGCGGGAAGGCGCCACGTATGCGGCCCCTCTTTATGTGACCTTCGTTTTGCATAATGAAGGATCCACGATTGAGGAGCGCGTCTACATGGGCGAACTCCCACTAATGACCAAGCAGGGGACCTTTGTGGTGAACGGTGCGGAGCGGGTGATTGTTAGCCAGCTCCACCGTTCCCCGGGGATATGCTTCGAATCGAGTGTTCACGCCAACGGAAAGATCCTGCACAGCTACCGGATCATTCCTGACCGTGGTTCTTGGCTCGAAGTTTCTTATGACACCTCCGACCTGTTGTACGTCCATTTGGATCGGCGCAAGCGCCGAAGGAAGTTCCTTCTAACCACGCTTCTTCGGGCGTTGGATTACAGCACGGATGAGGATATCATCTCCTTATTTTACCGGATCGACCCCCTGAAGCTTTCGGAGGATCTGGAAGAAAACGAACTCAGCCAGAAGGTTCTCATCAAGGAAGTGCGCGATACTGCCAACGCTGACTTGGTCGTGGCTCGTGCTTTTGAGCCTCTGACCAAGGGCGTCGTTCGTCAGTTGCTCGACCTTGGCTTAAAATCAGTTGAAGTTGTCGACGTCCGTGTTGATGACACCATTCTAAAATGTCTCAAAAAGGATCCGACGAAGGATACAGAGTCGGCTCTTAAAGAGATCTACCGCCGTCTCCGTCCAGGAGATCCACCCACCGTCACAAACGCAAAGGCCCTGCTCAAGCGTCTCTTTTTCGACCCGAAACGCTATGACATCGGTCGCGTTGGACGGCACAAACTAAACCAGAAGCTTGGTCTTCAGACTGACTTGGAAACCCGCATCCTCACCAAGGAAGACGTGGTGGCGGCGACCAGTTACCTGATCAACCTGCGTTTGGGCGAGGGGACCACGGATGACATTGATCATTTAGGTAGTCGCCGCGTTCGCACCGTAGGGGAACTTCTTTCCAACCAATGCCGTACCGGTTTGAGCCGGACGGAGCGCTTGGTGAAAGAACGAATGACCCTGTTCGACGTCAACACAGAGGGTATGACGCCGCAGAAGCTCATTAATCCGAAAGCCCTTTCTGCTGTCATTCGCGACTTCTTCGGTCGCAGTCAACTGTCCCAGTTGATGGATCAGACGAACCCGCTCAGCGAGATGACGCATAAACGGCGACTCTCCGCGCTTGGACCGGGAGGTTTGAGCCGTGACCGGGCGGGCTTTGAAGTCCGCGACGTGCATCCTTCGCACTACGGACGTATCTGCCCAATCGAAACTCCTGAAGGTCCGAACATCGGATTGATCTCAAGTCTTTCGACGTTCGGCCGGATCAATGAATTCGGTTTCATCGAAACTCCGTACCGCAAGGTTGTGGACGGAAAAGTCCGTGAAGATCTTGATTATCTGACTGCCGATCAGGAGGAGAACTTTATTGTGGCCCAGGCGAACTCCGCCGTGGACGGTCATGGAAAGTTTACCTCCCCACGGGTTTCCGTACGTTATCGTGGCGAGTTCCTGGAAGTTGAACCCGACAAGGTTCACTATATGGACGTTTCGCCGAAGCAGTTGGTTTCGGTGGCTGCCTCGTTGATTCCATTCTTGGAGCACGACGACGCCAACCGAGCCCTCATGGGTTCGAACATGCAACGCCAAGGTGTACCTCTGCTTATTTCAGAGGCTCCTGTTGTCGGAACCGGAATGGAAGGGAAAGTCGCAAAGGATTCCCATGCCATGATCGTGAGTGAAGGCCCCGGGAAGGTGGCTTCGGTTACCGCCCGTCAGGTTATTGTCACCGAAGACGGCAAAGCACCGGAAAATAAGAAACGGCTCAAGACAGATCCTGAAAAAGGGATTTATGTGTACGATCTTCGCAAATTCATGCGTTCCAATAACGGAACATGCGTGAATCAGAAGCCGATTGTGCATGTCGGGCAGCGCGTTTCCAAGGGAACCGTGATTGCTGACGGTCCCTGCACGGATAACGGTGAATTGGCTCTCGGTCGCAATGTGGTGGTCGCATTCATGCCGTGGCATGGATACAACTTCGAGGACGCCATTCTTCTCAACCAACGACTGGTCAAAGAGGACGTCTACACAAGCATCCATATTGAGGAATTTGAGATCGCGGCCCGCGACACCAAGCTTGGACCTGAAGAAATCACCCGAGACATCCCGAATGTTGGCGACGAGGCCTTGAAAAATCTCGGACCCGACGGAGTGGTTCGTGTGGGTGCGGAAGTGAAAGCCGGAGATATTTTGGTTGGAAAAATCACCCCGAAGAGCGAGACAGAATTAGCGCCCGAAGAGCGCTTGCTGCGCGCGATCTTCGGTGAAAAAGCTGCTGACGTGAAGGATAGCTCACTGGTTGTGCCTTCGGGCTCTGCGGGAATCGTCATGGATGTTAAATCTACTGGCGGTGCCATCAAAAAAGATGTGATCAAGCTGGCTCCCGGCGAGGCCAAACGTCATGCCAAAGGTGTAGAAGATAAGTACATCAAGAAGCATGCCGCGTTGAAGGAGGAGTTGACCCAAGCTCTTTCGAACATCCTGCTGAACGAGAAGATTCCCTTGGATGTAGTCAATGCCGAGACAGGTGAGATCATTATTCCGGCCAACCGAAAAATCACGAAGACCTTGCTGCGTAAAATCGCCGATGTGTATCACCATATCGAAATCGATCCAAGCCCGATCCGGATTAAAATCCGTGAAATCATCTCGAGCTACGAGCAGAAGTTCAACCAACTCGACAACGAGAAGGATATGGAACTCGAGCGCGTCGAATCGGGTGAAGATATCGATCCTGGTGTGATCAAGCAGGTTAAGGTGTACGTTGCCGCCAAGCGGAAGATTGCTGTGGGTGATAAGATGGCAGGACGTCACGGAAATAAGGGTGTTGTCGCCAAGATTGTCCCCGAAGAGGACATGCCCTTCCTACCTGACGGGACACCCGTCGATATTATCCTCAATCCGCTGGGCGTGCCCTCACGTATGAACGTAGGTCAGGTGCTGGAGACCCATCTTGGGATCGCCGCACGAGCCCTTGGATTCAACGTGGCCACACCTGTATTTGACGGAATCAGTGAGACGAAGATCCGAGAGTTCCTGAAGAAGGCCAAACTTGATGAGGATGGAAAATCCACCTTGATCGACGGCCGCACAGGGGAATTCTTCGACCAGCGGGTCGTTGTGGGGCTCATCTACATGATGAAGCTCCATCACTTGGTAGCGGACAAGATTCACGCACGAGCGGTCGGACCCTACTCCCTCGTCACTCAGCAACCGCTGGGAGGTAAGGCTCAGTATGGGGGTCAGCGTTATGGAGAAATGGAAGTGTGGGCAATGGAGGCCTATGGTGCCGCATACACACTCCAGGAGCTTCTGACGGTGAAATCCGACGACGTGGCCGGACGAACCCGTATTTACGAGAGCATCGTCAAGGGGGATAACTCCCTCGAAGCGGGCACTCCGGAGTCCTTCAATGTATTGATCAAGGAAATGCAGAGTCTCTGTCTTGACGTTAAGGTTGGTGAGCGTAGCCGCGTCGTGGACGAAGACCTGCAGAAACCGAACCTTCTGGAAGTAGCCGCTGCTTAACCCAACTGGAAAACATCCATCCCATGAACAAACAGACCCAATCCGCACGTGAAATCCTAGGCATGGAAAGAACTGTCGGTTTCGACGAAGTGAGCATTACTGTCGCTTCGCCGGAATCGATTCTTTCCTGGAGCCGTGGTGAAACCAAAAATCCTGAAACCATCAACTACCGGACCTTCAAGCCGGAAAAAGGCGGTTTATTCTGCGAGAGGATTTTCGGGCCCACCAAGGATTACGAGTGTTCCTGCGGAAAGTATAAGCGGATCAAGTTCAAGGGTGTGATTTGTGATCGTTGTGGCGTCGAAGTCACTTTGGCTCGCGTCCGTCGTGAGCGCATGGGTCACATTGAGTTAGCGGTTCCTGTCAGCCACATCTGGTTCTACAAATGCATGCCAAGCCGTCTTGGCTTGATGATGGATATGACCGCTCGCGAACTCGAGCGGGTGATTTACTACGAGGACTACCTGGTGATCGATCCAGGGAAAACCCCGCTTAAGGAGAAGCAGCTCTTAACTGAAACCGAGTATCGTGAAGCTCAGGAGCAATTTGGTGACTCTTTCGTCGCGAAAATGGGCGCAGAAGCGATCCGCGATGTCTTCAAAAAGATGGATCTGGATGAGGTCGTCACAGAACTTGAACAGCAGTTGGAGACAACTCGCAGTAAGCAGACCCGGAAAAAAGTCGCCAAGCGGTTGAAGCTCGTGCAGGGCTTCATCAACGCAGGTGCCCGACCCGAGTGGATGATTTTGGAAATTCTCCCTGTCATACCGCCTGATCTTCGTCCGTTGGTTCCGCTGGAAGGGGGTCGTTTTGCCACCTCCGATCTGAACGATCTGTATCGTCGGGTTATTAATCGGAACAACCGTTTGCGGAATTTGCTCCAACTCAAGACACCCGAGGTCATTATCCGCAATGAAAAGCGAATGTTGCAGGAATCTGTGGATGCCTTGATGGATAACGGGCGCCACGGGCGTGCCGTCACCGGGGCAGGCAACCGCCCACTCAAGTCGCTCTCCGACATGTTAAAGGGGAAGACCGGTCGATTCCGGATGAACCTTCTCGGAAAACGCGTCGATTACTCAGGACGTTCCGTTATTGTTATCGGGCCTGAGCTCAAGCTGAACGAGTGCGGATTACCTAAGAAGATGGCTTTGGTCCTCTTTGAACCGTTTATCATCCGTCGTCTCAAGGAGCTTGGACAAGTCCACACCGTCCGCTCGGCCAAGAAGATGATCGAACGGAAGGAGTCCATCGTTTGGGACACACTGGACGAAGTGACCCGCGAGCATCCTGTTCTGTTGAATCGTGCTCCGACGCTCCACCGTTTGTCCGTGCAGGCTTTCGAGCCGAAGTTGATTGAAGGGGACGCCATCCGTATTCATCCGCTTGTTTGTACCGCCTACAACGCGGACTTCGACGGTGATCAGATGGCGGTTCACGTTCCTCTTAGTGTGGAGGCGCAGTTGGAAGCCCGTCTCCTCATGCTGGCTCCAAATAATATATTTGGACCTAGTAATGGGCGTCCTATCACGACCCCCAGCCAGGACATTACACTGGGTTGCTACTACCTGTCTCAAAATCCAATGCGGTCGACGGAGAAACAGGACAAACAGAAGAAGCGTCTCAGTGCTTTCTCCGAGGCTGACGAGGTTGATTTCGCCATCGCTGAGGGAAGCATCAAGACCCATGACATGATTCTTTTTAAGAATCCTGATTTCGGGAAAGAAACAATCTTCGGTGACGCAACTAAGAAGTTTATCGAAACGACTCCTGGGCGAGTGAAGTTTAACAGCATCTGGCCTCAGGAATTGGGCTTCGTCAATAAGGCGGCAGGGAAAAAGCAAATTGGTGAAATCATTCTCCGTTGCTACGAGAAGGCGGGTCATGCCGCTACGGTGGAATGCCTAGATAAGCTGAAGGATCTCGGCTTTATGGCCGCTACCCGCGCGGGTGTATCTATCGGTATTAACGATATGATCATTCCTGAGGAAAAACCCCAGGTGATCGACCGGGCCCGTCAGTCAGTGACCCAAGTCGAAAAACAGTACCGTATGGGTGCGATCACAGATGGTGAACGCTATAACAAAATCGTCGATATCTGGACCCAGGCTACAGAGGAAATTTCCTCGGCCATGTACCGAACGTTAGAGCACAACGAGGGTCGCAAGGACTTTAATCCCGTTTATCTGATGGTGGATTCCGGGGCTCGAGGAAACCGAAACCAAGTTCGTCAGTTAGCTGGCATGCGCGGTTTGATGGCCAAGCCTTCAGGTGAAATCATCGAGCGTCCCATCACAGCCAGCTTCCGTGAAGGTCTTTCCGTGCTCGAGTACTTCATTAGTACTCACGGTGCGCGTAAAGGATTGGCTGACACGGCCCTGAAGACTGCAGATTCGGGTTACATGACCCGCAAACTTTGCGACGTCGCTATGGATATGATCATCCGTGAGCCGGATTGCGGTACGGAGCGGGGAATCTGGGTCAAAGCGATCATGGAGGGGGATGATGAAATCGTCCGCCTGCGTGACCGCATCTATGGACGGACTTCTTGCGACGACATCGTGGATCCTGTGACGAAGAACAAGATTGTTGTTGCCGGCCAGTTGATCAATGAAAAGGCTGCAGCAGCCATTGAAAATTTAGGGCAAGAGCGAGTAAAAATCCGCTCCGCGCTGACCTGTGAAACCCGGCGTGGAGTTTGTGCTTCCTGCTATGGCCTTAACCTTGCGACAAACCAACAGGCAAAACTTGGAGAGTCGGTCGGGATCATCGCGGCACAGAGCATCGGCGAACCAGGAACGCAGCTCACCATGCGTACCTTCCACATCGGTGGAACAGCCTCGCAGGTGTTCAAGCAACCCCAGATCAAGGCGAAGAATGATGGAACCATCCAGTACACCGATCTTCGGACTGTAAAGGCGCTGGAAGGTCACGATATCGTTCTCAATAAGAACGGCTTTATTAGTGTCCATGCGACAGATGGCCGTGAACTCGAACGGTATCCGGTTGTGATCGGATCGATGATCTCGGTTCCTGAGGGCGGCAAGGTCAAGAAGGGTCAAAGTTTCGTCCAGTGGGATCCTTACAACATCTCGATCCTGACCGAAAAGGCCGGGCGGGTTGAGTTCAAGGATATCCTCGAAGGGGTGACGATGAAAAAGGAAGTTGACGAGACAACCAAGTCGGTCGGCACCGTAATCATTGAGCACAAGGAAGACCTGCATCCTCAGATCGCCATAGTCGATCAGGCCGGTGCAGTCGTGGCTGCTTATAGCATCCCAGCGGGAGCCCATATTGAGGTGAAGGATGGGGAGAAGGTTCAAGCCGGACAGCGTTTGGCGAAGACCCCCCGGAAAGTCACCAAGACCAAGGATATCACCGGTGGACTACCCCGTGTCGCTGAACTCTTTGAGGCACGTCGTCCAAAGGATGCCGCCGAAATCGCTAAAATCGACGGCATCGTCGATCTTCAGGGGAATTTGCGCGGAAAGAAAAAACTGGTCATCAAAGATTCTGAAACTGGCGCTGAAGAGGAGCATCTCATCCCTCTCTCTAAGCATTTGATTGTTTACAAGGGGGATACGGTCAAGAAGGGCCAACAGTTGACCGAAGGTCCCGTAGTGCCTCATGAAATTCTTGAGGTCTGCGGACCCCAAGAACTGCAGGAGTATCTCGTGAACGAAGTGCAGGAGGTTTATCGACTGCAGGGCGTCGAGATTAATGACAAGCACATCGAGATCATTGTTCGTCAAATGCTTCGCAAGGTGAAGATCACTGAGCCTGGCGATACCCAGCTTCTATGGGGCGAGCAGGTGGATCGGACGACCTTTGAAGATGAGAACCGTGAGATTGAGGCTAAGGGTGGAAAACCTGCTGAAGCGACCCCTGTGTTGCTTGGTATCACCAAGGCCTCTCTTGAGACGGAGAGCTTCATCTCTGCGGCGTCCTTCCAAGACACGACGCGCATCCTTACCGATGCGGCCACCTTGGGCAAAGTTGATAAGCTCCTTGGATTCAAGGAGAACGTCATCATGGGTCATTTGATTCCTGCCGGGACAGGCTTTAGTGCCTACCGAAAGATCAAGTTGTTGCACCTAGGCGAACCTGTGGGTGAGCCTTTGGTCAGCTCCCAGCCGGAAGAGGAGAGGGCTCGTAAAGTCGCCCTCGATATTCCAGCTGCCTTGGCCAGCTGAGCTTGAATCCCTTTCCGGGGATACAAGCGGCGTAGCAAGTCTCCTTATAGACAGTGCAGCTATGCTCCAGTGGGCTCCTTGGGCTCATGGCCACAGTGCCTTGGCGTTCGGTATATCGCCTCAGAGCTATGTTGTGCCGGTGAGCACTTATTGCCTTTTAGAGGCGAAGAAATCTTCGGAAAACCCTTGTCATAAAGCAATTTTTAGGGCAGGATTTTAGTTTCCGCTGTCATCCGGTCGGAGTCTGAAAAGATAACGATTAGGTCAGTCGGCATGTGACGGTTCGGTGGAATCGTCCTCCATGCGTGCTTCGAGCGCTTCATGGAACCCGCTAACGGGTTGCCCTCTGTCTAGGAAGGTCTGCGGGGGAGAAAAACAAGACATGCCGACGATCAATCAGCTGGTTCGTTTTGGTCGCTCCGCCATTAAGCGTGGCACCAAAGCGCCTGCTTTGCATGGATGCCCCCAGCGTCGTGGCGTCTGTCTGCAGGTTATGACCCGCACCCCTAAAAAACCGAATTCAGCTCTACGAAAAGTCGCTAAAGTTCGTTTGTCGAACGGGGAGGAAGTGATCGCCTACATCCCTGGCGAAAACCATAATTTACAGGAACACTCGATTGTTTTGGTCCGTGGCGGTCGAGTGAAGGATTTGCCCGGCGTTCGTTACCACATTGTTCGTGGCACGCTAGACGCGCTAGGCGCTTCGGGTCCTAGCAACTCGAACAAGTTGGCCCGACTTGTTTCCCGCAGTAAATACGGTGTCAAACGCCCCAAAGGCGGTGGTGCCAAAGCAGCCGCTGAGGCCAAACCGGCGAAAGCCTAAAACTCAGGAGAATTTCTCATGTCACGTCGCCGTCGTCATATTTCCCGCAAGACCACCCCGGATCCGGTTTATGAGAGCCCTCTGGTTGGGCGGATGATTGGTTACATTCTTAAAAAAGGGAAGTACTCCACTGCCAGCCGCTTGGTTTATAATGCGATCAAGCGGGCGAATGAGGGTGGATCCGGTGGCGATCCTTTGGCTGTTGTCCAGAAAGCCGTGGAAAATGTGAAGCCTCGCCTTGAAGTGAAATCACGCCGTGTGGGTGGTGCAACCTACCAGGTACCAGTCGAGACGACCCCCGAGCGCCAGCTCTCACTCGCTTTGCGCTGGATTGTGGAGCTCGCCAATAACCGCAAGGGTATGGCTTTTGAAAAGGCGCTCTCCCAAGAGATTCGGGATGCTGCAGCCGGGCAGGGGAATGCGATTAAGAAGCGGGATGAAACTCATCGAATGGCTCAAGCCAATCGCGCGTTTGCTCATTTGCGTTGGTAAACGGATCAGACCATGCCTCCTGCCACAGCATCTGCCCGTAGTTACTCCCTCGAGCGCACGAGGAATATCGGGATCTGTGCACACATCGATGCAGGAAAAACAACGCTGACGGAGCGGATTCTTTTCTATACTGGCAGCATCCACAAGATGGGTGAGGTGCATGAAGGCACCACCGTCACGGACTGGATGGAGCAGGAGAGGGAGCGCGGGATCACAATCACTTCAGCCGCGACAACATGTTTCTGGCCTGTGAAAGAAGAAGCGGGGCTGATTAAGTCTTTCGAAAAAACGAAGAACCGCATCAATATTATCGACACTCCCGGACACGTGGACTTCACGGCCGAGGTGGAGCGTTCTTTGCGCGTGTTGGACGGTGCCATCGCTGTTTTTTGCGGGGTGGCGGGTGTACAGCCCCAGAGTGAGACGGTTTGGCGTCAGGCCAACAAGTACGGGGTCCCGCGTATCGCTTTCGTAAACAAAATGGATCGAACAGGTGCCGACTTCGATAAGGCTGTTTCTGAAATGAAAACAAAGCTAGGAGCGAATGCCTGCCCCATCCTCATCCCTATGGGGAAAGAAGACACGCTTCAGGGGCAACTCGACCTGATCAATCAAAAAGCGATCGTTTACACAGATAGTAAAACTCTTGGTTCGACTTATGAAATTCGTGATATTCCTGAAGAGTTTAAGGCCCTAGCCAAAAAAGGCTTAGACGAGTTGATCGAAAGGGTGGCTGATGTGGACGAAGAAGTGGGGAATATGTTCCTTGAGGAAAAACGTCCCGATGTGAAGCAACTTAAGGCAGCCGTCCGTAGGGCTGTCATTGCCAATAAAATTGTACCCGTGGTGGGTGGTTCCGCCTTTAAGAACAAGGGTGTTCAAAGCTTAGTCGACGCCGTGGTAGAATATCTTCCCAGCCCGATCGACATTCCTCCCGCCGTCGGTCACAGCACCGAAAATCCTGAGGAACGGATTCCGGTCAAGGTGGATGATGGAGAGAAATTCTGCTCGTTGGCCTTCAAACTTTGGACCGATCCTTTTGTAGGGAAGCTGATCTTTTTCCGTGTGTATTCCGGAAAACTTTCGAAGGGTGAATTTATTTATAATTCCCGCACCGGGAAACGCGAGCGGGTGAGCCGTCTAATCCAGATTCAGGCAGACAAGCGTGAGGATATCGACACCGTTTTTGCAGGCGATATCGCCGCTACGGTCGGTTTGAAGGATATCGCCACGGGCGACACCCTGCGAAACGAAGATTTAGAAATCACCTTAGAACCCCCCAGCTTCCCGGAACCCGTCATCTCGATGGCGGTGGAGCCTAAGACAAAAGGGGATCGAGAAAAGATGGGTGAAGCCTTACAGCGTCTTTCCGAAGAGGATCCAACCTTCCAGGTTCAATCTAACGAAGAGACCGGTCAGACCATCATCAAAGGGATGGGCGAACTTCATTTGGAAATTATTTGCGACCGGTTGAAGCGTGAATTCAGTGTGGAGACAAACGCCGGAGCGCCTCAGATTGCCTACCGTGAAACCATCACCAAGAGTTCGGATGGTGAAGGAAAGCTTATTAAGCAGTCCGGGGGTCGCGGTCAGTACGGCCACGTTATTTTGAAAGTCGAGCCGCAAGAACGTGGCAAGGGAATTGTGGTCGAAAACAAGGTGACGGGTGGAAATATTCCCAAGGAATACATTCCTGCTGTGAAGAAGGGCGTGGAAGAGGCTGTTCTCAATGGCGTAATCCACGGAAGCCCTGTGATCGATATAAAGATCCAAATCATGGACGGCTCTTATCACGAGGTGGATTCTAATGAGTTGGCATTCAAGATGGCGGCTATTTTCGCGGTTAAGGATGCCATGCAAAAGGCAGGGCCGATTCTACTGGAGCCCATTATGTTGGTCGAATGTTCGACGCCTGATGAGTTTCAAGGCGACATCCTTGGTGATATCAACCGTCGTCGCGGCAAGATCATGAACGTCGATTCCAAGAGTTTGACCTCCATTGTTAAGGCGGAGGTGCCCTTGGCTGAAATGTTTGGATACGTCAACACGATCCGGTCCCTCTCACGTGGACGTGCGGCTTATTCGATGGAACCTTCCCACTTTGAACAGGTTCCGTCGAGCGTGCTCGCGTCCGTCACCCAACAAAAGAAAGGCTAATTCCATGGCCGCAACCCGTATTCGCATTCGTTTGAAGTCCTTTGATTACCGATTGCTCGACAAGGCAGCAGGGGAGATTGCTGAAACTGCATCCCGCACGGGATCCCGTGTTGCTGGTCCCATCCCTTTGCCGACCAAGATTGAGCGCTATACGGTCAATCGTTCGCCCCATTGCGATAAAAAGAGCATGGAGCAGTTTGAAATTCGCACACACAAGCGGCTACTGGATATCCTGGAGCCCTCCGGCAAGACGGTAGACGAGTTGAAGAAACTCAACCTTCCCGCCGGTGTAGATATCACCATCAAGATTTAAAACGAGGAGCAACCAACATGATCGAGCGTTTTGGCATGATCGGAAAGAAGGTCGGAATGACCCGGATCTATGATGATCAGGGGCAGGCCACTGCCGTGACCGTCATTTCGGCAGAAACGAACACCGTGTATGAAGTCCGCACCCCTGAAAAATCTCGTGTGAAGGCGGTCGTTTTGGGAATGGGTGAGCGGAAAGCGTCGCGTACCAACAAGCCTCAGCGGGTTGCTTTTGAAAAAGCTGGACGCAAGAATCCGATGGTTCTTCGGCAGTTTCGTGCGGCTCCTGCCGATTTGGCTGTGGGTTCCGAGGTGAATGTCACGCGTTTTAAGGCTGGGCAACTCGTCGACGTGCTCGGTGTTTCCAAGGGCAAAGGTTTCCATGGTGTAATGCGGAAGCATAATTATGCCGGACAGGCTGATGCGCACGGTTCCACGACCCATCGTCGTAACGGAGCCATTGGTTGCCGCTCGACTCCTGGTCGTGTCTACAAGAACGCCGGCATGCCCGGACATCTTGGAAGTGACAATTGCACGATTCAGAATTTGAAAGTCATGCAGGTGAGGGAAGGCGAGAAGCTGATTCTCGTCCGCGGTGCGATTCCTGGACCTAATGGATCTGTGGTGATCGTGCGGGACGCGATCAAAGAAGCGGTGAAGGCCTAACATCATGAGTAAAGCCAAAGCCATCAATATTTCCGCGGCTGAAAAAGCCTTGGGCGTCGAGCTCTATAAAAACCGTAAAGCTAGCCAAGCCCTGCATGAGGCCGTGACTGCCTACCAAGCTAACCGGCGTTCGGGAACGCATGCCACTTTGACCAAGGCCACTGTTGACTTGTCCGGAACCAAGCCATGGAGGCAAAAAGGCACCGGGCGTGCCCGTGCCGGTTATAAATCTTCGCCGGTATGGCGTGGTGGCGGAGTGGCCTTCGGTCCGCATCCCAGGGATTACAGTCAAAATATTCCCAAGACAGTACTTCGTACAGCCTTACGGCGTGCCATTTCCGATCTAGCCGCAGCTGGCACATTGCATACGGGTTCGGCCCCCGCTTTAAAGGCGCCGAAGACCAAGGAATTGATTAGTTGGATCAAGGATGCAGGTTTACCGCTTTCCGTTCTGCTTATCCTATCAAAGCCTGAAGAAACGCTGTTGAAAGCGGCTCGCAATCTTCAGGAAGTGGATGTTCGTCCAGCCCGCGAAGTGAATGCGGAGGATCTGTTGCGTCGTCGTCAGGTCTGGATTTCAGAAGAGGCATGGTCGGAGTTGGGTCGTCGTCTACAACCGAAAGTCAAAAAGGATAACGCATCATGAGATCACCTACAGAAGTCATTTACTGGCCGTGCGTTTCCGAAAAGGGAACCCGTCTCGCTAGCTCCCATAATCAATACCTCTTTGAAGTTGCTCCTGACGCCACCAAATTGGAAATCCGTCAGGCGATCACTGCTTTGTTCGGTAAGAAGGTCCTTCGCGTGAATACCATGCGTCGCCAAGGGAAAGTCCGTCGTTCCCGTCGTGGGGAACCTGGCCGTAAAAACCACACCAAACGGGCCATCGTGACCCTGGCCGAAGGCCAGAAGATCGAGACTGCATAAGGAGTAATATTATGGCCCTTAAAGAATTTCGCCCTTTAACACCATCCTTGCGGTATACCATGCTGCGGGATTTCTCGGAATTGACTCCCGACTCTGTGCCGGAGAAATCACTTCTCGAGATCAAGAAACGGACCGGAGGACGCAACGTCTATGGTCGGATGACTTCTCGTCATCGTGGTGGTGGTCACAAAAAGAAGTTTCGTATCATTGAATGGAATCGATCGAAGCGTTCCGCCCCTGGGAAAGTTCTCGCGATTCAGTATGATCCTAACCGTTCGGCCCGCATTGCGCTGCTCGAGTACGGACCCAAGGATCGTGCTTACATCTTAGCACCGGAAGGTCTGAAAGTCGGAACTTCCGTGGTCGCAGGGAAATCCGTTCCCGCTGAGATTGGAAATGCGCTTCCCTTGCGTGCCATTCCTCAGGGTCTTCCGTTGCATAATATAGAACTCGTTCCCGGGCGTGGCGCCAAGATGGTTCGCTCAGCCGGAGTAGCCGCAATCTGTACCGCCATCGACGGTGACGATGCTCTCCTGCGTCTTCCCTCAGGCGAAGTACGCCGACTTCATGCCGATTGTTACGCCACGGTGGGACAAGTGGGAAACATTGCCCATGAAAAGGTTAGCCTAGGTAAGGCTGGCCGTGCACGATGGCTTGGTCGGCGTCCCCACACACGAGGCATGGTTATGAACCCGGTCGATCATCCGATGGGAGGTGGGCAGGGGAAGAGTAAAGGTGGAGGAGGACGTCAGCATCCTGTATCTCCGTGGGGCCAGTTGGCCAAGGGTCTCAAGACCCGCAAGCGTCACAAACCTTCGAGCCGATTCATTGTGGAAGATCGGAGAAAGAAGAGATCGTCATGAGTCGAAGTCTAAAAAAAGGTCCATTCATCGATGACCATTTGATGGTCAAGATCCAGAAAATGGGTGGTGCAAAGAAGCCGATCAAAACATGGTCACGGCGTTCCATGATTGCGCCCGAATTTGTTGGGCACACCTTTCTGGTTCACAACGGTAAGGCTTTCAATCCTGTTTTTGTCACAGAGAACATGGTGGGCCACCGTTTGGGGGAATTCTCGCCAACGCGGGTCTTTAAGAAGCACGGCGGACATACGGAGAAGGTGACTAAGTAATGAAAATATCCCTAGTCCTTTCTCTCCTTGCTACTGCAGTTATCGCAACCGCGGCTTCGCAGCCTTCGGTTGATGAACTGGCAATGGCTCGGGCTGAAGCGAAAGCCTATCGCGAAGCTTGGCTCGAAATGAAGAGAAGGGATGAAATGTTGGGACTGACAGCTTTGAGTCCTGATGTGCGCGATGTGCAGGACAAGGTCGCCCGTATTTCAGGTGAATTGATTCGTCTGCAAAAAGATCGCGATACTATTTTGGAGAAAGCCAAGAAGCTCGAGCAAGCCGCTTTAAGGTGGGGTGGTGAGTCTGACGCCAGCAAAAAGGTATCCGCCCAGGCTGAATTTGAATCTGCGAAACGAGAATGGATCGCTGCTGTTAATGAGGGGGGCGAAGTTCGCGCTTTGGCATCAGGAGTAACGGATGCTCAAATCGTGGCTGTAGACCGAAAACAACAGGCGTTGGTGTTAAATCTTGGGCGTTCCCAAGGCGCTCGCGAAGGCATGCCTTTTCGTATTTTAAGAGGGGATAAAGTCATCGGAAGTTGCCGATTGATCGAAGTCAGAGAACTTGTTTCTGCAGGAATGACTGAGCAGCTTTACCAGGGCACTGAACTTAAAGTGGGGGATCGCGCAGCGATCTTAGCAGAAAAATGAGCAATGAACTTAAAACCTCCCGGGCTGAAATGAAGTACGCCCGCATGTCCGCATTCAAAATCCGTGATATTGCACGAGCACTTCGTGGCCTTGTTGCGACCGAAGCTGACGCACGACTACGTTTTGCTCCGCAAAAATCGGCTCGTCTACTGATACAGACTCTTCGTTCGGCCGTTGCCAACGCGGAAAACAACCATTCCATCCCGGCAGACAAATTAGTTGTACATGAGGTGATGGTGGGCGAGGGGCCGACTTTCCATCGTTTTCAGCCGAAGGCGAGAGGTAGTGCAGGTCCGATTCGTAAACGTACAAGCCACATCCGCATAACCTTGCGGGAGGCTTCACCGGTCGCGGAGAAACCTGCGGCAAAGAGCAAGAAAGCAGCGAAAACTAAAGCTGCCGGGAAGGAATAAGACTAGTTATGGGACAAAAGACACATCCAATTGGTTTCCGGCTTCCGGTTACGCGCAACTGGCGTTCCGTATGGTATGCCGACAAAAAGAATTTCCCTATTTTTCTTCATGAGGATTATCAAATCCGTCACTTTATTAAGAAGCGGTTGGAAAGCGCAGCTATCTCAAAGATTGTTATTGAGCGTGCTTCGAATCGGGTTCGAGTCACTTTGCATACAGCTCGGCCAGGGTTGGTTATTGGTCGGAAAGCCAGCGAGCTGGACAAGCTTCGTGACGAGACTCAGCAGTTGACTCCGAATCGTGAAGTTCTGATTGATGTCAAAGAAATCAAGAATCCTGAATTGGATGCGCAACTGGTGGCGGAGAATATCGCCATTCAATTGGAACGGCGTGTTTCATTTCGCCGCGCAGTGAAAAAGGCCATGCAGACGACCCTTGATTTCGGAGCGGCAGGAGTGAAGATCCGTGTGGGTGGTCGTTTGGGGGGAGGGGAAATCGCCCGGACAGAACAATATCATGAGGGGAAGGTTCCCCTGCACACCCTGCGTGCCAATATCGACTACGGTTTTGCCGAGGCGATGACTGTGGCCGGGAAAATTGGTGTGAAGGTATGGATCTGCCAACCGGAGGAAAAGGCTTAATCGGCCGGTGAACTTATGCCCTTAGTC
>Ga0214921_10005258_pt1 | contig 18427 bp, 20 predicted proteins | sample LL1505_MetaG_FD_177992 | JGI IMG/M metagenome (GOLD analysis project Ga0214921, IMG submission 177992) | Freshwater microbial communities from Lake Lanier, Atlanta, Georgia, United States - LL-1505 | ecosystem: Environmental > Aquatic > Freshwater > Lake | place: USA: Georgia | collected... | reverse complement strand
TTGCAATTATTATTTTTTAAATCTAATGTTTCAAAAAAAAATCTTGTCCTAAATTATTATTTACATAAATAGTTGATCTATAATACAATTACCGCCATTATAACTATCTAAATGCAAACTGTAGATCAAAATCAAATCTTCTTGGGGTTGCTTTAATTTTTGGATAGTGTGGGAATTTGTCGTGCATATTATTTTCTATTCCTAAATACAGACAAGTTATATTATGGTATGCATATGTTGATACACACATCTCTGAAGATAAGTTCTTACCTAATTCTTTTATTGTTTGTTTTGTTCTTTTGACTATAAGATGCCTCAGTTTAACTGAATATGCATCTGACAATAGTTCTCTTCTAAATGTATTAATTAGTTCATTATTATATAATATTTCAGATGGAATTGGTAATACACATCTAAATGTACAATTTATTATATTTTTTAATTCTTGTGTGTTTAATTTTTGCAATAGTATTAAAATTTGTTTCCAATAATATCCAATACCCATATACTCTTTTATTATATCCCATATCTCATTTGGGTAATTGTATGCTTTTTTTATAATACTCTGGGTATTTTGCTTTATGCTCATTCCATTTTTTGTTGTCATCATAAACTGTATATATAAGCATAGAAAAAAATCCAGAAAAAAATCCTAAATATTTATTTTTCATTTTATAAATTATATCTATATTTATATATACAAAAAAAAATATGAGTGAAAATAATTGTGTTGAAAATTTATCCCTTCAGTTAGACAATATCCAAAACATATATAATGGTTATGTATCAGATCCAACAAATACTAAATGCCTTATTAATTTATGTATTGCTATTTTTGATTATGTTAATATTAATCTTATTAGCCCAAGCGGTTTTGATATTATTAATATGGATGTCAAAAGACAGACTCAAATACTTCAAGATGAAAATGAATCCGATATAGAGAAAGGTCGTTCTGTATTTAGAATGTCATTATTTTTTACTATTTGCTTTACAACATTTACTCATTTTATTAGTATGCTACACACTGCAGAAATCATTCCTAAAGAAGACTTGGATAAATCGTTCCAACCTGATGATCCTAAAAAAGGAATAGTTATAACCATTAAGAGGCTATACGAAATAAAAATGTATACTGAAATTGATTTCCCATATATACATAGAGAGATATCGGAATTAATTCCAAATATTGAAAGCACTTTAAAGGGATTATTGAATACTTTTGATGAAGACTCTGCTATTTTATATAATCAAGAAAAGAGAAGGATATTTAAGCCTGAGATATTTGGTAAAGTAATTTTAGAATTACCAGATGATGAGGAATTAACTGAAATGAAAAAAAAGTGCAATTGGTCGGAGGCATTTACAACGGTTTAAACTCTTGTTTTAATATTATCATTTATATATTCCATCGCAAGATTAAATCGCCTTACTCTTTCATATCCTCTGTATTTATTTTTATTGACACAGAATAATAATTTACAAAACCACCAGATAAGATCATCCTTTGTCCTTCCAGTTAAACCTTTCATAAACCCATCTCTTATTGGATGAAAATCAATGATTATATATGGCACTTCACATAACTTTGGCTTTGTTAATAATTTTAAACTTGGAATAAATAAAATTGGTATTCCATAAATATCCATATATTCTTTTATTAAATTGAAAACATCTTCTGGAAATAAATATTTCTTTTTTTGGATTTCAAAGTTATGAAATTTAAAATTGCACATTATATATATATATCCATTTATTTTTTTTTATTTAAACTCTTGTACTTCTTGGACTTTCTGGGTCATTATTATTTTGAATTGTTTGTTGCTGTGCATCCAATACCTCTTCGCCTTGTACATCTCTCTCACATTTAAGTCCACAACAATCTATAGTTTTGCATTTAGATTTATAGGCCATCCTTGCTAATGCTAATATTAAAGCAATGCCTGATGATAATAGTAGGCTATAAAATACTTCAGATAGTTCTTGTGCCATCAAAAAAAAATATCTATATATTAATGAATTTTATTTTTTTCTCTTAATATATTTCAAATGTGTCAATCCACTGTGTGCCATCTTTGTGGCATTTTCTTTTAACTCTTTAATAGTTGGCATTTCTTCACCCGCATACTTTTCAGTTATAAATGAGTGCCTAATAGAATTGATAGATTTATGATCTCCATATATTTTATTTAATCTCTGGTTAAGAGTAACTGGTGATAACTTTGAATTATTTCTATCCGTAAATAAGTATTCACTATCTGGTTTATTTTTAATCCATAATGCTAATGCTTTTTTTAATTCTAATGATGGCTTAATAATTTGACGGTTAAACGATTTATCAGTCTTATAGCGATAGAAATAAAATTGTTTCTTCTTTGGGTCATATATATTATATTCTGGTTTTACCTTTGCCCTTGCATCGTGGTTTTCAACTTTCATTTCAGTCCAATCCAAAAGTCTTCTTGGTAATATATTTTTTTTGCCACTTGTTAATGCATATAATAAATATTGTTGCAATTCTTGTTTCTCTGCTGGAATCTTATCTGGTTTATTTATTAATTCATCCCATCTTTCTTTTAGTGGAATTCCCTTCTCGCCAATCTCATCACCAGTGATCCAATTCTCTTCATATTTTTCAGTCATTGCATTTTCCTCCATTTCTTTATCATAATCTCTTGCATCTGTCATCATTGCTTTATGATATTTATCATATGCGGTTTTATCTGTTGTGACTGTTAGAAGTGAGGCAAGAATTGTTTTTCTTTTATTATATGGGATGTCATCTAAATATCCAAGAATTTCAATATACTTATTAAAATCGTTAATGTCAAAATCATCTTCACCAAAAATCTTCTTGTATAAAGTTGATAGTGTTGAAACATAAGCGGTGACAGATTTATCAGATAGAGGTCTATCTTTTTTTCTGTTTTCTGCAATTGATTCTTTGATTTCTTCTTTCATCATCTTAAAATGTTTTGTTATATATTAATAATTTCAAATGTTTAATATAAAAATTTTGTTATATATAAATAAGATTATAAAAAAAAATAAATTAATTAATTATTAAACCCGTCTTCCATAATTATGTTTATATGGTATCACTTCATTTGGTTTATATTCCATAACAAATTTAATTTGTCTTTTTTCATCAATTGTTTTTAATCTAAATGCAGACTTTTTCTTTGGATCAACTTGTCGCCATCTGAAATAGTTCTCAGTAATATCACATTTATATGTTTTAAATCCGTGTTCTACTAACCACTTATAACTACTATCAAATGTGTTTAAATGTTTGTTGAATAATACAGATTGGATTGTTGACATTTTAGCATATATATTTATGGTAATATTTTATTTAGTAATTCTTTTAATATTTTATCATTCCGCTTTTTGTCATCGCTCCATAACTCTAAAAAATTATTATAAGTGTCATAATGTGGGGTATGGTAATCGCACAATAAACAGAACCTACCACAATTATCAGAATCGTAATCCTGTATATCTCTTGTATTTACCGCATATGGTTTAAATGGTTTTAGAAATTCTTGAACGGCTATTGGTGGTGAAAATCCGAAACTATCAAAATATAGGCCGTGGCCACTTTCAAATATCTTTGCAAATATCCAATGTGTGCCGTTTCCCTTTGAACTATCCTGCATATTGATATAATAACTTCCTACTTGTCTTGGTTTATGCCCGTCTACTAACTCATCCTTACTAAACACCCCAACTATTGGCAAACCAAGTTTATCTGCCATATTTTCCAAATCAATATTGGTCATCATCTTTAAAAAAATAATGTATTATATTTAACATTTTATATTTTATATTTTTACAATTAAAGTGATACATATTTGTGCTTATGGTGATGATGATGCATACCGCCACCTGCTGGTGCAAATCCGCTTCCACCTGCTGGGGCAAACCCACCGCCACTACTCATAGATCTATGAACTCGCCCAAGTGGATTGTTTCCGCCGTTCTGATTGATATTACTAAAAAATGGATTCATTTGTGGGGATTCAACTCTTGCATATGGAGACCCTAATTGGATTACACCATTAGGTTCTGGCGGGGCTGTAACAATATGACGGCTGTGAGTTCTTACCGCACCACCGTGCATCCTTAAATGTTTATGATGTCTAAGACCTTCTCCCATATGATGAGCCAAATGATGGCCACCCTTCTCACCAACATATTCTCCAGCCATACTTCCATATTTTTCAGCCATTTCTGGATCAAGGTCATATTTCTCGGCCAACATTTTAGCCATTGCACTCCCTGCATATTTACCAGCCTTCTTTGCCATTGCTGGAAGATGTTCTCTAATAATTGGCTTTGTATGGTGTACAATAGTATGCCCAACATTTCTCAATCCTCTTTTAAGTGAATCAAAGAAGCCCTCGCCTTTCTTAAATTTTAATAGATGATGTCTGCCTTTACTATGATTGGCCATCATTTTTTTTAATGTGGTTGGATGTAGCACAACAATGTGTTTACCCGTATGTTTTAAATGGTGTGGATTAATTGAGATACCCAATCCCATAGAAAGGGCTTCCACCTCATCGTGGTCTAAATCCATTGGAATTGAATGCATTCTGTGAATGGACTTTGCAAGTCTTGACACTGAGTGTAAAATTTAACAGATAAAAAAAATAGGGTTATTATATTTAATAGATTTTATTATTTTTGAAATTAATTAATTCAAGAATAATTGCTTATGCAATTTCTTGACCAGTTGCCATATTGATTGTAATACTCTTTTCGTACTCTACAAAGACCATAAGGTCAATAGCGACTGCTGATTTATTAATGCATTGAATTTGGACACTTCTTGCCATACCCTCTTCACTTGGTATAATTCTTGAAGCATTACCAACATAGTATCTGTATAAATATTGCCATTCTTTGTAGCCAATCAATCCAGATCCAAGTCCAGTTGTTAGACTTCCATTTAGTTGGTTAATAGATACCATCTGCTCATAAAACTCTTCATATCCATATTGCAATTGCTGTTGGAATAAAGTAGTACCAGAAATAAGAATTTGGAAGTTGCTGAGGGTGATTGGGTCTGGAGTTGCACCAGCGGTAGAAAATGGTGATAGTAGAGTTGATGTAATAATTGGAACAGATCCAACTGCGACATTGCCACCACCATTGTTTGCCGATTGATATGCAGTTGGTACTGTTGCTCCATTTGCTGAAGTTCCTGTTGCGGTTAAAAATGGTACGACTATCACGGACTTAATATTAGGGATCCCGTTACTAACCAATATGTTGATATTTGCATTTGCTTGTTGATTTGGGAAATAGAATTGGAAGATATCATTATATAGTATTTTCTTTGTTGGTGTTAATTCAAGGAATCTGGTTTCTGCCAAAGGATTCATTTGAAATGCTGGGGCATATAATCTTACTTGTGTAATTGCTGTTGATTGTTGAGTTAGTTGATTAAATTGTGTTTTGGCGATAGAAATTCCAACATTAACTGGAATGGCTGTTGCGATTCTTGGATTTCCTCCTTGACCATTAGTATTGCTATCAATAGCGGTTATTGGGTTAATATTATATCCACCCTGACCCAAATCACTTGAGGCCAACATAATAGGATTGGTGGCACCACCTCCCAAAATATATGGTGCAGTTGTCAAGTTAATTGCTGAGTACGACACTTCTGTTATATTGCCTTCAGTACCAGCATTACCAGCAACACTGTCAATTTGGCCATTGATATATTCGGCGGAAAAATATGATTGATTTGTATTTAAATAAATTCTCATTGTAGAGCCTTTTAATAGTGGAATTTTCTCAAAGAAATTGCAAACATCTTTTAATCTAACGACTGCTGGAATTTCAATTGATCTACCTGTTGCGAGTGGGGTACCTGCTATAGTATATGATGTAATATATGACTGGAATACAGTTTCATATGATGCTACTGGCATAATGCCTTGCTGGTTAGTGCTTACAAATTGATTAGTGGTTGCACCAATATAGCCCTCTCCAGTATCACCAACCGCATTGTATACTGGAGTATATGATGCTGGGTTTGCTAATGCTGGGTATGGTTGACCCAATGCCTGTGGGGCGGTACCATATGGCACTGGGTTAAAATTAATCCAAGACTGTCTTTGTTGTAAACCGTTATTAAATGTTTGTCTAACAGTTGCATTAGGAGAAGTGCATTTAGTTGAAACATTGATGGCAAGTGGGGCTGTACCAGAATTTGCAACATTTGCCCAAGTACCATAAGCGGATAATAATACATTTACATTTACATATGGGCAATTTCTGTTATTGCAAACTCCTGTTCCTGATGATCCCAACATATTTTGGGTTCTTGCATTAACATTATTAGTAGTATTGGAAATATTATTATATAACCAACTATCTGCGGTGTCTGGGTAAAAACCACAAATGGCTCCCCAGTTTTTTAAATCGGCATCAGACCAACTTGTCAAAGCCTTAAAACTACAAAATACATTTAAAAATGGTACCTGCTGGACTACATTTCTATTATTAAATTCAACAGTCATTGAATGAATCATTTGCCAATATCCATTTTTCATACCAGCAACCCAATCCAAACAAGTGGCCGTTGCAGTTGCTACATTTGGTGTCAATGGTGTTCTTACAGTTCCAGTTGCCTCAAATTGTAAAACCAATGGCATTAAAATAAAGGCCTCAGACCACCCAATCCAGTATCCAGAGTTGCTGAGTGATGTTGTATCAAGTACTATTTGTGAACTATATGAGCCGTTGTTATTGTCATTAACATATAAATATTGTTTTTGAGTAAATTCTGAAGTTGTATAAAGTTCTGTTGATACTGCATCTTCATAGATCAAGTGGTCACCCATTTTCAAATTATGTTATTCAAAAAATATCAAAGAAAAAATAAGTTTATTATATGAATACAGATATAATTTGAAAAAAAATAATTAATTATTGTGCTATTCAAATGAAATGTATTTTTTCAATGGCTTAGATTTTTTAATTGATAAATGTTTCAATTTTTCCGTTGCTCTTTTAACTGGGTCTCCGTGTGATGCCTTTGTCACACCACCGCCATATACTTCGGGGGCAATATTATCATCCATATTCATATATGCCCTTCGTGGATGTCTTAATGTTGTTCTTGTAGAACCGTGTAGCATTGGATGTATTTTCAATCTCATTTCGTTTAAAAAAATATTAACTATATCTATCATTATATTTTTTTCATAATAATAATTATTTCATTATTCCGTGTTCTGCAACATCTGAAATATTTAATAGTATCACAATTGTTGGATCTTGAATTGCAACGGGTCTTTGATTTTGGTCTAATATCTGCACAACAAATTCATTATAATTTCCTTCTAATACATCAATGAATGACATCTGATTTGGTTGTATTGTAAAGTATGAACCAAAAGTTGCCGTATTTGGAATGCCAAAAGAATATAGCAAACTATTTGGAATACTATATTTATTATTTATTAAATTACAAGTAAGTGTAAAACTCGCCACGGGTGAAACTTGCGGTGCTGTAGTTGATAAAAATGAAACCGTTGATGTTGTCCCATATGGTGCATTTGCAGTGCTTGGCTGTACCCAACTATTTAAATTGTTTGTTGTGATTGTAGCCTCCGCTGTTCCTAATGGATAATATCCAGCGGACAAACCAATCACATCTTGAAATCCATTATTTGGGATTACAAACATAGGGTATATATATTGTGTGGTTGTAGTTGGGATTGCCCAAGTGGCTACACCAGCAGTTGGTAATGTCCAACCCTTTGCGGTTGCTAATGTTTGATTTAATCCAAATGTATTTAATGACACAGCATAATATGTTGAGTTTGTTGTAATTGTTAAAAAATATACATAAAATTTATTACTTGTTTGAACACAATAATGAAGATTATCAACCATAACTGAATGGATATAATTATTTAATGAATTTACATCATAAAACCCATCTGGGATTGTAATTGTGTAAGTTATACCATCAAACCAAACATATTGAATTACATTATTTTGATATGCTGATGTAATATTGAATGTACTATAATACATAGAAAATGATGCTAATGCCAACTTTTGACCCTTCTCTAAAACTAAAGATGTTGGAAACCTATAGACAAGATTTGAGTTATTGGTATTTGGTAGAATATTTGAACTGTTCAAAATTAGTGTCTTCATTTTTAAAAAAAATAATTATGATTATATTATTATATATATATTAAATTGTAATGAAAATAATAGAAATTATTGACAGTCCAAGAAAGGGCAAACGGTATAGGGCTATATTTGATGATCAAAGCCACATAGACTTTGGTTTGGACAATCCAAAATATGGGACATACATAGACCATCATTCAAAGGAAAAACGGAAGGCATATTGGGCAAGACATTATGGTAGTAAATCGGAAAGAGAATTATTGAATTGGATTATTCCGAGTGCCTCAACCTTGAGTGCCTTTTTATTGTGGGGGACTACTACAGACTTAAAAAAAAATGTAGAAGAATTAAATGATATTTGGGCAAATCAAGATTTTAAGCATTATTAAGTTCTAAAAGATATTCATATGCCTTTGCCTTACTTATTCTATTTTCTGCCAAAAACTTTAGTATTAAATTTCTTAATTCTCTGGCAATTCCAACATTGTCATTACCTGCAACAAATTCACCGTGTAATAATTTGAACCTATCCATTTCTTTCTTTTCATCTTCCAATGAGTTAATTCTGGGTAAATTTAGTTTATCAAATACTCCAGCAAATATGGCTAACTTTTCAAACATCTTTTTTTCATCTTCTGATATATGTTTATATAATGCTGGTAATGATTTTTTATTTGTTAGTAATTCAAATAAATATTGCTGTAATTCACTGCTTATTTTTTTTGATGGGAACGATGGGTTTGGGGCTAAACTTTTATATACTATTTGCAATACACTTTTTTTGAGTTGTCTCATATTAATTGCATATTTGCCAAATGCTATATATCTATTTGTTTTGTCATCAAACTTTTGATATTCATCTCCCTCAACACCTTCAACTACTTTATGGGGTTGCTTCTTTGGTGGCTTTTTAATAATATCTTCTTGCCGTATTGGTGTTAATTTTAATTCTTCATTATACATTGTATATGGATCATCTTTGTTTTCAAATCCTTTACCTAATTTAATTGGCTTTAACCCAGTATGTTGTTTTTTGGTTGGCGATTTCTTTTTAATACCAGAACCCGCGATTCTTTTACCATCTACCTTAACAGTAACACCTGCACTTTTAACATAATCTTTAAATGTTGCCCCACTCTTAACAGATCGCCTTCTTGCTAAATATGCATCAAATGGGACAGTAAAATCATCAGTAATTCCACCAGCACCACCCGCCACGGTTCCAGTAATAAATGGGTCAATGGTCGTATATATTAATTTATCCTTAATAATTTCGCCATCCAAGTCTGGGGCTGTGTTTAATATCCTAAGTACACCATATTTATCACCTCCTTTATCGTAAAAGAATAAATAAAATTCTACACCGTCTACAGTACATAACGGTACAGATTTTTTTGAATTTTTGGAAGTGAACTCTTTACCAACGGAAGTAATCCCAACTGGTAATGCCTGAACATCTGTTATAAATGCAACAACATCCGCAGAGCCTACTGGAGGTGCCATAATTGGTGGGGGTGGTGGGGCAATTGGGTAATTCTTAGCCAAGTCAGCCTTTAATGCTCTTAATTGCCTTTTATTTGTTGGTGTCAGTGTTCCAATTTTAGATAATATTGATGCTAATTTTTGAGAATTTGATGATGATCGGTCTTTTACAATTTCATCTAATACCTTTGGATTTGGAAGTGCCTTTGTAACGGCCAGAGTTTTTTGTATTGCTTTATACCCATAAACGGGGTCATCCACGAGAGCCAGATTTAGGGATTTAAAGAACTCCGTGTCTGGCAAAAGGGCAACTAACTCATCCATTACCAAATCCAATGGGGATCCAACTGTCAGACCAAGAGATGTTCTTAATTTATTTTGAAGCATACCAATTACTTCAGATGATAATATTACACCTAACAAATCATTTGTGGTTGTCACCAAATTATCTTGAACATATCCCAAATTACTTGGAACTCCGCTTGATGCTTTTAATACCTCTAAATATTTTTTTAAGTATTCTATAAAAAATGCGGGTGTTGTATTTGCAATTTTAAACCGAGTATTGAAATCGGATTTTATTTGTGGGTATGCCCTATTAAATGCGACCCTTTCTTGGTGTGTCAATGTGTTTGCAATCTCTTGTGCATCCTTTCCACTAAAGCCCAAATCAATTAAATTTTGAACCGCTTCACTTGCTTGTACAGTCCTATCCTCAGCAATGTCTGTGGCGGATTTAGCGACTGGGGCAACTGGCATAATGCCTTGTTTTAAATCTTCCCTCTGCTTTGCAATATTTGTCATATTGTCAACTGCAGATTTTCGGACAATCTGATCTCGCAAAATTCTTTCATCTGTTTTTAATTCTTTTGCCATTTTTTAAAAAAAAATAATTTAAGAAATTTATTATGTATATTAAACATTTGAAAAAAAGATATAATTAAATTAATTATGCCGTGTCTTCTGGGACTTCATAATATTCAGTAAAGTTCTTTCTAAATCTATATTGCGGTTCTCCCTCTAAATCAATCATTAGGAAACTTGGGACTTCTGCGGTTGAATGTTGGTATATCTCAGTCAGTTTCTTTTTATCTAATCCTAAAGAAAACTCTCTGGCAATCATTGTCAAATTCTTCATACTTGAAACTTGTTTAATGATCAAGTATGTCATATTGTTTCTTATCATTTTTGGGATAGAATAATAATCTTGACTGATGTAAATCATACTTGCATTTTTCTTTCTTGCTCTTAAAAAATAACTTTCCATAGGCTTCTGATTTCTTTCATTAACAAGATCATCAAACACAATTAAAGATTGTTTTTCTTTATCTAATTTATCAATATCTGGAATATTTTCAACCCCCTCAAGAACTTCAATTTCTTTTGTATCTTTAAATTTATCTTTAACCCAATTATATATTGGCTCATCGCTGTTTTTAGTAATTATATATATTTTTTCAAAAGTATCTGCCATAGTCTTTATTAGGTTCATTAAAGTCTGTGTCTTACCCGCACCAGAACGGCCTATAATACAAGCCCTAAAGGGAATAGAAATATGATGTACATCAAAATGTGGATTATGGTACTTTCGTATGAATTTTTTTGGCATATGCTCATACCAATTAACAAGTTCTCCAGTTGGCTTTGAGCCACTGCCTTCAGGTTTTGATTTTTTCGGAGGCATTTATAATATATTTTTCAAAAATTATAATGTGTATTATATATAATTATATTTATTCTTGTCAAAAATAAATAATGTCAGCAGAACCACCTCCCTCAGATGCAAATGGTGGATATAACCCAGATGACTGGGTGAATCCAAATGCTCCAGTTGATGATCAATTTTTAGAACAAAACTATTTACAATTCCCAATTGCTCAAGGTGCTGAAACATTAGGCGATGCGATTATAAGCGGAACATTAACAGCATCAGATGCAACTTTTTCAGACTTGGCTACATTTAGTAATGGTATTGATATTGCAACAATGGCGGGTATAAAATTTTCAGATGATACTGTGCAAACTACTGCATTTATTGAAGCAAATTATGCACAACTAAATACCGATAATATATTTTTATCGCCATATCAAAACACTTTTGCGGGATATGCTGGTACCAATAATGCAAATGCACCAATAAAATTAACTAATGGGGTCGCTGGAGAATATGCAACATTTTATTTAAACCCATCATCTGGTGAAGATGTGACTTTATATACAAATCAAAATCCAAATGGTGGATTGACTATAAGGGGTGCAAATGGTGCAAGTTTTACAATGAATCCAGCAAGTGTGCAAGATGGAGTCGGGTGTTCATTACTTAATCCATTAAGTATGAATGGGCAAACTCTATCAGGGTTAAACAATGTATATGCCAATACGGGCGGTACAATTACAATTCAAAGCCCAATCAGTTTGGGGGCAAATGCGACCGCAACAACACAGGCAACTGGAAATTCAACAACAGCAGTTGCAACGACCGCATTTGTTCAAGATGCTGTGCAAGTCAGTGGTGTGCAAACAACTGACAGTCCTTTATTATGGCAAGGTGCAAATACAATACAATATAATGGTGGTACTCCATCAACATTGACATATAGTTGCCCATATGGAATGTCTAATGTTTGGAATATTACAGGTGGGAATGGTGATTGTAATATCGTAGCAAATGGTGGGGGTAATGGCTCACACGGCGATGCATTTAGAATCTATTGTGTTCAAAATAATACAAGTAATGCATCATTAGCATCAATGACACCGCAATTAACATTGTCAAATAATTATACGGCAATGCAGGTAAGAGATGGTATTAATATCCCATCTGGAACATCATACACAATTAATGGTGTAAATATTTTAACAGGATATGCAACAACTACATATGTAAATAATGCATTAGCACCATATGCACCATTAGCATCTCCAGCATTAACAGGAACACCAACGGCACCAACACAACCAGCAAATTCAACAGGCGGGGCTATTGCAAATGTGGATTATGTAGCAACGGCCATATCAAATATTAGCCCAACGGCTTTACCATTCTTTTATGCATCAGTGGCCACCATAAATTGGAATCAGGTCACCACTGGATATTTTAATGGAAATTATTACCCAAATACCAATGGTTCATATGACCAAGTACAGGCAGGTGTTGCAACAATATCATTTAATGTACCAAAAAATCCAGTAAATTACCCAGTGTTCGCAACGGCCACAATGCAGGGAAATATACAGTTCCCTACAGGTGGGACATCTCTCAATAGTAATACTGGGCCTTATCAACCATTTTCAGGGGGATCAACTCCTTATGGTTGGAATGGAACACAATATTTATATGGATATGGTTGCACAGTTCAACCGCCATCTATTAGTGGTACATATACAATTACAATTACAGCCCAGACATTCTTTTCGGCTCATTTGAATACAAGTTCAAATGTAAGTGTAAATGCAAACCCATTTTCTCAAGTTTCATTTATTTGTTATCAATCATAATAATAATATTAATGAAAAAAATAAATACATAAATATAATACGATATTTTTTTTTATCAAAATGTATGGCGATAATTTTTTATACCCAGACAGAATAGTTGTAAGAAATGCGGATGGGACGGCATCAACAAATGGTGTATTAGGTTCAAATACTTCAGGCACTACTATATTAACTACCTTTCCAACAACATCAACTGGAACCTCTCTTGGGCATTATCATTACACAGAAGCAACGACAAATGCATTACAATTTTTAAATGTTGCTGGGACTGGCTCAGGTGGCCATAAATTTTACACATCCAATTCTACTACAGCACCAATTAACACAGCAACATTTGATGCTAATGGAATGACAATTGATAAATCATCAGGTGGTGCCGTATTGGTAAATTTGCCTACATTAATTACGGCCAATGCATCAGAATGTGTTTTTACATACCCACCAGCCTTGGACACATTTGGTATTCAATATGGTGTTTATGATAACCCAGTACAAGTTTTATTTAATTCTGGGGTCTTTGTAACTGGAGTAACTTATTATGCACAGGCCACAAATGCACAAATATTGAGATTTAGGGCAACAACTAATCCGTCAGACCCTTTATTAGATTGTTCATCATTTTCCAATGGCCAAATACCGTGGGCATTTGTACAAAGTAATCCACCAGCAATAACACAAATTGTAAATTTAAATGAAGAATTAACTATAACAACCGATGCGGATGTTTCTGTTTTAAGTGCAACTGATCTTACATTTAATTCTGTATCATTGCCAACAACAGTTGCGACTAATACCACAAATATTGGAACTAATACAACTAACATAGCAACTAATACAACAAACATAAACACATTACAGATTACACAAAAAACAACAAACAATCAATATATTTGTGCAGTGATCTATGCGGATGGCAAACCACCATTGCCCCCAACAACAACCATATCACAGCAATATGGGTTTACCCCAAGTTGGTTTTTTAAAAACACATTTCCCAGCAATAACAAAATTAATTGGTATATGGGTGGGGACATTGGAATGACAGTTTCACAAGTTTTGGGCATATATTTAAATATTTTTAACCCATCAATGACCTCAAATGACCTTTGTCCCTTTCTAACAATATATACCACAAATGATACACCAAGCCCACCAAATTTTTATAAATCAAAAAGAACATATGTTTTTAATCAAAGTGTTACACCAGTTGTAAATACTCGTTATTTTATGTTTCAAAATGTAAGTGGAACTTGTCCAACCCCATTTCATTATGGTTCTGTTTTAAATAATATGGAATTGTCTACCGTTGCTGGTTCTAATGTGGGTGCATTTGGTGCCAATGAAGTCATCTTGGCATTTTCAATTGGAACCAATTCAGCATCGGCAATTAACACCGTTGAATTTGCAACTAATAAATTTGGAGTTATGACACCATATGGAACACAAGAAGTTTTATTTATTCCATCAACTTAAATATTTACTATAATATAAGATGCCAAAAATTTTAGATCCACAATTATATGAAAGGGCAAAAGCCAAAGCGGATGAGGTATATAAAAAACCATCAGCATATAAAAGCGGTTTTATTGTGAAGACTTACAAAGATATGGGTGGGAGATATGGTGATGACCACGGAGAAAAGAATTTGAAAAGATGGTTTGAAGAAAAGTGGCAAGATGTAGGGCATCAATCATATCCAGTTTATAGACCAACTATAAAAGTAAATAAAAATACACCATTGACCATATATGAAATTGATAAAAAGGATTTGGCGAAAAAAATAAAATTAAAACAGAAGATAAAGGGTAATAAAAATTTGCCACCATTTCAAAATAAATAAATTAATAAAAAAGATATCCTCTTTAATATAATCATATTTTTTTATCACTTTTTGTATGTCTGAAAAGGTATTATTAAATAAAATAAAAAAACACCTTAAAGGACATATTAAAGAGGGAAATTTTGACAACTTGGATATTGCACAAATAAAATTAATTGACAAAGAATTAAAAAGAATAATGCCACCAAAAAAGAAAGCGGGTACAGGGGTTAAAGGAAGTAAAAGCAAAACACATAAAGGTGATTTGGACTATACAACAAAACACGGGGATGAATATTTCCACGAGGATGGTCATCTTGTTAAAAAATCATACAAACCATTTGATGCACATAAAGGTAGTAAAAGCAAAACACATAAAGGAGATTTAGACTATACCACAAAAAAAGGTGATAAGTATTTCCACGAGGATGGTCATCTTGTTAAAAAATCATATAAGCCATTTGATGCACATAAAGGGTCAGTAAGTAAAACACATTCTGGTTTAGATTATCAACATTACCACAAATTAAAAATACCAATGGAGGGCGGTGGAGTTTTAAGAATTAATATTTGCCACGGAGATGGAAGTGATTCTGATTCTGATATGGAAGGAGAGGGATTTCTTGATGATGTAAAAGGAGCATTTAGAAAAGCGGGGGATAAAATAAAATCAACTGCAACTAATGTATATAATACTGCAAAAGATGTAGCCCATAAAGTATACACTGGTGATACTGGAATGCCCCCAAATGTTAAAAAGATATTAGAAAAATATGGAGATGAATTGATCAGAGATATTGATATTGTTAGAAATCCAGTTGGCAAAGCATTAACTGGTGCTTTAAGTGTTGCCAGTATGGGAGAGTTTGGTAGAAATTTACAGAATGCCCCATATGATAAATTATTCCATTTAAAAATCGTAATAACATTACAAAGTGGGGTTAGAGTATCGCTTGAAAAAGTTGAAAGAGTCAGTATGACCGTAAATCCAAAGCCAGTAAAAGATGAAGAATCTACACCGACACCATTAAACGGAAAGTCTATAACTTTAAATCAACTATATGAAAATGCAAGAAATAAGATGGGAGGGCTATTTTATCCATATTCAGCCAGAGATAATAATTGCCAGAATTTCATATTAAATGTTTTACAAGCAAGTGGAGTTGGTAATACACAAGATTATGAATTTGTAAAACAAGATACAAAATCATTATTTGGTGATAATTCTTTTTTACGAAAGGCATCAAATACAATTACAGATATTGGGGCAAGATTTAATGTATTGCAACAAGGTGGTGAAATTTATTCAGATGATGAAATGGGCGATGAGTATTTAGAATCTGCAATTAATTTAATGGCTAAACATAAAAAAGCCAGAAAGGGGTTATATGCAACAACCACTGTACCAAAAACTGGTGGGAAATTACCAAAACACCAGAGACTTACATTTAAAGATTTTGCACAAGGATGGGCGAGACATCACGGAATAACTCACGGCGGTGCATTAAAAAGTAAACAAGCAAAACACCATTATAAGACTATTAATGACCATCTTATTAAAACAGGCCGAGGGTGGGATGACTTCATCCAAGGTTCTCAGAGGTTCTTTACTGGTGGTTATAATGACCAAATTAATCAAGGCATACAAAATGTGGGTAATCAGGTAAAAGATGCATTTGATGCATTTGGTAATAAAATAACAGGAACTGCAAGTCAGATAACTCAGCAAATAAGAGACCAAGCGGACAAAGTTATTTCTGATGTCAATAATGGAATTAAAGTTGGAAGGGATGCCATAATGAAATTAGCAAATAATGCGGAAGTAACTGCAAACCAAAAATGGGATTTAATAAAGGCATTTGTAAAAGATGCATCAAATAAAGTCCAAGAAGGTGTTATGACTGGAGTTAATTTTGTAAAGAAATATGGAGAGACTGCAATTAATTGGCTCAAAGATAATAAAGATGCAATGAAAGCAATTGCTATTAGTGTTGCTAAATTTGCAGTTAAGAAAGGCATTCCATTAGTAGGTGAGCAATTAGGTGGAATATTGGCTGATGCATTGAGTGCGGGGATGTTACAACCAGAGTTGATCCCCGTTGCACAAACTTTAGGCCAAATGGCTGGAAAGAAGTTGGGGGAGATGTTATCTGATTATATTATGTCATTGGGTTTAGCCGATGCTCAAGGAAATCCAGATGCGGATAAATGGTTAGCAATTACTGGCCAAGCAATTGACACTGCGAAAATGGCATATGGTGCATACCAAGGATTATCAAGTGTAGGTAATTATTTAAGCGGTGCAAAAAATGCAGGAACTGCAACTGGTGCCGTGGCAACTGCTGGTATGGGAGTTAAAAGAAACACAGCAAAGATGAAGAAGTTATTAAAAGAACGAGTTGAGAACTATAATAAACTGATAACTGTAAAGAGAGGCCGAGGGCGACCACCAAAATCATCATATTAAACATTAGAGATATTGATCAATATAGATATAATAATTTTTGGTTATATTAAATAATTTATTTTTATATTATTATTTTGTTATAGATATAATAACAAAAATTTTAAAATGGGAAGACATAGAAAAATATGCGAATGTTGTCATAAGGTACACGATCCTATCCCTAAGAAAGAATATGATCCAGTACCACCACCAAAGAATCCAGATAAGCCCCGTAAAACATCAGAATCAATTTTGAGGGCGGTAAATAAATATAGGCAAAAAGAATATCCAAAAGAAATGGGTAGGAAACAAGCATTAGAATATTATTATAAGAATAAAGATGAAGTCTTGAAACGGCGAAGACTATTTTATGAGTCCAATAAAGATACAGTTAAAGAGTATCAACAAGCATATCAAAAAAGATATAGGCAGACTATTAATGAGTTAAAACAATTGCCATTTTATGGGCAATCAATTCCAGATCAATGTGTGCTATGTAATTCAGTTCTTAAATCATATAATAATCCAGAACCTTTGGCTAAAGATGGAGATTGTTGCGATAAATGCAATATTAATAAAGTCATACCAGCAAGAATTGCAATTATAAAATAATTAATAATTAATAAAATTTATTTTTTTTATATCTTGTAAAATATATACATAACAAAAAAAAATCAAAAATGAATGACGAAGAATATTTGGAATCTTGTTTAAGGGAATTAAGAGAATCACACACGGACGATGAGGCGAGGGAGATATTAAAAAAGTTTTCATATCTATACACAAACCCACTAACAAACAAAGGCAGACCACCAGTTAAGAAAGCGGGGCAAACTAAGAAGTGGGCAAAGTTTCAATATTATGACAGACAAAAAGCAAGAGATACTGGTTGGAGATATGATGAAGAAATAGATACTTGGTGGAAGTATCAACCAGAAGAAAACATTGCAGAAGAAATTGCAAATAAATATTGGAAGAGAAATCAAAAGTTAAATCAAAAATAATTTTAGATCTTG
>Ga0214921_10005257_pt1 | contig 18427 bp, 10 predicted proteins | sample LL1505_MetaG_FD_177992 | JGI IMG/M metagenome (GOLD analysis project Ga0214921, IMG submission 177992) | Freshwater microbial communities from Lake Lanier, Atlanta, Georgia, United States - LL-1505 | ecosystem: Environmental > Aquatic > Freshwater > Lake | place: USA: Georgia | collected... | reverse complement strand
GTTCAAATTACTCACTTCCTAAAAATTTAGACAAGTATATTGCTTTAACTTTCACAAATGATTCAGTCCTTGAAAACTTCACAAACACATCAAGACTAGCTGTCTTGATGCAGGATATGCTGCTGTCTGCATTAACGACACACCCAAGTCTCATGAGTTATTTCAGCAGAGACGTTTCAGGAACAGAGTCACTATTTTTTACACCTGGAAGATTTGGTTACGATCCAGATGGTCCGGGAGGAAATCCCGAAGTATCGATTCCCACATGCACTGACTTATTATCTCAAAATGAAATTGCAATTATAACACAGTTTATTAGAGGAGATCGACCAACGCCGCTTCTCCTTCGGAGACCCGCTCCTGATCGTCCAAATCTAGGAATGCTTAATAATGGCAATGCTGAAAACTTAGAAGAGGCGTGGGACACCATCGGTCACCTAATTTCATGCCTATCCAATGAAATGATAATTTCAGCAGGAATAGGTCGTCTTGTAGGAAGTCAGCTGGGAAATAGGTTTTTAGAGAGATCAGCGGATAATCAAGGACAACCCACTTCCCAGTTTCGTCCTTTCGATAGAGTACTTGGATTTTCTCCTACAGCAACACCTGCAGAAATAAGTAAATTTTTCAATTCTGGTCCTGATAAAAAGGGATCTTACTTGGACTATCTTGCGCTGGGTGAAGAAGTTAAAAATAGAGAATTTGTCGTAATGCCATTTGAGACTAGTACTGTAATTAACGACAAAGGACTTCCATTCGTCTCTGGTAAAAAATATTTCATAGATCTCGCAGTTCAGGCTGATCAAAATTCTGCAATAGATCAGAGAGGTGCAATTAAAAGATTCTCAAAAGATTTTAAGCAATTTAATTCTGATATGTCAAGTTATTTGTCAGAGATTCTGGCACTAGACACAGAGACAAAACTCGCACCACAGTTTCTTCTTGCAAGAATATTTCAAGACATCGCATCAGTTGCTAGATCTCTCGATAGAGATGATGATCAAATTGACTCAAAGAGCGCATTCGCATCTGCACTTATTACTGTCATTGGTTTTGAGCCCAATAGACGTGTAAGTGTTGTAAGCACTAATAGCGACACAATTGAGGTAACAGCTTCTGATATTTTAAAAGCTTCTGTTGTAAAAGCGCTGAGAGACTTTGATGACCTCACAGGTGATACAACATACACACTTTCAAATTTAAAAACCGACTATAGCCCATCAGATAACTTTGAGTCGAATCTCAAAAAGTCTATCAGGCCTCTAATAAATTCTTTTGGATTTTACCCAGAAGAACAGAAAAATAATCTAGACAAACAATTAAATAGTGTAAGATATGAGTTTAGTGAAAATGAGTTCTTACATGATTTAAATTTTGCCAGCGATTCAAATCTTATAAATCTCATTGCAAGATCAATTCGTGAGATACAGAAAGAAGCGTCAAATCTTGCTCATCGGAATGGAGCAAAGTCAGACTATCGTAACTCAAATAAAAGAACTTATTTGTCAGACTGTGATGATGATAGACTAATTGATGTTGTGTGTAATCTTTACTCAAGAGTCGCTTATCTCACACTTCCTGTTTTTATTACAAAAGGATTACTTTTATTTTCTTTTCTTTTCACAGATAATATAGGAATCACTCATTTTAATAGGGCTTCTGCTAGAGTTTGTTCAATTTTACTGGAAGATATTGTGAGATCTCTAATAAGCGGATCTCCAATTAATGTAGAAACAATTCAACAAAATCTATCAATAGATCCAGAGACAATAATTAGTGCTGCTGGAAACAACACGATAACATCAACAGTTTCCGACGTTGTAGCATTCTCTTCAAAGATGCCTCAACACAGATACTACATTAAGTCATCTTTGAAAATTCTAGAAGCTGCATCTGCAGGAGTAGTTGCTGCATCTTCTTCTCTCGTTAATGTCTTTGATATACTCAACGGTGCTGTCAAGAGAGATAATCTTAAAGGATACGATGCAACACTCTATGACATGTTTGTTACAAACAAGCGTGTCTATGAAAATACTTTAAGAAATTTTGATGAGTATCAGGTAAATCTCATTGCTGCATCAAAATATATTTTTGAATCATCAGAAGACATCTACCTGCGTAGAGACATTGATGTGTCTTCAGCTGAGCGTGAAGCATTAAGAGTTTTTCTTCGTGAGATGTTTGACAAGAGAAGCCCAGATGATCTTCATTTGGTGAGTGTAGGAATACCTTCGGGTCTCCTAGAGTCACTTTACACACCAACAATAGCACTTCAGGGATCTGATTCCGACCCTTCAATTTCAAGAAGATCTTTGAATGTTGTACCTGGAAGCACAGTAAGAATTGAACTTGATCGATATGATGAAGTTCACGTAAACAACATCAGTGGCGTTGAATTAGACATATTTGGAGATTCATCTGATTATGAATTTGATCCAGAAATTTTCATTCTACCTGACTCAATAGCGTATGATCCAAAAAAGACACCCGCAGGATCAATAAATGAATTTGATGCAGTTTTTAGAAGCACAACATTCTTTAGAATAAGAGGCGGGAAAATAGTAGAGCAGATTTCTGGCATAAATCTTCCAGTAGGCAAAGAGCACTTATTTATGAATTGCTTACGAAGTTACCTTCTAGATCTTTACTCGTATGAGACTGTAAAGATACGTTACTTAGATGGCATCGGCCAAACAGGCCCTGCCTCAGTAACAAAGTCTGCGTTTGATCTTTTAAAACTTGTCTCTAATGATATGCAGATGTCAAAACTACTTTGTAGTAAAGTGGGATTCATAGACATTCTTAACAGTGCATCTTATGAAATCAAGACAAGCTATGACCTCAAAGATCTACTGACATCCAGCAGCCCAACAGGCGTCGCCAAATTCTCTTTAACAGATATTAAAATTACCTCACTTGTTGCTTCAATGTTTCCACTATCAGATAGGACAGGTGCTGTTATCAACAGACCCTTTGAGCGCATCTATAATTTTCTATATGATGAGAGTTTTGCAAGACTTCATCTAACAGGAGAAGATGCAGATAGAACTAGAAGTAGAAGAAATTTTGATATTTACACACTGGCAGCGAGAGTTGTGAACGGAGGCAAGTGAAATGTCAGAATCAATTAGTGAAATAACATCTCTGGTCTCTGTTCCTGTCACATATTGTAATGTTCCTGATCCTTTTGAAGTCAAAGCAGACTTCATTTATAATTTTTACGTAGAAGATGAGGATAAAAATGCAAATCCTCAACCAACTTCTCCAATAGACTATAAACTGGGATTAATAGATAAGGACACACTAGACTCAATCGAGACAAAGGAGCGGGGGTCACTATCCGCAAGAGTTCCTCGTTATGTTCGTGTAAAAATAGCAACAAATACAGCAGGAATTCCTGCTGTAGAAATCGGAGAGCTTTCAAATAATCTTCTTGAAACGATTAGGACAAATGAGTCAGGAAGATCAAATTATAATATTGAAGGCAAGATTTCAAATGATTACATTGCAAGCCTAGTTTTGTCTGATGATGGTGTGAAGCAGCGATTGCAGGAACTTGTCTATAGAATTAGTACAGCAGTAATGCAGAACGGCGGTCTAACAGGTCAGATGTCAGATGTCGATATCGCAAAAGAAATTGATATGATGACGTCAGATGATATAGATGTTACAACGGTTCTAGACGCTCTATCTGATAACACAATCAAAGGTGTGAGATTCACAAATCAGATAAGTGGTGAAAGATACAGTAAAGTTGATGAGAAATCTGCCTTAAGATACTATGTGAAATTTAACGCAGATGGATATCGAAAGATCACAAGAGACATTTCTGTGTCGAATCCCTTCTCATCATTTTTTGAATCTGATCTACTCGACAAAGCTGCAGACTATGAAAAGAAGAATCCTCTAACAAGAGAAATACTTTTCCCCAGCTTTAGCTTAAACGGAACAGACAGCATTGAAAACCTTCAGCCGAGCATGAAAATACTGTCTGTGGGACCTGAAGAGTCTGTATCAGCAAGATCATCACTTTCGTCTATGGGTTATCCACTTGTAAAACACTTGGGATATATCATTGAGAAGTCAGGAGTGACACCGTCGGGAGAGTACACTTCGTACGATGATGTTGTTTCTTTAAATCCAAAGGTCAGCGAGTTCATAGACCCTAATGTGATATATGGTCACACATATTTCTATAGAGCGCGTCAGCTCTACGTCGTTAAATTTGCCCAGATTTCTAGTGTAGAAGCATCAGGAGAAGTAAAATACAGAATTGTGACGACAGCAATTGCTTCAAGTACACCGAAGCCTGCAACTGTCAACTGCATAGAAAATAAGATCCCACTTGCTCCAGGAACGCTGATCTGTAATTTCATATACAGAGAGGGAAATGGAATCAGGCTGGATTGGGCAAAGCCGAGCAATCCTGCCAGAGACATCAAGAAGTATCAAGTTTTTAGGAGATCGTCAATTAGAGAGCCGTTTGAGATCATTGCTGAGTATGACTTCACAGATCCAGACTACACGATGTTCGATCAGCGTGAGACAATTGATCCCACTTTGATAAAAAGGGTACAGTCCCCACAGTACTCGCACATGGATCCACAATTTAGCCGTGAGTCTTCTTACATTTACGCAATCGCTTCTGTAGATGCACATGGATTTACATCAAATTATGGAACTCAAGTTTTTGTGGAGTTTGATAGATTCTCAAATAAAATAAAGTCAAGAATAATCTCACAGGCAGGCGCTCCAAAAGCATATCCAAATTACTACGTGGATCCAACAGAGCTAGAAGAGATCGGATCAGATCGTCTTATTGAGGATGTAATTAAGGACTCTGGGCACGGTCTCATGAGAATTTATTTTAATCCTACAGCTTACAGCGTTGCAAGTGATGATGATGGCTCTCAAGTGGAGCCAACAATTCTTTCTAAGAATCGTGGAAAATATGTTTTTCAAGTCCTTAACTTAGACAGACAGATTTCCAAGAATTTAAGTGTGTCAATTGAATCGGATGGGTCCCTTTCAAGCGTGATATAGCATTATTGTTTACCAAAAAATTGAATGTTCTATATTTAGAACGCGTAGGAGAATCGAATGGGGTTCTTAGATCACTCAACAAATAACATTATTGTGGATGCCGTCCTTACAGATCTAGGTCGTCAAGCACTTGCTAACGGAACTTTCCAGATCTCACAGTTCAGCCTTGGAGATGATGAAGTTGATTACACCATCATCGAAAAATTTGGAAGGACTGTGGGCAAAGAAAAGATAATCAAGAACACGCCTATATTTGAGGCACAGACAGTTGCAACCCTTGCAATGAAGCACAGGCTATTGACGCTTGCAGACCCAACTGTTATTTACCTGCCAACGATAACAGTATCAGGAGATGTTTCTGGAAATACTGTCACGCTTAAATCAAGCACAAATAGCACTGCCACGCTGACACTCACTCAGAACATTCAGGGTGTCACGAGTCCAGCGTCTAAGATTCCAATCGACGACACGTTCTATGTTGAAGTGCCTCACAGATTCCTGCGCCTTTTGGATTCTACTTCATCAGCAATTGGAATAACAGAGTCAAGAATTGAGAAGAGCACACAGACAGCAGTCTACACTGTGAGTCGCACATCAACGACAAATAAGGGACTTGCAATTCTAACTCTCAATATTGGAACGCAGGGTCTTGATGACACTGTGTTCAATACATTCGGAACAACTTCTTCCAAAGATAGAATTGATGCTGTCTTTGCTATAACAGGAAGAAGCACAGGTCTGAGAACCACAATTAACGTGATCATCAATAAGTGATCTGAATATCCAGGAGCCTCTAAATGCCGGTTGTAGTAGGAAGCTTTACACAGTTAGATGATGATGACAAGAAGGACTCTAGGTCACTTCTTAATCAGCTTGTCGATGTAGTTCAGGAGGATATCTCAGGATCACTGACGCGTCGAAAGTATCAGGTTTTCGTCACAGGTGGTGTAGGTCCAGGAATCACATCCTCACTCTACCAGACTGTGTACGATCAGGACTTCACCCTGCAGACTGCAAACCCAATCTTTGACATGACTGTAGGCTTGTACTACGGCGGTGATACGATCACCAACACAGCACAGAATGCAAAGGTTGCAGAGGACTCATCTGGAAAGCTCCTGTTTGCATCATCTTCTGTGATGATGAGAGAAAAGATAGATGTTTATCGTCAGTATGCCAAGGCACTGCTTGGTAATGCCGACAGTGCATTTTTCTCTCCCTTTGATTCATCTACAAGCTCAGATAGAATTGACGAGGCAATGTTCATCTCATTCAAGCGTCTCTTTGCAAGAGACGCAATTAAGAAAGAGACATTTGCTCTAAGATTTTATACGACAGGCGTGATGTCTAATCAAGATGATCTTCAACCAAGAGGAACAACACTCAACAAAACTTCTACTAGTGGTTCAGCAATATTCACAGACATAGGTGCAGCAACTAATACACGCAGAGTATTTGGTGGAGATGTTGCTTCTCTCGTCAATGCTTCTAACACTTCCAACAAGATAGGTCTGATATTCTACGATCAGGGAACTGCAGTCTTTGATCTAAAAAAGATAATGTCAGGAACTCAGCATGTTTCAGGTGTTATCAAGGCAATGAATGCTGGTTCTCCTGATGGTGTACTTGTCACAGGAACAATGGTGATAGGTGACGAGAAGTCGGGAAACAGAAAGGCAAAGTACATACCAGACCTAATGGTCTCTGCTTCGATCGACGACATTGTCGACCACCTTGCAGGTTCCAGGTTCCAGTCCGGTACTCTGACAGGCATGACTTTCCAGAACTCAACAATTATAAACTCAGCACTCTATTTCTGCAGAGCACCAGCAGACGCTTATAACTTCTCATCAAATCCAACATTTGTTGACACGAATGGCAGGCTTCGAGTGGTTGAGGACGGGCAGAATGCAATACAGAGAAGCTTCACATTTGCCACAACCGTAGGACTTCACGACTCCCAGGGTAATCTTCTCGCAGTTGCTAAATTCTCCAGACCAATTGAGAAGAACGATGAACGAGACGTCACCTTCCGTGTAAGACTAGACTTCTGATAAAGGTGTCAGCGTGAAATGTCAATTCAGCGTATTACTAGTGACAATATTGAAAATTTCACGCTGTACACTTATCCCAAGAGGACATTTGTCTCCTCTTCAAGCGGTATAACAGGATCTGTTCAATTATTTGCCAGAGACAATAGAGTTCTTAAAGACGCAGTTCCAAATGAGGACTACGGTGCAGAGATTCTCACTGCAGACACAATTGAGAACACTAGACGATCACTGACCCGACTCACAGGATCTGATGTGAGCGGTGTTGAGCAGTACATGCTGCAAGTGAACGCTGCACCTCCCTCGCCAATATTCAATAAGCGCCTCGAGGTAAGTAGATTCATACCCGATATCAAATTTAGCAAGGACACACTTCGAAAGTCAATTGTCAAGGAAGTGCTGTTTCCTTACTACAGGGTGCCTTATCCAAATTTAAATTGGGCATTCACAAACTATCACTGTTTAAATTTTTTCACAGCATCATCTGTGCCCTCATCAAGTGCGCTGATATATCCTGCTGGATCTGGATCTCTCTCAACATACGATTCATTTCCTTATACACCAACAGGATCATTCACATTTGAATTCTACATAAATCCAAGGTACAGGAATGAGACAACAGGCTCTCATTTCAATGCAGGCACCATCATTCATTTGTCTTCTTCCTACAGTATTTCTCTAATATCTGGAAGCTCAAAAGACATAAATGGCTATGTTGATGGCTATCACGTGATGTTGCAGCTCAGCCACAGTGCAGATATTGCTCCATCAAAGATTAAAGCAGGTCCAACTGGATTCACAACATCTCAGACGGGCTATAGAACAAATCTAATATTCACATCTTCAGAGATACCCCATAATGAGTGGTCTCATGTTGCAGTAAGATGGGAGTCTCCGAGCGTGGGAAGCGTTCAAAATGCTTCAGCTTACTCAGGATCATTTGTTCTAAATGGTGCGATCGATACAAAGTTCGCAATACCTTCATCAAGTATTTTCCCAACATCATTTGATAATCCTCAGGGAGATCCAGATGCACTGTTTGTAGGAAACTTTTATGATGGTCCTAACAGAGGAGAGAGCGTGGATCCTCCGCTGCTTGCGAGATTTTTTAATGTCAACGCATCTTATCATGAGGGTCTGACACCTCTATACGCAGGAACCCCTGATGATGCAAGCACATCTCCAACTCACAACGATATACCGTCGAACAAGTATAGCTTGGCACATCCTCTGAATGCAGAGCTTCATGACCTAAGAGTCTACAGTAGGTATAAAACAGTGGGCGAAATTGCTGCTGATGCAGTTGCTGGACCCGCTACAGTTACTGATGATCTTCTTTTCTACTTGCCTGTTTTCTTTGTCAAGGAGACAAGGACAAGAGATGTGCTACAGACACCGTTCAAGTCTGTTAGGTCAAAGACTGATGATCCCTTCAATGTCGCACTGTCCTACGGCGTGGGCGCCCGCCTTATTAATTTGCCAAATTTCACAAGAGAATTTGTCAAGGCAGAGTACCCAAGACTGTTCCATCTATCAGCCTCAGAAATAACTGCAACTACAGAGGCACTGTCAGCAAATACTTTCTTATATCAAAATCCATCAACAGTGAAAGGCAATCTGACGATACTTCCCTGCGATAATGGAAAGTTTACACCTAACTTTAATCTTCTCAGGTCAGGAACGAGTCCTGATGCAAGTCCGCCAATTGCAGGTTCTATAACAGATAAGTTTCAATCAGACACGGGCGTTCTTAGGTACGATCTTATAAACCTGAATGACTTGGTGTCCACTGCGTCTCTCTTGAAAATTTCAACATTTGATGCGACAGCAGCATTAACTGGATCAATTGCGGCATCTATGTATGGTGCAACGCCTGAGGATCCGGGTCTTGAAATTGGTGCAGTTCTGACAATTCTTGATAGAACACGCGATCCATCATCGAATGAAGTGAGCTTCTTTGATGTTTCCAATCTGTTCTACGGGCGCAGAATAGAGCCAGAGTCATTCACAGTGACAGATGATAATCTAACAGGATCCAACGGTAGAGTGTCAATGACTCTTCGCGACAACGGCATGGGAGGTCTATACCGTGCTGACTCTGTGTCGAATCACGCGACATGGAGCACAGTGGGATCAATTGTGTGTGATGAGGGTCTTGCTGTTGTGACAGATCCAACTGCTATGTTCTTTGGAAAAGATCAGTTTGAAGCAAGCATGACAGGTATGCGACCGCTCTATGTAAAAGAGATAAATGTTCTAGCACCTGCTGGAACTGTCAACTCATCTTCAAATCCCAACTGGGCACCGCTTAAGCCCACAGATAATGAAAATGAGACAGCAAATCAGTTTGTGTACATTACACATGTCAACTTGCACGATGATAATTTCAACATCATCGGAAAGGCGACTCTCGCCCAGCCTCTCGTCAAGAGAAGCGATGACAAGTATCTCATTAGACTCAAGATAGACTACTGATGCATTACAATTTAGGTCTCGATATATCTACAAGCTGCACTGGATATGCAATATCAGAGGTTGATAGTCGAGGAAGCACACTAAAAGTAGTCCTAGGAAGTATTAAGTTAGACCACATAGACGGTCTCACATCGAAGGCAAATCATGTGAAGAGCGTGCTAGAGGATTTAAAAAAGTCTTACACATTCTGCGCTGTCTATGTAGAAGAGAACATGCAGGCATTTAGGCCGGGCGCGAGCTCTGCACAGACGCTTGTAAAGCTTGCAAAATTTAACGGCATTGTGTGCTATATTGCCAGCCAAACTTTTGATGTTGAGCCGATTGGTGTAAATGTGAATCAGGCGAGGAAGACGCTAGGAATTCAATTGCAGCGTGAAAAAGTCTGTGGTGTTCCTACAAAAGAGCAGATATTCAAGTGGGCAAGCTCGCAGCCACTTCTCAATGATTTTAAGTGGCCAACAAAGAAGATATCTTCGGGTCCTAGAAAGGGATGCGAGGTAATTGAAACGTCTTCATATGATATGGCAGACGCTTTTGTGGTAGTTCTTTCAGGGCCTATCCTTGATGTCGTGAACAAATGAACAGATCTTTCTAAGATTGATCTGTAAAATTGAGCGATAATACCAGAAAAGTGCAGATCTTGCAGCGTGCCTTTGGTAAAGGTGAGTTATCAAGAGACTCATCTGATATCACGCTAGCGTGTCCTGGTTGCAAGAAGTCTGGAAAGGCAAAGCGTAAGCTGAGTGTTCGACTCGACGACGGCCTTTTCCACTGCTGGGTTTGCGGTCTCAAGGGACAAAACATTGAGTACCTATTTAAAAAGTACGCACCGGGACTGCTGGATGATGCCAGAGCAGCTCGATTTGGCAAGCATGATGTAAACCACATCGGAAGCAACAATGACGCAGAAGATCACCAGGATGACTCTGTAGAAGTCCCTGAGGGATTTATCCTCCTGGCGTCTTCTGTGGAGAAGCAGGATCCAGACGTCAAGGACACTATTAAGTACTGCTACGATCGTGGATTAAAGCTCAAGGATCTATGGTATTTTAAGCTTGGAACCTGTAAGCACGGAAAGTACAGGAGAAGAGTAATCTTTCCCTCCTTTGATGAAGAGGGAAAGATCAATTACTTTACTGCAAGATCCATTGACGGATCTGACAAGATGAAGTATATTAATGCCAAAGTTGCAAAGAAGACAATCATCTTTAATGAACTCAACATTGATTGGAAGAAAGAACTCACGCTCGTCGAAGGGCCTTTTGATCTCACGAAGTCAACACAAAACACAGCATGTCTTCTAGGCTCTCATCTATCATCAGACAGTGAACTTTTTAGAAAAATTGTTACAAATAGGACACCAGTCCTGTTGGCACTTGATCCTGATGCGAAGCAAAAATCACACAATATTGCAAAGACACTCTATTCATACGATATAAATGTGAGATCTGTTGACGTCCCATCCGGCAGGGATGTGGGTGATATGACAAAAAAAGAGTTTGAGGATTTAATAAAGACAGCAACAGGTTGGAATCAGAAAGATAGGCTTCTGCACATGATATCCAATATCAAGTCCGGGTCTATACTTTGAGCAGTAACACAGTCACAGGAGAATCGATTTGACTCTAAGATGCGTACATTTGAGTGACATTCACTGGAGGGGACTCACGCGACACGAGGAGTATCGCGAGTCATTCGAGAAAATGTTCCAGCGGGTGCGTGAACTTTCACCTGACATTATTTTTGTGGGTGGTGATATAGTTCACTCAAAGACACAAGGAATCTCTCCAGAGTTAATCGACTGTCTTGGTTGGTGGTTTACGGAGATGGCCGGCATTTGTCCAACTCACATCATCTTAGGCAATCACGACGGGCTTATAATGAACAAAGATCGACAGGATGCAATTACTCCTGTGATCAATGCTCTCAATAATAAGAATCTATTTCTCTATAAAAAGTCAGGTGTTTATCCCACAGGTGTTAAGGGGTATAACTGGTGTGTCTTTTCTTGCTTTGATGAGGAGTCCTGGGCTGATGTAAGACCAGTTCCAGGTGATATTAATATTGCAACATTTCACGGGGGCGTGAAGGGGTCTGAGACTGATATCGACTGGGCCATTGAAGGAGAAGTCACAGTTGATTTCTTTAAGGATTATGATTTTAGCTTTTTAGGTGATATTCACAAGATTCAGTATCTCGATCCTGAGAAGCGAATTGCATATCCAGGATCGACAATCCAGCAGAACTACGGTGAAGCCACAGGAAAGGGTTTCCTGTTCTGGGAGATTGAAGACAAGGACAACTATAAGAGCACATTCATTGAAGTGCCGCACAGTCGCCCATTTGTCACAGTTGATTGGGCAGGTGATATCCCTGGCACAGTCAAGTCATGTATGGCTTATCCAAACATGTCAAGATTTAGAATTAGGACAAATGTTGCAATTCCAAATTCGGAAATGAAGCAGCTATTTGGAGAATTGAGAGAGATAAAGAAAGCGACAGAAATTGTCTTTAAGAATGATGTAGACAGTGATCTCACTCAGGTGCCTGTTGCAAGCAATCACTTTAAGTCTGATGATCTTCGCTCTCTTGCAACACATAGCACTTTAATGCGTGATTTCTATAGCACTTCAAAGCTAAGTGAAGATGAGTGGAAGAAGCTAGACTTCTTAACAGCAAAGTACTTTAACAGTGCTGTTCACTCAGATTGTGTTAGAAACATAAAGTGGTCAGTGAATCGTCTTGAATTTGATAATATGTTCTCTTACGGAAAGGGAAATATTATCAACTTTGATAACCTGCGAGGCATTATTGGAATCTTTGGCAGGAACAGAGCAGGAAAGTCATCTATTCCTGGAACTCTAATGTACGGTCTTTATAATACGACTGATAGAGGCCCTATGAGTAATTTGCATGTTATTAATATGCGAAAAGGCCATTGTGAGACAAAGATAGACATCACTGCCAATGGAAGTCACTACAGAATTGAAAGACAGTCTGTTAGAAAGGTTAACAAGGGCGGAGATGTGAACGCTGTCACAAATCTAAATTTCTATCTCACTGATGAGAACGGTGGGATTGTCAAAGATTTGAACGGTGAGCAGAGAAGGGATACTGAGAAGATTTTAAGGGATGTAGTTGGAACTTCTGATGACTTTCTTCTAACGAGTCTTGCGAGTCAGGGTGAGATGAATAATTTCATCAAGTACAAAGCATCGCAGAGAAAGACAATTCTTACAAAGTTTCTTGATCTAGAAATTTTTGATGAGATGCTCACACTTGCAAAGTCAGACTCATCAGAGATAAAAGCCCTTTTGTCTAATGTTCCTGACAGAGACTGGGATGTTATTATTGGAGACCTTATTACTGAGAAGGCGAGACTTCTCTCAGAAAAAGAAAGTGCTGAGAAGGAGTTAGAGGTAATGCGCCTAAAGCTTCAGCAGACTCAGATTAATCTTGCAACTTCAAAGGGTGCATCTCTTGTTACAGCGCAGGATGTTTCTGACAAAGAAGCTTATCTAGACAAGAAGAGAAAAGAGCTGTCTCAGCTTAATGAAGAGAATGAAACACTTCAGGGTCACTTGGCTTCTCTCGAGGAGAAGATTTTCTCAATCGCTGCTCTTAAGAAGCAGTTTCCAATCGTAGAGCTTAGGTCAAGATACGAGGCGAGACAGGATCTCGAGAGGAATTTGACGAGCCTACAGCACGCCAGAGAGATGGAAAATTCAAAGACCTCTAACTATAAAAAGTCAGTTAAACTTCTTGAAGAAGTGCCCTGCGGTGACTCATTTCCAAAATGTAAGTTTATTAAGAACTCTCACGAGAGCAAAAAGCTTTTAGAAAAGCAACAACAAACAATTACTGAGCTGGTTGATAAACTTGGCGCTGTCAAGAAGTCACTTGATGCCCTTGACAAAGAGAATCTCAAGGAGAAGATCGAGAAATATAATAGCGTCCTAGAAAAAGAGAGAGACTATCAGGTGAGTCTATCTAGCAAACAACTTGAACTCAATAGACTCATCAGCAAGATGACAAGTACAACCTCTATTATCAATGATACCGAGCATGAGCTTTCCTCAATGCGTCTTAGAGTTGTTGACACTAAGGAAGCTGAGCGTGCAAGTCTCGCAAAGAAACTTATCTCCGATCTCACAGATAGTGTCAACCAGAAGGATGCAACAAGAATTAGTCTTGCTCAAATGATTGGAAATATTGATGCCAGAGTTGAGAGGACAAAGTCAGAGAAGGAAAAGTATTCAAAGCTTATTTCTGACTGGAGAATGTATGAGCTCTTTATAAATGCTGTCTCTAAGAACGGAATTCCTCTAAAGATTATGTCTGTGCAGATGCCTGCAATCAATGCTGAGATTTCAAAAATTCTCCAGGGAGTAGTTGGATTTACTGTTGAGCTTGAGGCTGATCCTGAGACCAATGAGATGGAGATTTATTTAAACTATGGTGACTCAAAGAGAATTATTGAGTGTGGTAGTGGCATGGAGAAGATGATGGCATCTCTTGCAATAAGAGTTGCTCTCATCAATATTACGACTCTACCGAAGTCGGATATTCTTATTATTGATGAGGGATTTGGTGCTCTAGACGATATGAATATCGAAGCGTGCACACGACTTCTAAATTCTCTCAAGAAGTGGTTCAAGTCAATTATGGTCATTTCTCACATCGACGCTGTAAAAGACAGCGTTGAGAATGTTATAGACATTACTTACAAAGAGATGAATGCGAGTGTTGTCTATGCGTGATAGTGATATCATTCCGCATGACTGTCCTGTATGTAATTTTATGCTACGTGACATGCAGGATGTAATTTCATACGAGGAGTATGAGTGCTGCACAGACTGTCAAAATCAGTTCGTATTTAGGAATTTAAATGCGTGGATGTCAGGTTCTAGACCCTCTGCTGAAGAAATCTCAAAATTCAGAGTGCAGATGAATCTGCATACAACATATTTAGCTGTGTAATTAGGAGAGTACTAGATGGACAGCAGGCATTACAACGCCCTCTCGACGCTATTAAATACAACATATGCAAATCCAAGCTCACAGTCTGGAATTCAGTCTGTCAAGGCAGAGTTTGCTGGTGATAAGCTTGTTTTAAAGTTCACTTCTGTCGTTCACTTCGCCGAGGAGCGTAGTTTGCAGCTTCAAGTTGAGAGAATCTCTCACGAATCTGTTTCTTATCTCTCCGACTTAGTGAAGAAACTAAAGGCAGACTTCAAGGAAGCGACAGGATCTTCTCTAAAGTTAAAGGAAGTAAAATCTTCAGACGGCTTAGAGCTTGTTTCTGGTCTTTCTCTTCGTAAGGTCGCATACTACAGAAGAAATCACGTCCTTGAAGTTAGTGTTTGAACATGTCGATAACGACAAAGCAGGGTCAAATAAAAGAGATCGTTAGGTGCGGAAAAGACCCTGTTTACTTCATCAACAAATACATAAAGATCCAGCATCCAACAAGAGGACTAATCCCTTTTAGCACATATCCATTTCAGGATGAGTGTGTTGATGATTTCCTTAAGCACAGATTCAATATCATTTTAAAGTCTCGTCAGCTAGGCATATCTACACTTGCTGCAGCATACGCAGTTTGGCTAGCCGCTTTCTACAAAGACAAGAACATATTGATTATTGCTACGAGACTAGCAGTTGCACAGAATTTCATTAAGAAGGTGAAGGTGGCTCTAAGGGCAATGCCCAAGTGGCTACTAATTCCTGAGATGACTATTAATAACAGACAGTCTGTAGAGCTGAGTAATGGCTCCTCAATAAAAGCAATTCCAACCTCAGAAGATGCAGGTAGATCTGAAGCACTTTCCCTTCTTATTGTTGATGAAGCTGCATTCGTAAGAAATTTCGATACTCTCTGGACGTCACTATATCCAACAATCTCAACCGGTGGTCGAGCAATTGTTCTATCAACACCAAACGGTATGGGCGGTCAGTACTACGACCTTTGGGTGAAGGCAGAGAATAAAGAAAATGAGTTTAATCCCATAAAGCTTCCCTGGGATGTTCACCCAGAGCACGATCAGACGTGGTTTGACAACGAGTGTAGAAATTTCACCACAAAGCAAATAGCACAGGAGCTTCTTTGCGATTTCTCATCGTCAGGTGACACATATTTCAGCAATGAGTTAATTGAAAAATTAAGTTTTTCAATTAGAAATCCAGTAGAGCGTTGGGGTCCAGAGATGGGCGTCTGGGTCTGGAAATACGGTCTCTCTGAGCACTCTTATGTAATTTCAGGAGATGTGGCAAGAGGAGACTCATCTGACTACTCTGCTTTTCACGTAATTGACATAGATGAGTCTGAAGTCGTCGCTGAGTTTAGGGGAAAGATACCCCCTGATCAATTTGCTCTTATACTTGCTGAGGCAGCTAAAAGATACAACAATGCGATGATCTGTCCTGAGAATAACACGTACGGATACGCAGTCATTATGAAGCTAAGAGATATTGGATATACAAATCTCTACTTTAAAAATGAGAAGGATAAGTTTGGCGCAATTTATGGATCAGGTGAAGTAGATATATCAAAAGCAGGTTTTACAACCTCTGGGCAAAGTAGGTCACAAATACTTACAAAGCTAGAGGAGGTCATTAGAAACAATGCCATTCAGATCTACTCATCAAGATTCTACCAGGAGCTAAAGACTTTTGTTTGGACAGGAACAAAAGCACAAGCGCAGAAGGGAAAACATGATGATCTCATCATGTCACTTGCAATAGGCGTTTGGCTTTATGACGCATCACCAAAGAACAGTCACTTCGCAAAGGATCTCAATAAGGCGATGCTTGCTGGATTCGCTGTTAACTCCACTAAAAAAGATGCAATTCTGAGCCCATGGGCTGGCAAGAACCACAATCCATTTAAACCCTTTGTCCTAAATGAGATGCCAAGTAAACAAGATGACACAGGCGCACCGTCTCCTTACGGAGATATGAATTGGCTGCTTAGATAGTTTATAGACGGGCGTCTGCGTTTAGAATAATACTTAAGACAAAAATGGCAGAAAACTACAATAGAAATCTATTCGGTAGACTAACACAGCTTTTTAGATCCGGCCCAATCATTCGTAGAAAAGTGAAGGGTATGACACAGAAGGCGGGAAATACGTCTTCTGCACTGGAAGTGTTTAGGAGTGCACACAGCGATGTGTACAACAGCACACTCTCAGCATACGGTGCCTTCGACAGAATGTCAAGGTACTCAGATTTTAGTGAGATGGAGTCAACGCCAGAGATAGCTTCTGCACTTGACATTTATGCTGAAGAGACAGTTTCATCTGGAGAAGATGGAAGAATTCTGCACATTTACTCTGATAACAGGAAGGTTCAAGAGATTCTTGAGTCACTTTTTTATGACACACTAAATGTAGAATTCAATCTCGTCATGTGGGTTAGAAATCTCTGCAAGTACGGAGACTTCTTTCTTTTCAATGACATTTCTCCCGAGTACGGTGTAATTAACTGTGTTCCAATCTCAATCTCAGAGATTGAAAGAGAAGAAGGGTTCGATCCAAAGGATCCGATGGCAGTGAGATATCGATGGATAACTCAGGGTAATCAGATTCTTGAGAACTGGCAGGTCACTCATTTTAGACTTCTAGGAAATGACGCATTTCTTCCTTATGGATCATCAGTCCTAGAGGCAGCTCGAAGAATTTGGCGACAGCTCATCCTAATTGAAGATGCAATGTTAGTCTATAGAGTGATTAGAGCACCTGAGCGCAGAGTCTTCTATATTGACGTTGGTAACGTTCCTCCTGAAGAGGTTGCAAACTACCTAGAACAAGCACAGACCTCGCTGAAGAGGAACCAGATTGTCGACAAGACCACTGGCAAGGTAGACCTCCGGTATAATCCACTGTCAGTTGATCAGGACTATTTCCTTCCTGTTCGTGGGGGAGAGTCAGGAACCAAGATCGATACGCTCGCAGGAGGTCAGAATACTGCTGCAATTGAAGACGTTCAGTACATCCAGAAGAAGCTGTTTGCTGCTCTTAAAATACCCCGTGCCTATCTCGGATATGATGAGGATGTGGGTGCTAAGGCAACACTTGCGCAGGAAGACATACGCTTTTCTCGATCAATTCACAGAATTCAGAAAACAATTCTCTCAGAGCTTAATAAGCTCGCAATGATTCACCTATACTCACATGGTTATGAGGGTGAGGATCTTCTTGATTTTACCCTAAAACTTTCTAATCCTTCTTCAATTGCTCAACTTCAGAAGCTTGAACTTATAAAGTCAAAATTTGAGATAGCAGGACAGGCACCTGAGGGAATGGTTAGCAGGAAGTGGATAAGAAAGAACATTCTAAATCTAACTGACCAAGAGATAGAAAATATCAAGGACGAGAGATCTGAAGATAAACTTGAGGACACTGCAGTCGAGGCCGCTGGTCAACCTGGTCCATCCGGCGGCGAAGAAGCAGCTTCAGCTCCTGCGGGTGAAGAAGAGGCTCCTGCAGGAGGCGAGGAAGGTGGAGGACTTTTCAGCGGAGACGTTCCGAGAGGATCTCTACTGACAGCAAAGCCTGGAAATAGGAAAATTCTCGATGATGAGGACGATGAAGATGCAGAAGATGAGGTGTCTAAGATCTCGATAGACAATCCTGATGCGCCCATTGTTTTTAATAATCAGATAAGAAACATCTTTGGCGAGCCTATTGCAAAGTCTAGGAAAGTAAAAGACGGACCTGCTTCTCACCACATGCCAGATCTTGGTGGTATGGTAAGTCATAAGAGAAAGCAGGACACATTTCACAAACCTTATGACAACGACTGGATAAAGAATCCATTCGGAGAGTCAGCAGAACCAAAGGGTGACTTTATGTCAA
>Ga0214921_10005256_pt1 | contig 18428 bp, 17 predicted proteins | sample LL1505_MetaG_FD_177992 | JGI IMG/M metagenome (GOLD analysis project Ga0214921, IMG submission 177992) | Freshwater microbial communities from Lake Lanier, Atlanta, Georgia, United States - LL-1505 | ecosystem: Environmental > Aquatic > Freshwater > Lake | place: USA: Georgia | collected... | reverse complement strand
CGTGGCTGCGCCCCGCGAGGTCAACCGGATCGAATTGCAGGGAGCCGAGCCGTTCAACCAGAGCCAGCACCGAACCCTTGCTTGCGGGGAGCTGTCGCGGCGGGAGGAGCAGGTGGCGCTCGGCGAGAAAACGGCGGGCCGCCGCCCTTGAGACGCGCAGTGGCGCGTCGCCTGCACTCATGTCAGTGAGACGCCGCCCCGCTGGCAATCGTCCGGTTTCGTGCTGTCACCATGATCGCGACACCGACCACAACGACAGCGCCACCAGCGATGAGCTGCGCCGAGATCGGCTCGCTCAAGATAAAGCTGCCCGCAAGCACGGCAACAACCGGGTTCACGTAGGCGTAGGTAGAGACGAGGCCGAATGGCGCAACGCGCAGGAGCCAGGTGTAGATGTTGTAGGCAATGAGGCTGCCGACGACAATGAGATAGGCGAGCGCGAAGATCACGTCACCCCCTAAGGCGCCGAATTGCACGCTGCCCCACTCACCGAGTAGGGTCGCAACGATGGCCCCGCCAACAGAACCGGCGAGCATCTGAATGGCCACGGCGACCCGCGAGTCCGCGGGGGTTGCGGCGCGGCGCTGACTCCAAATTGAGCCGCCACCCCAGCTGAGTGGGCTAAACAGGATGCAGGCGAGGCCGAGAGGGTCGAGACCCGCATCACCAGCATCTGGAGAGATCAGGATCACTACGCCGATGATGCCGACGGCGATCCCGAGAATGCTGAGCGGCGCGATGTGGTCCTTATAGACGACCCGCCCGATCACGGCGACCCAGATCGGCAGGAGGGCGATGAGCAGCGCAGTGATGCCCGATGGAATCGTCTGCTCACCGAACGAGGTGACGCCGAGGCCACCAACGTTGAGGGCAAGGCCGACGATCGCCTGGTCGCGAATCTGTGCGCGGGTCAGCGAGCGCAGCGCATCACGGGCGAAGATCGCCACGAGCGCGAGCATCGCGAGGCCAGCGAGGGCGAATCGAATGGCGACCATGGCAAATGGCGGAATGGCCACACCCTGGTCGGGATCGACCACCACGCGAATAGCGAGGTACGTGGTGCCCCAAATGATGTAGATCGCGAGCATGGCGAGGGCAATCGCAATCGGCGCGGCCGCGGTAAGTCGAGGGGCCGCCTGTGAAACCGTTTTTGCCATAGCGTTGATGCTAGCCGAGACGGATCAGCCCTGCCCCGCCGCGCTCGCGTATCCTTCCATGATGCGTTCGAGTCGACTCCCGTGGATTCTGTTGGTCGTCGTTTCGGCGATCGGCTACGGGTCAGGCTCGCTGTTCGCAAAGGCGATCTACCCAACGGGCTTTGACTGGCTCGACCTGCTGGTCTGGCGGCACCTGCTCGCTGCACTCATCCTCGGCGCAGTCGTCCTTGCCCTGCCTGCGGGTCGCGCCGCCCTTCGAGGTTTAACGCGCGAGCGTGCGCTCCGCTCCTTCGCCATTGGGCTCTTCTTTACGGCCAACGCGGCCACCTACTTCGGGAGTCTCACCTGGATCGATGCGTCGCTTGCTGGCCTCATGACCTACGCCTTCCCAGCAATCGTTGCCGTGCTCTCGATCTTTTTCGCGCATGCGCCATCGGGCCCGCGGCCCTGGATCGCCCTAGCGATCGCTACCGCAGGCGTCGTCCTGGGCGTGGGAGGGATCCCCGATGCCAAAGAGCCGGCGCTGATCGGGCTCGTGCTTGGCGTCGCCTCACCGATCATCTACAGCTGCTACATCATTCTGGCCGCCCGTCTGGCAGGCGAAACAAAGAGCGGTACAGGCGCGACGCGCGGGGGCGGCACTTCACCACTCGCCGCGATCCCGCTCAGCCTCTTCGGCACTGCCGCCGGCATGTTGGTGCTCCGCGCGGCTCTCGGCCGCGATCTGCTGCCAACACCGATTCCCGACGGCGCGCTCCTGCCAATCATCGGCGTGGCGACCATCTCGGGAATCATTCCAATCGGTGCCTTCTATATAGGAGCCCAGCGCCTTGGTGCCGCCCGCGCCGCACTGATCAGCACCGTGGAACCGATCTTCACGATCGCCGCCGCCGGGTATCTCTTCAAGGAGAGCCTCACCCCGATCCAGCTAGGTGGCGGGGCGCTCATCCTCGGCGCAGTCCTCGTTGCCGAGTGGGGGTCAATCCGAACCGTCAGCCCGCGTCGACGTGCGGCGCGAACGCCAACGAACTAGGCGATCACCTCATGGCAGGCGCGGCAGCGCGCCTCGTAGGTGTCATCACCCGCCATGCCGCCGATCACGATGAGCTCATCGTTAGCGCCCGCCGGCTGGCCATTACGGAGTCGCTGAGAACGTGTCGCTTCGTTGCCGCAAACCACACAGATCGCCGATAACTTTGTTACTTCGTCGGCTCGAGCCATCAGTTCGGGAATGGTGGCAAACGGGCGCCCAGCGAAGTCTTGGTCTAGCCCGCTCACGATGACCGTGCGCGGGGCGGCCACGATTGCCTCGATGACGGCGGGCAGGTCTGGTCCAAAAAACTGTGCCTCCTCAATCGCCACCGCATCAGGGTTCAGGCGGGCTACCTCTATCTGGATCGCCGCCGCATCGGAGGCGACCACGCTCGGGAAACGAGTGCCAGTCCGGCTAACAACTTCTCCAGGGGTCACGCGGGTGTCCCGGGCGGGGGTAATCAGCAGAACGCTCTGTCCTGCAATCTGGCGCCGGGTCAGCAGTCGGACGACCTCGGCCGTCTTGCCGCTGCTCATGCAGCCGGCAATGACGTGGAGCCAGGGGCGCCGCACAACAGCCATGTGCGGAATAGTACCCGAACCCGCACAGGAAGATTTTACCTAACGTTAACAATCCAGAAACAATTCGCTAACCGACGGGCCCCATTCTGAGGGGGCGCGAATCTTTGACGACTGCGCATCGTCGTAAGAAATTCAGGAGGAAACATGAAAACCGCACTAAGACTGGTGGTAGGTGCACTCGCACTTGCCGTCCTGTCGACCGGTATGGCCAGCCGCAGCGATGCGAATGCCACCACCCCAGTAGTCACCGCATCAACAACGGGAGCGATCGGCGGCAACGGCGCAACCTTCCCGACCGATCAGTACACGAAGTGGATTGCGGACGCCAAGACGGCGAACCCAACCATTTTCACCAGCTCCAGCGACACTGGCGTTGTGATCACGTACGGTGGTGGTGGCTCAACGGTTGGTAAGACCAACTTTGCTGCAGCAGGAGCTCGTTCTGCCGCTTCAATGTTCAACGGCACCGACGCGCTGCTCACCTCGGCGGAGCGTACCGCCATCAACAGCCGCATTGGTGGAACCAACGTGGCTCCCAACTTCATTCAGATTCCGATGACCGCCGCACCAATTGCGGTGATCACCAACCTTCCAGGGATTTCTACAAACATTAAGCTGTCCGGCCGAGTGATCTGCAGGATCTATGCAGGCCAGATCACCACCTGGAACCATGCAGACATCCTGGCGTTGAACCCAACGATTAAGGCGCTGAGGACGATGTCGGCGACCATTAAGCCTGTCGCACGAAGCTCGGGTTCAGGCACCACCTTCATCTTCGCTACGTTCTTGGCTACCGCCCCCGGCAGCGAAACCGACAAGTGTGGGTACTCGAGCGACAACTCTGGCCAGACGGCAACGTCACTTTCGGGTCTTACCGGCACCCTTTCACTGTCCGATGGCGTGATGGGGACTCGCTTCAACAAGATGCGAACGACAAACATTATTGAAGGCTCTGGCAATGCCGGCATCCAGACCGCGGTAAAGAACAACGACTATTCAATTGGCTACGTTGAGATGTCTTTCTCGTACTTGACTGACTCATCGCGCCCTGGCACAACCAATGCAAATGTGAAGCAGGCTGCGATTCAGAACTTTAACAATCGGACCAAGTTCCTCCTGCCGACGCAGTCAGGCGCGACGGCTGCGCTCGCAAAGGCGCAGGCGGTTGGTGGAGCTGTGAATGACCCAGTGAATCCGAGCGATTCGTTCCTCCATCCGGTAAATCAGGACTCTGCAACCGCGTATCCGATCGTCGGCTACTCATGGTTGCTGGTGTATAAGAACTACACCTCGTCAACAGGCGCTGGCCAGAGCCAGGTCAATTCAGGCACAGCACCAACGAAGGGTCAAGTTGAAGCGATGATCTTCTTCTTCAACTGGAGCCTGACGAAGGGTGCCGTGTATGCACCACCAGGTACAACGGTGAAGTGCTTCGCACCACTTCCAAGTGCGGTGAAGGCTGCGGTCATCACCCAGTTGAAGACGGTAAAGTACAACGACGTAACGGTCTGGCGCTAGCACACCTCGACCTTAGTCAGTAGGGTTGAACTCATTGGGCGACTCGAGAAATCGAGTCGCCCAATGACGCTAGATCGAAGTAAACAGTCATAACCGAGTACGGCCTTAAGGAACTTGCCTATTCAACTCACTATGTTCGGGTGAACATGTGCGACAACGTGGAAACGGAAGATGAGGAGTAGCATGCAAGCTAGCAGTCACGCATTTCGTACGAGCCGCCGGAGTGGAGAGCTCCCGTTTAGGCTGGTGACTGCGGCTGGCGTGATGATCATCGTTGCAACCCTTGTCGCCATTACTCTCGTGCTTCTAGAGCAAACGTCTGTACTGTGGTCCTTCGTCGACCCTTTGACCTTCTTGACGAGCGGGGGCTGGAGTGAGGTTGAGAGCCCGGCGGGGGAGATCACTGCGAGTTATGGCGCACTACCCATGCTGTGGGGCACTCTCGTAACCTCCATCATCGGCATTCTCGTGGCCGCACCTGTAGGTATTGCCGCGGCAATCTACCTCGTGGAGATTGCTCCAAAGAGGCTGGCGATCATCTTGACCTTCCTAGTTGAGGTTGTAGCAGCGATCCCCTCGGTAGTGGTCGGCCTCTGGGCGCTCAGTGAGCTCTCACCTCGACTGAGGGACTCCATCGAGTGGTGGATCGCTAGCACCCTCGGCCGCGTTGTCCCGTGGCTCTCAGAGGATTCATCAAATCCGGCGAACTCCAGTGTCTTTCGCGCCGGAATTGTACTCGCCATTATGGTGACGCCGCTCGTTTCAGCGCTCAGCCGTGAGGTGATTCGCTCTGTTCCGCAATCGCTTCGCGAGGGGCTTGTTGGCATGGGCGCGACAAAGTGGGAGACCATTCGGCTGGTCATCTTGCCGACCGCCCGCGCAGGGTTGATCAGCGCAGTGATCTTGGCATTCGGCCGCGCGATTGGCGAAACGGTTGCGGTCGTTCTCGTCATCGGTGGCGGCGCGACACTGATTCCGCCTTCCCTCTTTCAACCTGGATCCACCCTGGCCGGGCAGATCGCAATCTCGTATGGAGACGCAGGCACCGTAGGGAAGGGCGCGCTAGCTGGGCTAGGACTTGTCTTGCTTGGATTGACACTGGTGCTTAGCACGCTCGCCCGCCTTATGCTTTCTCGAAGCAACCGACAAGGGCGGTCATAACCATGACAGTCGCGCCAGGAACGCAAACCGAACAGAGATTTGCCCTTTCGGATAGCGACCGGAGACGTATGCGCACCAATAGAATCATGCTGCGTATCATTCAGGTCGCAACGTTTGTCGCCGTCTTGCCGGTCTTTCTCATTCTTATCGCAATTCTTGCGAAAGGCTTAGGCACCCTAGACCTGGCATTCCTGGTGAACAATCCGCTCGATGAGCAGGTCGGCATAGCTAATGCAATCAAGGGCTCACTGGCAATGACGGGTATTGCACTCTTGATCTCCGCACCAATCGGCATCGCAGCGGCAATTTTCCTGAATGAATACGCCTCCACGGCAGTTCAGCGGATTGGAGACACGCTCGTCGACATCTTGCTTGGAGTTCCGAGCATTGTTGCCGGCCTGTTCATCTTCCTACTTGTCGTTCCGGCCTTGGGTTACAACGGCTACGCAGGAGCACTGGCGCTGAGCGTGCTGATGACCCCAGTGGTGATTCGAACAACCCAGGAGGTGCTGCGGTTGGTGCCCGCAGGCTTGCGAGAGGCCTCCCTCGCATTAGGGGTTCCGATGTGGCGCACCACGATTTTTGTCACCTGCCGAACGGCGCTTTCGGGAATCTTGACCGGTCTGGTGTTAGCGCTCAGCCGCGGGATCGGCGAGACCGCACCACTCTTGCTCACCGCACAGGGATCGAACGATTCAGTCATTGACCTAGGTGCGCCACTGAGCTCAATGACGATCGTGATTTACAACAACACAATCTCTTCAGACCCCATAAAGTTTGCACAAGCGTGGACGTGTGCGCTTGTTCTCTTCGCCATTGCATTAACGCTCAACGTACTTATTCGATTCAAGACGATCAACAGCCGAGTATTGTAGTCAACACGAGTGAAGGAGGACTCCAAAATGGCGGACAGCAAAACCAAGGTGAACATCAAGACCTCGGCGCCCAAGAGTAGTTCGGCGCAACGAGCCAGCAACGGTGCCTCGAGCAGCACGGCGATGAGATTGCTAAATGTTGAGGCGATGTACGGTAGCTTCCGAGCGGTTAATGATGTCACCCTTGACATCGAAGCAAAGTCAGTCACCGCGTTCATTGGCCCCTCAGGTTGCGGTAAGACCACGCTGCTTCGAACGCTGAATCGGATGCATGAAACCTTGCCCGGGGCTACGGTCAAGGGCAGCATCCAGGTTGGGGGAACCGACCTATATGATCCTTCAGTGGACCCGGTCCGCGTGCGTCGATCGATCGGGATGGTCTTCCAGAAACCGAACCCTTTCCCGGCAATGTCCATCGCACAGAATGTTTCCAGCGGCCTACGCCTATCTGGGACCAAATCAAAGAGGGACGTAGCAGAAATCGTCGAGGAATCGCTGCGAAAAGCAGCGCTCTGGGATGAAGTAAAGGACAAGCTCAACGAGCCGGGTGTCAGCCTCTCAGGTGGACAGCAGCAACGCCTCTGCATTGCGCGCACAATTGCGGTCGAGCCAGAAATCGTCTTGATGGACGAGCCGTGTTCGGCACTTGACCCATTGGCTACCCTCAAGATTGAGGAGTTGATTGGTGAGCTAAAGACGCGGTTCACCATCGTGATTGTCACGCACAATATGCAGCAGGCAGCTCGCGTCTCAGACACGACAGCCTTCTTCAATATGGGAGCAGATCGCGGGGGCTATCTCGTGGAAACCGGCCCCACAAACAAGATCTTCACAAACCCATCCAACAAGCTCACAGAGGACTACATCGCGGGGCGGTTCGGTTGATCATGCTCCGAAACACTGCGCTGTCCGCGCTTTGCATGGTCGCGCTGATCGCGTGCCGTCCGAGCATTGCACCATCCTCAACGCCAACCCCCTCGTACATTGCCGGGTCACTCGTGCCATCAAAGCCGATGGCCGTGGGCATTCATCTCCCAGGGACACCAGGCGCACTAGCTGGAGGGATCGTTGATATTGAGGCCGTTGGAGCGCTAACAGCGGGAAACATCACGGTCGGCTCTCAGACGTTCTCCGGTGGTGAACTGGCATTCGTCGGCGCTGAGACCGACAATGTCGTCGACCTGTTTGTTGCAGACGCCGCCACCGCACTGCTCGCGAACGCTGCAGGCGCCGACCTCGTGATGGTTGCCTCGCTCCAGCGTTTGCCTGGGTGGCGGCTCGTGACGATCGCGTCGGGATCCACCTCTGCTGTCTCAGACCTGGCTGGGGGTACGGTCTTCGTTGATGGGATTCCGGGCGATGAAGTTCCCCTCCTCCTCGCCCTGAAAGATGCAGGCATTGATGCTGGCGAAGTCACCCTCGTGTTTCCAGATGATCCAGGGCAACCGTACGATGCAGCAAGTCTCTTAGACGGCACAATCAGAGCCGTGCTATTGAGAACGTTTGACGGATATGCGCGAATTGCACAGTACGTTGACCCAGCCACTGAGATGGGCATTGGTGAAGCAGCCTTGCGTGAGATCCCGCTTGACTACGAATCGGCAGGATCAGGGCTGGATGTGTGGGCAACTCGCACGTCAATCGCCTCTGATGACCAGAAGATTGCAGTGGCGGCAACCCTGCTCGCGTGGAGCCAGGGATCTGCAAAGTGCCGCGAAGACGTGGCAACCTGCGCAACGCAGATTAGCGACGGCAGCATCTCCGATCTTTCCGTAGAAACGCTTCAGTGGACGATCAATCAGCTCAACGCTTCAATCTGGCCTAACCCCGCGGGCCTATTTGAGATTGATGCGACGCGGCTTGGAGTCGCGATCTCTGCAGCGAATAGCGTCGGCATCGGCAGCGCGACAACCGCCGAGTCGTTGATTGATCGCTCAATCCTCAAGCTCGCCCAGGAGCAGTGGGTCCAGGGCGTTGATCGAAACGGAGCGGGCTGGACCCCACTTGATCTCCCACTTCCATAAAGAGAAGATCTACTTGGGATCGCTGGGGCAGCAGCTTTAAACTAATCGTCGGTTACCGCTTGACTCCGTGATAGCTGGAAGATATTGGATCATCGCTAGAGTTTGACTCCGCCCAATAACCCGCTCGTAGGAGTCGGTATGAAAAAGCAACGAGATGCGATGGTGCCCCGCCACGCTATTCGGGCGCTGGCACTTGCAGGTGCGCTGGTCGTAGGTGCCACGGTCGGCCGCACGAGCGCGGCGTTCACCGCAACGGCGCCCGTGACTGGCGGGGCAACCTCGGGGGTGGTTGCGCTGAGTACGGGTGGAGTGCAGCAGCTCACCTTCGGTGGCGCAACCTTGACCAACATCGGCCCCGGCGCAACGTTTACGCAAACCGTGACCGTGTTGAACCAGTCAACCGTCACCACACCGTCTAGCCTCACCGACATCGCGTTGTGGGGCGACATTACGGGCACCTCGACCGCCGCGTCCGGGCTCGGTGCTGCGCTGCAGGTCTCGATCACGCGCAGCATCGGGGGCGAGAGTAGTGAGGTGCTGTACAGCGGTGCACTTACTGGGCTCGCAGCCTATGGGTCGTTCGCGACGCCGATCGGTACGGTTTGGAGTTCTCGTAATGGTGGAGCGACGACGGGCGTCTCGGCGAAGAGTGCAACGTACACCTTTACCTTCACCCTTCCGGCGAGCGCAACAACGGGAGCTGACTCATCCGTTACGGCAACCCTCACCTTCGAGGCGCGCAACAAGACGCAATGAGCCGCATGCGTATCTTTGCCGCCTGTGCGATCGGGTTCGCCCTTGTCGCGCAGCTTGGCGGCCTGCGGCTCCTCGTCGTCTCGGGGAACTCTATGGGGCCGACGATTCGCGATGGTGATCTTGTGATCACGTCGCGCGTCGGCCCAAGAGCCGCCGTTGGGGACATCGTGCTGGTAGAGCGTCCGAGCGATAGCCAACTGCTGTTACATAGGGTGATTGAGCAAGGGGAGGGGTGGCGACGAACGCAAGGCGATGCCAGCCTCAGTCCAGACGCCGAGCGCATCCCCGACAGAGCGGTGCTCGGCGGACTGGCGGCGGTGATCCCGATGGGCTTACTCACATCGTTGCCGCTGACAGAAGTGTTGACCCAGTTCAGCACGGAGAGTCGGATCGCCCTCGGCATCACCTCAGCGTCAGGAGCTCAGGCGGTGATCGGTGACCCGCTGTTGGCGGGCACCGATCCATCGGGGCGCCTGCTCCCAGGTGGGACAGCAACGTGGACGCTGACGCTGACGCCCTGCCCGATTGGGCTAGCGGGCGAGTGCGCTGGAGTCACCAATACGCTGCGGATTGAACCGGAACGGTTCGCGCTGATTGCCACGAGCAGCATCGCCCGCTCGTTGAGAATCGCCACTACCTGTCGGGCCGTTGGAGCTACAACATGGACAGATGCCAGTGACCTTTTCACTGCCGCGTGGAGTGCGACCAATCTTGCGACAGGGCGACTCACTTCACTCTCAGCCGGGGCCGCTGCGAGGGAGTGTCAGGTGAGGATCACCCTCTTGGGAGACATCAAGGCCGCCAATGCAACCGCTGCAATTCCGCTGCGCTGGGGGCCCGAATGAACGTGAACTCAACGCAGTTTCGCGTCGCGCTATCACTAGCCCTCATCGCACTTGCCACGGCGGGCGCTGCATGGTCGCCGCGCCTCGAACTTCCCGTGAACTCTGGAGCTTGGGGTGCGCCGGGTGGCATATCTGACGGACTCGCTCTCTGGTATGACGCCGCTGAGGTTGGATCGATGCAGTTCTCCCCACGTCTTCGCTATTGGTTTGATAAGTCGGGTCAAGCGCAACATGCCGCGGTGAGCCCAGGAACGCTCCTCCCGTACCCGACGCTCGCCACGGGGGTCCCCGGGTTGCAGTTCACCGGCGCGGCGGTTCCGATTCCGATCAGCATCCCGATAGAGCCAATGACGGCGATGATCGTCTTCCGACATAGCAGCGAGGGGCTAAGTCATCCGTTGATTGGGAGCAGGACAAAATTCGTCGGGATCGCGATGGAATACGGCCGCCTCCGAATGTATAACAACGGGATCTCCGCGGGCGCAAGTACAGCGCGCACGGTTACTGGCCTGACTATCACGACGATCCGAACGGTCGTCGGTGGGACCGATAGCGTTCAATACAACGGCGGGCCAGAAACGACGTTTAACTTCACAAGTGCCGAATCCATCAACTGGATCGGTGGAATGTTTGTATCGGGAAGCACCAGGCTCTACTTTGTCGGAACCATGATGGAGGTGGTCATCTGGGGAAGATCCCTCTCGCCAAGCGAGTTGGAGTCGGCCCATCGCGCCCTCGGTGCAAAGTGGGGGATTAGCGTCCCTTAAAGAGTCGCTGCGGCAGGGCTCGAGCGACACGTACGATTAGTCCTAGACCAGCAGCTCCAGCGAGCGCGTACGGAACGGCGATGGTAAGCAGGTACTGGGGCCACTTTGTTGGCCAGAAGAGCAGTGCCACCGCACCGAGCCCAAGCCAGATCGCATAGACCGGTCGCTTGCGCGCAAGCGACACGAGGCCCAGGAGCGCAAGTGGCAGCATCCAGAAATCAAACTTCACGAGAAAGACGTTTTGGCTGTCGTGCCACGGCACCGATTGCATGAGCCAGGTCAGCTGCTGCCACATGGGGTACCCAGTCGACTGAACCTGCTCACTCGCGGCGTAGGCGGGGTGATAGGCGGCACTAGCGATGAGCCGACCAATGGGATCACTCCACAGGTATGGATTGACGGCGAAGAAGGCGAGGGCGGCGATGGCACTCCATCCGATCGCATCCTTGAGCCTGAGTGACTCATCGCGTCGCGTGCGACGAATTCGGTCGACGACGATGGCGAGGCCGGCGATGGCATATGGATACTTTGCGCCGACAGCGAGGCCAATGCCGATCGCCGAGGCAAGGTACGCGAGTCGACGTCGACGGGCGCTGGAGATGCCACGCGCAAGCTCATAGAGCGCCACGCCGAGGAGCGAGAAGAGGAGCGGAACCGACTCGAGCATCACCTGACTGGTGTATTTGATGACCCAGGTGCTTGTGGCGAGGAGGATTCCCGCGACGGGGCTGACTAGTGCCAGGGTGGCAACGGCGAGTACACCGAACGCCACCTCCATTCGTCGTACTGCAGCGAGCGTCGGCCGATGCATCAGTTCATATGGGTTAGCTGTGACTGGGAGCTCGGGGATACGCTGGATCGGCTCCATGCCCAACATCACCGTGGCGATCAAGATCTTGACGAACTGCGGGTGCTCAATGCGGTAGTTGTTCTCGAGCAGGACCGTAGGGTTTCCGGTGCGAATCTCATCGGCCAAGATCTGGCCGGCGCGCATGTAGTCGTCTTCATCGAAGTCAACAGGGAGGCGCGCCGCCTGGGTGTGGAGGAGCAGCGAGAGTGCAGTGATCAGCCCGACCGCGCCGAGTCGCAGTGCTTTACTCGCTCGGGTCATGCAGGCAGCGTAGCCGCCGACGCGGTATCGAGCAGCCAGGTTGCGGTTGGAAGAAGCGCCGCCTTCGCTGGCGCGTCAGCCACTGCGGTGGAGTTGCTGAAGATGCGCGCGAGTGCATCGGCCTTGCCGGCGCCTGGGGCGAGGGCAATCACCGCGCGCGCACTGGCGAGCACGCCGACCGAGAAGGAGAGGCGCGGTACGTGGGGCTCAATGTGCGTTGGGGCTGGCACTCCCGCGGCGACCGGCGCCCCCGCAAGCGCGAGCGGGGAGCCAGGGAAGACGCTCAAGCAGTGCCCATCGCCACCAATGCCGATGAGTACCAGGTCAAAGATGGGGAAGCCGCTCGGCGTGTGCGGTACACCTGTGGCGTGGAGCTCTGCCAGGTACGCGCCCACCGCAGCCTGTGCATCAGCAGCAGTGGTTGGCCAAGGGTGAACGGCGTTTGGCGAGAGTGGCGACGCCGTGCCATCGGTGTCGGCGCTTAACAACTGTGCGTCGAGCGGGAACACATTCGAGAGGGGATCGGCCCGCGGCACAAACCGATCATCACCGAACCAGATCTGTGTCGCTGCCCATGGCATTCGGGCGGCTCGCGATGGCTCGCGCAGCGCGCGGTAGAGCGCCGCTGGTGTTGAGCCACCAGTGGAACAGAGGTGGAAGACACCACGCGCGGCTACGGCAGAGATTGCCGCTTCAACTACTCGGTCAGCCGCCGCCTCTGCGACGCCCGCAGCGTCGTTCAGAACACGTACGGTTGGTTCGCTCATCCGATCAGCGCGCTCATGGTGCGAATGATCGCCGGCGAAAGAGGATCAACCTCACCGAACTCAAGCGACTCACTAAGCAGCGTTGCCTCTGTCCAGCGCGGCGCTTGGAAGATTCGCTCATGCACTACGACTCCGTTGATTGTGGCGATGGCGCGCGTAGAGGTTGAATCAGCGCGAACTTCGAGATCAAAGTGATCTCCACGGCGGTCCGCGGCGATGTGGACCGCAGTTGTTGTGCCTGCACCAAGTACCGATTCAACCGGGTTCAACTCAACGGCCACTGCGTGACGCATAGGGTCTTGAAGCTCGGCACGCCACCCTGCGCCACCGCTTAGGTGCAGTGGCGTCTTCACCGAAGCCTTGAGTCGCGAGGCAAGCCATGCCACGTGGTATGCAGGGCGCACAACGTTGACCGAGGCGTTGGACCCCTTCCCCCCAGAATAGTCAATTCCGATCTTGTTGATTGCCGTCAGGAATGGTGCAGCGGACTCCTCATCAAACATCGTGGCAATGGAGTCGCGCCATCGACCTTGGCGTAGGAGTGCGAAATCGGTCACTGCGACGCCGGCGCTCTCAGCTGCCGCAAAGAGGGTTCGAACGGTTGAGAGCCCGTCGCTCGGCTGCGTCGCGCCGTCAATGATCACGCGGTCAACACCCCGAAGCAGTTGACGAACATCACTCTCGGCAGCGTTCACTGGTGCGTCCCACCAGAGGAGTGTTGGCAAGTCGTGCAGTGAGAGCGGCGGCACGATGCTGGCGAGGTGATGTGCTGCAGGGCCACCAACATCGATCCAGAGCAGTTCGGTGCAGGCGGAGGTGCCATCGCCGCGCGGCGTGACAGCGCAGAAGACCTCAAGCCGTGCGGCAAAGGTTGCAGGTCCTTCTGGGTCACGTGGAACGATGAAGAGGGTGCGTGATGGGTTACGTGGCAAGGTTGCCAAGATGGATGCCGCATGCGCAGCGCGCTCAGCGCCGTTGGCAACGACGGCAAGGTTCATGACACCGGTGCGTACCGCAATCGGCTCAGTCGTTGTTGCGTCTACAGGCGAGTCCGAGACGAGGAAGCGGCGTGCCTCACTGCTCGCCCAAAGTTTGGCGAGGAGCGCGTCAGCCTCGGCAACCGTGGTGGCGCTTGATGACCAGCGCAGTGACGAAGCGAGGATGGAGTTGAGGCTCATCGGTTGTTCGCCCCTACCGGCTTACAGGCGGCGCCAGCGGCGCCCCTCTCGCGTGAGAAGCTCGTCGGCCGCCTCGGGTCCCCAGGTGCCCGATGTGTAGTTTGGCATCTCGGGCTCTGGGCCGGCAATCCAGGCGTCGATGATCGGGTCAACGATGCGCCACGCCGCCTCAACCTCATCGGCGCGCGTGAAGAGCGATGCGTCGCCTAGTAGTGCGTCAAGGATCAGCGTTTCGTAGGCGTCGGGACTCTCCACGGTGAAGGCAGATCCGTACGCAAAGTCCATGTTCACGGGGCGAACGTCGATCCCAAGACCAGGAACCTTTGCCGCGAAGCGCATCAGGATCCCCTCGTCTGGCTGAATGCGGATAACCAGGAGGTTTGGCTCCGGCTCATCGCCGACCGTGGGGAAGAGGCGCTGCGGAACATCCTTGAACTGGATGGCGATCTCGGTGGCCCGCTTCGGGAGACGCTTCCCTGCGCGAAGGTAGAAGGGGACACCAGCCCAACGCCAGTCATCGATCTCTAGACGTGCGGCGACGAACGTTTCGGTTTCGCTGGCGGGGTCGACAGCAGGTTCGCTGCGGTAGCCCGGGGCCTCTGTCGCACCCACCCAGCCTGGGCCGTACTGGCCGCGGATCACCGACTGATCAACGCTCTCAACAGGGATCGGTCGAATCGCACGGAGCACCTTCACCTTCTCGTCGCGAAGTGCCTCAGCCTCGAGGTTCGCTGGCGGCTCCATTGCCACGAGGGTCAGCAACTGCAGCAGGTGGTTCTGCAGAATGTCGCGCAGCGCGCCGGTCTCTTCATAGAACGCACCACGACCCTCAACGCCGATCGACTCTGCCACGGTGATCTGGACATGGTCGATATAGCGACGGTGCCAGATCGGCTCAAAGATCAGGTTGCCGAAGCGGAAGATCAAGATGTTGCGCACAGTCTCTTTCCCAAGATAGTGGTCGATGCGATAGACCTGCGACTCGCGGAATACCTTGCCAACCTCACGGTTGAGCTTCACTGCCGTCTCGAGGTCACGGCCGAACGGCTTCTCAATGACGATGCGACGCCAGCCACCATCGGCCTTCTCGTGATCGAGACCTGCAGCACCAAGGCTGCGCACAATTTCTGGGAATGACGAGGCAGGTGTGGCGAGATAGTAGAGGCGATTGCCGTCGGTGCCGGACTCTGAGTCAATGGCGGCCAGCTTGGCTGACAGCGACGAGTACGCCGCTGGTTCGTCAAAGCCACCCTGGTGGTAGGTGATGCGTGAGGCGAACGCCGCCCAGCGCTCTTCGTTTACAGGGGTAATGCGCGCATGCTTATCAAGCGACGAGCGCAGCGAGGTACGAATCTCTTGATCGCTGAGCGGACGTCGACCGAAACAGACGAGTGCGAACCGCTCAGGTAGCAGGTTCCCGACCCAAAGGTGGAAGAGTGCTGGCACAACCTTGCGATGCGCGAGATCACCCGTTGCGCCGAAGAGGACGACCACATGCGGGTCGGGAACGCGCTCGATGCGCAGTCCAGCGCGAAGTGGATTCTTCGCCCCCCTCTTCGCCGCTGGCTTTCGCGTCTTGCGGCCGAGCCGCAGTTCACGAATTGTCGCGTGGCCCTCAGCTGGTGATTGCGGACTCACTCCGACTTCACCGAGTGGCCACCGAACTGATTGCGCAGCGCGGCGAGCACCTTTGCAGAGTATGAGTCGTCCTGTCGCGAACGGAATCGCGTCAGCAGCGAGAGGGTGATGAGCGGCGCCGGCACATCGAGGTCAATCGCCTCCTGCACCGTCCAGCGGCCCTCGCCAGAGTCGGCGACCCAACCCTTGATCCCCTTCAGGTCGCTCCCCTCAGCGCGGAAGGCGCGCGCGGCCAACTCAAGGAGCCAGCTGCGTACGACCGAACCCTGCATCCAAAGGTCACTCACCTTGGCTAGATCAAGTTCGTAGCGTGACTTCGCGAGGATTTCGAACCCTTCGGCGTATGCCTGCATCATTCCGTACTCAATGCCGTTGTGCACCATCTTTACGTAGTGGCCGGCTCCAGAGCCACCGCAGTGCATGTAGCCATCCTTTGGTGCAAGGGTAGTGAAGATCGGCTCAAGCGCCTTCACGGGTTCGGCGTCGCCGCCGACCATCATGCAGTATCCGTTCTCGAGGCCCCAGACGCCGCCCGAGGTTCCGGCGTCGATGAAGTGAATGCCGTGACCGGCGAGCTTCTCGTGTCGGCGGATGGTGTCGTGGAAGTTTGAGTTTCCACCATCGATGATGGTGTCGCCCTTGGCGAGGAGCGGAATCAACTCGTCAATCATTGCCTCGGTGGCATCGCCACTTGGCACCATGACCCAGACGCGCTTCGGAGATGTGAGGCTGTTGACTAGCTCGCTAACGGTGTAGGTCGGCTTGGCGCCCTCCTTGGCGACCTCGTCGGTCTTCTCGCGGGAGCGGTTCCAGATCGCCACGTCGTGGCCGTTGCGGACCAGCCGCTTCACCATGTTTGCGCCCATCTTGCCGAGGCCGATGAATCCGATCTGCATGATCTCCCCCTTCAACTATTGGTCTTCGTACCTACCGATGCTAGCGAACTGCGAGCACCCGTTCGATGAGCGCCGTCAGGCGCGTGAGGCCGGCGTCTGGATCCTCGCCCAGGTGCACCCGCAACACGGGGAGCCCGTGGTCGGCAAGCGACCGAACATCGCCTAGTGCCTGAGCGTCAATCAGCTGGCCGAAGCTGTATGGGCGCCCCGGGATCGCGAGATCCCGTGGGTGACCAGCGACGATCTGCAGGAACCATCCGATCGGCGCGCCACCCTTGTGGAGCTGCCCGGTGGAGTGCAGGAAGCGCGGCCCAATGCCAACCGTCGTGGCTCGCCCCGTTGCGTCGCGCAGGGCGAGGCGCAGCTTGGTGAGCGCCGCGGTGCGCTCTGGCGTGCTGGCGATGTACGCCTGGATGCCGATGTAGCCGTTGGCTCCGAGCCGATCAAGCTGACCGGCGATCAGTCGTTCGGCGTCGTCGGCGAACGCGGCTGGCAGTGCGTCATCGACCCAGAGCTGCAGGCCGTCTACTGAGCACTTGGCTGGCAGCTCGGGGAGCACACCCTTCGCCGCAAGTTCGGCGAGCACGTTCGCCGTGTTTGTCTTCGACTCGGTGACGTTCGGTTCGTCGAATGGGTTGATGTTGAGTACGGCGCCAGCGAATGCCGTCGCCACCTCCCAGCGCACAAACTCTCCACCGATATCGATCCGATCGTTGAGCGTCCACTCCAGAACCGGGTGACCGGCCGCTGCGAGTGCATTGAGCCGCGCGTCAACGGCGGTGCCGTCGGCGCAACGTGGCGCAACTCCGCCATCTAGTTTGATGCGAACGAAGAGTCGGTCGCTGCCATAGGTGTCGACGGTGCCGAGTGGCTCGCCATCTACTGGCACAACGCCGACTCCGTGTTTGCCGGTGCTCTCGGCAACCAGCTGCTCGGCCCATGCGCCGAAGCCATCAATTGGTTCGTCGACGATGAGCGTCATCTTGTCGCGACCCTCGCGCGCAAGTGCACCCATGATGCAGCCGAGAGCGAGGGCGTGGTTTCCTGCTGGCTCAGGATCACGGCTCTGTGCGATCGCTGCGCTCCCAGATGCGAGGAGCGGATCTAAATCGATGCCGAGGAGTGCCGCCGGCACAAGGCCAACGAAGCTGAGTGCGGAGTAGCGCCCACCGATGTCGGCGGGATTCAAGAAGAGGCGACTCGTGTCGACCACCTTCGTGACCCCGTCAACGCAGGGCGGCGGGTCGCTGATGGCAGCGAAGTTTGCCGTTGCCTCTTGCGTTGAGCCAGAGGCCATCAGTTGCTGCTGGTTGAGTTCGTGCGCATACGCCGCAAAGGAGAGCGTTTCGGTCGTGGTGCCGGACTTGCTCGCGAGCAGGTAGTAGCTGCTCTCTGGCTTCATCCCAGCAACGGCACTGCGAACCGCCTCAGGGTCGGTGGAGTCACAGATCCGTGCCTTTCCCCAGTCGGTGATGTCGGCAAAGGCGCGCGCAAGCACCTCTGGTGCAAGTGACGAGCCGCCCATGCCAGCAACGACAAAGTCAGTGACGCGTGTCGTTGCACCGGTCACTGGTGACTCACCGAACGCCTCAAGCGAAGGGATCTCTGTGGTGAAGTGCTCCGGAGCATCCAGCCAGCCGAGGCGATTTGCAATCTTCTCTTGTACCTCAGCATCGTTGCTCCAGAGGGTTGCGTCGCGTGCTGCGAGGCGCACAGCCCACTCGCCGGTGCGAGCACGATCGAAGGTGGTCTGAATGGCTGCAAGGTCCGACGGGCGGCCGATGCGCGCGCCGAATGGAAGTCGAGGTTCGCTGCTCATGACTGCTCCTCTTCAATGTCGGCGACCTTTGCCGTGCGGCGGAGGTATCGCTCTTCACTACTCGGTTCGGACTGCAAGAAGGCGGCGAGGGTTTCGAGCGCCGTTTCAATGGTGATCAGATTTGCTCCGAAGGCGAGCACATTCATGTCGTCGTGCACCACCCCCTGGCGGGCCGACGCTGGATCGTGCGCGATTGAGGCGCGAATGCCGTTGAACTTGTTCGCGGCGATCGTGACGCCAATCCCCGAACCACAGATCACCAGGCCACGATCGGCCTGGCCGGCGATCATGCGCTCCGCCAC
>Ga0214921_10005255_pt1 | contig 18430 bp, 14 predicted proteins | sample LL1505_MetaG_FD_177992 | JGI IMG/M metagenome (GOLD analysis project Ga0214921, IMG submission 177992) | Freshwater microbial communities from Lake Lanier, Atlanta, Georgia, United States - LL-1505 | ecosystem: Environmental > Aquatic > Freshwater > Lake | place: USA: Georgia | collected... | reverse complement strand
ATTGAGATCCAGAATTCGTTCTTTTCGTAGTGCGATCACGCCGTTGTAATCCGCTCCGGCAACCGGCTCGCCCGCGATGCTGCTGACTTCCAATGCATGGTCGAAGTTCGAGATATCCGTTGTGCCAGGTTCGATGGTGATCCTCATCAGCCAATTTTGAATCACGCCGTCACCTGCGCGAGCACCCTGCTCTATCGCGAGAAACTTTCCGCCCCCCAGCGCAACGATATCGCCGATCTTCGCAGCCCCGGTACGCCCTTTTTCATAGAGCGATCCGTCGATCGGATATGCAAAGGTCCGGCGCACCGCGGTCGCCGGGTCAAATTCGAGCCACCGCAGAAACTTCGCCGCGTGTTTGATATCGACCGTGCTTCCGTCCTTGCGTCGAGCCTTGAGAGACTTGCCGTCGGCGATGGCCATGCTCTACTTCCATGACTCGAGCAGCGCCCAAGCCGCACACGCCGCACCGCATGCGCTGTGGCCGGTTCCCGATCAGCGTCAATGGAAACTGAAGGAATGGCTGATGTTTCTGGGCTACGCGAGAGGTACGCTCGACTCTCCGGCAATGCCCGCCCTACCGGCCGCTTTGCAAAACTGGACGGTCCAGTGCGAGCTCGTACGCCCGGGCGGGGGAAGAGTCGTCATCGCCGCGGGGCCAGGAAATGCGTGTGCATGACGCTGATGGTGTCGCGCAATTTCAGTTACCAGGAGATGATTCCAATGAAAGCCACTCGTACAGCACTTGTTTCCGCCGTCGTCGTTACGTTGCTGATGGGGCTCTCCGTCGCCCAAGCCGACACGGGCAGCAACCCCGCCCCCGCCGCCAACCCGCCCGCCGCGCCGGGCTCGGGTCCCGCTCCGGCGCCCAGCCACAAGCACAAGCACAAGCGCCACGGCAAGAAACACCATCGCTGAGATCTGATCGGTTCGAAACCGCGCCTGCTCAAACGATCTGCGCAAGCACCGCGATGCGATCGTAGATCGACCATTCGGCGACGATTCGACCCGCGACGATCTGCCAGTGCGTGACGCCGAGAATCAGCGCCGGCCGACCCGAGGCGCTCGCGCCCCACAGAGTGCCGGTGTGCTCGAAAGCTGAGGTCCATCGTGCCGCGACCCAGTATTCGTCGTCGTTGCGATCTTGTACGGCGACGTGATCGATCGAAACCGCGGTGCGCGACATCGCGGCACGCAAGGCGACGTAGTGAGACTCGATGACCTCGCGACCGCTCGCGATCGGATGCGAGTCGTGCAACACGGCGTACGGCGCATACTGCACCGCCATCGAATGCGGATCGTTCGCGCCCCACTGCGCACCGATCACGGCCTTGGCGAACTCGACTGCGTCCTGAGCTGCGAAATCGCGCGCTGAAGCGCCGGACGCCGCGGCCCGTGCGCGCTGCTGTTCGGATTCAAGCCACGCGAGGCACTCGGCGCTTCGCCCCTGCGCGACGAAACGCGCGACGGCCAAAGGGTCGGCGCCGATCTGACTCGCCAAAGAATAGTTGTCGCGCACCAGCCATTCTTTGGTGATGCGACCATCCTCGACCAGGCAATCGGCGATCGTCCGTACGAACACCTTGCGACCGGTCGCAGGCATGTACGGCAGGTCGCCCGCCTGGGTCATCGGGCTGCCGATGCGATGCGAACTCAAAAACCGCCCCGGACCGAGCCGCGCGCCGATCACGGCCTCGCCGAGCAGCAGGCGATCCGGAAACACGCGCAGCGTGTCGTGCGTGTTGGCGATGATGGCCTTGGCTCCATGCACCATGCCGGATAGCGTGTAGATCAGGCAATCGCTCGAATAGTAGTCGTCGATGCGCTCGACGTGGCGCGACTCCCAGATTTCGTGCGTGATGCCGAGGATATAGTCGGTGAGGTCGCGAAACGGACCGCTCGTACCTTCAAGCGTCTTCATGCTTCGATTCACCGCCCGAACGTCGCGAGCAAAGATTTCGCGCCCGCTTGCAGAAATGCGTGGTCGGAGCTCAGCACGAAGAAGCCGACGCCCTGCTCGCGCCAACGCGGGATCTCGGCGAGATTGGCGACAAACATGCCGACCGGAAGCCCTGCCCCGCGCGCGGCACGCACGATGGCTTCGACCGCTCGCACGACTTCGGGGTCATCGAGGCTGGTCTTGCCGAGCGACACGCTGAGATCGACGCGACCGACGAACACGGCGGAGAGCCCGGGCACTTTGACGACGGCCTCGACGTGCGCCAGCGCCTCCGCGTCTTCGATCTGCGCGATGACGGCGGTGCGCGCCCGCGCCCGCTGCAACTGCTCGGCGAGCGGCCGACCACCGAACTCCGCAGCGCGCGTCGAACCGGCATACCCCCGACCACCCGGGCCGTGATGGGCGTTGCGCACCGCACGCGCGGCGTCTTCGGCCGTGATGACGTGCGGGACGAGTATGCCGTCGGCACCGCAATCGAGCGCGTTCAATATGGTGGCGGGCGTTGCCTCGGGCACACGGATCAGCACCGGCTTGCCGAGCGCACGAACGATGGCCACGCAGCCGTCGAGTTCCGCACGACCGAAGGGCGCGTGCTCCGCATCGAGGACGAGCACGTCGAGCCCGGTCCGGCACAGCACTTCGCACACGACCGGTGCAGGCGTTTTGATCCAAGTGCCGACGATGGTCTCTGCACCACCGAGCCGAGCGACGAAACCGCCATCCGAACTTTTGATCGTCATCCCTTGCCCCTCGCATCCGATTTGGCGTTGTGGTGGCCGTTCGCACCGAGCGTCTCGGGCAGAGACCACCAGATGAGCGTCGCCATGAAGAACACCACGGACCCGGTCAGCATCGCGGCCTGCAGCCCGAACGAATCGGCGATCGCCCCGGAGATCAACGCACCGAACAATGACACGATGCGTCCCCACCCGAAAATGGAAGCCGCGGTCGCGCGCAGATTCTCGGGATACAACTCGGCGAAATACGGCCCCCAGATTCCGGTACAGACGAGACCGAAGCCGTAGACGAAACCCGTGATGGCAAACATGACCGGGCTCGGCGGCAGAAATAGATAAAGGACGACGAAGACGCCGCTCAGCGCGAAGCCGAGCGCGCTCGCACGGCGTCCGAATCGATCACCGACCAGACCCCAGAAGATGGCGCCCAACATCGAGCCTATGTGCAGCGAGGTCATCAACTTGCCGATCAGATCGGGGTCGTACCCCTGCGTCTCGCGCAGATAAGTCGTGGCCCAGCCGTTGAACGTCTGGAAGGCGAAGAAATTCAGACCGCACAACAACGCGAGGCGAATGGTGATCGTCCAGCGTCCATGGCGGAACAGTTCGCGGATGTCGGGCTTCGAACTGCGCTCGGCATCGGAGCGATCCGCATCCCCCCAGGTACGATAGGAGCGGTCCGCAGGCAAAAACAGAAAGACCGCAATGCCCGCGATGAGCGCGCCCATGCCGCCGAGTTCGAGCACCGTACGCCATGAACTCGCGTCGAAGTGCCGACCGGTCCAGGACAACAGCGCGTCGCCGCCGTTGTAGACGAGCTGGACGACGCCGGCGAGCAGCCCGCGCTGATACGGCGAAAACCAGCCGATGTAGAGGCTGACGGCGCAGCCGAACACGCCGCCGAGAAAAAAGCCCATCGCAAATCGCTGCAACAAAGCCTCGACGTAGGTCTCGACGTAGCCCGTACCGATGGCCGCAATCGCAAACCCGATCGTCACGCACGCGTAGACGTTGCGTCGGCTGAAGCGATCCGCCAACTGTGACAGGACGATGGCGCCGATCAATGCACCCAGCGCCTGCAAAGTGTAGAAGGCTGACACTTCCGTCTTCGTGAGTGAAAGCGATTCGGCGATGTAGGGTCGCAAAAAGTTTTCAGTGTTCCAAAGAAACGCATAGAACACGTACGGCAACATCAGTACGACGAACATGAACCAGCGCCGCGCCCTCGAGAAGCTCTCGGCGGTGGTCACCTCGGCTGAGACGTCGTGCGACACGATCTCAGGAGTCCGCGGTGAGGCGCCCTGCCTCGCGCAGGCGCCCGAGCACGTCGAAATCCATTTGATGCAAAAGGTCGAGCAGGTCGATGAACACCCAGTTCTCGTCGAGCAACCCGCCTTCGCGTTTCCAAAAATCCATCACGCGCATGGTGATCTTGCGACCGGTGGCCGGCAAGCCCATGAAACCGCCGCCAGCGTGCGTCGCACGGATGCTCGGCCAGCCCGTCGAAGCAACGTATCGACCTTCTGCGATCCGGCACTTGTGGTCACCGCCGACACGATCGGGAAACGCCTTCAGGAAGGGCCTCTGATGAACGCGGCGATAGTGTTCCTGCCCGCGGCAGGTACCGATGCCTGCGGGGCCGTACCACGTGAAGTGCTCGCTCCAGAATTTCCATTGCTCCATGCTGTCGAGACTCACGCGGTCATAGCGCATGAGCCCTGCCACCATGGCCTCGACGAGCTGCATGCTGCGCGCGGATTCGGCCGGGTCGTACGCGCCGCGCAGAAGGCCGTCATGCTCGCGCGGCCCCGGAACGAGATCGGCTACGCCGAGCGACGGTGCGAGTGGCCATAGGCCGTTTTGACGCAGAAAATCGGGCAAATCGACGATCGTGTATTGCTCGACCACCCGCCCCGACTCGAGCCGCGAGAATTCACCGAAACGCAGCCGCACGACGCCCTTCGAAGGCGCGACGCCTAGCCAAGACTCAAGAAAATTGCCCTGATAGTGGCCCGTGACGGCGACCCAGACACCATCGCGCCAGGTGCCAGCGAGACTGATATCTTCGCGTCGCTCAAGATCAGGGATGGCACGCACCAACGGCGCCCAAAAGTCAGCAACCGCTTGTTCGGGCGTCGCAATGTGATCGAACGGCCGGGGTCCGAACCACTTACCGTTGGCTGCATGCAAGATAGCCAATCGGTCGAGGCGTTGCAGAGGATCGACGGACGAAAACGCCTCGCCCACCTTGGATCGGTGGGCGAGACGGATTTCATCGAGCTGCGCTGGTGTCATCACGCAGCCAGTTTACGGCAAATGCACACCCGGATCGGAATCAGAATCGCGCTCCGACGCGCACACCCCACATGCGGGGCGCATCAAAACTCTGGTTGAGTCCGCGCGAGCCGAACGTGGCACGGTTCAGCGTCACTTCGTCGGTCACGTTGTTGGCAAACAATTCGGCGCTGTACTTGTCATCCGCCGAATGCCAGCCGAGACGCAGATCGAGTTTGGTGAAGGAACCCTGCTTGTCGAGCGCCGTGTTGAAGTCGGTCAGCTGGTAGCTGCTCGAGTACATCAACGAAGCTTGCGGGGTGATGCGACCGCTCGCGCCGAGATTGACGTCGTAGCTCACGCCGCCGGTGACCTTGACGCGCGGCGAATACGGGATCTCGTTGCCGGTCAGGTTGTAGAACCCGGAGTAACGCGCCGGCGCCGGGGTGTTGTTGTACGAATCGTAGTTCGTGTCCATGAACGCACCCGAGAGCGACACGTTCAAATTGGCCACCGGAACCGCCTGCAGTTCGACCTCGACACCCTGGCTGTGCGCCTTGGCGGCGTTCAGGATCACCGACGTCGTCGTGAGACCCGTCGCGGTGGTGATAATGAACTGGTTCTGCACCTGCAGATCCTTGAACTGGTTGCGGTACACCGCGACGTTCAAGCGAACCCGCCCGTCCGCGAGCGTGTTCTTCGAACCGATTTCATAGGCCGTCACGGTTTCCGGCGCGAAGAACGCGGGCAACAGCGGATTGGTCAGGCTGCCGCCGTTGAATCCGCCCGAGCGGAAACCCGTCGAAACGGTGCCGTAGATCATACGTTGCTCGTCGAGGTAGTACTCGCCGTTCAAGCGCCAGGTCGTCTGGTCGAACTTGCGAACAATCGATTCACCGGTCGGCGTCAACGAAACGACGCGCTGGGTGGTATCGGTCAACGCCGAATAGCGCTTGATGTTCTTTTCGTCCTTTGTCGAACGCACGCCCGCCGTGATACGGAAGGTGTCCGGACTCACCCAGTACGACACTTGGCCGAACGCGGCGTTCGACTTCGTGATCGGGAAGCCGGCAGCGAATGCGCAACCGGCCGCGTTGCGAGCCAGCGACGGGCAGCTCGAGAACATCGAGAACTTGATGTCCTCTTTGAAGTTGTATGCGCCGACCAGCCAACCCAAAGAAGAGTCGTCTTTGGAGGCCAACTGCAGTTCGTAGCTGTCGCTCGTCAACTTGTCTTCTTGCGCATCGACGTTCTGCACCGCAGCCGTGAAATCATTGTCGGCGTTGCGGAACACGTAGTAGTTGATACGGCCTAAGATCGCCCGTGCGATCACGCTGCCGAAGTCGTATGACGCATTGAGCGACGTCGACGTCTGCTTCAGGTCCTGCTCGAGGATCGTGTCACCGGGATAGAAAAGCGGGTTCGAATTGATCGGGCGCCCGATGTCCTTGCCGGCGACGTCGGCGATGCCGTCGAGCGTCGTCGTGCCGATGTTGAGCACGATCGGCGTGCCTTTGATGTCGAACGCACCGGTCGTCGAGTTGACGAAGGCGCCGCCGACGCGATAACCGAATGCCGCGGCACCGGTGCCGCCCTCGGTCCAGTTGCTGTAGCGCAGCGTGGCTTCGAACTCGTCGCTCGGCGCAAAACGCACGCTCGCACGGAAATACGAGGTGTCGCGATCGTAGATGTCGTGGGCTTTGTCGATGCCTTTGACGTACCCGTCCATTTTTTCGGTCAGGCCGGCCAGACGCACCTGCACCGCATCGCTCACGGGAATATTCACGAACCCGCTCGCGGCGTGACGACTGAATTCACCGAAGGTCAGGTCGACGCCCGCCTTGAAATCTTTTTCCGGCGCAGCGCTCGTGACTGCGATATTGCCGCCGAAGGTGTTGCGACCGTAGAGCGTACCCTGGGGACCGCGCTGCACTTCGACCCGCGCGACGTCCACGAACGGCTCGTTCGCTTGCGAAGCACGGCTGCGATAGATGTTGTCGACGAAAAAGCCGATGGTCGGATCGCCGCTGACGGCAACGTTCTCGGTGCGCACGCCGCGGATGGCGGGACGCGCGTCCGAACCGGAACGACCGAACGAGAAGCCCGGCGTGAGCAATTCCACGCGCGACAGGTCGCGGATGTCGTTGCGGGCCAGCGTTTCGGCGGACAAGGCCGTGACCGACAAGGGAACCTTTTGCAGGTTCTCTTCTTTGCGCTGCGCCGTGACGACGACTTCTTCCAGAACCGCCGACGAGTCGGCCTGCTGCGCCATAGCGCCGGTGGCCGAGGTGATGGCTGCGGCTATGGTGAGCGCGCGTACCGAAAAGCTCCGATTACCCATGCATGCGTCCCCTTTTTAAATATGGCTTCAACAAATCCTGGTCGGACCGACGTCGAGCCCCGGCGGTCCGGGAATCTCTCTTGATCACATAATGGTCGAGAAAGACTGCGAATGCAAATTCAGACTCCGATTCAACGATTTCCGTGGCAGATCCAGCGACTATTTGGCTTCTGATAGCGGAACGGCGGTCGTAACCGTCATTGCATTCGCAGTCATTTACTTTTAGATTCCATCGCATGATCACCTACCTGAAAACCGGAATTTCACAGTCCGCCGCGGCGCTGGAAGATTCGAACGTACGCGCCACCGTCGAGGACATCCTGCGTTCCATCGAGCAACGCGGCGATGCTGCGGTGCGGGAATTTTCCGAGAAATTCGACCGCTGGGCACCGGCCGACTTCCGCCTGAGCAAGGCCCAGATCGAGGCCTGTTACGCGCGTTTATCGCAGCGCGACCTCGACGACATCGCCTTCGCCCAGCAGCAGGTGCGTCGATTTGCGCAGATTCAACGCGACTCAATGCACGACGTCGAGGTCGAGACTCTGCCGGGCGTGATCCTCGGCCACAAGAACATCCCTGTCGAATCGGTCGGCTGCTACGTCCCGGGCGGCAAGTATCCGCTCGTCGCGAGCGCGCACATGAGTGTCGTCACGGCCAAAGTCGCGGGAGTCCCGCGCGTCATCGCGGCAGCCCCGCCGTTCAACGGCGAACCGGCGCCGGCGATCGTGGTCGCCATGGATATGGCGGGTGCAGACGAAATCTATGCGTTAGGTGGCGTGCAGGCGATCGGCGCGATGGCCCTCGGCACGGCGACGATCAAACCGGTCGACATGCTCGTCGGCCCCGGCAACCAATTCGTGGCCGAAGCGAAGCGACAATTATTCGGTCGCGTCGGCATCGATCTTTTCGCCGGACCGACCGAAACCCTGGTCATCGCGGACGACTCGGTCGATGGCGAACTGTGCGCTGCCGACTTGCTCGGCCAAGCCGAGCACGGCCCCAATTCCCCGGCGGTATTGCTGACCAATTCCGATAAACTCGCACGCGAGACGATTGCGGAAATCGAACGCCAACTGAAGATTCTACCGACCGGCGAAATCGCCGGTCGCGCGTGGCGCGACTTCGGCCAGGTGATCGTCTGTGACACCCTCGAAGAGATGGTCGCGAAAGCCGATGAGATCGCGTCCGAACACGTACAGGTCATGACCCGAGATCCGGACTACTTCTTACGCCACATGCGAAATTTCGGCGCCCTCTTCCTGGGCCCCGAAACAAACGTATCCTACGGCGATAAAGTGATCGGCACGAATCACACCCTGCCGACGCGCAAAGCGGCGCGCTACACCGGCGGTCTCTGGGTCGGAAAGTTCATCAAGACCTGCACCTACCAACGCGTCACGCAATCCGCTTCTTTGATGATCGGCGAATACTGCTCGCGACTTTGCGCGCTCGAGGGCTTCGCCGGCCACAAGGAACAGGCGGATATACGGGTGCGGCGCTATGGCGCTCAAGAAAAGCGATAAACCATCCCGATCAGCGCCCCTGCCGACTGCGGAGTCGGCGGCGCTGGGCTCGCGCGCGACGTCGTACGACGTCGCGTTGCGCGCAGGCGTGTCGCAATCGGCCGTATCGCGCTGCTTTCAATCCGGCGCCAGTATCAGCCCGAAAATGCGGGCGCGCGTCATGCGAGCCGCGCAGGAATTGGGCTATACACCGAACGCCATCGCGCGCAGCCTGATCACCCGTCGCTCCAATCTGATCGCGGTGATCATTTCGAACCTGACGAATCTGTATTACCCGGAGGTGCTGGCCGAAATCTCGGCACTCGCCAGTGCGAAAGGCATCCGCGTGTTGCTGTTCACGCTTTCGGCCGAAAGCGAAATCGACGACGTGCTCGAGCAGGTGTGGCAATACCGCGTCGACGGCGCGATCTCCGCCGCGCGTCTGTCGGCCGCACAGATCGACACCTTCGCCAAAAATGGCGTGCCGCTCGTGCTCTACAACCGTTACTCGAAAGGCTCGGCGGCGAGCGCCGTGTTCTGCGACCAGACCGACGGCGCACGTGCGCTCGTCGAACGCTTGGTCAGCGCTGATCATCGTCGCTTCGGCGTCATCGCCGGGCCGAAGGACTCGGTCGTCGGCCAGGAGCGCGTCGTTGCCACTTTGCAGCGCCTCGCGGAACTCGGATTCCGCAACGTTCCGGTCGTCGCGGGCGAATACGATTACGAAAGCGGCGTACGCGGTCTGCACGAACTCGTCGCGGTTGCCAAACGCTGTCCACAAGCCGTCATTTGCGCCAACGACGTCATGGCGATCGGCGCGATGGACGCCGCGCGGTTCGATCTAGGCATCGCCGTGCCCGACAAAGCCTCCGTCGTGGGTTTCGACGGCGTCGGTCCGGCGTCGTGGTCCAGCTATCGTTTGACCACCTTGCGACAGCCCGTGCAGCGCATGGCCGAAGCCACGCTCGCGATGCTGCTCGATCGCATCGCCAATCCGTCGTTGCCGCCCGAACGTCGCGTGTTCTCGGGTACCCTCGTCGAGGGCAATTCGGCGAAGCTCGGCCCCGCATGAATACCGAAGCCTTGGTTTGCATACCCGGAACGATGCTCGACGAGTCGTTGTTCGACGCGCAGCGTTTGCGACTCAAAAGCAGAATTCCCGTCGTCGTCGTCGCGCCGACGCAAGGCCAGACGGTTGCCGAGATGGCGGCCCACGTGCTCGCGCAAGCGCCGACACGGTTCGCGCTGGCAGGCTTGTCGATGGGCGGGATTGTCGCCTTCGAAATTTGGCGTCAAGCGCGGGAGCGCATCTCGCATCTCGCCTTGCTCAGCACCACGCCCCTGCCCGATCATCCGCAACGGCGCGCCATTCGCGATGCGCAAGTCAACCGTGCGCTCGCCGGTGAATTGCGCGACGTGCTCATCGAATCGATGAAGCCGCTTTATTTGGGGCGCAAATCGCGGGCCGATCGCTCGCTGCTCGATCGGATCCTGAACATGGGACTCAAACTCGGTGCAGACGTGTTTCGTCGTCAGTCAGCCGCGCTGCAAACCCGCCGCGACAGTCGCGAAACCCTGGCCTCGATCGACTGCCCCACGTTGGTCCTTTGCGGCACAGAAGATGCCGTCTGTCCGCTCGACTTGCACGTCGACATGTGGCGCAAATTGCCGCGCGCCGATCTTGCGGTGCTGAACGAATGCGGCCATCTGCCGACCCTCGAGCAGCCCGAAACCGTATCGAGACATCTGGAAACTCTCCTGGAACGTACATGAAACACTCCACCGATCGAATCCTCACCACCCACGTCGGCAGTCTGCCGCGATCCAAAGCGGTCACCGACGTGGTGTTCGGACGCGAACGCGGCGACGCGATCGACGCAGCCGATTTCGAGTCGGTCATCAGCCACGCCGTCGTCGAGGTGGTGCTGCGACAACGAGAGTCGCAGGTCGACGTCGTCAGCGACGGCGAAATGAGCAAGATCAGCTACGCGACCTACATCAAAGATCGACTTACGGGCTTCGACGGCGACAGCTCCCGCGATCCGCCGGCCGACCTTGAAGACTATCCTCAGTTTTTGGCCAAGCTCGCCAAGAGCGGCGGTACGCCGTCCTACCGCAGGCCGCGTTGCGTCGGCGAGATCACACCCAAAGACTCGCGCCCCCTGCAAGACGATTTGCGCTGGTTCGACGGCGCGCTGTCGACGGCGGTCGATCGCGGCAATGCACCGACCGAGGCCTTCATGAACTCCGCCTCACCGGGCGTGATCGCGCTGTTCCAACCGAACGAACACTACCCGTCGCACGAGAGATATCTAGAAGCGATCGCCGAGGCCATGCGCCTTGAGTACGAGGCCATCGTCGCGGCCGGTTACGTGCTGCAGATCGACGCGCCGGACCTCGGCCTCGGCGGTCATACGCTCTTCAAACATCGTCCGCTCGAAGAATACAAACGCCTCGCCGAGCTGCACGTCGAAGTGCTCAACCACGCGCTGCGCAACTGCCCTTCGGATCGTCTGCGCATGCACATCTGCTGGGGAAACTACGAAGGCCCGCACCACCACGACGTGCCGATGGACGTGGTGCTGCCGATCGCTTTGAAGGCGAAGCCGCAGGCTCTGCTGTTCGAAGCGTCGAATCCGCGTCACGCACACGAATGGACGTGCTTCCGCGACACCGTGATTCCGGCCGACAAGATTCTGATTCCGGGCGTACTCGATTCGGTCACGAACTTCATCGAGCATCCGATGCTGGTCGCGGAGCGGATCGAGCGCTTTGCGTCCATCGTCGGTCGCGATCGCGTCATCGCCGGCACCGATTGCGGCTTCTCGACCTTTGCGGGCTTCGGCGTGATCGATCCCGACATCGTGTACGCCAAGCTTCGCGCGATGGCCGACGGCGCACGTATCGCATCGGAACGTCTTTGGGCCTCGCGGCGCTGAGAGATCAAGATGAATTCCATTCCTGAATTGGCCGACCACATCGACCGCGCACGACTGCGCGAACGCCTCGTGCGCTACGACGAGTTGCGCCCCTGCACCAACGCGTTCATCGACACGCGAACGCCGGGCAGCGACAAGAAAGAGAATTTCACCATCATCGGACCAGGTGTCGCGGAAAACCCGGAACAGCACGTGCACATTCGCATTCCGCACGGCTTCAACATCGGCGGTGCGCGTCAACCACCGGGATGCACGAATTCGCAGCATAGCCACAAGACCGCGGAAGTCTTCGTCATCCAGCACGGCGGTTTTCGCTTCAAAACCGGCGTCGATGGAACGTCAGGCTCGGTAGATCTTGCCCCGGGTGACGTGATCTCGATTCCGATCAATGCGTTCCGCGGCTTCGACACGGTCGGCTCGGAACAGAGCTTCATGTTCTCGGTGCTGGGTGGCGACGATCCGGGACGGGTGTTGTGGGCGCCCTACGTTTTCGAGCAAGCGCAGTCCTACGGTCTGAGACTTTTGCAGAGCGGCCGTTTGATCGACACGCGACGCGGCGATGCCGCACCGCACGATGATCCGCCGATGCGTCCGACTTCAGCCGAGGATATCGCGCAACTGACCGTGCTCGATTCCGCGGGCATCGCGGCTTGCACGGTGCGTAGGGCTGAACTCGGACGTCAAGGCTTCGGACCGTTCGCTGCGCTGGATGGCGTGCGCGAAACCCCGGTGATCGGCGCAGCGAACGCGGTTGAGTCTATGCCGGCAGGCCCGCTCGCCTGGCGCCACGGCTTCCATCTGCGCTCGCTGCATCTCGACGCCGGCGCGTCGATTCCGTTGCACCGCCGCTTCGAAGAAGAAGTATTGCTCGTGCACAAGGGTCGACTGCGCGTCGCATGGTCGGGCGGTCACTTCGATCTCGGCACGGGCGACACCTTCACCGTGCCGATCGGTCTCGCACGAACCTTCAATAATATCGGGGACCAGATGGTCGAGTCCTACGTGGTGCGCGGCGGAGATCTGCCAGCCGCACCCGACTTCGAATGATCTGTTCGGTTCTCGACATCTTCAAAATCGGCATCGGCCCCTCGAGCAGTCATACGATGGGGCCGATGATCGCCGCGGGCAGGTTCGCTGCGAAGCTCGACTCGAGCAAACAACTTGATCGAGTCGCTCTTATCGACGCGGAATTCTTCGGTTCGCTAGGCTTGACCGGGCGCGGTCATCAGACCGATCGGGCCGTGGTGCTCGGCTTGAGCGGCCAGCATCCTTCGACGGCACAACCCGAGCACTGCCGCGCATTGCTCGAGGCCGTACTTACAACGCGCATCCTGCGCGTACTCGACCGACACGACGTACCCTTCGACCTCGAGCGCCACCTGACGTTTCATCAACGTGAATCCTTGCCCTTGCACACCAACGGTATGCGATTTCGCGCTCTCGATGTCGACGGTTCGGTGTTGGCCTGCGAAGAGTTCTATTCGATCGGCGGCGGCTTCGTCATCACCGCCGAGGGCGCATCGACCGGCGAGACATCAACTGCACCCCGCGACGTACCGTGGCCCTTCGACTCCGGTGAATCGCTCCTGCACCGCTGCAACGAGTCGTCTCTCAAGATTCACGAACTCGTGCTCGAAAACGAAACCTGCTGGCGCTCCGTTGCGGAAACGCGCGGCGCCTTGCTCGACATCTGGCACGTGATGGAAACCTGCATTCGTCGCGGACTGTCGACCGAGGGAGAATTGCCCGGCCCGCTACGCATCGCGCGACGGGCTGCGGCCTTGCGCCGCGATCTCGATTCGACCGCTGAACATCGATCCGTCGATGCTATGGCACGTTTGAGCGCCTACGCGATCGCGGTCAACGAAGAAAATGCCGCAGGGCATCAGGTCGTCACCGCGCCCACCAACGGCGCTGCCGGAATCGTGCCTGCCGTGCTCGCGTATTACGCGTGGCATCACGATAGCGCGAATGACGATCGCATCGTCGACTTTCTCGCGACAGCCGGCGCCGTCGGCATGCTCTACAAACGCAATGCGTCGATCTCGGGCGCCGAGATGGGCTGCCAAGGCGAAGTCGGCGTGGCGTGCTCGATGGCTGCCGCAGGACTCACGGCCGCGCTCGGCGGCAGCAACGAACAAATCGAAAACGCAGCCGAGATCGGCATGGAGCACAATCTGGGTCTGACCTGCGACCCAGTCGGCGGCCTCGTGCAGATTCCCTGCATCGAGCGCAACGCGATGGGTGCAGTCAAAGCCGTGAACGCGGCGCAGCTCGCCTTGCGCGGCAATGGTCGTCACCACGTGACGCTCGACCAGGTCATCGCGACGATGCGCCAAACGGGGCTCGACATGGCGAGCAAGTACAAAGAAACCTCACTCGGCGGTCTCGCGGTGAACGTTCCCTCATGCTGAAACTCGCCTTGGCGGTTACCTTGTCTTTGGTGAGTACGGTCATCGTCGCGCAAACGAGCGCGACCACCACGGTCACGCCGCTGCCCGCCATCGAAGCCGATCTCGATCGATTCCTGATCGCCTACCAAAACGATGGCTTGCGATTGTTCGCCTTGATGGTGAGACCCAAAAAAGCGACGGGACCGCTCCCGGTCGTCATCGCCAATCACGGCTTCCATCCGAATCCGCCCCGCTACGGTTTCGTCGACGACGATCGCAACGAACGGCCGGGCAAGTACTACGGCGCCGTGCCGACCGCGTTTGCCCGCCATGGCTATGCCGTCGTGATGGCCGACTATCGCGGCCACAACACTTCGCAGGGCCTGGAATTCACTCGCATGCCTGCGGCGCCCGATCTCTATGCCTCGGACGTACACGCGCTCTTCAAAACATTGAAGGCCATCGAGGGGCTACGCCGAGATTGCTGGTACGCATGGGGACACTCGATGGGCGCACACGTGTCATTGCGGCTGATGCTCGCGGAGCCCGAGATCCAAGCCGTGTCGCTTTGGTCGCTGGCCACGCCGCTAGCCGATTGGACTGGCGCCCTGCGCGCCGCAAAGCAGCGACCTGCCATCATCGTTCGTCACGCCACGGCCGACCCGGTGGCGCCGGTCGCCGCCTCGCGAAAACTCGCCGAGTCCTTGCTCGCAGCGGGCTATCGGACCGAGACGGCTTTCGAAGATTCGCCATTGCATTTTTTCGAACAGGCGCTGTTCGACCGGTCGATCGACGACGACGTGCGGTATTTCAACCAGCACGGCACGGCCGCCTGCGCGGCGCACGCCGTACCGCGTCAACGATAACGCAGCTTTGGAGCGCAACAAAGAAAAGGCCCGCCTTGCGGCGGGCCTTTTGCATTCCCCTTGAAACGGGGACGGATCTTAGAAGCGGTAGCTCAGCGAGCCGAACGCACGACGTCCGAGCACGTCGTAGTTGCTGATCGCAACCGAGTTGCCGATGCGGTTGGCACCGGAACCGGTGGAGACCAGCGGCGGCTCCTTGTCGAACACGTTCTGGATGCCGAGGATCACTTCCCACTTGTCGGCACGGTAACGTACCGAGGTGTTGTGCTGGCGATGCAGATGCGTCGACTGCTCGTAGAGCGCCGAGACGCAATACGCCGCCTGCGAAGCGGCAACGCCCACGCAGTTCGGCAGACCGACGCCGCCGAACACGGCGCCACCGAAGCGACCGTCGTTCGAGGTCGGCGAGTAGACGTCGACCGACCAGTTGAACGTCCACGGACCACGCTCGGCGCGCAGGTCGAGGTTGGCCACCCACTTGTTGTTGTAGATGAAACCACGCTCGCTCTGCGACGGCTGCGTGCGGAACAACTGACGCGAGTCGACGTTGAAGTACGTCACCAAGGCATTGGCGACGAAGCGCGTGCGACCCATGCGCTTGTCGAAGCGAACCGTCCAGTCCGTGCCCTCGACGATCTGGTTCGAGATGTTCACGTACGAGTTCTTCACTTCGAGAATGTTGCGGAAGCGAACGGAGCTCGGGCTCGTGTCACGCGTGAACAAGGTGCAGAACGGATCGTTCGGATAGTTCTCCGAGGTGTAGCACGCGTTCACGATGCTGCTGGCGCCGAACTGCGCAACCTGGTTCTGCACTTCAATGCGCCACCAGTCGACCGCCGCGCTCATCGGCAGCGATTCCGGCGTCCAGACGATACCGATCGTGCTGTTGTTCGACGTTTCGGCATCGAGCACGCCGCGGCCACCGCCGGCGATGATGGTCGCCGACGAGCTGTTCACCGCCGCGTAGTCACCCGGGATACCGGCCGCCGCGCAGTTCTTCTGAATTTGCGGGTTCGAGCTCTGCGCCCAGTTGATGCAGGGATCGACCGACAACTGCGCCGAGAACGAGGTCTGGTTCGCGAGGAACAGTTCGTACAAGGCCGGAGCGCGGAAGGACGTGCCCTTCGCAGCACGCAGACGGATGGTGTCGAACATCTGCCAGTTCAGACCCGCCTTGTAGGTGGTGTCCGAGCCGTAGCTGTCGTAGTCGGTCCAGCGGAACGAGCCGTTGAACGACAAACGCTTGAGCAGCGGCAGATCGGCAAGCAAGGGCACTTCGAGTTCGGTGAAGGCTTCCTTCACCGTGTCGGAGCCCTTGGTACGGCCCGCGGCCGTCAAACCCCAGCCGTTGCTGTTGATCGCTTGCGGACCCGGGATGTCGTCGATCGAGTCCTTGCGCTGCTCCACGCCGAACACGCCGCTCAATGCGCCGGCCGGCAGATCGTAGATCTTGCCGGTGATCGACGCACCGAAGGTGGTCTGGTCGTAGCTCGTGCGACCGAAGTCACGCGCGAACAGGAAGTTGCGCTCGGCTTCGGTGAAGCCGTAGAAGCCCTTCGCGATCACGTCCGGGCGCGTCCAACCGACGTTGACGCACGTGCCGTTCGAAATCGTGATGAGCGACTGCACGCAGTTGCCCGCCTGGGTGCTCGCCACGACGCGATCGTTGTAGAACGAGTCCTGGCCGTATTCCGAGCGCGACTGCGTGCGTTGCACGAATGCGTCGTAGGTCCAGTCCTGCAAAAAGCCCGAGGTGATGTCGCCCGTGATGCCGACGACACCGCGCTGGAAGCGCACGTCCTGCTCGCCGCTCAAGGGCGCGAACAGAATCGGCTGCACCGCCACGCCGAAGGTGTTGCCGGCATTGGTCGCCGCCACGAGCGGGAACAACTGACGGAAGCTCGTCTGCGAAGACTCGCGACGGTTCCAGAGGTATTCGCCGTAGACCTTGGCCGAATCGGCGATCTCGTAAGTGCCTTCCGCGAACACCGAGTTGCGGCGCACCGGAGAGACGAACGTGCGGTCACCGAACAACGGGTTGTCCTGCGGCACCGCGGCACGCAGCGTCCTGTATGCGGCGAGGTTCGCCGCTTGCGTGGAGCCCGGACGCAGCGAAATGACGGTCGCGATCGAGCCACCGACGCGCTGGTAACCGGCGAGATCGCGGCCGAGCAAACCACCACCGGCGACGGCGGCGGCATTCGGCACATAGTCGGCACCGGCGTTGACGCCACCCTGCAAACGCACGACACCGGTGAAGATGTTGTAGCACTTGGACTGGCCGGTCACCGGGTCGATGATGTCGAGCGGCTGACCGGACGTCGCCGCGTTCAGCGACGACGGGTTGGACGTGCTCGTGACGTTGATGAGGCGATCTTGCGCGCAGTTCAGGTAGTCACGCTGACGCACGAGCAAGGGATCACGATTGTAGAACTCGTAGGAGACCGAGACGTTGCCGCGCTCGAAGCGCTTGCCCCAGGAAGCGGCGGCCAACTGCGTCTCGCCACCACCCGCATTCACCGAGTTGCCCGAGAGGTTCAAGCGACCTTCGTCGAGATTCTTGTTGGTGATGAGGTTGATGACGCCCGCGATCGCGTCCGAGCCGTACACCGACGAGGCACCGTCCTTCAAAATTTCGGTGCGCTGCACGATCGAAGTCGGGATGACGTTCAAGTCGGCGGCCGCGAGCTGACCGCGCGAGCCGGCCGGCGAGAGGCGACGACCGTTCAACAACACGAGCGTGCGCGAGGAACCGATGCCGCGCAGTGCGACGGTGTTCGCACCCGGACCGTTCTCGGTCACGAAGCCCGTGGTCTGATCGTTGATCTGCTGCGAACCGGCAGCGAGCGTGTTGGTCTGCAGAATCTGCGTCGTCGACAGCATGCCCTCGAGGGTCGTGTCTTCGCTGTTGATGATGACGACCGGCGACGTCGAGGTGAACTCGGTGCGCTTGATGCGCGAGCCGGTGACGGTCACCTGCTGCAGTTCGTCTTTGGCGGCCTCGCTCTTCTTGGCGGTGCCCTGTTCCTGCTCTTGCGCATACGCCGCAGCCTGCGTGAGCAAGGCAGCGACCAACGCGGAGACCAATCCGACGTGTTTGTTGCGGATCATGAAAAACCTTCCCTGATGCTGTTGGTTGGCGGTTGACCGGAGCGACGTTGCGACTCTGTTTCAACCTAGCCCGCAAGTATCCGACACGTGGGTGCAACAATTCAACCTTCGGCAGAGTTGCCACGATCGCCCCGCCCGTTGTAAAAATACAACGCCTCCCGGCGACGTCACTAGCGCATCGACAGGACATCGTTGTAGCGTTTGCCCTTCCGACTCAAGTTCATTTTTCAGGAATCGAACGAATGCAATCCTATTGGCGCGCACTGCTCTCGGTTGTCGGCATGGTCGTGACGTCCGGCGCCGGGGCGGG
>Ga0214921_10005254_pt1 | contig 18435 bp, 12 predicted proteins | sample LL1505_MetaG_FD_177992 | JGI IMG/M metagenome (GOLD analysis project Ga0214921, IMG submission 177992) | Freshwater microbial communities from Lake Lanier, Atlanta, Georgia, United States - LL-1505 | ecosystem: Environmental > Aquatic > Freshwater > Lake | place: USA: Georgia | collected... | reverse complement strand
GGCGATGACGGACGCTGGACACAAAGGGGCGTCGGTCGCCGACGTCCTGACACCCGTCGCGGTCGATACAGCCTATTCCTACAAAATTCCCGCCGGGCTTGATGTTGCGCCCGGCGATTTTGTCACCGTGCCACTGGGCACGCGTGAAGTAACTGGCGTTGTCTGGTCGCTCAGTGACAACGGTGGCGGCAATCTCAAAACCATTATCGACAAGCGCGATCTGCCGCGCCTGCGCGAGCCTTTGCGCCGCTTTGTTGATTGGGTTTCGCATTGGACGCTCGCCCCGCGCGGCATGGTCTTGCGCATGGGTATTCGCGCGCCAGATGCGGCCGGTCCCGAGCCTGTGCGCATTGGCGTGCGCCTCACTGATAAACGACCCGAGCGCATCACGCCTGCACGCGCGCGCGTTTTGAAAGCGGCAGAAGATGGATTTACACGGCCAAAATCGGCACTGGCTGAATTGGCGGCTTGTTCGGTCAGTGTCATTGATACGCTGATTGATGAAGGCACGCTCGAAGCGCTCTCGCTGCCGCCCGAACCTGTTGCTCTGCCGCCCGATACACATCACGCGCAAGTGGAGCTGGAAGCCAACCAGCGCTCAGCAGCGGACACATTGCGCGAGAGCGTTGCAGCAAAAACTTTCTCCGTGACTTTGCTCGAAGGCGTAACGGGCTCGGGCAAAACGGAAGTTTATTTTGAAGCTGTGGCGGCCGCCCTTGAAAGCGGACGCCAAGCTTTGATCCTGATGCCGGAAATTGCGCTCACCGCGCAATTTCTTGATCGCTTTGCCGCGCGATTTGGTGCACGCCCTGCCGAATGGCACTCCGGTGTGGCGTCCCGCAAACGCTCGCGCATCTGGACAGGTGTGGCCGATGGCAGTGTGAAAGTTGTCGCCGGCGCGCGCTCGGCGCTTTTTCTGCCCTTTGAAAATCTCGGCACGATCATTGTCGATGAAGAGCATGAAGCAGCTTACAAGCAGGATGATGGTGTCTCCTATCATGCGCGCGATATGGCGGTGGTGCGCGGGCGCATTGAGAATGCGGCTGTTATTCTGGCCTCCGCCACACCGTCCATCGAAACGCGCGTCAATGCGCAGCAGGGACGCTACAAGCATGTAAAACTGGAATCCCGCTTTGGCGGACGCACCATGCCCGAGATCACCTGTCTCGATTTGCGCAAAGATGCACCCGCGCGCGGCAAATGGATAGCACCACGCCTTGCAGAAGCCGTGAAAGAAACCGTGGCGCGCGGCGAGCAAGCTTTGCTCTTCCTCAATCGGCGTGGCTATGCACCCCTCACTCTCTGCCGCGATTGCGGCCATCGCTTTCAATGTCCCGATTGCACGGCCTGGCTTGTCGAGCATCGCTTCCGCAAAGCGCTGGTCTGTCACCATTGCGGACATATTGAACGCCGCCCTGATGCCTGCCCGAAATGCGAAGGCGTTGATACGCTCACCGCTTGCGGGCCGGGTGTGGAGCGTCTCGCGGAAGAAGCAAAAGAGCTTTTCCCCGATGCGCGCGTGCTCACGCTGTCTTCCGATTTTCCTGGCGGCACGGAGCGTATGCGCTCCGAACTTGATGCGGTTGCCAATGGCGCTTGCGATATTGTCATTGGCACGCAGCTCGTCGCCAAGGGACATAATTTCCCGCTGATGACACTCGTCGGTGTGGTTGATGCCGATGTCGGCCTCTCCAATGGCGATCCGCGTGCGGCCGAGCGCACGTTCCAATTGATGCAACAAGTCACGGGGCGTGCGGGGCGTTTCGACAAGCCCGGACGCGGCATGTTGCAAACCTACCAGCCCGAACATCCGGTTATTCGCGCTTTGCTCTCGGGCGATGCCGAACGATTCTACAAAGAAGAAACGCAACAGCGGCGCAATGCGGGCCTGCCGCCATTTGGTCGCTTGGCCGCGCTCATCATCTCTGGAAACGACAGGCCTTCGGCTGAAAATCATGCGCGGGCTGTAATCCGCGCCGCTCATGCCATGCCCAAATCCGATAAGTGGAAACTCTGCGCGCCCGGCGCATTTCCCCAAGATGATGATGTCGCGCTGCTTGGCCCCGCAGAGGCGCCCATAGCCGTTGTGCGCGGACGCCATCGTTTCCGCTTGCTTGTGAAAGCGCCACGCAGCGCCGATTTGCAAGGCTTTCTGCGCGCATTGCTCGCCCATGCGCCACCTGATCGCGCAGGCCTGCGCACGCAAGTGGATGTCGACCCGCAGTCGTTTCTGTAACCCGTCTTTACGAGGAGCCGCAGGCGACGCGGCAATCCAGAGGCGACGCGTGAGGCCTCTGGCTTGCTTCGCTACGCTCGCAATGACGGCGTGGTTTACGAGCGATAGTCGCCATTGATGGCGACATATTCCTTGGTGAGATCGCAGGTCCACACCGTCCATGAGGCTTTGCCGACGCCCACATTGACGCGCATGTCGATCTTCTCGCCCTTCATATAGGCCGAGACTTTCGCCTCATCATAAGACAGATCACGCAGGCCCTTATTGGCAACGCGGAAATCGCCGAACCAGATCGCGAGCTTATCGCGATCAGCCTTTTCACCAGCCTTGCCGACAGCAGCAACCACGCGGCCCCAATTGGCGTCTTCACCGGCAATGGCGGTTTTCACCAAAGGTGAATTGGCAATCGACAGGCCGATCTTCTTCGCAGCAGCGGCGCTGGCAGCACCTTCGACGCGGATCTCCACAAACTTGCGGCAGCCTTCCCCATCGCGCACGACTTGATGGGCGAGGTCGAGCAGCAAAGCATCGAGTGCTTTTTTAAACGCTACCAGACGGCGGTCCGTGGCCGTTGCAATTTTCGGACAGCCACGCTTGGCAGCAGCACCCGTCGCAAAGAGCATCAATGTGTCGGAGGTCGATGTATCACTATCAACCGTGATCGAATTGAAAGAACCCATCACCGACTTCGAAAGCAAAGCCTGCAAAGCGCTTGCGGCAATCGGAGCATCCGTGAAAACGAAAGACAGCATGGTCGCCATATCAGGCGCGATCATACCCGCACCTTTGGCCATGCCATTGATCGTCACCGATACGCCACCGATCTCGCATGTGGCAGTCGCGACTTTCGGAAATGTATCCGTCGTCATAATCGCGCGCGCAGCTTCGAGAATGCCTTCGGGTGCCGCTTTTTTGACGAGCTTGTCGAGCACGCCTTCGAACTTTGTTGCATCCAGCGGTTCGCCGATCACGCCTGTCGAGGCCAGAAAAATCTCGCCCGCTGTTGCACCTGTTGCTTTGGAGGCAATCTGCGCCGTCTGTTTGGTGGAGGCCACGCCATTCTTGCCGGTAAAGGCATTGGCATTGCCTGAATTGACAACAAGCGCGCGCGCCTTGCCGCCTTTCAATTTCGAGCGGCACCAATCAACAGGCGCCGATGGGCATTTCGACTTGGTGAAAACTCCCGCAACTTGCGTGCCCTTGTCGAGCAAAGCCAGCATGACATCCGTGCGGCCCTTGTAGCGAATGCCAGCTTCTGCTGTTGCAAAACGCACGCCTTCAATCGGCGGGCAATCGACATAGGATTTGGGCGCGAGCGGGGAAAGCGGAGCGGCTTTGGCCATGGGTGTCCTGCTGAATTTGAAAAACCAATTGGTCGGCAACTTAAGCAAAGCTTTATGACAAAAAAACCTCGCTGGATGGACCAGCGAGGTTTTTTAGGGGATGGCGCAAGACCCTTATTTTTTCGGCGCGGGCGCCGGTACCGGAGCAGGGCCTGCTTCCAGCTTCTCGACCTTGGCGCCATCGCGCAATTTCAAGATGCGATCATCCTGCGCCTTCTGGGCGACATAGGATTTCACCTGTTCTTTCACCGCCTCAAAAGCCGGGAACGTTTTGGCGCGCTTGTCTTCAAGCTTGATGACATGCCAGCCGAACTGGCTCTTCACCGGATCGGAAATCTGGCCCTTTTCCAACTTGAAAGCTGCGGTCGAGAATTCCGGCACCATACGGTCGGCGCTGAACCAGCCCAGATCGCCACCCTTGGAACCCGGATCTTTCGAAACTTCATCGGCGACTTTGGCAAAATCTTCGCCCGCCTTGAGGCGGCGCAGCACGGCTTTGGCCTCTTCTTCGCTCGCCACGAGAATGTGACGAGCCTTGGCCTCGGTCTCTGCCTTCTGCTGGCCAGCCACCTCTTCATAAACGCGGCGCAGCTCGGCATCACTCGAGGCATCGCGGCCGATCTTCTCATAGAGGCCGTTCATCAGGGCCTTGTCGCGCTGGTAGGCGAGGCGGCGGGCAAATTCGGCGCCCTCGGCCAGCTTTTCAGCCTCGGCCTGACGCGCAGCAATCCGCATATCAATAAGGAATTCAAGGACATAGGTTTCTTGATCCATGGGTGGAATCTGCGCCAGGGCACCCCCCATATCCTCGATGGCAATCTTCACATCTTCGTCCGTGATTTCGGCGCCATTCACCTTGGCGAGCACCTTGGCCTGCGCGGCCGGAGCGGCAACCAGCACGGCGGCGAAGAGGGCTGCGCCAAGCGCGCGAGCAGGGCGAAATGACATCGGTAATCTCCATCAGCGGGCCATCCCCGCGTTTTCGGCGCGTAAATTGGTCGAAACAGAGCGCTGAAGCAAGGCAAAAGGGCGCTTTGCCAAGAGGCAAACTAGGGTTTGCGCAAGGCCCGTTACATTGACAAGGCAGGGGGGCGCTCTTATCTCTCGGCCAGTCATTTTACGCCCTTGCACCTGACACAATGCTGATCCTGAAAGGGTCGGAAAATCAGGTGGTTTGGCGATATTGGGGCCCAACAGGGCCAGATGCCGGGACCCATAGGTCCAGGCGCCGCCGGGACGGCCGGATAGCCAGCCTCCCGACGCAGAAAGGTCTTTGGATGTTCGGTGCAATTGCGAAGAAGATTTTCGGTTCGGCCAATGACCGCAGGCTCAAGACCTATGCTCCGAAAGTTCTGGCCATTGCTGCGCTCGAAGCAGACGTCCAAAAACTCTCCGACGATGAATTGCGCGCGCGCACGGAATCTTTCCGCGCCGAACTCGCTTCCGGCAAGACGCTCGATGATCTTCTGAGCCCGGCTTTTGCAACTGTGCGCGAAGCCGCACGCCGCGTGCTCGGCCAACGCCATTTCGATGTGCAGATGCTGGGCGGCATGGTGCTGCATGAAGGTGCCATCGCCGAAATGCGCACGGGTGAAGGCAAGACGCTTGTCGCGACACTCGCCACCTATCTCAATGCGCTTGATGGCAAGGGCGTTCATGTCGTCACCGTCAATGATTATCTGGCGCGTCGTGACGCCGAATGGATGGGCCGCGTCTACAAATTTCTCGGCCTGACCGTTGGCATCATCGTGCATGGCCTAGATGATGAGCAGCGCCGCGAGGCTTATGCCTGCGACATCACTTACGGCACGAACAACGAATTCGGCTTCGACTATCTGCGCGACAATATGAAATATGAGCTCGGGCAGATGGTGCAGCGCGGCCATGCCTTTGCCATTGTCGACGAAGTGGATTCGATCCTTGTCGATGAAGCGCGCACGCCGCTGATCATTTCCGGCCCCTCAGATGACAAGTCGGAACTCTATAATTCCATCGACAAGCTCATCCCGAGCCTCATTGCAGAAGATTTCGAGCTCGATGAAAAGCAGCGCACCGTCAATCTGACGGAAGCGGGCAATGAACATATTGAAGAGCTGCTGCGCGGCACCGGCATGTTGCAGGAAGGCTCGCTCTATGAAGCGGCCAATGTGACGATTGTTCATCACGTCCAGCAGGCGCTGAAAGCGCATAAGCTGTTCCAGCGCGACAAGGATTATATCGTCCGCAACAATGAAGTCGTCATCATCGACGAATTCACTGGCCGTATGATGCCGGGACGCCGCTATTCGGAAGGTCTGCATCAGGCTCTGGAAGCGAAAGAAAGCGTGCAGGTTCAACCTGAGAATGTGACGCTCGCCTCCATCACCTTCCAGAATTATTTCCGCCTCTACAAGAAGCTAGCTGGCATGACCGGCACGGCGGCGACAGAAGCAGATGAATTTGCTGAAATCTACAATCTCGACGTGGTCGAAATTCCGACCAATCGCCCGGTGCAGCGTCTCGACGAAGATGATGAAGTCTATCGCTCGGAGCCCGAAAAGCTGAAGGCCATTGTGCGCGAGATTGAAGCGGCGAGCCAGAAGATGCAGCCGATGCTGGTCGGCACGACCTCGATTGAAAAGTCCGAGCAGCTCGCCAGTTTCCTCATCTCGCAAGGCTACAAGCAGATCGACTTTGCCGAAGCCTCTGCATTGCAGAAGCTTTATGTGGGCGCACGCGCTGGCAAGCCATCCAAACTCTTTGCCGTGCTCAACGCGCGCTTCCATGAACAGGAAGCCTATATTGTCGCCGAAGCCGGCGTGCCGGGCGCGATCACTGTGGCCACCAATATGGCGGGCCGCGGCACAGACATTCAGCTCGGCGGCAATGTCGACATGCGCGTGCAACAGGAATGCGGCACGCTGGAAGGCGATGCGCGCGTCAAGAAAGAAGTCGAGATTCGCGAAGAAATCGCAAAGTTCAAGGACATGGCTTTGGCTGCTGGCGGCCTCTACATCATCGGCACTGAACGCCATGAAAGCCGACGCATCGACAACCAGCTGCGTGGTCGCGGCGGCCGTCAGGGTGATCCGGGCCGCTCGAAATTCTTCCTGTCGCTGCAAGATGACCTGATGCGCATCTTCGGCTCGGACCGCATGGATTCCATGCTGGTGAAGCTTGGCCTCAAAGAAGATGAAGCCATCATTCACCCCTGGATCAACAAGGCGCTGGAAAAAGCGCAGCAGAAAGTGGAAGCGCGCAATTTCGATACGCGCAAAAACATTCTCAAATACGACAATGTCATGAACGACCAGCGCAAGGTCGTCTTTGAGCAGCGCCGTGAAATGATGGCGCAGGAATCGCTCGAAGACACGATCGGTGACATGCGCGCCAATGCCATTGATGATCTGGTCGCGCGCCACATGCCGCCTGATTCCTACCCCGAAACATGGGCAGTTGCTGATCTTGCGGAAGACCTGCGCGGGCTTTTGAATCTTGAACTGCCCATCGCTGATTGGGCGAAGGAAGAAGGCATCGGGTCAGAAGAAATGGCTGATCGCCTGCATAAGGCAGCCGATGAAGCCTATGCAGCACGCACTGAGCGCAATACGCCCGATGTGATGCGCTATGTCGAAAAGCAAATCTGCTTGCAGGTGCTTGATCATTATTGGCGCGAACATCTGGTCATGCTCGACCATTTGCGCCAAGTGATCGGCTGGCGTGGCTATGCGCAGCGCGATCCGCTGAATGAATATAAATCGGAAGCTTTCGAACTCTTCAACAGCCTGATCAATCGCTGGCACGAAATGACCACGCAACAATTGATGCGCGTCGAAGTTGCCTTCGATCAGCCTGCCGCGCCTGCCTTGGAAACAGATGGCTTGAGTGTCGCCGCCGAAGAGCTCTCAGCCTATCCTGCGGCACAGACCAGCACGTCAGAACGCGATCCGAACAAGCCTGAAACTTGGGGCCGTGTCAGCCGCAATGAAGCCTGCCCCTGCGGCTCTGGCAAAAAATACAAGCACTGCCACGGCGTGCTGGCGTAACGGGGCGGCGGACTAGCCGCCCTTGATATGATTGTCGCGCACGACCTTGCCCCATTCGACCACTTCTTTGGCAAAGAATGTGGCGAATTCCTGCGGGCCTGCGAGCAGTAATTGCATCTGTTGCGTTTCGCGCAGGCGCTGACTGACCACAGGCGAATTGATCACGTCACGCAATGCATCATAGGTCTGTTTGACAATCGGATCCGGCGTGCCCTTGGGCGCAAAAATGCCCCACCAAGCTTCAGCCAGAAAATCAGGGAAGCCCGCTTCCTTCGTCGTCTGCGCATCAGGCAAAGCCTTCAAGCGCTCGGGGCCCATTTGCATGATACAACGCAGAGTGCCCGCTTCAATTTGCGGAAGCAATGCGGCAACAGAGGCGCAAATCAAATCGACATGCCCGCCCATCGCGTCATTGATTGCAGGGCCGGCGCCTTTGTAGGGCACGTGGTCAAGAGGCGCGCCTGCTTTGCGGCCCAGCATCACCATCGCCAGATGGCCGCTGCTGCCGGGGCCTGACGTGCCATAAGACACGGGCTTGTCTTTGGCCGCTTTCATCACATCGGCAAATGTCTTGAACGGCTTTTGCGGGCTAGTGGCGACAATATAGGGCGCTTTGCCAACCAGCATGACGGGCACGAGATCGGTCTCGATGTTCAATGGCGGCTTTTCAAGAAGCGCCGGAATGGTCGAATGGGAATCGAACGTCGCCATCAATGTCGTGCCGTCAGGCGTTGCCTTCGCAACTGCAGCAGCGCCGATCGCGCCATTGGCACCGGGACGATTTTCGATAATGACGGGGGCATTCAGCCTTTGCTGAAGCCCCTCTTGAATGAGACGCGCGAGCGCATCGACCGAGCCGCCCGGGGGAAAAGGCACGATGAAATTGATCTGGCGCTGACTTTGAGCTTGGCCCGGAAAAGAGCCCATGCTGACGACAAGCCCTGCTGTCACGGCACGACGCGTGAGTCTCATGCTATCCTCCTCTGTCGCAGCCCCGATCAAGCAGGACTATCATTCTTTTGTGGCTACGCGCAGACATATGAATCGGATGCGTTGCGCAGAGAGATTGCTTACAGCTTTTCGACATAGAGCTGATAGAGCGGCGCCATCACCACGCGCAATTGACGAATGTGGAGATTGACAAAAGCATCAATGGCGCTTTTGGGCATGCGCAAAAGATCAGGTCCGCCGGGCAAATTTTCAGACCAGAGATAGTCATCGAATGCCATCAGACCACCTTTGCGCAACAGCCGAAAGGCCAGCACGGCGTCGGCTAGAACGTCGGGTGCTTGATGAGACCCATCAATATAAATGAAATCGAAAAAGCCCTCATAACCTTGCACGAAAAGCTGGGCGAGGGCGAAATCTGACCGCGCTTTGTGGACTTTCAGCGTCACGCTTTGAGGAGCGGCGCGGATGGCTTTTTCCGTATTTTTCTCAAAGCGGCGCTCGACCTCGGCCATGTTGATGGCGCCATGTTCAATCCCGCCCTGCCAAGTGTCGATGCAATGCAATTCAGCTTCATGCATCTGGCCAACGGTCTCAATCAAAAAACAGGCGCTTTGGCCCTCATAAGAACCGATCTCAAGCATCCGGTGCGGACGCAGGTTTTTGAGAATTTGGGACCAGATAGGTCGGGCGCCGACAAACCAAGTGTTTGTGAATTCAAAATCAGTTTTTTGGGCTTTATCGCCAAGGGAAACCATCAGGTCACGCAATCAATAGAGAATAAGATTTAAAGCACTGCAAATAATTTGAGCATCCTACAGAGTGCCTATTGAAAGACAATCTGATGGCTCAATTCAGCTGGGGTTAGACAAAAATGAACGGCAGCTGAACAACCAAGCCATGATCTGTTCAGAAACGTTCCGCTAACGTCCTCACATCATCCGGGAAGACCAACAAGATCCCCGGGAATGTCGAGGAGAAAAATTATGATCACGATCCGTAAGGCACTCACAGGCACGATCACTGCGCTCGTCTTGGGCGCCACCGTGATCACCTCGGCGACCCCGGCCTCCGCTGATTGGCGCGGCCATCGCCGCCATGGTGGACATAGTAGCCATGGTGGCGGCAAAGGCGCCGCAATTGCAGCTGGCATTATCGGCGGCTTGGCCCTGGGCGCTTTGGCAGCTGGCGCGGCGCGGGCTGATACACGCCGCAGCTATTATGCACCCGCCCCCGCTTATGCGCCCTCCTATAGCTATGGCGGCTGCTACGACATTGAAAAGCCGGCCTACAATCGCTGGGGCCAGTTTCTGGGCTATCGCCTCGTGACGGTCTGCGACTGATCAGTTCCTTTGGCTTTCTTTCCGGCTCACTCCTCGCAAGCCGGAAAAAGAAAACCCTCCGGGCAAATCCTGCCCGGAGGGTTTTTGTTTTACAAAAGGCGTCGGAATTAATTCCGCGCGCTCAACCCGTTGCCCAAGATCGGCGCTGCGCCTTGAGCCACACGTATAGATTGCGCTGGCATATTGGAGGCTTGCGGTTTGCCGTCCAGCAATGCGCGAGGGCGCGGCACGGGCAGCGGCATGGGTTCAGCAATGGCCGTGGTCGCTGATTCTTTCTTCGTGTCCCCGAAGATCGAGAAGCCAAGCCATTTCTGCATCGTGCCGGCTTCGTTGGAAGCTGTTTCCACGGGCTTGGCGGGCTGCGCGGCAGGCTTGGGAGCCGCAGCCGCAACGACAGGAGCAGGCGCTTCGGCTTTCGCGACAACCGTCTGAATCGGACGGCCCTGCGCATCGAGCTGGATTTCACGCGGGGCTTCTACAAGCGCCTCGGGGCGGCTCACTTCCATAATATGCGCCATCGCCGGATGCTGACCGCCGTCATGATAGACGAGCTTGATCGGCGTCACGCCGCGATTAACGAGCTCAGCGACTTTCTGATCATCCGCATGGCGCTTCTGTGTGACCAGCGCATCGACATTCGGATCGGTGGCGAGCGGCGGGCACGCCGCATTCACATCCATGCGCTGACCATTGGCCGCTGCATCAAAGACGTAGCGACGACCGCAGAAATTCACCTGCGGCTCGCGCTTCGTCACATCAAAGCGATCCATGCCTTCTTTCAGCTGACGCCAATAAGGCATGTTGGTATCAAGACGATGCTTGGCCAGATTTTCCGGCGTCATGCGAAACGGCATCGATTGCATTTGAATGGCGCGCTGACCGCCTGCAAAAGATTCGCGCGCAATCGCGTAAATTTCTTCAATCTGTTCATCCGTCATGGAGAAGCAGCCCGCGGACGAGCAGGCGCCGTGCACCATAATGCTGCCGCCGGTAAAGCCCATCGCGCGATCAAGCGTGTTCGGATAACCGACATTGAAGGACAGATAATAGGCCGAGTTCGGATTCATCTGGCCGGGCGAGATTGTGTAAAAACCTTCCGGCACTTGGCGGTCGCCTTCGCGGCGCTTCGGGCCCAGCTGTCCAGACCAGCGGCACATCGGGAACGTCTTGATATGGACGTATTCGCCGTTGGCCTTCATCTTCCAGACTTCGAGTTCCGCTTCCTTCTTATAGGCGCGGATGAGAACGGGCGCGTTTTTCGTCGTGCCATTCTTTTCCATCACAGCCAAAGTGTCAGACGGTATGGGGCGATAGGCCTTTGCTCCCGTGCGCGATTCCTGACAGCCCGCAAGAACTGCGGCAGCAAGTGCAAGAACCGCCACCCGCGATGCGGGGCGCGCAAAAGAAGGAAACTTCTGGCTCAACATTACCATCATGAACGCCCTGAAGAGACACGACACTCAAGCTGCCACAGGCAGGCTTCCTCTAATGCTTACGCCAGCAACGTTACGCCTTGGTTACCATATTGGAAAGATGGGAATTGCAGAGGCTTTCAGCAAGCAGCCCCTTTAGAGCTTGCGGCCCATGGCGAGGAACTTATCCGCCCGTGCGGAGCGGATCGCATCAGCTGATAGGCCTTTGAAATCCTTCAAGGCTTTTTCAATCGCATTGCCCACGCTTTTGATCATGGCGGCGGGATCACGGTGGGCACCACCTGAGGGCTCGGGGATGATCCCGTCAATAATGCCGAATTTGAGCAGGTCCTGCGCTGTGATCTTCATATTGGTGGCCGCATCCTGACGGCGACCCGAATCGCGCCACAGGATCGAGGCGGACGCCTCAGGCGAAGCCACAGTATAAATCGAATGTTCCAGCATCAGGACGCGATTGGTGGTGGCAATGGCAACCGCACCGCCCGACCCGCCTTCGCCCACAATCACCGCAACATTGGGCACGCCCAGCGCGAGGCAGGCATCGGTGGAGCGCGCAATGGCTTCGGCCTGGCCGCGCTCTTCCGCATCAATGCCCGGGAATGCACCAGCCGTATCGACGAGCGACATAACAGGCAGGCCGAAACGATCCGCCAATTCCATGAGGCGCACGGCTTTGCGATAGCCTTCCGGGCGCGTCATGCCGAAATTATGGCGCAGGCGGCTGTCGGTATCGAAGCCTTTTTCTTGACCCATAATGCAGACGGATTGTCCGCGAAAACGGCCAAAACCCGCGACCAAAGCTTCGTCTTCGCCAAATTTGCGGTCGCCCGCGAGCGGCGTGAAATCTTCGATCATGCCTTTGATGTAATCGGCAAAATGCGGGCGGTTTTGATGACGTGCGACCTGCGTCTTCTGCCACGGCGTGAGCCCGGCATAGAGATCAACCAGCGTCTTGGCCGCGCGTGTTTCAAGCTTCTTCAGCTCTTCGCCGATCGCGCCCGATGCGTCAGTCTTCAAGCCACGCAGCTCGTCGATCTTGGCCTCGAGTTCAGCCACAGGTTTTTCGAAGTCGAGGTAAGACCGCATGCTCATCGCGTGTTGCTGAGGCCCATTGGGCCGGGAGCCGGCCATAGGTCGCCGGAGGTCGGCGGAACCTGTCGATTTCACCCGGCGAAGTCAAGCAAAACAGGGCTCAGCGGCGCGACAGCGGGTGCAGATCTCGAACCATGGCCTTGGTCCGCTCATCCAGCACATGGGTGTAAATTTGCGTGGTGGAGACATCGGCATGGCCCAAAAGCTCCTGCACCACCCTCAAATCGGCCCCGTTTTGCAGAAGATGACTGGCAAAAGCATGGCGCAACACGTGGGGGCTGACGAGGTCTGCCCGAAGGCCCGCCGCACCCGCCAGCCATTTCAGCTCGCGGGCAAAGACCTGACGGGGCAAATGACCACTCTCGCTATCAGCGGGAAAAAGCCAGGGCGTATTGGAAAGGCCGGGACGCAACTCACCCAGCAGGGCAAGCCAGCCCTGCATGGCCGCGCGGGCAGGCTCGGACAGGGGGACAAGGCGCTCGCGCCCGCCCTTGCCCTTGATGGTCAGCATGGGCTCCTTGGCACGGGCCGCGCTACGGGGCAGCGAGACCAGCTCGGAGACGCGCAGGCCCGTGGCATAGAGAATTTCGAGCAAGGCGGTGAGCCGGGCCGCCTGAAGGCGCTCGGAAGCGGGGCGGGCGGGATCATCCATCCCTTCACGGGCGGTCGCCAGTAGCTTGTCCACCTCGGCAACGGAGAGGATTTTGGGCAGGGGCCGCCCGCGGCGCGGGCCCTCAATGACGGCAGCCGGATCTTCTGGTCGGCGGCCCTCGACATAGAGAAAACGATGGAACTGGCGCACGCAGGACAGGCGCCGCGCGGTCGAAGTCGCCTTGAAACCGCGCGCCGCCAGATCATCCAGCCAAGCCCGCACGGAAGCCGTGGTCGCCGTCATGGGTTCTTGCCCGCGGATTTCCAGAAAGTCGCAATAATCAGCCAGATCGCGCTCATAGGCGTCGAGCGTATTGCGCGCAGCCCCACGCTCTGCCGCGATCATATCGAGGAAGAGACGAGCCAGCCGATCCACAAGGATCAGGGAATCGCTGGACGGGATAGGCACATGTTTCTCCGCACGCTTGGCTAATGGCCCATGGGCCAAGCCCAAAGGTCAGGACCGTTTCATCCCGATCTTGGCGTGTGAGAGCTTAAATTGGCGTTCACGCCATGCTAGGAGGGGCCATGACTTCGTCGCCTCAAACTTACCCCGACACCCAGCACCCCGCGCCCCAGCGGCGCGATGCGCGTGCCGCCAGCCTTGTACGCCGCCTCAAGGGGCGCTCCATCGTGCTGGTTGGCATTATGGGTTCTGGCAAAACATCCGTTGGCCGCCGTTTGGCTGCGCGGCTCGGCCTCGATTTCGTCGATGCCGATGCAGCGATTGAAACGGCTGCGCGCATGACGATTGCCGAAATTTTCAAGCGTCATGGCGAGACCTTCTTCCGTGATCGCGAACATCATGTGATTGCCCGCCTGATCACCGAAGGCCAGAAAGTTCTGGCCACAGGTGGCGGCGCTTTCATGCGCGAAGACACACGCAAGAAGATCGGCGAAAGCGGCCTCTCCATCTGGCTCAAAGCTGATCATGACGTGTTGATGCGACGTGTGCGCAAACGCTCGAACCGTCCGCTTCTGCACACCGATGATCCCGAAGCGACAATGCAAAAGCTGATCGATGAGCGCTATCCGGTTTATGGGCTCGCTGATTACATCATCCATTCCGGTGATGGCCCGCACGATCTGGTCGTTGAACATATTATGGAGGAATTGGAGCGCACATTGCCAGCCGATCCCGGCGAGACAAATGTGCCCGCTCCCTCGCCGTCAACTATGGCTGCGCCTCCAACGATCACAAAAGTGCCCGTGGAATTGGGCGCACGTCGCTATGACATTTTGATTGGCGATCATCTCGTTGAAGAAGCGGGCCACCATATTGCAAAACTTTTCCCCGGCTCCGCCTGCACGGTGGTGACGGATCGCAATGTGGCAGAACGCCATTTGCCATCGCTTGAAGCAGGACTTGATGGCGCTGGCATTCGCCATACGCGCTGTATCGTGGAACCGGGCGAAGCCGCAAAATCCTACGAGGTCTTTTCGCACGTCTGCGATTCCATCATTGAAGCGCGCATGGAACGACGTGATCTCGTCATTGCTTTGGGCGGTGGTGTGATTGGTGATCTTGCAGGCTTTGCGGCCGCCTCTGTTCGTCGTGGCATGCGCTTTGTACAAATTCCAACAACGCTGCTCTCCCAAGTCGATTCCTCTGTTGGGGGCAAGACCGGCATCAATTCCAAACACGGGAAAAATCTGATTGGCGCTTTTCATCAGCCATCGCTTGTCTTGGCTGATACGGGCTCTCTTGCCACATTGCCGACGCGCGAATTCCGTGCGGGCTATGCGGAAGTCGCCAAATATGGATTGATCGACAATCCGGATTTCTTCAGCTGGCTTGAGCAAAATTGGCGCGGCGTGTTTGGTGCGGGGCCAGAACTTGTTCACGCCATTGCGACAAGCTGCGGCTCGAAAGCAGCTGTTGTCATTCGTGACGAGACGGAACAGGGCGACCGCGCGCTACTCAATCTCGGCCATACATTCGGTCACGCGCTTGAAGCGCTCACCCAATTTGACGGCAAGCACCTTGTGCATGGTGAAGGTGTGGCAATAGGAATGGCTTGCGCCTTCCGCTTCTCCCACAGGCTCGGCATTTGTCCACGCCAAGATATGGAACGCGCCGAGGCTCATCTGGAAACAGTCGGTCTGCCAACCAAAATTCAAGCTGTTCCCGGCTGGAACCATGATGCCAAAGCGATCCTTGATTCCATGTATCAGGACAAGAAGGTCGAACGCGGCGCGCTGACTTTTATTCTGGCGAAAGGCATCGGCAAAAGCTTCGTCGCGAAAAATATTCGCGGCGAAGACGTTCTGGCCTTTCTCGAAGAAGACCTCGCCAATTAAGCGGGCTTTGGCACGCTGTCAGCCATAAATTGCGCGCGGGCGAGTTCCGCAAAACGCCCGCCTTGTGCGACCAGCTCTTCAAACGAGCCGCTCTCAACAATGCGACCCTGATCAAAAACGATGATACGTGTCGCATTGCGCACCGTGGCGAGACGATGGGCAATGATAAAGGTTGTGCGTCCGGCTGTCGCGGCATCCAGCGCTTTCTGCAATTGACGCTCTGTCGTTGCATCCAGCGCGCTGGTTGCTTCATCAAAAATCATGATCGGGGGATCTTTCAGCAAAGCGCGCGCAATGGAAATACGCTGGCGCTCGCCACCTGACAAAGAGCGCCCCCGCTCACCGACCATAGTTTCCAAACCATCGCTCTGACGAGACACAAAGTCTGAAGCCTGCGCCCGCTCCAGCGCAAGACGCACGTCTTCTTCTGACGCATCGGGCTTGCCAACGCGCAGATTTTCTTCAATGGAGCGCGCAAAAAGCATGGGCTCTTGAAACACGACACCAATATTGGCGCGCAAGGACACAAGCGTCATGTCGCGAATATCGATACCGTCAATCGTGATGGCTCCATGCAGAGGATCAAAGACGCGGTGCAAAAGACTGAGCGTGGTTGATTTGCCTGACCCCGTCGAGCCAACAAAGGCCACGGTTTCTCCCGGCTCAACCACGAAAGACACATCCAACACAGCCGTGCGGCGACTGTCATAACTGAAGGTCACATTTTCAAAGGCAACACGCCCGCGTAATTTGCCAATATCGCGCGCGTTGGGGCGATCATGCACCACAGGCTTTGTGTCGATGACTTCGAAAAATTCGTTGAGTTTGGGGATGAGCAGAAAACTCCAATTGGCAAAGCCCACAATCTGTTCAAGGCGGCCAATCAACATGGTCGCAAAACTCATGAACATGACGATCTCGCCAATCGTCGCGAGACCTTGGAGATGCAGCCATGTACCCAGCAGGAAAATTCCAACAAGGGTGATGGTCGCTGACGCGCGCGTCGCAACAGCAGCAAGGGCCCACCAGGACAGCACGGGCATTTGTGCGTTCAACACATCAGAGATGATCTGGCGCATTGCGCGTGTTTCAGTTTCCACGCGCGTGAAAGATTGGATCACGGGTACATTGCCCAAAGCATCGGACGCCCGTTCTGCGAGATCGGTATTGTAACTCTCAACACGGCTTTGCAGACCCTCTGTGCGGCGCAAAACATAAGTGGTCAGAAATCCAAAAAAGAAAACCAGCACAATGAGTAGGCAGGCCAATCGCCAATTCAAAAAAAGCGACAGGGGCAACATGACAAAAAGTGCCATAATGGATGCGCAATTCTCGCGAAAAAAAGACAGCCAGATCGAGGCCATACCGGCTGCGCCGTCCAACATGCCTTTCAGCAAACGGCCTGAATGGCTCGCCGTGTGAAAGCTCAACGGCAGATGCAATACATGTTCGAAATATGCGCCCATCACCGCAAGACGTCGACGATGCGACAAGCGATCGGAATGCAGCGCCACAAGTACGGCGGCAGCAATGGTGAAAAGGCCAAAGCCCACCCAGGCTGCAATCAAGGGCGCCAAAGCTTCCCATTGCAAAGGCACATCGCTTTTTTGCGCTTCCGCCAATTTATCGATGATGCGACCAAAAAGAATCGGCTCGGCAAATTGCGCGGCCGCCAATGCGAGATTGGCCAAAACGAGGATGATGGCGATGCGAGATTCGCTGCCGAGTTCCTTCAATACGCGCACATAGGTCCGGACGAAATTCATGTCACGCCTTGCCAAACAGATCGAGAATGCTTTTTCACGTTCGATATAAGGGAGGCGCGCGCTCTTGACCAATCCCGCCCTTGCGAGCGTCGCCCCAATTTTCCTACCGCAGTTGCGAAAAAAGCTTGGACTAGGCCAGCTCTCCCTCTAATTTCGGCATGAGTTCATCAGAGGAGGCGCGTTCGCCGCCATGAGCAAAGTCTATTCTAACGCGACCACGGCCCTCGCTGGGCTTTTGAAAGATGGCATGACCATCATGTCTGGCGGCTTTGGCCTCTGCGGCATACCCGAAAGCCTCATTCTGGCGATCCGCGAGTCGGGGGCCAAAAACCTGACCGTCATTTCCAACAATGCCGGGGTGGATGGTATCGGGCTTGGCATCCTCTTAGAAACCAAACAGATCAAGAAAATGATCTCCTCCTATGTGGGCGAGAACAAGCTCTTCGCGCAGCAATTTCTGGGCGGTGAATTGGAGCTGGAATTTAATCCGCAAGGCACGCTGGCTGAACGCATCCGCGCGGGCGGAGCCGGTATTCCGGCCTTCTATACCAAGACCGGTGTCGGCACGATCATCGCGGACGGCAAGGAGTTGAAGGAATTCGACGGCGAAACCTTCGTCATGGAACGCGGGCTTGTCGCTGATCTGGCTGTCGTCCACGCGTGGAAAGGCGATACAGAAGGCAATCTCGTCTATCGGAAAACAGCTCGTAATTTCAATCCGATGATGGCTACCGCCGGCAAAGTAACGGTCGCTGAGGTCGAGCATCTCGTCGAGCCGGGCCAGATTGATCCTGACCACATCATCACGCCGGGCATTTTCGTCCAGCGCATCATCCATGTGCCGGGTGCGGAAAAGCGCATCGAACAGCGCACCACCCGCAAGCGCGCCTGAGGAGGAGAATTTCCATGGCTTGGACCCGTGATGAAATGGCCGCCCGCGCCGCGAAGGAATTGCGTGACGGCTTTTATGTGAACCTTGGCATCGGCATTCCGACGCTGGTTTCAAACTTCATCCCCGCCGGCATGACCGTGCAGCTGCAAAGCGAGAATGGCATGCTTGGCATGGGCCCCTTTCCCTATGAGGGCGAGGAAGATGCCGACCTGATTAATGCCGGCAAGCAGACGATCACCGAATTGCCGACGACAAGCTATTTCTCGTCAGCCGATTCCTTCGCCATGATCCGCGGCGGCCACATTGATCTGTCGATCCTGGGCGCGATGGAAGTGGCGGAGAATGGCGATCTGGCCAATTGGATGATCCCCGGCAAAATGGTGAAGGGCATGGGCGGCGCCATGG
>Ga0214921_10005253_pt1 | contig 18436 bp, 19 predicted proteins | sample LL1505_MetaG_FD_177992 | JGI IMG/M metagenome (GOLD analysis project Ga0214921, IMG submission 177992) | Freshwater microbial communities from Lake Lanier, Atlanta, Georgia, United States - LL-1505 | ecosystem: Environmental > Aquatic > Freshwater > Lake | place: USA: Georgia | collected... | reverse complement strand
AACCAATCGACAGCAAACTCGTCCTTCAACCCTTCCGAGGTGGCTTTGCCCAGATGGGTATCATCCTCTACATATAAAATCCGCATGACCGCCTAACATTGGCATCGCAACAGGGGCATAAACGCCGCACGGCTTCTCCATAGCAGGAATGCGTGAAGGGCTGCAATGGCAATACCGATCGTCAGCCCGCCGGGGTTAAGTGCGAGGTCGTACAGCAGGATATTCGCGGTCACCGGTGCGAGTAGTAGCAGGGCAAGGCTTGTCCAGCCGCCCAGAACCAGCATCAGGCCGCCCACCACTTCAACGCCGTAGATCAGCGGCAGGGCATAACCGCTACGCGTCAGCGCTTCCATGAAGTAGGCTGAATCCTGCGGTGGTGCGGGAATGGGAAAGAAATGGAACAGACCGTTAAGGCCGAAGATCAGCCAGAACAAACCAAAGATACGGGAAAGGATAAACGTGGAAGTACGCATTACTCTGCCGCCTCCTCGCGGGCCTTCAAAAGGGCTTCGTTGACTTCCTGGCGACGACCGGCATCAGCGACTTCGCGGCCGGGGCGTGGGGCAGCTTGTAATGCATGCTCCAGCACGGGGATGGCTTCGTTGGCGTGGTCGGTGCCTACAAGGAAATCACCATAAAAGTAGTTCGGGTCGATGCCGTGGGGATTAATGGCGCGCGCCTGCTCCAGATACGCGCGGGCTTTGCCGTTATCGCCGAACGCGATGGGCCACATCGGCGCTTTGTAATAGAGAGTGCCAAGCGAGGTATAGGCCGAACCTTCCAGCGCGTTGGGATTGATGCGAATGGCTTGCTCCAGCAGGGCTTTGGCCTGCTTGGCAAGATCCAGCGCACCTAAACCGCCATCCATCCCCGCGACCGTGCTGAGGATGATCGCGTGCCAAATTTTCGGCTCGGCATAGGTGGGGTACTGCGCCTCAACAGCTGCGGCGGTGCTGGCCAGCTTCTTCATCTGGCTAAGTTGCATATCTTCGTTGCGCTCCCGGTATTTAATCACTGCCCAATCGTTTTGAAGGCCTCGAATAGCTTCGTCCAGCTGCGCATTATCGGTGATGGCAGGCAATGCAGAAATGGCGGGTTGTTCGGCCATCACCATGGGGGCCTGCAACATGGGCACAACGGGCGCTGCTTCCTGAGCCAGAGCCAATGTGGGTAGGGTTAGTAACGTTGTAATAAGTAAAATCCGGGTATGCATAAAAGGCTCCTGTTAACGTGATTTGGTAAGAAGAGTGCGGGCGATAGCGTCGTTCTTGGCGAGTGCTTTGTCGATCAGCCGTGGGAAGAGCGCGTTGAGGCGCACGACCAGCGATTCAGGGAAGCCGATATAGACATCCTTTGCCTGCGCGATCACTGCATCCGTGATGCGCGCTACCACGCGCTCCGGCGGGTCCATGTGCATGTTAGTGCGTGCGGCAAGCTCCATGACCGGACCGCTATTCAGCGGCGTTTTCACCGCGCGCGGAGCAATATAGGTCACCTTCACCCCATCCGCCGCCATCTCGCGACGCAAGGCTTCGCTGAAGCCTTTCAGGCCCGCTTTGCTGCTTGAGTAGGTCGCGAAATAGGCGAAGTTGATGGAGCCAAAAATGGAGCCGATATTCACGATATGGCCTTCCCGACGTTGCTTCATGCGCGGCAGCACGGCCTGGCTAAGCATCACCGGCGCCAGCAGGTTGACCATGTAGGTCAGCACCGTCTGTGCGTTCGATTGATACTCCGCCTCGCCGAAATACTGAATACCTGCTAGATTAATGAGCACATCCACCGGGCGTGTGGCGAGCTGTTCTGCAACCGCGCGGATGCCTTCGATCGATCCGAGATCGCCTTGAATATAGTCTGCCGCAAAAGGTAGTGTATCGACGCGGTCGATGACGGTCAGCAATGCACCTTCCCGGGCCAGGGCGGCGCAGAGCTGGCTGCCGATGCCACCGGCCCCGCCGGTGACAACAATCTGTTTTCCCTTAAGCTGCATGAGCGACCCCGCTGTGATGCGGCACGCTGCGGAACATGTCGGCGAACAATACGAACATGCGGCGTGCCATGTGAATGATGGCGTGCTTGTCTTCCTCGCGATCGATCTTGTTCATCAGCCCTTTGAAGAACTCCATATGGCTAAGGTCGAGCGTGCCGTGCGAAAGCAGATAACTGAAGCTGGATCGTTTCAGGCCCAGCGATGTCATCAGGGTTTCGGCGATGCCCGTGGCCAGTTGGGTGCTGGTGCCTTCCAGCACAAATACCATGCCGAAGAACCCGACCGGGTTTTTGCGCGCGATGAAATCGTAGGCGTAGGCTACCATCATCTCGGTGGCGGCATTCGATGTGCTGGCACGTGCGGCTTCCTTATCGCCACCGCTGGCAGCAATATCGTTGAGTATCCATTCCTGATGGCCGACCTCTTCTTCAATATATTCGGCGATGGCGTCGCGCAGCCATTCCTGCTCGCTGCCCAAGCGCGCGCCACAGGCCATCAACAACGGCGTGGTGTGTTTTACATGGTGGTAGGCCTGATGGAGGTACGCGATATAAGTGTCGCGCGTGATGGCGCCTGCCGCAGCATCGCGGATCAGCGCCACGGCATACAGTGCTTCGCGTTCGGCTTGTGTTTCATGCACTAGCTGTTCGAAAAAACTCATGGTCGGCGTCCTTAAGGTTGAAGACGTGAAGAATCGTATCGCGACGCAGGCGGCCATTGCCGGTCGCCATGCCGTTCGCCGGGGTGAAAGTAGGCACGCATTGCCAGTGCTCAATCTGCGCATAAAGGGGAAGCTGCGCGTTGGCGCATGCAAGTGCGTGTTTCAGTGCCTTGTCCGAAGGCTGGTCTGCGGGCACGATCAAAGCCGAAAGGGTCGCGTCGCCATCGCCATAGACTAGGGCTTGCGCAATTTCAGGCTGGGCAAGCAAGAGACTTTCCGGCCATTCGGGCGCAACATTCCGGCCATGGGCAGTGATAAGAAGGTTCTTCTTGCGCCCAGTCAGGGTGAGGAACCCATCGACATCGAATGCGCCAAGGTCGCCCGTCGCATAGAGGCCGCTTGAAACCGCGCCGCCTGCATAGCCGAGCATCGCCGGATGGCGCAGTATGATCTCGCCATCCTCGGCGATGGCGGCCTGCACATGCGGCAGCAGTCTGCCCACCGTACCAGCGCGATGGGAGGTCGGGGTGTTGACGGCAACGACCGAAGCCGATTCCGTCAGCCCGTACCCTTCATACACAGGCAGCGCCAAACGGTGCGCCTGCTGCAGCAATGCGGGCGCTACCCGTGCACCACCCACGGCGATAAAACGCAGGGCTGAAAAATCATGCGGCTCCTGATCGGCTAAACGTACCAAAAGTTTTAGCAAGTCGGGCACCAAAATGCAGCTGGTGATGCGCTGCGATGCCAAGGCTGCCGCAAGCCATATCGGATTTTGCTGCACCCCGGCAAAGACATAAGTGCCGCCCGCCAGCAACGTGGCATAAAGCCCGCCCACTTGCTCCAGAAGCACCGCCAGCGGCAGCACTGAGAGATGCCGTTGTGCGGCCTCATTACCCAGCATCGCCATCAGCGACTGTGCCACGGCACGCATCCCCCCAGCACTCAGGCAGACGCCTTTAGGAGAGCCGGTGGAGCCGGAAGTGTAAGTGATGATCGCCGTTTGGGCCGGGAGGGCAACGGATGCATACGGCACCCATTCCATACCCTCATCAGTAATAAGCAGGTCGGCGCCTGCATCGCGCAGTGCGTGGGTGCGTTGCTCCTGCGTAAAGAACGATGGCAGCGGCACTTGGGGGATAGTAGAATGCAGGCAGGCCAGATGGGTGATGACCCATTCTTGCCCATCGGCCAGCGCAATCCCTACCGCGTGTGGGGATAGGCTTTGCAAGGTTGCGCTGCGGGCGTTCACGGCCTGCCAGAGCGCCGCATAGCTCATAGTTATCTCGCCCTGCTCCATGGCTATGGAATCCGGATTTATCTTCGCCCAATGCTGTAAGGTTTGCAGCATGCTAGGCCCCTGCCTGCGGATGCATGGCGGCGTGATAGTGGCCCGACTCACAGACCTGCTCCACCAGCATCACTTTCTGTAATTGCGTGAAGCTTGCATGCACATCGCCTGCGATCAGGCGCGGCTCGGTTTCGTAGTAACTGCCCCAGCTTGCGCCGCCATTGGGAAGTCGCTGCGGGTCGGCTTTGCCCATGTCGCGCGGGTCGAGTCCCAGCTTGGCAAAATAATTGCGCAGCAGTTTCGTGCCGGTAAGCGAAAGATGGGTGAAGCCCATACATTCCAGATACGCCATGAGAGCCACGAACAAGAACACCGCCGCCCCATGGCCCGCGGAGGCGAGATTGCCGATTTCAACAATCCGGCCACGCGCGATACTGCAACCAAACGCACTCGAAATTCCCTGCTCTACCGGGGAATCCATGTACTGTTCCAGAAATAGCTGCTGATGGGCTGCCGAACGAAACCCCAACGCGGCAAGAATGCGAGCATCGTGATCGCGTACGCTTACCAGCACCGGGTAATGTTCGCCGATCACCGCGCCATAGCTTTTGGCGTAGATAGCTTCGATGAAGGCTTCCACCTCGCGGCGTTCCTGGCCTTCGTTGCCGGTGATGCTTATCATCCCCGGCCGCAACGATGACAATCGGCGTATCGCCGTATCCTGGAACGTGAGTTGTCCGGCACTTAAGGAATCGACGGTGATGGGCACATGCAGCATGGGAAGCTCCTGATGAATAGGAGCACCCTAGGACCTGAACCTGAACGCAACCTGAACCCTCCCGAAGGTCACGCAGGTAACATGGACAGTGGGTGCGTTGCATCATCACTTATTGGAGCCGCTCGGGTCGTCGCAACACTGACCGATATGTCTAGCAAAGATGCTCGTTCTACGGTGTCTCTGAAGACGGCAAGCACTATTTTGTGCGGTTTGGCGACGCGGAGGTAAATCTATCATTAAAATCGTCTCAACCGCTTTGGTATCGCCGATATTCGGTAAAATTAGAAAATGGTGATACCGTGGGCGTATTAAAAGTAACGCGCGAACTTGGCCACGCGATGCGAGACAAAGAAGTCCATATACAGTATCTCTTTGATCAGGATGTTGTCACATCCGGCATTCGCAAAATTACACCTATTTACTGATCCGGAGATTGGCCAATGAATCGCCGATGGTGCGGAAGGCGATCCTGAGCGCATCGGCATCCGGGCTGTTGAAGAAATAATCCGGCTGCGTCGCACAGTTCTGCATCATGGTTTCGGTGTCTTCGTCATCGACATCGAACAGCACCGTGTAAACGATGATGCCCTGGTCTTTCATGTTGGTGCAGATCTGTGTCAGTTTTTCGTCAAGTTTTTCGGCGGCTTCATCATCGTCGCTCGAATCGTATGGGCCCGCATGGGTCATGCCGACATGGTTGTTGCTGGTGTAGCTGTAGGCCCCGTCGGCGGTATTATACATGGTGTTCTGGCCATCCGTCATGATGATGGCGGCTTTCACCATCAGCGGCGTATTGTAATCGAGCGGCAGGCTGTTCGCGTCCATCGTGCCACCCCACAGGCCGCGCCAGTTGGGGCTAAGCATCCGCCAACCCCACACCGCGCCGGTCGGGATATGCGTACCGCCCACCGCCGTCAATGCATCGATCGCATCATCGAGCGCAGCGCGATCATTGGTAAGCCGCGTCACTTCCACTGTAGGGCAATAGGTATTGGGTCCGCGCGTGCTGGTGATGTTGTAGGTGTAGATCGGCGCATGCTGCGTCGTCACTTCGCGGCGGCAACGTTTGTTGCTGCCGCTGGTCTGGTTGGTGCAATAGATGCGGGTGGATGCGGCCCCGCTGACCGTGGTGCCGCAGCTGTAAGTGCCGCCACTGTAACCACCCGTGGCTATGGTGCAGCGGCAACTGTTACTGCTGGTGGGGCCACATAAATTCGTGGTGACAATATCCTGCGTATCTATTTCGCGCCAATTATTATTACCATCGTCCTGCCAGTAATAGGCGTGGAACGGTTCCGTGGCAGGGGGTGCATCCGTCAGGTCGTTGCCATCTTCCCATCGCGCTTCGGTGCAGCCGCGCCAGCTGGTAGTGCCCCAGTCGAGCGCAGCATAGTGTGCGCTATCCAGCCAGTCGGTATGTGTGGCACCGGTATTCACCGCCATCGAGAACGGTACAACCCCGATCCACAGATTCTCGGCCGTTGTTTTGCCCTCCCCAAAAAGGATTTCCAGTAGGTCGTGCGACGCCGTTTTTAATGCATCGAGGCGGTTACTGCAGGAAGGAATGCACATCGAACCGGTGATATCGAGGACCAATGCCAGTTCCATTCCTTTGCTGGTGCGGGTGATCTCCGTTTCGGCACGCAGAGTCACCTGATCGCGGCCGAAGATTTTCATGAAGGTCGTATCAAGCGTCGCTGTTGCTGTTACGGTAAGCAGTTGTCCGTCCTCGCTCAGCACTGAGTCGACATCCGTAATGACGGCACCGAGATTTCCCTGATTGAAATTAACAGCCAGGTATTTATTGACCACCATCGCAAGGTCGGTAGTGTTGAGGCTGGCGCCTGCTGCAAGGCCTGCGGCGTCGAGCGAGTTCTGCAGTTTGTTCTCGGCCATCTGCGCCCGGCCAGTATCTACGGCGAGCCCTACCGCGCCGATCACACCAAGCGCCGCCACTGCCGCCATCACGAAGACACTGCCGCATTGGTCGCCGCCGAAGCGGCATAAGTACCGGCTAAGCCATGGCATAAACCCTCCTTAGACCGGCGCGGCAGTGAGTGCGCCGAAACGCGGTTTATAAAACGCCTGCCGGTAGATGGTGTGGGTACCGAAGAACTGGCTGGAGATCAGCGGTGCCCAGCGGAAATATACTTCCGCTGCGATCATGTTCTCGCGTTCATCGAAGGTGAAACCCGCAGGTACGGTAGGCGTGCTGCCGACATCACCGAACGTGCTGGTAGCACCCCACTCGCCGCCCCCCGAATAACGCCAGTTCACCGTCGCGTTCGCCGCGCCCTGCGTGCGATACATCGAGGTGATGATGACCACTCCCTGCTCGCTGAACGGGAAAGGATTCATGATGTCGTTGGTGGCTTCCATCAGCTGGTCGAGCCCGGCAATGGTCAGCGTGGTCGATTGTGCTGTGACATCGGCAATGGTATGCGCCAGCTTCTCGGCTTTTTGTGTGGCGAGGATCAGGCGCGTCACTTCGATGCAGCCGTAGAATAGCGTTATCAACACAGGAAGCATAATGGCGAATTCCACCACTGCCAGTCCTTGCTGGTCACGGAGCATGTACCTAATACGGTTCATTTTTCACCACGGCATGGGTTGTAATAGTGTAGATACCGTTCGTGCCGATGAACTCGCGCATGATCGGCGTCGCTACGCTCCACGGATAGCTCACCGTGTAGACTACGATATCGTCGGCATTGCCGTATCCGGCCTGCCCCATCTCGGCATCGTACTGGCCGTTGCCATTGATGTCAGTGTATTCACCGGCATCAGCACTACCGTTACCGTTGAGGTCGTTCCACGGCTCGGCATCCCCGATCTGGTCGAACTGCTCGTAATATTTCGAGGTGATGGTGAGGTTATTGGAATCAATCAGTACGCCAGCACGTTCCTCGATGGAGGCGAGAATCGTATCTTCGCGGCTGACGCCGCTTTCCGCATGCCCGGTCTTGCCAAGGCGCGAAGAAATCGAGGTGGCGCTTTCCATGATATTGGTAACGAGCATCAGCATCGAGAATTCAAGGATGCTGAAGATCATCAGCAGCATCACCGGCGCGATGATGGCAAACTCAATCGCCGTGACCCCACGCTGGCAACGGATAAAACGGTTAGGCGAGAGGAAGCGGCGAAGGCGTGCGCGCATGGCGTTCCTTTGAGTTTACCGCCCCGTTATAGCAGATAATCGCGCCAGCGTCAGCAGAAACCCATGCGCAAGATGCTGAAATGTTTGTGCAATTTTACTACAATCTAAGCTAATTCTTCTGCAATTGCGCTCGCCTTTTGCAGCAAAACCCTGTACATAAGATGGCATCAGATGAGGGTTCCCATGCGTCGTTTGCTCCTGCTTTTACCGGTCCTTGCCATCACTGCCTGTGGCGATTTTAGTAGCAGCGGCGCCACCGGCCCGTTCGATGCAGCCAACTTGCCGCCGCTGAGCGGTAAAGAGCAGGCGCTGCTTGTGGCCGCCAACGGTGCCTTGCGCACCGGCGATCCCGCCAGCGCCATCCGCGATTATCAGGGCGCTATCGCCCAAAGCCAGGGCCATGTTGACGCACATCTGGGCCTTGCCAAACTGTATCTGTCGCAGAAGCAACCTGCCAACGCGCAAGCCGTGCTTGAGAAAGCGCTGCTGCTGCAGCCCAACCATGCGGAAGCCAACTACCTGATCGGAAAAATTTATCTCGGTAGCGATCAGCCGCAGCTTGCCGCCGATGCGTTCACACGCGGGCTAACCTCCGCGCCTGCCAGTTTTGACCTGCTGAATGGCAATGGCATCGCCCATGATATCCTGCGCCTGCATGCGCGCGCGCAAACTTATTACCTGCGCGCCATCTCGCTGCATCCGGAGCTTGATCTCGGCATGATCCGTACCAATCTAGGCATGTCGTACCTGCTCGCCAACGCACCGAAGAAAGCGGTAGAGCAACTGAAGGACGAAGCGAAGAAGACTGATGCCTCGCCCGTGACTCGCCACAATCTTGCCTTGGCCTACGGCATGCTTGGCCGCAATGGCGAAGCCAAAGGCCTCGTGCATAAGGAAATGACGGAAGATGACCGCACGATGGCGCTGGAACGTTTGAAGAAATACATCGCCAATGAATCGCCCGCCAACCCGGCACCGAACACGCCCGGTCGCGGCAAGGACGTGAGCAGCGCACCGAAGCGCTAGAGCTTATCCATCACGTTGATGACGGCGGGTGCCATCACGATGATGAACAGTGTCGGCAGGATAAACACAATCATCGGCACGGTCATCATCGCAGGTAGTCGCGCCGCTTTCTGTTCGGCCCGTAGCATCCGTTCGGTGCGATATTCCTTGGCTAGAACGCGCAGTGCCTGAGCGATAGGAGTGCCATATTTCTCCGTCTGCACGATCACGTTCACCAACCCACGCATTTCCTTGATCTCAACGCGCTCGCCCAGATGTTTCAGCGCAATGGAACGTTCCGGCAGGAAACCGAGTTCGACGGAGGTGAGGCTGAATTCTTCGGCAAGTTCCGGGCTCATACGGGCCAGTTCGCGTGCAACACGATCCAGTGCCGCTGCAAGGCTCAACCCGGCCTCGGCGCAGATCATCATCAGGTCGAGCGCATCGGGCAATGCTTTGCGAATCGAGTGGTGCCGTTTGGATTTCTTATTGGCAACGATAATTTCCGGCATACGCGCGCCCATGTAGCCAAGCCCAAGCAGGATGAGCCAGCCCGTGGCCTGGCTGGTATCGAACGGGTCCGACCAGTCGATGCCGGAGAGGAAAATGCCAAGCCCTAAACCGACAAACGGCATCACCAGTTTGGCAAAGGCGAAAACCACCATTGCATCCTTGGAGCGATAGCCTGCTTGCGTCAGCTTCTGCTGCAATTGCTCAACCTGATGCTGCTGAAGCAATTTCATCTGGCCCACGATCTGGCGCACCATGGTCATGGTGTCGGTTTTGCCCATGCGTTTGCTCCGGCGACGTGCCGTCATCATCTCGCCTTTCAGCTCGGCGCGGCGTTCCTGAATGGCTTTGAGGCGCGGCGTGAACCGGTCACGCTCGATAAAGATCTGCCCCACCGACCAGACGATAAGGAACATCGCCAACGCCGCAGCGAGAATGATGAGATCATCCACCGTCAGCCCGAAGGGCAACAGGCTGGCGAATTCGAGTGGTAGGCCCTTGTTCATATTTCCAGCTGTGTCATGCGTTTCATGATGAACCCGCCGAACACTATCATCCCGCCCGCAATCATCAGCGACATGTTCCCACGGTAATCGTTATAGAGCGGCTCCAGGTATTTCGGCGAAATCACGGTCAATGCTCCCCAGACGAAAAACGGTAACGCGCCGACGATATAGGCCGAGGCACGCGCTTCAGAGGAAAGCGCAGTGATCTTCAGTTTCATCATCTGACGGGCACGCAGCATCTCGGACAGGTTGCTAAGAATTTCCCCAAGGTTTCCGCCCGTCTCGCGCTGCATAATAATGGTGGTCACAAAGAAATTGAATTCGGTGAGCTCGATCTTCTCCGCCGCATCCGAGAGGGCCTTTTCCATCGGCACGCCCAGCGCTGTCTGCTGGCTGATGATAGCGAATGTATCGCCCATCGGTGGTGGCAATTCGCGCGATACGACATTGAACGATTCGGCAATCGGCAACCCAGCGCGCAGGCCGCGCACCATCAGTTCGATGGCCTCGGGGAAGAGTTTCAAGAACAGCAACTGCCGCTTGCGCAGCTTCCTCTTCACGTACAGATGGGGCAGGCCAAGCCCGAGCACCGCGCCGAGTAACAGACCCACCAATAGCGACTTACCGAGTAACAGGCACAGAACGAATACCGTGCCGACGGCAATGCCCCCCGCATAGGCAAGCAACCGCTGCGGCGTCACCGAAAGGCCTGCCATATCCAGCCGGGCACGCAATTTTTCGATGCTGCTATATCCCGCAAGTTTCTGGCCGATGGCGCTGCCTTCGTTCGGATCTTTCCGGCGCAGCGACTGGTTGCCGCTGGCCAGTTTGCGTGGTGTACGGCTGGTGACACGGGCAAGGCGCGCGTGGCGTTTCTTCTTTTCCTTATTGCTGCCAAACAGCAGGAACACCGCCAGCCCGAATAAGCCAAGCCCGATCCAGAGTTCCGGCATGGAAAGCGCCGCCATCAGATGAGCTCCAACAGCGCCTTATCCAGCCCGAAATAGGCGGCCTGACGCGTAAAGTTTGGCCGCAGACCCGACGATTTGAACTCGCCGATCAGCCGGCCATTCTCGTCCTCGCCCTGGAATACGAACTGGTACAGGTCCTGCGTGATGATAACATCGCCTTCCATGCCCACTACTTCGGAAACATGGGTGATACGACGGATGCCGTCGCGCATGCGCTGGATCTGGACGATGAGCTGCACGGCACTGGATATCTGATGGCGTATCGCGTGGCTCGGCAATTTCATGCCGCTCATGTTCACCATATTCTCCAGGCGTGTCAGCGCCTCACGCGGGTTGTTGGCGTGGAGTGTACCCATCGAACCGTCATGGCCGGTATTCATCGCCTGCAGCAAATCCATCGCCTCGCCGCCGCGTACCTCGCCGAGAATGATGCGGTCGGGACGCATGCGCAGCGCGTTTTTAACCAGGTCACGCATATTGATCTCACCGCCACCTTCAAGGTTGGCGGGACGTGTTTCCAGCGGCACCACATGCGGTTGCTGCAATTGCAGCTCTGCCGCATCCTCGATGGTCACGACGCGTTCGCCATGATCGATCATGCGGCTCATGGCATTGAGCAGCGTGGTTTTCCCCGAACCCGTACCGCCGGAGATAATGAGATTGAGACGGCATGCGCCCGCGATCTTGAGCAACTTGCATAGCGGCTCGCTGATATTGCCCTGATGCGCCATAATATCGAGCGTGATTTTTTTCTTAGCGAATTTACGGATGGAAATGCTGCAGCCTTTCAGCGATAGCGGTGTGGCGATGACGTTCACACGCGAACCGTCCTTCAGGCGCGCATCGCAGATCGGGCTGGTTTCATCCACCCGGCGGCCCACCGCCGTCACGATGCGTTGCGCGATGTTCATCACATGCTCGTTGTCGCGGAAATGAATGTTAGTGAGCTCCAGCTTTCCTTTGCGCTCGATATAAATCTGCTCAGGCCCATTTACCATGATATCGGTGATGGCCTCATCGGCCAATAGCGGCTCCAGCGGCCCGAGGCCGATCATGTCATCGACGATCTGACTAGCCAGCAATTGCTGCTCCAGCTGGTTGATGGCGAGTTTTTGCTCCATCACGATCTCGCCAATCATCTCGATGATCTGGCGGCGCAGTTCGGTTTCGGGCAGGCGCGATGCAGTCTGCAGGTCAATCTGCTGCATCAGCTTATCGTAGATTAGCTCTTTCGTTTTGGCCAGGGCGTTGGGCGCGTGCTTGGTCACCTCTTTCTCGTCGAAATCTTTCTCGGCAAGACGGTCGAGCGCGTTGGCTTTGGGCTCGGATGCAGCAATAGGTGCCGCCGACTGAGGAGTGGGAGCGGCAGCAGGTGATGCAACATCCTCCTGGCGGCGGCCGAACATTATGTTGCCTTCCGGAGTTTCAACTTATCGAACAGTGAAACGCTCGCTTCGCGTACCGGGGCTTCTGCAGCCTCGACCCCGCTGATACGCGCAGCAAGCCGGCGCAACGGATCGAAGACGGTTTTCAGTTTCGCGTTGGTAACGAGCAATTCGCCCTGGGCACTGGCCGCATAGGCCTCGGTTAGCAGCTTGATTTGCATAAGCGGTGCTGCACCGAAATGTTTGGTGAAATCGCTGGTGGGTAATTCCTGCTTGCCAGCCAGCCCTTCGCGGTTCAGCACCAGGAACGGGGCCGGTCGTTTTAACTGGTCGACCAGAAAATCCTTGATGCGCAGCGCATCGCGCAGATCGATCAGATGCGGCTCAGCCACTAAAATAACAGCATCGGCATTGGCCAGCACATGGCGGGTCAGCCCGTTGATCTGGCGTGGCAGGTCGACGACGAGGATATTGGATTTTTCTGCTAGTGCGGCAAACAGAATCGGCCCGGCCGATTCCTGCAGCGCGATGGTTTCATGCAGCGGCTCTTCCGCACTGAGGATAGCGAATTGCGGGAAGGGCTTTACTAGCACGCGGTCGAGAAAAAGCCCATCCACCCGCTCCGGCTTTTCGAGCGCGTCGCGCATACCGCGACCGGGTTCGAGGTCGAGGCTTAACGCCACGCTGCCGAAATGGGGATCGAGATCAACCAGCGCAGTCGGTAGTTGCTGCTCAAGCGCAAAAATTGCGGCAAGGTTGGTGGCGATGGTGGTAGTGCCTACGCCGCCGCGCGCACCTATCACCGCGACCATTTTTTTTACTTTTGGAGCAGCATTGTTCGCGGTCGTGGCCGTGGTATTTCCCTTATCCAGCGCCGTAGCCAGCTGGGCCGGCGTAAACGGTGCCAACAAGTAATCATGGATGCCGAGGCCAAGGAGCCAGTGATAAAAGCTCAACGCGTCCGTTTTGCCAGTGGCGATGACATTGCAATGCGGATTCACCACATCGGCCAACGCATCGAGCAGCGGGGCAGAAGCATCGGCACCGGGCACCTCGATGAGCAAAGCCTGGGGGGATGGATTTGCCTTCAGGAATTCCGTTGCCGTAGCGACATCCCCTGTGGCCACGTGAAAATCGGCGATGCCACGTTCGGCCATCAACTGGCGTACCGCCTCGACGCTTTCCTTGTTCTTCAGGAAAGCAAGCAGGCGTGTGCTGCTAAGATGGGTGCCGGTCATTGCCCACCTGTGCTTTGTTGGGGCGAGAGCGGCTGTGGCAGGTCGCCTGCACGGTAAGCGCCGATCACACCGGCGGTAATGCCTGCATCCGGTCCGTCAGTGCCGTGCCCGCGATGCAGGTCGCGCGGGTCTTCGAGCTGGATGGCCATATTATTGGTGGTGGCACAACCGTAATTGCTATGCGGCGAATTGTCGTTATTGCGCACGCTATTATGGCTCCAGTCCGGGCAGGGATAGGGTAGCGTTGTTTCATTAGTCGCGGGATCGTAGACAGCCTTCTTCTCGCGCGGGATGTAATCGCCGCAGGCGCACAGAGCACCAAGCATCAGGGTCATCAGAATAAGCTGGCGCATGGTACCTCCGTTACCGCATCAGGAAGCCGGCCTGGCCGCCGACGCCGCTGAAAATAGCGGCCGGGGTGCTGGCTTCGGGAGCGGTGGAATCGTCGTAGCTTTCACCCGGGCTCGACAGGCGACCAAGCAGGATTCGCTCGAAATCGGTGGCAGGCTTGTAGCCGTCGAGCGGTGTCGCGAACGCATCGGGATCATCCACCGGCTTCACGATATAGGGCGTCACCAGAATGACCAGTTCCGTCTGGTTATTCTGGTATTCACTTGAACGGAAGAGCGTGCCGAGGATCGGCACATCGCCGAGGAAGGGGAATTTCGAGATCTGGTTGCTCTGGTCGTTGCGCAACAGCCCTGCCACCGCGAAGGTCTGGCCCGAACCGAGATCGACCGTGGTCGAAGCCCGGCGTGTGGTAAGCGATGGAATAGTACCGAAGTCGCCGCCGGTGATGGAGTTGGCTTCCGAGAGCGCACTCACTTCCGGCAATACGGTGAGCGAGATCTTGTCTTTACTGAGTACGATGGGCGTGAATTGCAGGCTGACGCCGAACTCGCGGTATTCGATGGTCACGGCACCATCCTGCCCCGGAACGGGGATCGGAATCTCGCCGCCCGCGAGGAAGCTCGCTTCCATGCCCGAGCGCGTCGTCAGGTTCGGCTCGGCCAGCACGCTTACCAGCCCATCATCTTCTAGCGCATCGATGACGGCGTTGATGCTGCGGCTGCCGGTGCGGTTGCCGATGAGGAAACTGTTATCGCCATTGGCCGCATCACGCACTAGATCGCCGCCCGCATCGATGAAATCGCGCCCCTGCCCGAGCCCGAACACGAAATTGCCGGTCGAAAGCACGTTCTCCCAATTGATGCCGAAGCGTTTCAGCTCGCTGCGCGCCAATTCGACGATGCGCACTTTCAGCATTACCTGGTCGGAGCCCGATGTATCGAGCAGGTTGATCACGCTCTGCCCTTCGCCTTGCAGGAAGCCGGTGGCAAGGCGCTGCATGCGCTCAGCCATCACCGGTGAATCCACTTTACCCTTCAGGATGATAGCATTATCGGCCGTAGTTGCGGTTACCGTGGAGCCGGGCGCCATATCCTGTAGCGCGCGGTCGAAGCGGCTAAGGTTATGCGATACGCTGACCGTGCCCTGTAAAATAATATTGTCGCTGGCATCGACAGCGATGATGCTCGTCTCGCCCGCACCAATGCCATTGATGAACAATAGGCGCGGCGATACCACCTGTACATCGGCGATGGACGGGTTAGCGATGGCCACCGATGCGGCCGGAGCCGAGAGATGAACCGGCTTGCCCTTATTTACTTCCAGACGGATCACGGCACCATCGTTCGCCGCCCCCAGCGCTGCATAGAAGTCGGGCGCCTGGGCATGGGCAGCGGGCATGGCCAGCAGCGTAGCGACGGTTACGATACGGAGAAACTTACTGGACAACATCGCCTCCCTGGATCGGTGCACTACTCGGGCTGAAATCGATGTCTTCCTGTTTGTTGCCCCGGATGACGCGTACGCGCATCGCCCCTGAACCGCCTGGCGCGATGATCCGGCTCACATCAGTATCGCGGGTGACGGTGGTGCCTTCAGCCGGGGCGATCTCGGCGCTCAGCACATCGTCGAAGGTGGTCAGGCCATCCGTGGCGGCACCCTCATCGACCAGCGCATCGGGTTTGGTAGCAAGCGAACGCAGGCTCAGGCTGATTTTTCCAAGGTCCTTGGCCACATTGATTTCTTCAGCCTGCTTCGGCGTGACTTCCAGCGTCACCGTTTTGGCGAGCACCGCTTTGTTCTCAGGATTATCCAGCATCTGGTCCACCGCCAGCACGCGCACATCTTCGATGAAGGTTTCGCTGGCACGCATTTCCTGTTGGTTGCGGTGGCTCAGGATCAGGTCCACATGGTCGCCGGGGAAAATGAAGCCGGCATTGCCCGACGTGGAATCCACACCAATCGATACCGCACGCTTACCCGGCTCCAGCACCGCCGACATGAATCCGCCTTCCGTCGAACGCACCAGTAGCCCTTTGGTGATCGGCTCGCCCTTGTTTACGGCACGGCGTGCCACGGAGCCCTCAAAATCCTTGCGTTTGGTGGCGGCACTGGTGAGCATGGTTTCGCTGATATTTTTTTCTGGCCAATCGACGAAGGCAAGATGGTACTCAGATCGCACAAAGGCGCCGACGGGTATATCGGCGCCAGCCACCAGCACTTGCACCACTTCTGTCGTTTTGGATGTCTGCATACGATTGCTGAGTGACCAGGCTGTACCCAGCGCGATCACCAACCCGATTCCCAGCAATATCAGCGGACGTGTTTGCATAGATTTTCCGTTGTCTGGTGTACCATAATTCCGCGAGCAATGCAGCTTTATTTGCAGCAGATTAGCTACATAATTAAATGAAATATCACGAAAATTTTAGGAATTGCGTTAACCTGTATTAAGACGCCTTCTTGTGCTTCGGCAAGGGTGGGCAGCGTTCCGGCGCGCCGAACAGGTAGCCCTGGAACATATCGACATCGGCTGACAGATATGCATTGTGCAACGTCTCGCTTTCCACGCCTTCGGCCAGCACTGACGCCCCGGCACTGTGCGCGAGGCGAATAATCTCGATCACCACTCCCTGGCGTTTGGGTTCGAGCATATCGACCGCCAGCTTGGCATCCAGCTTCACGAATGAGGGGCGGATATCATGCAGCAATCCGGCCAAGCCCTCCGTACTCATGACATCGTCGAGCGACAGGGCGAACCCGCGCGCATGGCAGTAATTGGCAATGGATTTAAGCTTGGTGATGTCCTTGGCGTAATCGACCAGCGGCACATCGAGCGCCACCGAACGTGGCAGAAGTTGATGCCGCTCGACCGCCTGGCTCAACCCTTCGAGATACACTTCCGGACGATGGATGAAGCCGGTGAGGAAGTTGATGAACAGGAAGCCTTCAAGATCGCTCTCGACGAAACACTGAATGGCCTGCTTATGCATCAGCCGGTCGACTTGGTATTCCATATGCAACGCATGGCTTGCCTGCATGATGGCACCGCCACCGATGATCTCGCCACCCGGTGCTTCGATGCGGGCGAACGCCTCGTGGCCGATCTTTTTCCCGCGGCGGTCGATTACATCCTGCATAAAGCAGATGAGCCGCCCTTCATGGATATAATTGGCTAGCCAGAGATTGCTGGCGATCGCATGTACCTCGTCGACCGGGCGCAGCAACAATTCGATCTCCTGCAGGCTTGGTATTTCCGCTGCGGCAATGATAGCGGCACGCAAACCCGATTCGGGCGGCGCGGGTAGGAATTCTTCGGCCAGCCGCTTCCAACCCTCGATCCAGTCGTTACCCGCATTCACACCGTAAAGGTCGGGTTTGCGGTGCATCTCGGTAGCGCCGAAGCGCGTGGCAGCCGAGGCGTCCGCGCCGTGCAGGATGATCCAATACGGCTCTGCCTGGGTATAGGGCGAAAAAAATGCGCGCTCTTCGGCCACGGTTGCTCGTTCGTTTGTGGTTGCAATGGACTATAGCACAGAATCGCTTTACTCCAAGAACCATTCGTTTTGGATTTGACTCAAATGATCGTCATCGATTCAGGATTGGGAGGCATCGCGGTGGCGCGTGCATTACGCACGCTGGCGCCCAACCTGCCGTTCGCCTACCTTGCCGATACGGCCGGCTTCCCTTATGGCAGCCGCAGCCGCGAGGATATCAATGCGCGCGCGGCGCAGCTCATCCGTTCACTGGAGGCGGTGATGCCGCTCTCCACGATCGTGCTCGCCTGCAATACGCTTTCCACGTTGTGTCTGGCCGAGCTGCGTGTGCAGTTCCCCTATCAGTTCGTCGGTACCGTGCCGGCCATTAAGGTGGCGGGCCGCGTTTCAATCACGCGCCGCTTCACGTTGCTTGCGACACCGAACACGGTGGCCAGCAGCTACAGCCAGAATCTCATCGACGCATTCGCGCACGATTGTGTGGTCGATCGCTATGGTGCGCCTATGCTCGCGCACTGTGCTGAACGGGCCCTGCTGGGTGAAACCATCGATCCCTCTCTCTGGCAACATGAACTCGCCCCCGCGTTCCACGACGATACACGCGGCAGAACCGATGCCGTCGTTCTCGGCTGCACGCATTACCCGTTGGTGCTGGAGCAACTGATAAACGCCGCGCCATGGGATGTACAATGGATCGATTCGTCCGAAGCTATTGCCCGCCATGCGCTATCGCAGCCCCATGATCGGGTGGATGCGGCGGCTTATGTCACCGCCGCCAGCGATATTGCACTGTATCAGCCGCTCTTCGCGCGCGAAGGATTCACGACGACAAAGGCGCTCGCCGTAACGGATTAATCGCCGCGCGCAGTTCCGGCGTCAGCGGCACCATCTCGCCCATGATCTGCGACGCCAGCACTTCCGCAGCCAGTGGCGCCGAGATCATCCCGCGCGACCCATGGCCGATGCTGACATATAACCCCTTATCCACCATACCGACATATGGCAGCTTATCCGGTGTCGTCGCGCGAATGGACGTGCGGCCTCCCAGTACTGCGCCGCACTTCCATTGTGGTAGCGCCCCGTATGCATGCTGCAGATT
>Ga0214921_10005252_pt1 | contig 18436 bp, 4 predicted proteins | sample LL1505_MetaG_FD_177992 | JGI IMG/M metagenome (GOLD analysis project Ga0214921, IMG submission 177992) | Freshwater microbial communities from Lake Lanier, Atlanta, Georgia, United States - LL-1505 | ecosystem: Environmental > Aquatic > Freshwater > Lake | place: USA: Georgia | collected 2015-05-28 | reverse complement strand
AGATAGTGAATAAGCACCGAAAGCAGAATTGAAAGTGCCTGATCCAGTATTTTGTAATGCGTAGGCACCATAACCAGTAACACCAATGGCGGATGGATTCCCTGCATAATAACCGAAAGTCATGCTATTTGTACCAGGAGCATTTGAATAAAGTACAGCGCCGTTAAAATTAACGGTACCTTGTACGTGCAATAAGGCAGTAGGATTCGTAGTACCAATGCCGACATTGGTTCCAGTATCAAACAATATAGAGGATGAACTAATCGTAGAAGCAGTACTGAATCTGGCAACCGCGTTCTGGGTTCCAGAAAATGTAGAACCAACACCACCACTAATGGCATTGGAAGGAATCGAATCTTTCTCAAAATAGATTTGAGTAGCAGAACGACTAGCTAATGCACTAATGGTTTGGCCAGCAGCAATCTGCATACCAGTGATACTATTATTGACATGATGAATGGCAGAAATCGAATAATTAGCAATATGTGTTCCAGTGATAGTGTTACCGGCAATCTGAATACCACTAATGGATGCAGTATTTGCAATTTGAAGACCAGTGATACTATTATTGACATGATGAATGGCAGAAATCGAATAATTAGCAATCTGGGTTCCAGTAACGGTTCCATTTTTCAAGTATGTACCATCAATCGTATTGGGTTGGAAAGTAACCGTACCACCATTCACAGTTAATCCTTTATAAACACTTAAAAGACCTGAATTACTAATAGATACCGCAATGCTGTTAGCAGCATTATTAAAACGAGCAACGTCTCCTATCCCACCGGTTTGTGTAACACGGAATGCATAGACAGGGTCTGATGCACTAACATCCAATACATCAGTAACTGATATAAGAGTATCTGTAATCGTTGTATTTCCAACAATGGATATGTTTCCAGTAACTGTTAAATTTCCATTAATAACAGTGAAACCACCACTGCTTAATGACGCATTATAACCAGGAATAATACTGATGTTACCAGAAGAATAAATGTTCGATGACGATAATCCACCAGTAAAGTTAGCAGGGCTAGAAAAGGTTTTAACGCCATTAATTGTCTGTGTATTTCCAGTATCAACAAATGTATTATTATTAAAAATCTGGTTGGCAGCACTAATAGTTGCACTATTAGAAATTTGCAATCCAGTAATGGTATTAGCAGCGATTTGTGTGCCACTAATCGTTGCGTTACTGGAAATTTGCAAGCCAGTAATAGTACCAGAAGAAATATTGCCAGCAGTAATGGTGGAACCAGCGATTTGATAACCACTGATGGTAGTTCCAGCGATTTGCAAGCCGGTAATGGTACCAGAGGAAATATTACCAGCAGTAATGGTGGAACCAGCGATTTGAAAACCACTGATGGTAGTTCCAGCGATTTGCAAGCCGGTAATGGTACCAGACGAAATATTTCCAGAAGTAATGGTGGAACCAGCGATTTGATAACCACTTATGGTAGTTCCAGCGATTTGCAAGCCGGTAATGGTACCAGACGAAATATTGCCAGCAGTAATAGTGGAACCAGCGATTTGATAACCACTGATAGTAGTTCCAGCGATTTGCAAGCCGGTAATGGTACCAGAGGAAATATTGCCAGCAGTAATAGTTTTACTAGAAATCTGGGTTCCACTAATAGTAGCATTATTAGAAATTTGCAAGCCAGTAATGGTACCAGAGGAAATATTGTTGGCAGTAATGGTGTTAGCAGCAATCTGGGTGCCACTAATAGTAGCATTATTAGAAATTTGCAAGCCAGTAATGGTACCAGAGGAAATATTGTTGGCAGTAATGGTGTTAGCAGCAATCTGGGTGCCACTAATAGTAGCATTATTAGAAATTTGCAAGCCAGTAATGGTACCAGAGGAAATATTGTTGGCAGTAATGGTGTTAGCAGCAATCTGGGTGCCACTTATAGTAGCATTATTCGAAATTTGCAAGCCAGTAATAGTACCAGAGGAAATATTGCCAGCAGTAATGGTGGAACCAGCGATTTGATAACCACTGATGGTAGTTCCAGCAATTTGCAAGCCGGTAATGGTACCAGAGGAAATATTGCCAGCAGTAATAGTGGAACCAGCAATTTGATAACCACTGATGGTAGTTCCAGCAATTTGCAAGCCGGTAATGGTACCAGAGGAAATATTGCCAGCAGTAATAGTGGAACCAGCGATTTGAAAACCACTTATGGTAGTTCCAGCGATTTGCAAGCCGGTAATGGTACCAGAGGAAATATTGCCAGCAGTAATAGTGGAACCAGCGATTTGAAAACCACTTATGGTAGTTCCAGCGATTTGCAAGCCGGTAATGGTACCAGAGGAAATATTGCCAGCAGTAATAGTGGAACCAGCGATTTGAAAACCACTTATGGTAGTTCCAGCGATTTGCAAGCCGGTAATGGTACCAGAGGAAATATTGCCAGCAGTAATAGTGGAACCAGCGATTTGAAAACCACTTATGGTAGTTCCAGCAATTTGCAAGCCAGTAATGGTACCAGAGGAAATATTGCTAGCAGTAATAGTTTTACTAGCAATCTGGGTTCCACTAATAGTAGCATTATTAGAAATTTGCAAGCCAGTAATGGTACCAGAGGAAATATTGTTGGCAGTAATGATGTTAGCAGCGATCTGGGTTCCACTAATAGTAGCATTATTAGAAATTTGCAAGCCGGTAATGGTACCAGAGGAAATATTGTTGGCAGTAATGGTGTTAGCAGCAATCTGGGTGCCACTAATAGTAGCATTATTAGAAATTTGCAAGCCGGTAATGGTACCAGAGGAAATATTGTTGGCAGTAATGGTGTTAGCAGCAATCTGGGTGCCACTAATAGTAGCATTATTAGAAATTTGCAAGCCGGTAATGGTACCAGAGGAAATATTGTTGGCAGTAATAGTATTAGGAGCAATCTGAATGCCACTAATGTTAGCACTATTAGAAATTTGCAAGCCAGTAATAGTATTACCAGCAATTTGAGCACCACTAATGGTAGAAGCAGCAATTAGCAGACCAGTAATGGTTCCAGATGAGATATTGCTAGCAGTAATGGTAGATAAAACACCACCACTAATAGCGTTAGAAGGAATCGAACCAGGCGCATAAAAAATCTGGGTGGCAGAACTAATGGTTTGTCCATTAGCGATTTGTAGGCCAGTGATGGTGGAACCAGCAATCTGGGAACCACTGATGGAGCCATTTGGAATGGTAGATAAAGCACCACCACTAATAGCGTTAGAAGGAATCGAACCAGGAGCATAAAAAATCTGAGTGGCAGAACTAATGGTTTGTCCATTAGCGATTTGTAGGCCAGTGATAGTAGAACCAGCAATCTGGGAACCACTGATGGAGCCATTCGGAATGGTAGATAAAACACCACCACTAATAGCGGTAGAAGGAATCGAACCAGGAGCATAAAAAATCTGAGTGGCAGAACTAATGGTTTGTCCATTAGCGATTTGTAGGCCAGTGATGGTGGAACCAGCAATCTGGGAACCACTGATGGAGCCATTTGGAATGGTAGATAAAACACCACCACTAATAGCGGTAGAAGGAATCGAACCAGGAGCATAAAAAATCTGAGTAGCAGAACTAATGGTTTGTCCATTAGCGATTTGTAGGCCAGTGATAGTAGAACCAGCAATCTGGGAACCACTGATGGAGCCATTTGGAATGGTAGATAAAACACCACCACTAATAGCGTTAGAAGGAATCGAACCAGGAGCATAAAAAATCTGGGTGGCAGAACTAATGGTTTGTCCATTAGCGATTTGCAAGCCAGTAATGGTGGAACCAGCAATCTGAGCTGCACTAATAGTAGAACCAGCAATTAGTAGGCCGGTAACTGTTCCAGTTTTCAAGGCTGATCCATCAATCGTGTTATTAACGAAAGAAACAGTACCGCCGGTAACTGATAACCCATTGCCGGCAGTTAAAAGACCAGAATTATTAATGGATACAACAGTACCATTTTTATTATTAAAGAGAGCAACGTTTCCAAAACTACCAGTTTGTGTAACACGGAATGCATAGACAGGGTCTGATGCACTAACATCCAATACATCAGTAACTGATATAAGAGTATCTGTAATCGTTGTATTTCCAACAATGGATATATTTCCAGAAACTACTAAGTTGCCAGTAATAAAGGTAGAGCCACCAGTGCTTAATGAAGCATTATAAGTAGGAATAATACTGATGTTACCAGCAGAATAAATGTTCGAGGTCGATAATCCACTAGTAAAGTTAGCAGGGCTAGAAAACGTTTTAACGCCGGTAATTGATTGTGCAGTTGTAGTATCAACAAAGGTATTACCATTATAAATCTGGGTGGCAGCACTAATTGTTTGAGCACTTGAGATTTGCAAACCTGTAATAGTATTTGCAGCAATTTGTGTACCACTAATCGTTGCGTTACTGGAAATTTGCAACCCAGTAATGGTACCAGAGGAAATATTACCAGCAGTAATGGTGGAACCAGCGATTTGATAACCACTGATGGTAGTTCCAGCAATTTGCAACCCAGTAATGGTGCCAGAGGAAATATTGCCAGCAGTAATGGTGGAACCAGCGATTTGATAACCACTGATGGTAGTTCCAGCAATTTGCAAGCCGGTAATGGTACCAGAGGAAATATTGCCAGCAGTAATGGTGGAACCAGCGATTTGATAACCACTGATGGTAGTTCCAGCAATTTGCAACCCAGTAATCGTATTATTAACAATAGAACCACCCAAAAGCGAATTTTGTGGGAAACTAATGATAGTTCCAGATTTAATCGTAAAATTGGAATTAATATTTACCGGACCATTTAAATTCGTAAACCCACCAATAACAACATTACCATTTAAACTAGCATCGCCATTTCGTATTACTAAAGCATTTGGATATAAGCCGCCGCTTGAAATATTTCCGCAACTAATATCAACAAACCCTTTAAAATAAGTTTGAATACTTCTATTGGAAACGGACGATAAATCCATCCAATTTACATTTGATATAGTTGACATTTTAAAAAAGTATATAATAAAATGTTATATTTTTTATATTTACAAATTACGTATGTCCGACCAAAAAAAATATCATCGCTATCCACCCTCCATAATTTTTTTAACCCTTCTTTTTATTCGAACGAAGGTTATAGCCAGTAGTTTCTTTCGGAATAATTGGTTTATATTCATAGGTGCCACCACCCAATGAAATCTTATTCGCTAGCCAAGCACGCGATGCTTCATCAAAATCAATTGCAATATCATAAATAACCTTCTTTGTTTTACTGCGCGTCATCATGGTCATTCTATAGAAATATAATTATAACTATAGATGTAATTATACTGCCATGTTCAATTTTTACAATCAATCAACAACTAAATAGAAACCAAATATGGTATGTATTTTTGGGAAAAATAAAATCCTTAGGTAATATAAATAGAAATAATGCAAAAATGGTTGGATGCCTCATCCTCATCAAATAAATACCGACAGATGTATATTAAAGGATTTTTAGATATAAGTGGCGGAAATCTAATATTGCGAAACAATGATCTATACGTATTAAATGGAGATGCTAGTTTCGGCAATAACCTCTATGTTGCAAATACGGCGACCATAGGCAACAAATTAATCGTAAATGATTTATCCGTAAATGGTAATACGAGTATTGTTTATAGCGATAATTCTATCCCTCCTTCTGCCATCATTGGTGGAATACCAGCATCTACTGGTAATTTCAACGTTGATGTAACAGTAAATGGGAATTTAACGGTTGAAAATCAATCCTTTTTTAACAATGATGTTATTTTAGGTTCTCGACTCTATTCGCCAGTTATCTATGAAAACGGATATACACTATCTCAAACTTATGCTCGGATCAATTCCCCCACATTTACAGGTGATGTAAGTGGAATAACGGCAAGAATGGTTGGGTTAGGGAATGTCAATAACACGAGTGATTTAAATAAACCATTATCAACCGCAGCTACAAATGCACTTGCGTTAAAAGCCAACGCTACAAATGCATCTTTAGCCGGCACTCCCACCGCGCCAACCGCCACCGCAGGAACAAACACGACTCAAATCGCAACCACACAGTTTGTAAATACTGGAATAACTGCAATAGTGGGAAATCCCCCAGCAAATATGAGCACAATACAAAGTTTAGCCCAGGCACTTACGAATGACCCATCATTTGGTTCAAATCTAACAGCAACTGTGAATGCAGGCCTTCTCGCAAAGGCCCCAGTGGATCGACCCTCCTTTTTAACTTATGTAATGGCACCCAAACTATTTGTTTCAAGTGATGCCTCATTTAGCGGTAAACTCTTTGTAACCGGCGATGTTTCGTTTAACGGCAATGTCAGGGGAGCCACAATATATGAAGGCGGCAATTCGCTTATTGCAAAGTATGCAACGTTGGCTGCTCCCACATTTACTGGAAAGGTCGTTTCCACAGGCGATGTATCGTTAAATTCCAGATTGTTTTTAGTAGGCGATGCATCTTTTGGTGGACAGTTATTCATCGCCAAAGATATATCATTAAATGGACGCTTGAGGGTGAATCAAAGTGCCTATATAATGGGGGATGTTTCCATCAATAGCAGACTGCTTGTCGCAAGTGATGTTTCATTAAATGGAAATGTGCTTATACAGAACCAATTACAAGTAAATAGCAATGCGGTCTTTAGCACGGATGTATCATTAAATAATAACATTGACGTAAGTGGTGCAATCATTGCACACAACAATATGAATATTTATGGTGTGATTAATCAGCAGGCCATAAATTTATACGATGGTTATTTTACTACATTTGATTCCCAACTAATTAGTGATGTATCCTCTGTCAAAAATATCGTCAATATTAACGCTGGTGCAACCAATACAGTGGTAGGCAATTCTGCTGGAACATCGAGTGGTACAAATACTATTATTATAGGAAACAATGCGAGACCTTCAACCACGTCGGCATCCAATGAAATTACATTGGGAAATTCGTCGATTAATGTTTTACGCTGTGCCGCCACTACGATTACGGCAGTGAGTGATGTGCGTGATAAAACAAATATAGAAGAAATACCGGTGGGAATGAACTTTATCAAAGAATTAAACCCAGTGAAGTTTGATTGGGCGATGCGTGATGGTGGAAAGACTGGAATAACAGATTATGGATTTATTGCCCAGGATTTATTAACAGCACAACAAAAGGTGGGTGAAGTGGTGCCCAATTTGGTAAATGTCGAGAACCCTGAGAGATTGGAGGCCAGTTATGCAACATTATTGCCAGTGTTAGTAAAAGCCTTGAAAGAATTGCAAGAAACAGTCGATGGATTAAGGGATGAAATCAATGTATTGAAGGCTGCGAATCTTTGATCTTTTTGATCTTTTTGACCGTTTTAACCGTCAGTTCATGATTCACTTCATCCTTTGCACTACGAAGGCATCGTCACTATTAGCCAAAAAGAATTAGCAAAAGCCAATAATAATATTTATTCGAATTACGAACAAATATTACGTGTCAAGGATCTACAATATCACTTGACGATTTATTTTTTATACACCATTCAAAAGGATATAGGCTATTCACCGATTTTAAGCCATTTGGCTACAAACCTGCGGATAGATCTTAAATGTTCAAAGATGTAAACAAAGCAACTTACCATTGAGCAATAAAGCCCTGGCCGTTGGCAGAGTAAGGTCCAGACAACACGAGGTTGCCACCAGTCATGGTGAGGTCCTTTCCAAGGTTCAATTTACCATTGATGGTGTTGGTAACCGAGGCATTGCCGATGGTGAGGTTGCCCTGGGTGAGGGTAACATTGCCATTGGTGAGGGTGAAGTTGCCGTTAGTGGACGAGTAGTTGCCATCAACAGTGATATCGCTGTTGGTGTGGACAGATCCGCTAACGTCTAATTTGTAGGAAGGAGCAGCAGTGTGCTTGAAGTCACCAATGCCGACAAATCCATTGTAGTCAACGAACAAACTGGCGCGCTCAACACTCTGGGCGTCATAGTAGTTGAAGGTAGCAATAGCACTGCCACCAGTCTGGAGGACCTTGAGGGCATCAGTGGTACCAGCGTTGATCACCGAGAAGGAGTCAGTGCTAGTAACCTGGGTGTTGATCTGGGTGAAATCGCCAGTCATGCTGAACGATCCATCAACGTGTAAAGCACCGCGGATGTAGGCGCTTCCTCCGGCAGCAGGGACAATGTTAATGTCGCTGGTTCCGTTCTGGGCAATAATGGCGTTCTGGTTAGAGCCACTGCTGAAGGCAGTGGAGTAAGCAGGAGCAAGCTGTAAGCCACCAACGAAGACGCTGGAGCCGAAAGAAGCATCAAGGTTCACGCCAAGTTTGCCGTTGAAAGAAGCATCGTGGTTGACGAAAAGACGGCTATTGAAAGAGACATCACCGACCACATTGACACCCTTGGCGAATGATGCATCACTCCAGGCAGCAAGGCTGCCGTTAAGGGCAGTGGTGCCATTCACGTAGAGATTGCTATCAAGAGTGGCGTTCTGCACGGCGTGGAAAGTTCCACTGACATCAACGTTGGAAGCAACCTTGAGTTTCGAGCCAACGGCAAGGTTGGTATTCAAGCTCACGTCATTGGCAACATTGAGCTTGTTATCAAGGGTGGTAACACCCACGGCGTGGAGGGTGCCGCTGATATCGGTGCTGGAGGCGACCTTGAGGGTAGAGCCAACGGCGAGGTTGGTGTTCATGCTGACGTCATTAGCAACATTGAGCTGGGCATCAAGGGTGGTAACACCCACAGCGTGGAGGGTTCCGCTGATGTCAAGATTGGCTGCAATCTTGGCGGAGGCACCAACAGCGAGGTTGGTGTTCAAGCTGGCATCGCTCTTAACAGTGAGGGTGGAATCAAGAGTAGAAGCACCCACAGCGTGGAAGGTTCCGCTGATATCAGCGGAACTGCCGACCTTGAGGGTAGAGCCAACAGCGAGGTTGGTGTTCAAGCTGGCATCATTGGCGACATTGAGCTTGTTATCAAGGGTGGTAACACCCACGGCGTGGAGGGTTCCGCTGATGTCAACGTTGGAAGCAACCTTGACCGAGGCACCAACAGCGAGGTTGGAGTTCAAGCTGGCATCGCTCTTAACGGTGAGGGTGGAATCAAGAGTAGAAGCACCCACAGCGTGGAAGGTTCCGCTGATATCCGCGGAACTGCCGACCTTGAGGGTAGAGCCAACAGCGAGGTTGGTGTTCAAGCTGGCATCCTGCTTAACGGTGAGCTTGTTATCAAGGGTAGCAACACCCACGGCGTGGAGAGTTCCGCTGATGTCAACATTGGATCCAACCCAAGCAGAGGCACCGACCATGAGGTTAGCGTTGAGGCTAGCATCAGACTGGGCGATGACCTTGCTCTTCAAGGTGGTCACACCGCCAACAGTGAGGGTCTTGCCTAAGCTGGCATCACCCACAATGTTCACACTGCCATCGAAATCGGCGGTGTTCTGCACGTAGAAGGCATCGTTCAAGTTGAGGGAGGTCATGGTGACACCAGACTGTCCAGAATCGGCGTTGTCACCGATGATGAGTTTGTGCACGTGAAGGGTACCAGCGATATCGACATTGTTGCCGAACGAGGCATCAGTTCCAACCGAGAGGCGGTGGTTGAACGATACATCACCATTGATAACGGAGAAGCTTCCAGACACATCGGCATTCTGGCCAACATACAAGTGCGAGTTAGCACCGTTCATGACGAGGTAATCGTTCATGTAGGTGTAACCGCGGATGACAACGTTACCATCAACGGAAAGATCCTCCTTGATTATCTCATCACCCATGACAAGGAGATCTCCACCTACAGTGATGTTGTGGGCAACGACGAGGTTACCACCGAAGGTACCATCACCACCGACAGTGAGTCTGCCACTGATGTTAGCGTTAGTGGCATTGAACGACTGGATGTCGGCAGTGGTAAGTCTGGCGGAACCACCACCGGACACGATGTAATCAATCTGATCCTGGAGATCAGCACGTGCGTGCTGTAAGTAGTGGATCGAGTTGTTAGAGATCTCTTGGATAGTACCGTACGAAGGGTCTAAATAGTACATGCTGCTGGCATCAATACCGAAACCAGGGACGGCCTCTCCTAAAGCGGAGTTGGTGTAGTAGAAGTTCATCGAGTTGTCACTTCTCATGTTCAACCCACCACCGCTGATATCAAGGAAACCCTTGAGGTAGGACTGGCGAAGCTTGTTAGCGTTGTTAGACTGGTCAAACCACTTGCTCATTGTGATATATACACTTAATATATTATAAATATTTGTAAAAAAATAATTGGTGGAGTGTTCGAATTTTTTGCTAAATTTTTGAACGCATGGGTTTTTTTATTCAAATTTATCGATGTTTGAATAAAAATGGATGTTTTTTGACTGGGGATGTTACGTTTTGTAAATGATTGATTCTATATTATTGGATTTTTATTTTGTCAATGAAAAAAATGGGTGTAGCCGCAAATATACAGATAGAGATTAAGGTCTATCCACAGTTTTGTAGCCAAATGGCTTTTGCAAAGCTTAATCTCTATCGGTGGATATAGGCTATTCACCGTTTTGTAGCCAATTGGCTACAAAACCGCAGATAGACCTTAAAATCGGTGAATAGCCTATATCCAGTGATAGAGATTAAAAGGCAAATATGACTACACCACTACCACCTGCTCCACCATTTCCAGCGTTTCCGCTACCACCTCCACCACCTCCACCAGTATTTGCAGTACCAGAAACGCCACTTGTAGAACTTGCTGAGCCACCTGCGCCGCCTCCACCAATTCCTCCGGAACCTCCTGCCGTATTATTACTACCAGAACCGCCGCCACCACCACCACCACCACCAGCATATGCAGTATTCGTTATAGTCCAAGTATATCCTGCACCACCGGTTCCACCTGGAAGGGACGTACCACTCGGTTTTACACCTGCACCACCTGCGCCACCACCGCTACCACCTGCTCCATACCATAAGCCGGCTCCGCCAGAATTACCTAAATAGGTTAATGTTCCACTACCGTTAATATTCGTTCCATATCCGGTATTATTCCAACCAGCTGCACCACCACCACCTGAACCACCATTTCCACCACCTTGTCCAGAGCCATTTATATTACTACCACCATTTCCACCGCCGTAGGCCGTTTCAGATATAGACGTGCCAGTTATAGTAGTATTGCCACCAGAAGTTGAAGTTGCCGAGTTAGATACAGCGCCATTTCCACCGGCTCCAATAGTTATAGTATATGTAACGCCGGCTGTAAAAGTTAATCTTCCATAACCAAGACCACCGGCTCCACCACCACCTGCACCTTCAGCGCCCCCAGTACCATAACCGCCGCCACCACCGCCACCAACAATTAGCACTTGAACGGTTTGGGTTGTATTAAATACGATTGTTCCTGAAGTAGTGAATGTATATAAATTATATCCCAAGACAGATGTTGTCATATACCCTGAATTGGCAGATGGGTTAAACAAGGGTACTCCGACAACTACGATTCCACTTCCACCAGCGGCACCGGTTCCACCATTTGCATATCCTCCACCGCCCCCACCACCAGTATTTACAGTTCCAGGAGTACCAGCGGTAGAAAGTTGTGACCCACCTTTACCACCTCCACCACTACCACCTACACCAGCCGCAGCAAGTGAATAATTTCCAGAACCACCGCCGCCACCACCACCATAAACAGTGTTGGTTAAAGCATAGGTATATCCTGCGCCACCTTGACCGCCTGGGCTATTATTAACACTGTTAGAATTAGTACTAAAACCTCCATTAGGTGGTTGAGTACCGGCTACGGTAGCGCCGCCACCGCCACCACCACCCACATTACCAATTGCACCCACAGTTCCAATATAGGTTAATGTACCACTACCTCTAGTACTTGTTCCGTATCCTGCATTACCCCAGCCAGTGGTACCACCACCACCTGAACCACCATTTCCACCACCTTGACCAGAATTGGGTATATTACTTCCACCATAACCACCACCGTACGCTGTTTCTGATATAGAAGTGCCAGTTATACTACTATTGCCACCAGAAGTTGCAGTTGTAGTACTACTTGCTATGCCACCACCAGTACCACCGTCTCCAACAGTGATAGTATACGTAACACCGCTTGCAAATGATAATGTGCCATAACCAACTCCACCCCCACCACCCCCACCACCACCTTCAAATGAAAGTAACCAACCATAACCGCCGCCGCCCCCACCACCAACAATGAGTGCAGTTACCGTTGATGCATTCGTCAAGTTAATCGTTCCATTCCCAGTGAATATATACAATATATAATTTTGATACGTTGATGTATAATAGGTTCCAGTTATAGTACCTACAATATTAGTAATGGACGGAACAATGGTTTTTGGAATAGAGTAATTCGTTACCCATGACAATCCAAACGGATCATCCGTATTAACGTTATAAGTACCAGTTGAAGATTGCGCATAACGCCAATCCGGACCTGTTCCAGCAAGGAAATAACCGGCACTATCATAAATACTGGCCAACACTCCAGCAGGATTGTTACCACTTCCTGCGTTATATGCAGTTATTCTTATATAATTCATTCCATTTTGGATTGGTATGCTACGTGTAATATTTCCTCCTCCCCAACCACCATTAACATCACCGATTGCAGTATTATTAAAATACAAATAACCATTGTTATCACAGAATCCATAAAATGTTCCAGTATTAGCCGGACCACTATAATAAAAGCTATAATAAAACCAAATATACACATTGGGGGGAGCAATTGTATCAGCATTTACACAATTCCATATAATTTGTGAATATTGGTGAACCGAGCCATTATTACCCCAGGTTCCACCTGACCAAGTAGATCCTTGTACAAAAATCGGAAGCCCAAATGTCAACTTTGGAACTAGACGATTGGTATCATATGTCGTCATACTGCTGGCTGCCATCGTAGTATTATTGCAAATCATAGATGCCATATATCCAGTAAATCCACGTTGGGTTGCGCTATACCCATCTGTTCCAATACGGTTAAAAGAGCCGGCATATCCATTAGTTTGGCTTGTGGTCCATGCAGGAGAGCTCGTCGACAAAGACAACGTATTCCAATTCGTAATGTAACTAGAAAATGAACCACTCGGATAAGTGTTTGTTATTGTTGGGAATGTACCGAGACCCCCAGTGGCATCCGAATATAGCAAACTATTATTCGCATAGCCTAATTTGGTCCCACCAGCGCTATAAAACCAGTCACCACCGTTACCAGTATTTACTGATTGACCAAACATACGCATTTCATAATCATAGGGCGTAGTAATAAGGGTATCACAACCATTCGACGAACTAACAAAAAATTCGCAAAAAATGGTTTTGGGTTGACAAGGACTACCAATATTAATCCAAGTACTATTTGCAGCCTGGAAATAAACCACAAATTTACCGCCAGATTTTACAACCGTGGGCTGCTGCCCTGTCGTTGTCTGCGTACCATGATTGCCACCGCTTCCCTGGTCATACCATTTGGTTAAATACACAGTATTACTGCCGGCCCATTCTTGCAAAGTATATCCATAATTGTTTGCGCTAGTCATTAAATAGGATTGAGTTGCGTCAGTATAAAGGTCCGTAGTCGCATTATCATTAGAACGGCGGACAGTCGCAACCGGTCCAGTATAGGTGGGAACAATCAAATGCATTCCGTAGGCAAATGACGTATTAGACGCGTTCTGATAAGGATCCACCGCTGTTGTGCTCATACTCACTGGTGGAGATGGATACGAATTTCCGTAGTTATTAACCGCAACTAACTTTACAGTGTAGCTTGTACCAGCCGATAATCCAGTAATCGTGAATGCGGATGCAGTTCCATAGCTATTTATCAAGACACCATTAGCATATGCTACATATTTTGTAACTTCACCACTAGGTGCCGTAAAACTAAACGTGATCGAAGTAAACGTAGAACTAACATAGGTCAATGAAGTGGGCGGTGCAGGAACGGTTGGTAAATTATTCGGAATGGCGGAATAATAAGGATGCGTCGTAGGCAAACTGGATGTTAGACCCCATTTATTGGCCAAATAACCCTCAACCATTTGACGATTTTGTGTAGATAAAACATTATTATAGATTAATACTTCACATATGACACCATTCCAGAATTGATTTATATTGACAGTGCTGCCATTTATGCTACTTGAAGCGCCCAAATTCAACCCAATAAATGGAGCAGTTGAACCATTCCTAGCAGTTTGTGCACTACCATTTGTATAAGGGATTAACCCTGTCGATGTACTGTTGTTTGTCATTTCCATAATACACAAGCTTGTCACACTAAAACTAGGAGAATTTACAGCATTATAATTTAAATTCCATGCATTATATCCAGATCCACAAAATGTTGCAAATGCTATAGGGCTCGTAAATGCACCAAAGAAAAATTTTGCTTGATCATAATTTCCAAGTGAAGAACCACTACTATTGTAGGCAGACAATGCATAACCATTGGTTGTTAGTGAAGCAGAAGAATAGCCAACAAGAAAAATGGTGTAAATCGTAGGCATTTGTATCGTTTTATTGTACATATAAGCACTTCCTGAAAAATTCATTGCAGGCATACCATTAGGTGTATATCCAAGAGTAGGTGAAGTGCCACTGGTAAAGTTATTACCAACCCCAGATTTATCAATCCAAGAACTAATGCTCGCGACATTGCTAGCCAATGAATAGGTATAAGTGGAATTATCCATAGCATCTAACCATAGAATGCAGCCATTAATGGCAAACGTAGCAGGTGTGGAGGGGGTAGTAATGGATGGAGGAATCGAAACATAAGGGTGGGTTGAATATAAACTGGATTGAATACCCCATTTTGAAGTCAAATAACCCTCGATCTGTTGGCGCTGGGTGCCACTTAAAACAGAATTGAACATTAGTATTTCAGCGATATAACCATTCCAATATTGACCGCCACCAGAGGCTGTAAATGCACCAAGTGCTAACCCATTATATGGAAAGGTCGTGCCAGTTTTTGTATTCAATTGGGAACCATTAAAGTAAGTTGTAAGACTACTATTATTATTTGTCATTTCCATTAAACATAAACTATTCACATTGCAAGCAGGTGAGGCATCAGCAACGTCATTCCAAGCATTAGTACCATTACCAGTAAATGCTGCAAAATTCGTACCACTACTACCTGAACCAAAAAGTAAGAAAGTATCAGTTGTCCCATTTGTTCCATTTATCATTCGTGAATAATCATTAGCTTGACCAGTTGGACGGTACCCAATCGCAAAAATAGAATAATTTGTTGGCATTAACATACTATAATTTGTCATACGCTTACTACCGTTAAAATTTATAGCAGTTTTACCATTGGCCATTGTTCCAAACGCAGGATAATAACCAGACGTAGAAGTAAAGTTGTACCCAGAATTCGATTTATCATTCCATTGCGTTATATTAGACCCAGAGAGAACAACTGAAGCAGTATCCGCAGAATCCAACCATAAGAAACAACCAGGTATGGAAAGGGGGTTGTATTGAGAACTCTGCGCCGGCGGAGCGGAATAATAAGGATGGGTAGACGGCAATAATTTGTACAACCCCCATTTCCAAGCCAAATAACCTTCCACCTGATTTTGCTGATAGGTAGTCAATTGGCGATTAAATCCGACACATTCATAAATGGCGAGATCTTTCACGTAACCCTCCTGTCGTTTATCACCGAATAAAAACAGATTTGCAGGAGTATTTGCACTTGGTGGTGAGTTTGCAGTAGTAGTCGTCGACGTACCATTGACAGAAATGATGGTGTTATTAGAGGACATACTAAACCCAAGCAATGCATTTCCACCGGCTGGAATAACAGTAGATTGTGGAAAACCTATATTATTGCTTGACAACGTAACACCAGGCGTCGTAACATTAGAAAACGAAAAATGATATCTCCTGGTATCGGCATTTCGCATGGTCGTAAAATTAATACTATTAATAATACCATAGCCAGGGAATGTCAAAGCACTATCATTTCGTGCAACATAAAAAACAGTGGTTGCAGGAGAGCTGGAAAACGCCGGAATATTATTACCATATTGATAAAGCCAGGCGGTATTGGAAAGGACAACACCAGGTTTACCGGCTAAAAGATTGGTCGTATAAGTGGGCTGGTTTGCGGCTGTTGGTTGAATGACGCAATAACCGTATCCGGACTTATCATTCCACTGGCTTACAGTAGAGCCATTGAGAATGACGGACGTAGAATCCGCGGCATCAAACCACAACGAGCAACCGGCAATGGATGTGGGTTGGTAAAACGGCAATGCAATGGTGTTTGTAGAAACGGTTGTGGGGGTTGAACCGCTGGCCGAAATAGTCAATGGCGTAAATTTATTATTTTTACTTGTAAATAAAAACATTTTGGTTCCATCCTGTGTAATATGGCGTTTTCCACCTTGACCCAAAAACACATTGGAAACATTGGAATAACTGGGGATATACGTGCTCGAGAATGAAGAACCGCCATTCACGCTCACATATACCTTGGTCCAATCAGAAAATAAAACAATATTTCCAGTAGAATCGCAGGACACGTTTCCATAGGTCGAATTTGCTGCTACAATATTTGTCCAGGATGAGCCAGAATTTGTGCTTTTATACAAGGCACGAGTTGAAGTAAAACAATACACAATCGATCCATCACTACTACAGGCGACGTTAACAGCACCGGTACCGCCACTTGATATTGCACTCCAGGATGCACCGCTATTTGTAGTTTTATAAAGAGAATATGCTCCTCCAGCAGCCAAATAGGCAATCGCCCCACTACTGCTGCAAGTAACGTTTGAACACGGACTGGCAGATAATGAACCTGTAAAACTGATACCAGAATTCGTTGAACTATAAACAGCGCTCCAACTACCACCATAAATAGAAAAATAAACAACGGATCCGTCATAGCTACATTCTATGCCCTGACAAATCATACCAGTTGCGCTTGAACTAGGAATAGTTGTTGCTATAGTAAAAGTAACTCCATAATTTGTACTAATCAATACTCCCCAACGTTTTTGACCACCATAACCGTAAGATGAATTTAATATATAAACTCTACTACCATCATTAGTGCAACATACATCATTAAATGATCCAGTAGCCATATAGTTAACATTCGGACCAGCCGATGTACTTTGAGAACCACCTGCACCATAGCCGTTAGAATTGGCAGTAATAGTATTACTGTCAGCCAAAGTAACACCCAGAGCTGTGTTTGCAGTAAATGTGCTACCATAATCACTACTATACCAAAACATACCAAGGTAATATGCATTTGATATATCATTCTGGGATGCAATATATACATATTGACCATTTCCACTCATGCACATATTCATACCGTTTGAGTCCGTTAAATATTGGGGGTTACGTGGTGTGCTAGCCCAAGTCCCACTCATCAATGGAACTGAAAACGAAGAATTGTTCGCGTTTCCAAAAGAGGGTGAGTTTGTAGACGTGCTACTAAAAGTAGTAGTCCCACTACCACCATATGTATGAGATGTATTTACGACATTATTTATTATTTTATTTTTGGCATGCGCATTGGCGCCAAAAGTATTGAATGACGAATGTGACATAATTAGTACTATATATACACAATATATATATAATAGTTCGATTTATCTAAATGTCAAGAAAAACATTTTATTTTTTATTTGACGATCAAATAAAATGTTTTTACGTTGTTTTTTATTAGGAAATGGTAAAAAATATCTAGTTGGATCTATCCAATCCATCTAACTACCGATCGATCCAATCTAACTACCGGTCTATCCAATCTAACTAGCGGTCTATCTAACTACCGGTCTATCCAATCCATCTAACTACCGATCGATTCAATCGATCATTTACGACCAGCTGGTAACCGTGGAGAACACGGTAGCATTGGCATCACCAGACGATATTCTCATAATCGATACCGACTGTGTGATGTAACTACCAGAAGTAATGGTAGGTATGCCGCCAGCGAATTTGGGTGTGATCGAAGTGGAACCATTTATCTGGATAGAGCCAGCAAAGGTCTTGTAGGTAGCAGAACTAATCACAAAGGTCACGACGTAGGTGCGACCAATATCACCAGGGACGCCGGTAATGTTCACAGTAAAGTTACTGGAAGGAGGGTTGGTAATATAAAGGGTACCAGCAGTGGCAGAATTAAAGGTATACGTAGTGGGTTGAGTAGTAGAGTCGGTGTTAAAGTTTTCACTGATGCTTGTGGGACGAAGAGCACCAGGGACGTACATGGTTTCTGCGGAAGTACCGATAACAATTTGGTGATCTGCTGTGGTTGTAGCATTGAAACCGATGGCAGTGGAATAACTAACACTCCCACTTCCACTAGCTACACCGGCAGCTGAACCAATAGCAGTATTATAAC
>Ga0214921_10005251_pt1 | contig 18438 bp, 17 predicted proteins | sample LL1505_MetaG_FD_177992 | JGI IMG/M metagenome (GOLD analysis project Ga0214921, IMG submission 177992) | Freshwater microbial communities from Lake Lanier, Atlanta, Georgia, United States - LL-1505 | ecosystem: Environmental > Aquatic > Freshwater > Lake | place: USA: Georgia | collected... | reverse complement strand
ACGTTATTTTTTATCATTTCATAAAATATTTTTGAAGTAAATTCTTTTTCAGACTTATCAAAATTAATTAAATGTTGTATTAGAGTTAACAGATGAATATTATTTTTAGATGATCCTATAATTCCTAAAAATAAATTATTTGAATCTACAATTGATTCAACAAAATATATTGTATTATTTTTTAGATTAAAATTGATAATATTATTTGTTGGAATAACATTAATATCTACAAAAAACCCTCCCTTAAAATAAAGAACATACAAAATAAAACATATTTTTTTTATGTAAATATTTTTTATTTTGTTAAAATCCACAAACATACTTTTTTCTGTGATATTTTCGTTGAAAAACATCTCGTATGTTTTATCATGGTCATATAAAAAAGTATATTTACAAAAATCATTGAAAGAATCTTCAATATTTTTAGGATATCTAAATTTTGTTACAGTAAAAATTTCCATAGGAATATATAGTTAAATATCACAAAAATAAAATAATCAAAACGCATTGTAAAATTATAAAAAATGATATTTTTAATGCAGTTAAAGGGTGTAAAAATATATATTTTATAAATCAATTTAAACTTATCTCACTACTATAGTATATCACACTAACCATGGGACCAAAACTAAATAAGAACATTGATAAGAACAAGCGTTTGCGTAAAAATAAACCAGATTCCGAAAGTGACAGTTCATCTTCTGAAACGGAAGATACCATATATGAAACTGCGTCTGAAACGGACTCTACTTATACTCCACCTAAAAAAAATAAAAAGTCAAAACGTGTAATAGAAGTGTCTAGTTCTAGTGAAGAAGACAACGACGATGAAGAAGATTCTCTATCTGAAGAGGAAGAAGAGAACTTTGACGAAAAAAAGTTTAGAAAAACATTATCCAAATTATTTCCATCTAAATATATGTCTAAAAAAGTAAATAAGGACAGCAAAGAAAAAGAAGAAAAACCCTCGGAAAAAAAGAAAAAACAAAAGGAACTGAAGAGTTCTAAAAAAGACAAGAAAAAGAAATCGAAGGTGGTAGAATCGGAAAGTGAAGAAGACGAAGATGATGAAAGTGTTGGTTCGAAATCATATGAAGAAGATGATGACGAAGAAAATGACCCAGTTAAAAAAGGAAAGAATGCAGTCAATATCGTATTTTCTATATCTAGAGGAGGGAATGCAGATGATGAATATGATGAAGAATATGACGAATATGAAGATGAATATGATGAAGACACTGAAGATGAAGAATGTAATAGCGAAGATGAGGAAACCTTCATGAAAGAAACATATCAAAAAATAGAAATGCCTAAAGAACCGGAGCCGGTTATAAAAACGAAGAAGTCGAAAAAAACGAAAACCGATGATTCAGAATGTGAAACCCCCGAAGATTCTAAAAAAGCCAAAAAATCAAAAGAAGATAGCGAAGAAGAAGCGGATGTGCAAACGGAATACATCGAATTACAAGAATTGCGAAAACAACTTACGGAAAAACTACATAAGAAACCAAATAGTAAAATCCTGAAAAATGCGATAGCAGAATGTAAATCTGCCATTCGAGAATTAGTGAAGACAACACGTTCAAAAAATACGAAATCCTATTACAAGTTGGTCCATAAGGACCGTCAAAGAACGGATGAAATGGATTATTTCAAAAAACACTTGTCTAACAAAGAGCAAGTGCGTATTATGAAAGAAATGAAGGAAATCAACACTCATATTCACATTGAAAAACCATATCGTTTAGCCATATTGCAATCAAATATTCCGGCTAAATACAAGGCCGTCGCAATGCAAAAGTTGAACGTATTGAAAATGATGGAACCGGGAGATAATGAGTATTACAAGATTAAAAATTGGGTGGATACGTTCATGAAAGTCCCATTCAATGTGCATAAATCATTGTCTGTGAATATGTCAGATGGTATTGATGCCTGTCATAATTTCATGGGAAATGCCAAGGAAATCTTAGACAAATGCGTATATGGTTTGGATGATGCAAAAATACAAATTATGCAAATGGTTGGTCAATGGATTTCAAATCCATCTGCAATGGGAACTGCTATAGCCATTAAGGGACCACCTGGAACTGGTAAGACTTCACTGGTTAAGGAAGGTATCAGCAAGATTTTAGGGCGCGAGTTTGCCTTTATTGCATTGGGTGGTGCAGGTGATAGCAGTTTTTTGGAGGGGCATTCCTATACATATGAAGGTAGTTCTTGGGGGAAAATCGTGCAAATCTTGGTAGATAGTAAGTGTATGAACCCGGTCATTTATTTTGATGAATTGGATAAGATAAGCGAGACGCCCCGGGGCGAAGAAATCATCGGTATTTTGACACATTTGACAGATACATCTCAAAATAGTGAGTTCCATGACAAGTATTTCTCCGAAATTAGTTTCGATTTAAGTAAATGTCTATTCATATTCAGCTATAACGATGAATCCAAAGTGAATCCAATTTTGAAAGACCGTATGTATCGCATTCAGACAAAGGGATATGAAGCGAAAGACAAGGTAATCATTGCTAAGAACTATATGTTGCCTAAAATCCGGGAACAGGTCAATTTCCAAGAAGGGGATGTTATCATTCCGGATGATGTTATACAGTATATGGCAGGTAGTCAGACCCTTACAAAGGGCGAAAGCGGTGTGCGCAATTTGAAACGGTGTTTGGAAATTATTCATACGAAACTCAATTTATTTAGGTTGATGAAACCCGGGGACAATATTTTCATGAAGGATATTGATGTTGAAGTGAAGTTTCCTTTTACGGTTACACGTCAAATAGTGGATAAGTTCGTTAAAAATGATGAACCACAGAACCAATCCTTTTTGTCAATGTATACATAAAAACATAGACGCCTAAATAATATAAAATCATCCGCTTTTTTCCATTTATAATACCTATAACTTATTATAAATGTCCAATAATCGTGTATTACACATAACCAATCACGTTGGAACAATCGCCAACTTAAAAAACGTGTTTGCCTTATTGGGAAAACCCGAAATACTTTTTACCATTAAATGCCCCTTAATGCTTCATATATCCGAGGAGTATGCAAACATTCTATGGACATCCTATTCTGAAATAGCGAAAGATTTTACAACGGTTGTTATAACAGATACTGTAATGTATTCCCGAGCATTTTTGCAAAATATGGATAAACACACACTCAATATAGTCATCTATATCACAAACCGGTTTGATTGGGGTTTTTTCGATACACATGAATATGATCGTCAATCCTATACAACCCTAATGACAAATGCGTCCCGCAATCCCCGCGTCCGATTTTGCGCAGATAATCGGTATGACCAGTATTTGGGTAGGCTAAATAATATACAATTCTATTACGGAGATATAGTGAGACTTACACCGCCATTACGAGAACCCGTTCGTGCAATCTATCAAAAAGCATTCGTTTATGATAGAGGGACTCCACTGCATTGTTATATCAATGCCATGCCAGATAATCGAATAGATTATGATGTTTTTGGTTGCGGAGGAGGCCATCCGAGATTCAGGGATATAGCACATATTTCGGAATATAGATGTATATTTCATTTACCATATCAGACAAATGTGCAGGCATTATGGGAGAACTTGGGATATTGCAATATTTATTTGATACCTTCGAAGAGATTTATAACGGAACTGATTGCAACTCAAAGTTGGTATTACTGGGAAGAGAAGACAAATGGAGAAGAACGATTGGCAAATAGCATTGAATTGGCGGAATGGTATCAACCCGAATTGGCCGAGTTTTTTGTGTATTTTGATACGTGGGAAGATATCCATAGCAAGTTCTATGACACCAATTTCGAAGAAAAAAAAAGGGCGTTATATGAATATATGCAAAAAAACAATCGTATTCATATCAATAGATGGTCCCATTTATTGGAATCATTGCAAATATAGACCATAATTATTTTATTATACACAATATATTATTTTGTAATAGTTGCAAATGACGTAATTGCACTGATAAATACTACAAGTATAGGAAAACTAAACGGTAAAAGAAACAATAATTTATGTTTTATGATTTTTCCGACAATATTGGTCTCTTCTTTGAAATGAACGCCTGTTTGCCCACATTTATTTTCGCTTGTTCTGCAAAAATCTGCATAATCATATGTTATTTCATTTGTAATAATATTTTTTTCCCCGAACTTTTCACATTTGTTAAATGTAGATGAAAACTGGAATGAAGATTGATTTGGTTTATAGAAAACACAGTTTCTGCATGCAGGGATATGCATATTTTTGATTATTTTGTCTGTATTACTCGCACACAATAATAAATATGATATTTTCATATGTAGTATTATTCATGATAATCTTTTTAAGTTATTTTATTCATTATGACCAGACTTTTCGCGCAAATCTAATGTGCCTAAAATAGCATCCGATAAGTAATATAATCCATAGTTGCGACTTGAATTAACACTATGATGTAGTTTGTGATATACATTAACTCCAGTGTGTATATACATTGCCCAAAAAGAATATACCGAATAATAAAATAACCAGTTGTATCCATAAAATGGAAGACCACAATAACTTATAATATAAGTCGGAATCACAGCTGAGTAAATATCACGTAATAGTCCCTCAAATCCTTCAGTAGCAATAGCGCAACGACTTGACCCAATATCGAATGGGCAATCATGGTGCCATTTCAAATGTTGCATTCTAAGATATTGTATTTTATGAACATAATAATGAATACCATAAAAAAAGAAATCGTGGAGAACAAACAGCATGAACAATTGCAAAAATATCGCGTTTGTATCAGGGTATTCTAATGTCCAACGAATACTTACCGGCAATGTTTTCAGAGACATATACGCCATAGAACCTAACGTATAAATATAAGTGGAATCTCCGTTGTAAATCACCAAATCATAAAACACAGTTTTTTTCCATTTTTCTATATCCAATTGTTTACCGTGAAATAAGACATCGGATAAATAATATAAATATGCGTTTATTACACCTCCTTGCACAATTCCACACCCTACATATGAAAATAAAAAGCTATTCCAATCAAATGTATTGTTGATAATTGTATAAAATAGCGGACTATTAAATAAGATAAAATGAAACATATAAACGGGGGTTGTTGTTACTTTTTGCAGGAAGTTTAGGAACCGGTCATATTGTAAAAAGAGTAGGAAATATTTGCTTACTATTTCCATTTTGATTATTATATTATGTGAATACATTTTTCTTTAATAGTATTCACACTAAAATATATATAAACCTATATTTACAATATTTTCTATTACACATTTCACATGCATTTCCCCACAATAGTCACAGCTTTTTATAATATACGAGCTCTGGAAAATGGTTCTCCAAAAGACAACCGACAAATAGACCAATACTTGCAAATCGCCGAGAACTTTATGATGCAACTGCCATATCCTATTATGTTTTTTATTGACCCGGATGACTCTATACTATATGAGTTTATAACACAATCTAGACAAAAATATATGAACAAAACATTCATATATCAAGAGCGTATGTCAGACACATATTTCTATAAAGATGTAGAACGAATCAGAGAACTACAAGAGCAATATCACATATATAACGGCGATTTAAAACATGAAACACCCCTATACGTAGTTCTCAATAATAACAAGTTTCATTTCATAGAACGAGCAATAGAATCCAATCCATTTCAAAGTTCTCATTTTATTTGGATGGATTTAGGAATAAACCATGTTGCACGTAATACAGAACGTATTCACGAATGGATATTGCGCGTTCCAGATAAAATCAAACAACTCTGTATTAATCCGTTTATAGAATATGGGGAGAACCATGATATTTTTCATAATATATATCATCATATGGCCGGGGGATTGTTCTCCGGAAATGCCGAATATCTAACAAAATATGCGAATGCATTCAAGGCAAAGACGGCGCAAATATATAGTGAAGGATGGTGGCAAGTGGATGAAGCGGTTATGACAATGGTTCAACGGGAGAACCCAGATTGGTTTGATTTGTTTTATGGGGATTATGACGGGATTATTTCCAATTATTTGTCACCAATGCATTCGGTATATCTAATATTTACTGGGTTAAGTAAATGTATGCAGTATAACAAAACCGCATTTGCCCAACATATACTGAATTATTTAGAAAAGTATTTTGAAAAAGAAGAACATCAAAGTGGCGAGTTTGCAAATGCATATATACGACAAAGTATAATAGCAAATTATTATCAGAATAATCGGCTATTGAAATCCGATGTTCTCCAAATCATCAATAAAAATCTCCTAAAGGACAACCAAGAAGTTATACAAATTATCAATGAAAACCAATCTAATATACAATTCTATGAAAATAAAACATTGATATTGTCATAACACTGGAGCGAGGAACGAGAGTAGGTGTTCGTGGATTCTCCGGAGAAACGACGAAGGAGTTTCGCAGGATGATTGGATAATGGAGTATAAATATGTATTTGAAATTACAGAAAATTGAAATACAATTATTATAAATATACTATTGCATACTCTATTATTGTTATTATTCTTGTTATTCTTATTGTTATTCAAAATGCAATCTACTCATCAAATTATCGGCTTATCTAAACAAGAAATCGTAGGACACTCGTATAAAACGGATGAAAACACCCGCATTATACATGAAAATGGTAAGGGAATCTCTATTCAAAAAACGTTTTCACAATATATATTGTATATAGGTTCTGCCGGCGATGTATGTTATTCTATCACATTATCGCAATGTGACATTGCTGCATCTCGCGGAAGACTAGGTCATATAGGAAGCATGGAAGTAGAGAGGGTCAGCCGACTAGACGCGCAAAGAAGCATTACACATGTTCCGGTAAAACCATTGCACATTTGCGCAGATTTGGGAGAATACCATTACATCGAAGAAATAAACGTAGTATTATCGGGAGAACCAGCAACGACCGTGTTTGCATTCAGTAGAGATGGCGGCGATGAACGAACTCCGTATGGATATGTATATGTGAATATGGAATTATTTGCACCTTTACCTTTGTAAATGTATATTTTCAAATGCTAAATACCCTGTAATTATACTCTAAATACCGTAATTTGATAAATCATACTCTATTTCTTTTAAACATCTTACTACTTTTGCATGGTCTGCATCGTGTGTTTCTCCTTCTTTTTTCAATGTAGAATCTTTTCCTTCTTGAATAATGAGCCAAGGGAAATAGCAATACGAATGATTGTTTTGTTGCAATCGGCTTGTCATCCAATCGGATGAAGCAAAATTGCCTTCAAACCAATGAAATAATCGGGTTACCCCTCTTATAGAAATAATATATCCAGCAGTTAAATATTGTTCTTGAACATCCATCCATAAGAAGTTTGGTTCTACTGGTTCGGATGCATTTAGTAATAACAGGTCCCAATGCGGATCATCTATTTGAAACTCTGCCAATTTTGTTCTCCATTTTTTATCGAAACACGCGTCGTCCTCTAAAATAAGTGCATATTCTAGTTTATTTTCCACTATATGTCTCCAAATATTAACGTGTGATTGCGCGCAAGCGCGCTCGCCGAGGCTTAAATAATGATGAAAATGATCTGTTAAAGTATCCGGAGTAGATGCAATCCAACGCGTAACTTCCAAGTTCTCCTGTTTAAACCGCGCTTGCATTCTTTCCCATCGTTCAGTATGTCTGGCGAGAGATATACAAAATGTATTATTCGCTGTAAATACAAATGAAACCATTATTTATTAGTATTGTAAATAATAGTTTTTAAACCCTTTCGCAATAAAAATGGTATTTTTTATAAAATGGTTGCTACATATGAACCTTTGAAATCTTCCACCCCACTGTGCGCTAAACTGATTGTGACATCTAAATAAATACTTCCTCCCATTTTCGTCCATCTTTGGCAAAACATCCAGTCTTCTGAGAAATAGTGTCCGTCTTCCACTCCGCAATCAAACAATGCATATGCAAACTCATTCTCATGTGGTTCTAAAAAATTGATATCATCAACATATTTCACGGAAGGAAATGCTTTCATCATATTTTCAATAACACTTCGTCGTATCATCATAAACCCGGTCGCTAAATGTTTAATTTTAGCTATATTCCCTTCTACTTGCAAATTATTACTTAAATAATTCACATTGTAATTAACTGCATTGAATTGGACCATTTCTTCATCGGTTATCATGTCGTTCAAAATACATGTTTTCCTTTTTTCTGCTAGTTGTTGTAAAAGTGCGGGGTTAGACAATTTATCCCATTTATATGACTTCAATGGATACGCGCCACCTATAATCGGTTTTTCTGAAATAACTAGTTTTAAAATATCTACTGGATTCCATGTAATATCATTGTCAATAAATATCATATGTGTAGTTTTCGGGTCGCTCATTGCTTTAGCAATTAAATTATTACGAGCTCTTGATACTAAACTATCGTTTTTGCAAAAAATGACATCTATATTGAAATTGAAAAGTTTAAACAAGGAAAAGGTTTTCATTAAACAATCGATATAATTGACATAACATACTGCTCCAAAACACGGAGTTAATATGCTCAATTTAGGAGAGTATTTTTCAACAAAGCTTTTGACTTTTTCATCCAAAGGTTTTTCGGAACGTGTTGCATATACATCAGGTGAGGACATTTTATAAATACTATTTATGATGTAGTATTTATATGGTTTTTTAGATTTTTATTTGTTTATAGGGTTATAGGTTTGTATATTTGTATTATCAAAGAATAATGGATATTTTAGGCAGTTGCGACGGCCTCCTTGATGAAGTGGTGCTTCATGTATCTTTGGAGGTTGAAGTAGGTGAGCTCTTCGCCGTTCTTGATGTTAAGAAGGCTGGCGAGCTTGGTATCGGGGTGGATAAGTCTGCCATTGGTCTTATCCTGGAGATTGTGGTTGCGAATGTAACTGTTGATCTCCTTGCTCACTCCAGTGCGGGCGAGTTCAGTTCCAACTGGCTTACCGAGGAACTTTGCAAGCTCATCACTGATGCGGGTGGGCTTAGCGAAACCAGATGGTTGGCGGTTGGCGTTGGTTGACTTGCGCTTGCGACCAGATGACTTTTGGGCAGCCTTCAAATCACGGGCAAAGGACTTCTCAAGAGCCTTGAACTCGGCCTTGAGGGCAGAAAGAAGATTCGTAACTTGTTGAATCTTGGCACTGCATTCCGCGAGCTTGACGGAAGTTGCGTTCTCAACGACTTCAGCAGCGGGCTCAGCTACAACGGGTTCAGGGACTTGGACAGGGGCAGCGACGACTGGGACAACTGCAACTGGTGCAGCAGCCTTGGTTTCCTTGGCCTTCTTAGCGACCTTAGGAGTCTTGGCTTCAATAACAACATTCTCCACAACAGGAGCGGGAGTAGATAGAGCGGGGGCGGGGGCGGGGGGTTGCTTTGTTTGTCTTACCATTCTTGGAAGTATATACTATAATATGCTTCTTTTTTAAGTCATTTAACGCAATTGTATTTATTAATTCAATTTGGGAACTGAAATACGCAGTCCTAAATAATAATAAATAATCGGAAAAATGTTTTTCATAAATGTTTTTTATATAAAATATAAAAAAATACAAAGGTTTTCCTAAAGTCTTTCGATTCATCATGCGAAACTCCTTCGGCGTTTCTCCGGAGAATCCATGAACACCTACAATAGTTTCCTTGTTCTGGCGTTCTCACATTAGCAATATAGCATATCAAATAATAAAATATTTATTTTCCTAAATATTCTAGATAGTAATAAAAAATATACTATTATTATATACACGCCAATGTCTATTATTTATGGAGTAGATGAAGATGGTAATTTCTCATCAAACAATTATGATTGTTTTCAAGCTTCACTAAATGGTAGCCAAATGTATTTAATAGGTGAAGGAAGTACTGCATTAGTAATGAGAGTTGATTTTGAAGAAAGAAATAGTAGATTTAGAGAACTTTTAATAAATGAAAAAGGAAATATAACAATACGTCCTGTAAAATCACTAGTACTAAAACTTGGAAAAGCAAGTATTCGAGAGACTTTTGGCGAACCAATTAGAGAGTATATAGAACTAGGAAAACGAGATATGGATATTGTAATTTATGATACAAAAATGTTTGAAAAGGAATGTAAACTACAAGATGAAATATTTAAAAAATCCTTTCAATATTCATTTGACAATTTCAGGTTACCTAAATCAATATGTCCATCCGTTATTTTAGGTGGATTATTTGAGTCAACCAATTTAGAGTTTTTATTGCAACATATAGACTCAGAACAACGTGAATATTTTAAGAGGTTTTTTGCTTTTAAAGAAGACCGATATGTAAATACAGTATTACTAATGCCCCTTATAGAAGATAGCAAGATTTTGTATGATTTCATGATAGCTTTTTTCAAAGGTATTGAAATGGAAGACGAGAGTCGTAAGTTTATAACACAAGAAGAATATGTTGATGTCATATCCAATTTTCTTTTCAATATTTTCATATTGCATGCGATCGGATATAAGCATAATGACTTGCAAAATACTAATTTACTAACATTTGGATGCAATTTTGATACAATAGATAGATGTAAATATTATATTATTGATTTCGGGTTATCCGGAATACGCCCAAACAAAAAAAACGCGAGTAATGCGGATTCAATTATAGCCCGTATGCAATCTGAACCACCAAACGATTCATTGTTAAATGATTATAAAAAATATTTGAGTGAGGATCATGTTTTAGCATATTTCATAAAAGATATTGAAACTGAAATATTGAAACAAACGAAGTTATTATTTGAAGTTAGACCCATATCTGAAGAAAATACAGAGAAAATTAAAAAGGACATTGTAATAACCGACATTTTGTCTAAAGAATTAGAATTGGTGAAAAAAATACCAGAAAACCAAGGAAACCCCCCATTAGAAAACTCATCACTGACACTTACACTTCCTTCTCAAGATAACCAGTCTATGTCACTTGCAATGCCTTCTCAAGATAACCAGCCATCATTATCTCTGAAACTGCCACCATTGTCTATTGCAATGCCTTCTCAAACCAATGAACCACCATTGTATCAAGAGAACTTGCCAGCGTTGTCTCTGAAACAGCCACCATTGTCTCTTGCAATACCTTCTGATGAGAATCAGACACCGTCTCAAAAGAAACCGCCAGTGTTGTCTCTTTTTCTTCCATCAGGAGGGAAAACAAAAAAGCATTTCAAAAAACGCAATCGTAAAACAAATCGTATCCGAAAAACGAAACGAAGCATGAAACAAATAGCTAAAAAAACAAAAAAACGCACCAAATAATAGATGTAATATCATTCATACCAATAATATTACAAAAATACATCTATGTTCTCTTACGACAACCCTTCATATAGCCAATACATTGCATGTCTAGCAGGTAAAGATACTAAAGTCATTGCAGAGAGAACATGTAATGCCCCTATTTTTTGATATTCTACATCTATACCAGTAAATACCATATGTTCCATCACATGCAAACAATGTTTTCGCAATTCATCTATATCTATACTTTGCAAGTTTGGCATACCATGAAATGGGTCTTGTAGAGAACTAATACGCTGTTTTGTTTGCGCCGTTATTTGTCCTCTATATGTCCATATATCATATAAATATCGAAACAAATGCACGAGCCCGCGGTCGGATAAATTGGAAAACCACGATGATTGAGTATAATTCCCTAATTGATCTATTTCCATAAAAAGTTCTCGTATTCGTTCATCGGTTGGTCTAGATTGTATAACATTCATACGTTCTCTTAGTTCGGAATTATGGAGAACTTGTATATTATTTTGAACAGGAAGAATGAGGGGAGTTGTTGGATGGTTGCCACCCCCGGCCGCCGAAGGCGGCACCGGGAGCGAAGCGACCTGCACAACTTGATTCACAATAGGTTTTTCTATTACTGGCGTTGGATATAATATTTGATTTAGTTTGTATAATAGAAAGATTTCATTCATTGTTTTGAAATCTAGTTTTTCCCTATTGTATGGATTTGTTATATTTCCTTTACGTTTGAATAATGAAATAAGAGAACTTATGCTAAATCCGTAAATAAAACTTTGTTTATCAACATAGCTATAGAAATCCGTATGTTCTATTTCATCCAATGGGTCCAATGTATAAAAATCACTATCATTTACGCACATGGTTCTCTTTTTCAATGCGCAACCTCTTAACCGAATAGAAAGTCTTACTAAATGACTACGGAAAACCGATTGTATCATTATTGCACTTTTCGTTTTCTTATAATATGTTTCGATGCGTTCAACCAATTCTGGTTTTGTCCCAGTTATACGCAATTTATAATGACGAGCGATTGTTTTTAATTCAGGTAACTTACATGATTTTATAGTAAGTTCTCCTTTATTGTATTTTGATATGAGATTTATGTTGTCTATATTGCAGATTTTTTTGTTTATTATATTGTTGCTGTTATCTATATTTGTTGTATCGTATTGCATAATTGGTTTTGACAAGGCGTTAGTCATTATTTTTATTATAGAAAATAGTTTTATATAATTTTGCAAGAGATAATAATTGTTATATGAGAACATTGCGAGAATAATGAACTCGCAATTGTCTGGTATTATTATATTTGTATAGTCATCATATGTCATGTTATATAAATACTAATTATATGTCTCATTTGTTGTTTATTCAAATACTTTTTGTGATTGAAAATGCAGCCAATACAAAAATCCAAGTTCTTTTAAAAGTGTTATCAGAAAATTGATTTAAAGACATATCACTAGGTATATTATAAGTTGCATATACATTAGTATTCTCTCGCTCGCAAACCAATCTCAAATCAAAATGTCTAAGCCTATTGTTCTCGAAACCTCTGAATGGACTCCGTCCGCTATTAAATATATGGCCCCAAAGGTCAATGACCGTGGTGGAAAAGCTATTAGTATGATTAGTAAGCAAACGAATCGCTCGTTGCATATTTCAACTCCATTGCTCATGACTTGGGGAATCACTGACTTTGTCGATGAAAAGACGGGTGAAAGTGATGGTAAGTATAGTTTGTCCTTGCAATTTCCAAATGAAGAATATTCAAACAATTCTGTCCGAGAGTTCTTGCAAAAGCTCAAGGACTTTGAAACACAAATCCTCAATGACGCAGTTGCCAATTCGGAGCTTTGGTGGGGCGAAGAAATGTCGCTAGCTGTTTGCAAGCATACATTCTTCCCTTTCCTCAAGTATTCTCGCACGAAGGATACAAAGAAAATAGATATGACTAAGCCTCCTTCCATTCGCGCTAAAGTGCCTTACTATGATGGCAAGTGGAATGTTGAGCTATATGATACTAAATCCGACCTCATCTTCCCTTGCGAACAAGCGCATTTGACACCAGTAGATTTTGTGCCTAAACAATCGCAAATCGCCTGTGTGCTACAATGCGGTGGTATTTGGATCGGCGGTAAGGGATGGGGTCTTACATGGAAGCTCGTGCAAGGTGTTGTAAAGCCTCGTGAAATTGTCAGTGTATTTGGAAAGTGCCATATTAAATTGTCTCCAGAACAGCGAACCATCATGGAAACACAAAAAATAGACGATGACGTCACAGAACCAGAAGAAGAATATGCAGTGACTACACCTGTAGTAGCTGCACCAAAGGTTGTCCAAGAACCAGCTAAGCCACAACAAACCCACGTTGAAGATAGCGATGATGAAGCAGAAGTATCCAATACTGAAACATCCGCTCCAGTTGTAGCTTCTGAACCGGAAAAAGAAGCTACTGAAGAAGCAAAGCCTACAGTTAAAAAAGTCGTCAAGAAAGCAGCTCCAGCAGCAACAGAAGAAGCGTCAACCGAAGAAGCCAAGCCAGCAGCTAAGAAAGTTGTAAAGAAGAAGACAACATAAATAATTATATTTGTATAGTATATTTGTATAGTATATTTGCATATCATTTATATAGCATATTTGTTGTAATTTATAAATAATGAAACGTTTTTAATGCATTTCATTATTTTGTTTTATGTATCTGTATGGTTATTCAAATACTTATTGTCTAGATATTCCAGGTAATAATCACACTATACATATATAGTATCATCATTATCGAAATCATCCATATAATTTATATCATCAGAAAACGACCCAATAAAATATGAATCCAATGGTTCCGGTGGTTTGAACTCGTGTTCTGGAATAGGACATTTTTCATTACTTGAACCTATATCAAATATTTCCATGAGTTTGTTTAAAACTCCTAAATTGGGAGAACTTTTCGTTTTAACTAAATTGGGTATAGAGTCATTGTATGGTATGTTACGCATGCTACGCATGTTTTTTTCGGAATGTCGCCTATTCATATATTTGTTATGTTTTCGTATGTATTTTTCATATGAAACAAAAGTTTTTGAAAAATGCCGGCGCCTTGAAACTGGTGCTATAAATAGTTCACAATTATATTTCTTTTCATAAATAAACGTATATGTATTTCCACTTAATTTTTTCTCCGATATGGGCAACATATAACCATAATTCGGTAGTGTATTTGGAGACACATATATTGCATTTTTTTCGGGTTTACTTTGAAAAAAAATAGATTGTGAATGCATCATTCTAGTATTTAATGGATATATTTTTATATAAATATATCAATTATTATTAGACACTATTTACCATTATTATAAATATTTATCAGAACTTAATCTTTCTGCTACATATTTTATTACTGATTTCATCTTTTTTCTGTATGTTTCGTCGCTGTATGATTCCAACTCACATATGGCTGCAATAGAACGAATCACATTCAGTGAATGATAATCATATCGCAAAAAAAATAACCGACTATATTCAGTAGGTGCCGTTCGCATTATTTCACGAATATCTTCAAGAATACTAGGAGTATGTTGCGATTTACCTTCTTTTATTTTATCAAACATCCAATAATCGTCATATGACACTAATTGTGGTTTCAATGATTTATTTCCTTGTTTCGAGTAATATAACGACATAGGTTTCATTATAGCAAGTTCATTCATACCCTTATACATTTGACCATGGACAAACTTTGTGGCATATTTGTGTAAGCCAACTGACCCGTTATATGCTTGTAAGCTTTCCAGTAATCCATATATGGCATACTGATATAGCTCTCGAACATAGATTCGGTTCATTTTTTTCGCATTTTGTCGGACAAATGATTTATACTGATTCTTTAACCATGGTTGATAATTTTCCACCAATATTTCTTTCGTGGCTTCCTTTATTTCATTTGCAACATCCGGAGAACTTAGAATATACCGAGTATATTTCAACTGTATTTTGTTCAAAAACCCAGTGGTTATTCTGGTTTTCCAAATTATAATCAAAGCAAAAATAAGTGTAATAGGATTCATTTTTAATACATATAATGTAGAGAAGTTTTTATATGTATTCATAAAGTATTTATAGGTCATGGAGTTCAACATCACCATATTCCGATTTACGCAAATACATGGAAAGTTTTCTATACACCTTTTTATCTATGTATTTTTTTTCATATAAACCGTGTATTACTTTTTCTTTTTCAAGATGACTTAGGGATTCACCGTCATCTATATCTGCTAATATGTGTTTTTCAGGCATATAGTCATATCCAAATATTGCTCTCATGTTTTCTAACGAAACATCCGGTTGTTCGATACCTATAGCAATGTTTTCTGGTGAAACTGTAGGTTGTTCTATATCTATAGCAATGTTTTCTAGAGAACACGTTTGTGATAAATCATTTTCTTCCGTAGGTTCTAATAAATATTTCGGTTTGATTGTGTTATAGTGAATATTTTTTCGTTTATATGCAGAATAAAAATAATTACCTCTATAACTCGTTATTTCCACAACATTGTATATTTTATAAAAAATAAATAAGGCATTTGTAACAAAACTGAATAATGATGTATTATCATAATAGTTTGTAGCAACAATAATTGCACTTAATATTACATTTACAATATAAACTAGGAGAACCACATAACTAAACCGAATATATATAATGTATAATGGTATAAGCTTCATAAAAATATTTTTGTTTGATTGTTCATATAATTCCGCTATATGTTCTCCATTATTTGCTATAGAACTATCATATTTCAAATATTTTATCAAATATGCCTCGCGCATTATTTCAAAAATATATTCTATAAGAAGGGTAGTTGCCATCAAAAAATTACATACAATTCCTACCATTTCTAGGTCATTTTTCGGAACAATGTTCTCCCATATAGTGCATGTTTGAGAACCGCATCGTTGGGATGTAAAAACAGTAAGAAAACTACCAATCAACGTTTTGTATAACTCAAAAATAATAGAAGCCGCAGTTACTAGTATTTCTGGAACATTTACTTGGTCATCCTTTGTGCTTTTTACATGGAAATAGTTTTTATATCCAACCGCCTCTTGGTTTAGTTCTCCTGTAAATAAATATAATAAGAAAAAATACAATTGTTTTAATCGATCTGTAAAGGTTTTAAAACATTTAGACGATGTAAAACAACAACTTGCTATACATTTCTGGGGTAGATAACAACAATTGCAGCATTCTTCAAACCATGTTCCACAACTGGGCATTTTTGCAGGTTTGGATGGGTCATTGTTTTGTGATTCTTGTATATTTTCTGTTCCTGGTTCTATCTGTATAAATGCTTTTGAATTGAAATGCATTTGCGCTTTAGCCATTTTTTCCATAGATTGTTGTTCTAAATTGTTTACCACACTTATTCTATTTTGTTTTAATGTCAATATTTCATTCATATTTTTAACAAAATGTCTTTCTGTATCAGTTGCTGAATAACAATCCATTTTAGAAGCCATATAGTGTTTTTTAGTAATTCTTCTTACTTTACGGGGACTGCACGATAGTTCGGGAAATTCTGAACTCGGAACACGTGTAAGTGATAAAGTTACAGTGTCTGTAATATTATTGTTAGTATTATGTTCTGGGAATATACTAGCTTCATCATCTAACGTAATATTATCCGGGTGTTCCATTATATATTTAGTATAATATAATAAAAGAATATACTAAATATAACCTATTTTTTATAGAACGTATAGTATTTATATTGCATGCCATTATTTTTAGAATCAAACCAATCAGTTGAATACAATGTAGTATATGTTTTAAAAAAATAATCTAACCCATATGAAAATACAACATTTCCTTCAGGTTCTGCATTAACTAGTGTTATATGGAATATTTCACAATAATCAAAAAGTAAATCATATATTTCTCTTCCGCCGATTAAGAAAATCTTTTTTGTTTTTTGATATTTTTCTAGTGTTTTTCTTAAATTATCTGTATTCACAAAAACAACATCCGGTATATTTGATGGTTTGGGATTTCTAGTCAAAACAATATGTGTTCTATTTTTTAATGGACCATTCGGCAGACTTTCGAATGTTGTTCTACCCATAACAATAACGTGTCCGTATGTCATATGTTTGAACCGAATTAAATCTTCGGGTATATTCCATGGTATTTTATTGTCATTCCCAATAATACCATTCTTAGCAAACGCTACCACAAGTTCCATTATATAAATAAATCTGCATAACTATTTATATTTTTTGAGTAATATAGTTTATTACTATAAAAGAACACACTTTTTTAGTGTCCATACATAAAAAAGAACAAAGGTTCATTTTTATTAATTGTAATTAAATAGAATTAATTGGAATCAAATGCATATACTATACGAAAATACATGTAATTGTGAAAATATAAAATATACTGTTTATGTGTATTTTGATTTTGGCTTGACAAACTTGATATTGCGCTTCTTCACTGCGGGTATTGTGTATTCCACAATAGGAGCGGGCTCTTTTGGTAAATCAAAATCCATTTCCACACGGCGTGGTTTGCGAGGTTCTTCCTCAAAATCGGCGTCGGTTATATCAGAAACGGCTTCGGCATCTGCTTCCGGCTGCTGGTCAATAAATGTATGCTCAAGATTGCGAATAATTTCCGCCAAACTACAATCCACTTCCTTCACATTTTTTTCAGGTGCGCCGGGTGCGACAGCTTCTGGTTTTTGTGATAATGCAGGTCTCTGTAGAATTGTTTCGTAGTAGATGTTGTCGGGAATAAAGCCCGGTTCGTCTTCGTTTATCGGCATGTCTTCTGGACAATATATGTCTATATCATCGCGAACGTTGGCTAGTATCTCGTATGCAGTGAATTGTCTAACCTGCGTTTTTTCAGGAGTTGCGAAAGTCTCCTCATATTCTTGAATGAAGTCAAAGGCAGCGTCATTATTTGCAGAATAATTGCGTGATCTTTCTGCGCGATTATCGGTAACATATGGGTGCAATATGTCACTTACTGCAGGAACCATCGGAACAAATACCGGCGCATTTACATTGAGAGCAGGGGCGACAGCAGGAGTCAGCGCAGGTGCGAT
>Ga0214921_10005250_pt1 | contig 18439 bp, 18 predicted proteins | sample LL1505_MetaG_FD_177992 | JGI IMG/M metagenome (GOLD analysis project Ga0214921, IMG submission 177992) | Freshwater microbial communities from Lake Lanier, Atlanta, Georgia, United States - LL-1505 | ecosystem: Environmental > Aquatic > Freshwater > Lake | place: USA: Georgia | collected... | reverse complement strand
GCTTCATTATCCGCAATGCGGGCGATGTGAGGGCCAAGGGCGTAGAGGTGGAAGGTCAAGCGCGCGTCATTGACCATTTGAAGGTCGACTTTGGTATTGCCTACAATGACAGCATCTACACGTCCAACAAGACGGCCCCGGGTCTGCCGGGATGCACGGGGGCTGCAACCTCTTGTCCGACCATCCAGAATCTGACTGGCAAAGCCACGACCAATTCCCCGAAATGGCAAAACAACTTCGGCGTGGAATATAATTTTGGACAGGTTTTCGCAGGCTGGTCGTTGAAGGCGCGGACCGGTGCGAGCTACGCATCCGACTACCTCGCCACCCCCGATTTGAATCCTCAATCAAAGGTCAATTCTCTGACCTTGTATAACGGGCGCATTACAGTCACGAGCCCGAAAGCCGATTGGGTTGTTGCTCTTGCTGCCGACAATCTGTCCGATAAACGTTTTCTTCGCGGTCGCTTTGCTCAGACCTTTGATAGCCAACTTGGCTTGAGAGATACGGTTACGGGGGCCTCAGCCCTGCGCGGCTTTATTGGAGCACCGCGCACTGTGACCCTTCGGATTGCTAAAACCTTCTGATAAGATATCGATAGTTGAGCACGGCAGACATATCTGTCGTGCTCACTTTGGTTTAACAGTCGCGCACATTTTCAACTCAAACGGTTGCTCTCGCTGGCGGCCTTAGTTGCGACGTTACGCTTGGAAACACTGAGGCTCGAGCCATTAGGGCCGCAGCCCCTTCATCACCCACCAGGTCACTGCAGCGGCCGCAACTGCAACCAGTCCTGCGCGCCATAGGGGTGCAAAGCTCAGCTTAGGATCGGCCTCAAAAGCCCGATAGCCGGTGATCATCGGCGTGATCAAATTGGCGCGTTTGTAGAGCGCATAGAAGGCAATAGCGCTGAGGTGCAGCACCACCAAAAGCTTGATTGCTGTAAAGCTGAGATCATGCCACTTGGCAAACAGGCGGCCCGTTTCAAAGCTGACCCGATCCGACAAGGGGCCTGACTCCAAACCGTCCACATCGACTGAAAAGAGCCCTGTGATCACTTGGCTAAGGATCGCGGCCAAGATGGCTACGACACTCCAACCCCCAAGCGGATTGTGCCCAGCCACATCCACGGCCGACCGCTTTGATAGGGTCTGGGCATAGGCAAGGGTCGCTCTTGGACCTTTGACGAAGCTTGTAAACCGGGCGCTGGCGGACCCGGCAAAGCCCCAGATCAGCCGAAAGACGATCAGCCCTAAGATTCCATAGCCCGCCCAAAGGTGCCACTCGGTCTGATTGGCCTTCACACACCACCAAGCGAACCCAATCAGGATGACCAGAGCCCAATGGACAATGCGCGTCGGTCCGTCCCAGAGCTTTGCGCGCACCTTTGGGGGTTCTGTAGGCTCGGCACCCATAAAGAGACCCTACTTCTCTTCAGGAACCCGGAAACTATCGTGGCAGTTCTTGCAGGCCCCACCAACGGCTTGGGCTTGGGCCTTGATCGCCCCAAGATCACCTCCCGCCGCGATGGGTTGGAACTTAGCGGTTTCAACCTGCAGCCGTTTGACTGCCGCCGCAAATTTCACAGGATCGCTCCAGATCTCGGGCTTGGCGTCAGTTTCATATTTCGCTTCAGGGCCACTTCCCTTTGGAAACCAAGTCGGCAGGGCATCCGCCGAGCTCTTGAGCTTGGCCGCATTGCTCGAAATGAGCGCCATATTTGGCGCATCTTTCTTCAACTCATCGCGGACCGCCTTAAAGGCGGCACCCTGCTGTTTGAAGTTCTCATGCCGGGTATAGACCGCCTTGCCCGCCGGTGTCGTTGGCATCGGGCCCATATGCTCATGGGCCTGAACGACGCTAACGCCGCTCACCAGGCCAGCCAACAGGCTCAAGGCAAGAAGTTGTTTTTGAAAGGCCATGTCCATTGTCTCCGCAGGATTTGAAACTCTTGGGGATTAACCCACTGGGCCGTCAGAAGACCACGCCTACGCGCCCTTGGCCAGCCAAGGATTATCCCAGTCTCTCACAGCGTGAAGACCGGAATTGCTGTTATACGTTGGATCATTGACGCCGATACAAGCGACCCATAGGCCTATGTCGTAAGAGATGCTGGTTGGCGCCTATCCAGCCATAGGAATGGACCTATGAGAATTGTTTTGATCGGCGAAGGTATGCTCGAACTGTCACAGGCCGATGATGGCTGGCGGCTTGGTCATGCGGGTGACACGATCAACACCGCGATCCATCTGGCGAGGTTAGGTCATGATGTCGCCTATTTGACGGCCTTGGGCAGCGATCCCTTCAGTGATGATCTGCGCAACAGCTGGCGCGCTGAGGGTATCGATACAAGCCTTGTTTTAACCGACCCGACGAAGACCCCAGGGCTCTATGCCATTCGCACCGACGAGGTCGGCGAACGAAGCTTCTTTTACTGGCGCGAGAACAGCGCGGTGCGGGGGCTTTTTACGGCGCCGGGGATTGAAGCGGCCCTGAAAGAGGCCGAAGCCGCGGACCTGCTGGCCTATTCGCTCATCAGCCTTGCAATCCTTCCGCCGGAGGCGCGGCAGGCCCTCTTCGCCCTCTGCACCCGCGTTCGCGCACGCGGCGGCAAGGTGGCCTTTGATGGCAACTATAGGCCTCGGCTGTGGACGGACGTCGCAACAGCAATCGCGGCGCGGGACCAAGCCATAGCCTGCGCCGATATTGGCCTACCCACCCTTGACGATGAGACGCTCCTGTCTGGCGAAACGAGCGCCGAAGCCGTTGCCGATCACTGGACCCGAGGTGGTCCGGGCGAGGTCATTGTGAAGCTCGGCGCACAAGGTTGTCGATTGCCCGATGGCACCATCTTGCCTCCACCAGAGCGCCTATCCCCCGTCGATACCAGCGGGGCCGGTGATGCGTTCAATGCCGGATATCTGGATGCGCGACTGAAGGGGGAACGGCCACATATCGCAGCCCTTAGGGGCCATCGCCTAGCGGGCTGGACGGTCATGCGACGCGGGGCCATTCCGGCTTTGGATGGGGCAGGAGCCCTGCTCTATTCTAGTTAAGCGATTATCTTGCAAAAGGCCCAAAACAGCCTCAGGCTCGGTTTCAATCGGTAGCTTAGCTGGCAAACTGGTGCGACGTGAATCGTTGGTTCACAGCAATCCCCATGATATGTCGAAGTGCGACTTTGCCGGCCCGTCGAGCCTTTAGCCGGTTTGTTTAGAACTTACACAGTATAGGATATTTATGGATTGCATTAATCACTATGCCGATGTTGAGACGCCCGTTCCAGCCGCAACGTGGACGGCTCTGGATGAGCGCCAGCGCGTCGATCAGATCGTGGGTAAGTTGGCCGCCGGACCTGCGCAATTCCTATCCCAAATCGAAATCATCACGGCACTGGCAGACGGCCAAGTGATCGTGCTTATAAAACAGTCGATGTCGGCCAACCAACGGGGGACCCTCCTGCTCGATCTGGAAGCGTACCTGAAAGAGACCATAGGCGCGGCGCTCACCGTTTGGCTGGAACCCGTGGGTGATCGAAACTCCCTTCGCAATCTTCGTGGCATTGAGGTGAAAGCATCATGACCAGCGCTGCCGTCCAGACGCGGGAAGGTGCCCTGATCCTCGATTCCCACAAGCTTTCATGGCATTACGACCGTGTCGCTGCCTGGGAGGCGGGCGAACGCATCGCCCCCGTGAGCGTGGATATGTCCCCGACGCGCGCCTGCAGCGCTATGTGCTCCTTCTGCTATGCCATGATGCAGGAGTCACAGGCGCGTAGCAGCATCAAGGAAAGCCATGCTCTGAACCTGCTCGATGACTTCGCAGAGATGGGCGTTCGGAGCGTCTCGCTGGTTTCCGACGGCGAAAGTACCATCTCCAAGGCCTATGTGCCGTTCATCCAGCATGCGGCGAAGCTCGGCATCAATATTGGCAACGCCACCAATGCATGGGAATGGGAGCCCGAAAAGATTGAGGCCGTGCTTCCGCATATGACGTGGCTGCGCTTCACCGTGGCCGCCGGCCGCCCGGAGAGCTATGCCAAGATTATGTACAAGGGGCCTGAGCACACCCAGGTGTTCGACCGCGCCATGAGCCATATCCGGTATGCGGTGGAGCTCAAACGCAAGAAGAACCTACCGGTCACCCTCGGCATCCAGATGGTGTTGATGCCTGAGTTGAAAGATGAAATCTTACCGTTCGCGCAACTCGGCCTCGACCTCGGTGTAGACTACGCGGTCATTAAGCATTGCTCAGACGACGAGCAAGGTACGCTGGGTATCGATTACAGCCAATACGAGGCATTGCATCCGCTGCTGGAGCAGGCAGAGGCTATGAGTAACGATCAGACCAAGGTGATCGTCAAGTGGAGCAAGATCAGAGACGGCGACACACCCACCTATCAACGATTTTACGGTCCGCAGTTTCTGCTTCAGATCAGCGGTAGCGGCTTGGTAGCGCCATCTGGAATGTTCTTCAATGCCAGATACTCCAAACTCCATATTGGCAATTTCACTGAAGACCGGATGAAAGACATACTGAAGTCGGATCACTACTGGCGCGTCATGGACTACCTCGCGTCACCCTCCTTTAACGCTCAGAAAATGATGGGTACCCTGCCGATCCAGCATTATGTGAGTGTCGCCTTGGATAATCATCTGAAGGGTACACAGCGCATTCAGCCTGGCACGGGTGAGAAACCGCTTCATGTGAACTTCCTGTAGCCACGGATGCGAAGCCACCGGAATTCCGCTAATTCACACCGCGATTTGTGCCAAATGTTCCGACGACGGACATTTTGAAGCCTAACGAACGGCCTTTAACCCTTGGAGTGTGTCGATGAGCGACAAATTCGCAATTGATAGTCACAAATTGATCTACCACCCCAAACGCGTTGCTCAGCTGCTTGATGTCGGTGACGATTGGAACAAGGCGAAGAGTGTTTATCCGATCTATGTTGAGATTTCCCCCGTTGGCGCTTGCAATCACCGCTGCACCTTTTGTGCCGTCGACTACATCGGTTACAAGACGAACATGCTTAGCGTGGATTTATTGCGTAATCGTTTGAACGAAATGGGCAAGTTAGGCGTAAAGAGCATTATGTACGCCGGTGAAGGCGAGCCGATGCTGCATAAGCAGATTCATGAAATCGTCAAGATGACCAAAGAGGCGGGTATAGACGTATCTTTCACCACCAATGCTACGGTAATGAACGATAAGTTCATAGAAGAAGCCTTACCGCATGTGTCATGGATTAAAGTTTCTCTTAACGCTGGCACAGCTGAGACCTATGCAAAAATCCATCGCACCAAAGAGCGCGATTTTGATCGGGTTGTACAGAATCTGAAAAAAGCGGTTCAGGCGCGTCGTGACCGGAACCTCTCTGTTACCTTAGGTATTCAGACATTGTTGCTGCCAGAAAATGCACATGAAATGGAGCAGCTGGCGTTATTAGCACGTGATGAAATCGGCTTGGACTATTTGGTCATCAAACCCTATTCACAACATCTGTTCAGCGATACTCATCAGTATGATGATGTAGACTATGCGCCCTATTTAGATATGGCACGTGAATTGGAACGGTTCAACACTGAGAAATTCAGTGTGGTTTTCCGCGAGCACGCCATGCGGAAGTATTTGGCAGATGATCGATACAGTAAGTGTCAGGCCACACCATTTGTTTGGGGTTACATCATGGCTGACGGCTCAGTCTATGGATGTAGCGCCTACCTGCTGGATAAGCGATTCGAATATGGCAACATAAACGATCAAACTTTTCAGGAAATCTGGGAGGGCGAGAAGCGCCAGCAAAGCTTCCACTATGTAAGGCACCAGCTGGACATCAAAGAATGTCGCCGCAACTGCCGAATGGACGAGGTGAATCGCTACCTTCACAAGTTGGTTGAGAACAATGTTCCCCACGTGAATTTCATCTAGAAAAGACTCATAAGTGAAAACACTCGTTACAGGCGGCTGCGGCTTCATTGGTAGCCATCTCGCCGAACAATTGCTGTTGCAGGGGCATGAAGTCACCATTTTGGACAACCTGTCCTGTGGTCGTCTGGCCAATGTTGCTTCATTCGGAAATCACCCGATGTTGCGTGTGGTCACTGCCGATATCATCAACCGCGAGCAGATCATTGATGCCTTCACCGACATCGACTGGGTATTCCACCTAGCCGGAATTGCCGACATTGTGCCCTCGATCGAGCGGCCTGATGCCTATTTCCAGAACAATGTTGTTGGAACGCTGAACGTTTTGCAGTGCGCCCGGGACGCTGGCGTGAAACGCTTTATCTACGCGGCTTCCTCTTCGAGCTATGGCATTCCCAGCCAATATCCAACGCCGGAAACCGCACCGATCCAACCCCAGTATCCATACGCCCTGACCAAGTATATGGGCGAGGAATTGGTGCTCCATTGGGCGACGGTTTACAAGCTGGCGGCTATCTCGCTTCGCCTGTTCAATGTCTACGGCCCCCGTTCGCGAACCTCAGGAGCCTATGGCGCGGTGTTTGGGGTTTTCTTGGCTCAGAAGCTGAAAGGGAAACCCTTTACCGTGGTTGGTGATGGCCAACAGACTCGAGATTTCACCTATGTGACGGACGTTGCCAACGCCTTTGTGCAAGCGGCTCAGTCAGAGGTGAGTGGCGAAGCCATCAACGTTGGTAGCGGCAATCATTTTAGCGTCAACTATTTGGTGAGCCTGCTGGGCGGTGAGAAGGTTTATATCCCGAAGCGTCCTGGCGAACCTGATTGCACCTTTGCCGACACGGCCAAAATCAAAAATCTGCTTCCCTGGAGCCCCAAGGTCAGTCTCGAACAGGGCGTGCAGAACATGCTGGATGTGATCGAGAACTGGCGCGACGCGCCGGTCTGGGACCCGTCCAACATCGAGAGCGCAACCCGGACCTGGTTCAAATATCTGGGCTCTAATTCATAGGATCGAATCAGGAAGCGGGTGAGGCGGGTCTGTTTGCCACTAAAACGGCCCCTGAAACCAGTCCCCCGGTACATCATGAGGATATTGACGCGCAGCCGCCAGAGAGGCTGTCTCGAGATGGCGGCCTACTAACTGAGCAATGGCTGCCGCGACATGTTCGGCTCGAACATGATACCCTTGCGTCAGTGCTGGGCTCGTGGCCTCCGGAACATCCGGCATCGCCAAGCGCTGTGGCGCGGTCCGAAGATCTGACCAGCAGCGGGTTACGATATGGGCAATGATTTCGCCCGCAATACCGCCGGTCTCATGGCCCCCGTCCAAGACCAGCAAGCGCCCCGTGCGCCGAACCGAAGCCTCGATCATCGGCCAATCGATCGGCCTAAGGCTTCGAAGGTCGATCAGGTCACAAGACACACCCTGCTTGGCCAGATGGTCAACAGCATGGACAGCCTCGATGGTCATCAATGACATGGCTACGACCGTAACATCAGGCCCAGAGCGCATGAGGCTCGCTTGACCGATAGGCACGCGATAGTCGCCGTCTGGGACCTCGCCTGTGACATTGTGCAGCCAGCGATGTTCCAAGAAAATCACTGGGTCTTCGCCAAAGATGCTGCTCAAAAGCAGACCCTTAGCATCGGCGGGTGTGGTCGGACTCACCACACACAGACCTGGGATCTGAGCGAATAGCGCTTGCAGGTTCTGCGAATGGGTCGGCCCCTGCCCCCAGCCACGACCCAAGATCATGCGGATCGTTATAGGCACCGACCGATTGCCGCCAAACATGAAGCGCCATTTGGCTGCATTGTTGATGATCTGATCCAACGACAATAGCGCAAAGTCGAGGCGTTGGTGAGTCAGGACCGGCCGCAAACCGCCGAGCGCGGCTCCAATAGCAATGCCTGTCATGGCATTTTCAGAGGTCGGCATATCAAAGACCCGCGAGGATCCGTGGTCCTTATGTAGGTCCAGCGTGGTGCCAAAGACGCCCTTTGGATCGGGAACGCCGAGCCCATAGACGAGAACCGACGGGTCTTGGGCCAAGGCGACAGAGAGGCCATCACGAATGGCCTGGGCATAGGTCATGGATGACATGACACAACCTCCTTGGAATAGAGGTCGGTGAAGGCGTCAGAAGCGGGGGGAAAGGGTGATGTCTCTGCAAAATCAAAGGCATCTTCCACCTCACCGCGGATATTGCGCGTTAATGCCTCAATCCAAGACTGATCAATCGTGCCGTCCAGTAACAAGGCCCTCGTCAATCGGAGGATCGGATCAAGCGCTTTCCAAGCTTCAAACTCCGCCTCAGAGCGATAGCCTATCGTGTTGTCATAATTCGGCCCGCAATGTTCGCGCCAACGATAGGTGGCCAGTTCGACAAACTGGGGTCCTTGGCCGCTACGCGCGCGGTCCGCAGCAGCCTTAATCAAGTCATAGCTCGCCAGAACGTCGTTGCCGTCACCCGATACCGCGGCCAACCCCATCGCGGCGGCCGTATCGGCCAAGGATCGGCCTTTGGGCTGTCTCACCTCAAGCGGGGAATAGACCGAATAGAGATTGTTCTCGCAGACAAACAGAACGGGAAGCCTATGGACGGCGGCAAAGTTCGCAGACTCATAAAAGACGCCGGTTTCCATCACCGCGTCGCCCATAAAGATACAGACGATCTCTCCCCTCGCTGCGATCGCGCGCGATAGGGCCAGGCCCACCCCGACAGGAACGGTCCCGCCCACAATGGCCGTTGACCCCATAAAGCCAACGGTCTCGTCGACAAGGTGCATCGAGCCGCCCTTACCACGTGAACAGCCAGTCACCTTTCCGTAGATCTCGGCGATCATGGCGGGGAGATTTCCGCCCTTGGCCAGATAGTGAGCATGGGCCCGATGACCGCTCACAGCCATGTCGGTGGCCAGCAAAACCGCACCGGCCGCCGCAGCCGGGGCCTCTTGCCCAATCGACAGGTGTGTCGGGCAGCGCATCTTTTGCTCGCTATAGCGCTCAGCGATGGTCTCCTCGACGGCCCTTATCCGCATCATTTCTCGTAGAAGGTGGCGGGAAAGATCTGAGCTCATGGGATAGAGACCCCAGGGCGAGCGGCCCTCCCAATTTCGATTGGTGCCGTTGCACAGTCCGCCTCGGCTGTCTGTTGCATGAGCCACTGCATGACCATGTGCCCGACTATGAGCTGAAGATCCTCACTGATCTGCATATCGTCGACGGCAAAATGGATTGGCGTATCCACCATCGCCTTGGCCTTCCCGCCGCTATAGCCGAGAATGCCAAAGGTCCGCATGCCGAGGTCCTTGGCCGTCTCGATGGCCTTAAGGATGTTGGGCGAATTGCCACTGCCCGACAGAACGAGCAACAGATCCTGGGGTTGGCCGAAGGTCTTGAGCTGCAGAGAAAAGATCTCAGAATAGTCGGTGTCGTTGGCCAAACAGGTCAGGACCGCTGCATTGGCCGGAAGGGCATGGGCGCGGACACCGGCGGATCGGCCGCCAACCGCGCCATAGACAAGGTCATTAGCCAAGTGGATAGCATTACCGGCACTGCCGCCATTGCCACAGAGATAGACAGTGCGACCAGACTTCCAACAGTCCAACAAGGCGGTGGCGAGGGCTTCTACGGGCGTAAAATCCACTTGGGCCAGGACCGCCTGCATCTTTTGGCCATAGAGCGCAAAGGTTTGCGCTGGAGAAAGAGGGACCGTCATTGGGGTATCGCCTTCTGCATCCAACGAAGATTAGGCCAGCGGTTCTGATCGTTCAGGCCGCCAGGTTGATGACCGGTGACGATCTCGTAGCCTAACGGCAAGAGTTTCGTCACCAAGACCGCCCCACTATAACCACAGCGCCCCGTCATAAGCCGCATCATCTAAACCAATCTCAGATCAAGATTGGAGGGCCGTGGGAACGTCAACTGGGCCTGTTCAAGGGCGGCTGGACTACCGATGTCCAGAAAAAAGCCGGTATGTTCGACCGCTAGGACGTGGGGCAAGAGGTCTGGGATAACTTCAGTCGAAAGATCCAAGGCGCTTCGACCCATAGCCGCCATATGCTCCAGCACCTTGGGGGAAAAAACATAGACCGCCCCGTTGGCCAAATTTCCAGGTGGATGCTCCACCTTCTCGTAAAAGCCCGTTACCCTAGAGCGGCCGTCGAGTTCAACGATGCCGCACTGCTTAGGTTTAGCGGTTCGAAAGGCCAAGAGCGTCATTAGGATATCTGTTCCCGCTGCCAGATGGGCTTCGATCAAGGGACCGATTGCGGCATCGGTGAGGTTGTCGGCATGGATGACCAAAAAGGCTTCATTCCCAAACCAGCTTCGATTGGCCAACAGGGTGCCTCCGGTCCCGTGAAGTTCGGCTTCATGGACGAGGTCAATCTGATCGCGCCACGGGGAGTTAGCGACAAAGGCTTCAACCTGCTCGGCCAAATGATGGGTATTGATCAGGACGCGCTTGATCTGCCCACCCGTAAAGAGCGCGTCGAGCCAATAGGCCAGAAGCGGCACACCGTGGATTGGGACCAGACATTTGGGTGTTTGGTCAGTCAAGGGTCGCAGCCGCGTCCCTAACCCCGCTGCCAAGAGAACCGCTCTCACGACGAAAACTCTTGGATCTTCAAAATTGGCGACGAGACCTCACGCAATAACTCTTCGGCCGTGAGTTGCGTATTTCCAATGTGTGAGACCTGCCAAGCAGCAGCGATGGACCCTAGATAGGTCGCCTGCCAGATATTAGCCCCCACTCGAAGGGCCATGGCTGCGCAGGTGAAGAAACTATCACCGGCTCCTGCAACATCCTTGGGTGCTGTGTTGAAGGCCGGCAAACGGTCCGTATGGTAGGTTCCTCCCTTGGGGGCATAGATCAGCAGCCCCTCCCCCGCCAGCGTAATGACCAGATTTTCGACTTGGGCCGCCCTTTGCAGTCGCTCGGCGATGATGATCAGACCGGCCTCTTCTTCTCTCAGGGCAAGCCGCACCTCATGTTCGGTCGGGGTGATCAAACACATGCCCTTGAACCGCGATATATCCGACATCTGAGAGGAGGCTTGACTGTCCGCCGCCATCAAGACGCCGCGCGCTTGGCCGTAGGCTGAGATTTGATCAACAACTGGCTGCGCAAGACAGCCATAGTTGAAGTCGGCAAACAACAGGACGTCAGCATCCTGCAGGGCAGCCTCTGCCGCCTGAATCAACTGATCTTGGAGTTCCGGGCTGACGGAAAGCTGACGCAGGTGATTAACCCTGAGAAGGGTTTTACCGGACGCCCGAAAACGCTGTTTTAAAGTTGTGGGTCTCGTCGGATCGGTGAAGATCTGAACGTCGACCCCTTGGTCGCGCAATTCGCTTCGGGCAAATTGAGCCGCGTCATCGTCACCCGCGACACTAATGAACGTCACCGACGCGCCAAGCCCGCGCGCATGGGCCGCGACAATACCAGCCCCGCCGACATAGCGTTTGCTTTCGACGGGGGTGACGACCAAGGTTGGGTCTTCTCGCGACATACCGAGCGGATCACAGTTGATATAGTCATCAACGATCAAATCGCCGATCACAACGACCTTTAATCGGCTAAAGGCCTCAACGGTTGCAGTCAAACCATCGATACCAAACCCATTGCGACGTGGGAAATCGGTCGGTTTGAAGATGGTCGATTTGGTCCTGTTGCCGCGATCAGACGAAAGCAACTCGGTTGAATAGAACCGCACCTCACCTGAACTAAACACAAGGGTGCCGCCATAGCCATCGACAATGGCCTGCTCGACATTTTGAAGGCCTTGGTATTCCTTGCCCTTCACCACATAGTCCGGCCGTAAGCGAGCGATAAAGGCTTCCGGCTCTTCGGCAAGCGCTATGGCTTCATGGACAGCGGCAATGGCCCGCACATCCTCAAGCCGCAGAGCCTGCTCTACCGTGACCCCTTCATTGCCATCGGCATTGACCCCGACAACCAAGCGTCCACCAAGCTCTGCGGCAAACCGAAAGAGACGCAAATGGCCGGGGTGGAGAATGTTGAAATTGCCGGAGATAAAAATGATCTTTTCGCCAGCCGAGCGCTCACGCAGATCCAGCGCCAATAAGCGCATGGCATTGTCGCTCGAAGACGTAGGTTGGATCACCTGTCTGGCATCCTCAATCGCGGCCATCATACATCGTTTCACCCATGGCGCAGTGCAGGCCTTTCTGCCGCTAGATCACCGGACACGGTTCGTGAATCGCAACGGATCGGTTATGCTATTTAAGTTACCCCTTACATATGGCGCGAACAAGGTTAACGTTTGAGTGAAACACGACTGGGGGTAGGCGTTGGCTGAATCACAGCGTCGGCCCTTACAAAGGCCGATATCGGGGTAATTTATGGACGAGCTGGAACACCTAGTTACACAACTCACCGTTTTGCGGGACCAGATAGTAAGCGGGTGCGAAGACCACTGGATCTTGATGGTTCCCAGTTCGATTGGCGAACTGGCGACCGTCTGCGCCCTACTACCCGCCTTTAAAGCCCACCATGGCGGAAAGGTTTGTGTCGTAGCCGATAGCGGCAAACGTCATGTGCTCAAGCTGTTTGCAGACCAAATTGATGCCATAAAGTTTGTGCCTCTAGCTTCCATGCGAGCCTTAAGCACCTATTGCATCATCAACCCTTTAGATTTCAGGGTCGGTGTTCCTCAAAATCTCTGGATCAATCAAAATGGCGACGGACGTGGATTAGCGCTCCACGAGCTTTTCATAAGTGACCCTAGCCGCGGAGGTCTAAAGTACATCGACATGTATCGATATGCGATGAGATTACCATGGGGGGCCCCCATCAGTCCGGGAGTTATAAATGTCGCACTAGCCAATGAGTCTAAGAAATATGCTGAGTTGTACGGTATCGATAGCGGAAATTCAGTTATATTATTTACGGGTAACAATACAAACAAACCAGCACCGGCGATTTTGTGGAATGACCTATCTCGAACTCTCAGGAGTTCAGGAAGAAAAGTTTTCTTCAATATGAACGGAGGATTATTTCAGCCTGAAGGACTTGACATAGCTGGAACGCAAATACATTTAAGCACTAGTCTCGCTATAGGTGTTTGCGAAATAGCCGGGCATATGATTAGTGGTCCTAATGGCTTAGTGGTTTTATCATTAATAACACAGACCAACTTTGATTTAGATGTATTATTAACAGATGAACACGATCCCACTGGGGTAGGAAATTTTGTTCCACTAAATCCTATGGCGGGCTCTCTTTCTAGCATTGGGGGACCCGAACTATTAAAAGGAGTCAATCGACGTTACAGAGAGTGGATTGTTACAGAGAGTTCAGAAGATATTCTTGATTTAACGAAATCTATTGGTTCGGCTTCAGACGATGCGCACCAATCCTTTGATCATCAAGGAGACAACTCGAAGAGCACCACAGCCTTTGTCTGAACCCAAACTGGTTCATGTCGTTGGCTGCCTCTCCAAGCCAGCTAGAGACATTAAGGCTGGAAGATAAGGTATATAGTTTACCGACGCTTAATCAGTAATCACGATAATAAAACTCACACCCCTAAGCGGGATATTACCTTTCAAATTTTACGGCCTCACGGTCGTGTTATCAGGCAATGGGCTGTATATGAACTATTTCAATCAGATAACCACGAACAATTCAGATAACTTAAAATTGCTCCTCACCAGCAACGGTGAACGGGTCGATGATATAAACAAGATGATCCTTTTTAAAAAACATGTAGAGATAGTTAACATAGAACTTACTTATAAATGCAATAGAAAATGTGACTATTGCCCTGTATCAAGTTCGGATAGAAAATTCGATCAAATTACTATGAGTGATTCCCATTTGATAAAAATAGTCAATGAATTATCATCTATACGCTATGAAAATAGAATTTCCTTAAATCTTTACAATGAACCAATGATGGACAAAAATCTACACCACAAAATTAAAATCATCAGAGATCGTTTACCGCATTGCAATATCGGATTCAATTCAAACGGCGATTATCTCAACGATAGAGCGCTCGAATTACTTTCGGAAAGCGGTCTCGATTTTATATGCGTAACATTGCATCCCGCACCTAACAAATTTCAATCAAGCCGCGATGTTTTTAGGCGAGTGGAAAAACTACTTCTAAAGTTACACTATAAAAACCTAACTCTAAATTTTGATGAGGCTGCTGTAATTAGCCACGATCATGTGAGCATTACAAAACATGGGGTTAAAGTAAGAATTCAATGGCCAGACTGGAGGCAAGAGGGCACAAATAGAGCCGGCACGATCGACAAGCTTAACTCGAAAACCCAAAGAACTAGCCCATGCATGAAGCCCTTCAGAGAATTTACTATTTTTTATGATGGTAGCGTTCAGCCATGTTGCGAGTCATTCCACGACGAGGTCAACAATTTTTGCGAAATCGGAAATATCAAGGATAAAAGTATTTTCGATTTGTACGCGTCAACCAAATTGTCGGATTTCAGAAGTCAGGTTTTTGATTTCAGCCCTAAAACTGGCATTTGTGCACATTGCACTGTTAAGGACTATAGCGTCCCAAGCGACGATCCTCTCAGGAAATCGATACTCGAAGAGCTACGGAAGTAATAACAGCAAAACTATCCGACAGAACTCACACCCTGTCGATAATCTGTATCAAAGGTATTTCTTGCCGTTCAACAAATCTATCATAAGATAATTTGATCATACTGTTTAAAGATCTCGAGAATGATTCTTGATCTACTGTGATTTTAAAATGCCCTTGCTGTTTCAGCCTCCAATCTGTTGATTCCAAAGGGTCATTAATAAGTCGGACCAGCCTATCGAAATAGTCTGAACGATCAGCAATGCGATGTTCTGGCGGAACCATCGTAGCCACATCGCCTTCATTGAGTGTAAGAACGACTTTACCGGCTCTTAGCGCCATATTGGCACTGTTTCCGCCGCCTGGCCGGAATGGGTTTGCGAACACATCAACGACCGTCATGAGTTCACTTAATTCGGCGTCAAACGGGATGTGGCGAAACTGGAACCCAAATCCGTCCTCAAATGCATACAGAAGGTGTTCGGGTAGCGCGCCGACAACGAGCCACACACATTCTGGGTGTATTCGCAATATAGCTTCAAGGCCGGTGACAAAGGCTTCATCCAAATCGACGCCCAGCCGATTTCCAACTGTCGCAATAACAAAGTTTTTTTCGTTCCAACCATATGATTGCCGACGACGAGGCGTGACCTCTGCGTTCCAATCGTCTGGTCCACTCTGACTATAGACATAATTCTTGATAAAGGACTGGGGCGCACCGCGGCGGGCCCACCTCTCGGTCACATAGTCAGGCTGATGGTAATACCAGTAGACGTCGGCATATTGCACGGGCGCTTCATCGCCACAGACAAACATAACTGTTGGACCAAACAGGCTCATCAGGCCGATCCATGGCGACAGGGCCGGCTCGCACCAGAAATGGAAGGTACAGGCCCCGCGTCCGACAACTTCGGACAGAAGGTCTTCCACGACATCGACGCAGAAGAAGCGGATACCTCTTCGGCGCATTGAGGCCCCTAATCGTTCGTCTATATAGGCCTGTAGCCGCGGCGAAATGGACCCCGAATAGTAGATGTCGATCCGCTCAACGGCAGGGTCCATCGCCAATACGGCCGCATAGTCGATCGCCCCGCGTGACGGGGAATGGAGCGGGTCCTGCAAGGTGCCGACAAAGACCGAATGTTCCTTACGGGCCTTACTGCGCGCCACGGTTGGTTGAGGCAGGTTCGGCCGGTCAAAAACGTTTCGGAATATGGATACAGCCCGGCCAATGATGCGGCGCGAACAGTCATCATCAATCTTGGGACCCCGCCACCAGGTCAGCGACCAGAGGTCCGAAATGAGTTGCACCACCTCGTCATCAGAAAAAGGTCCGGACTCGATCTGGTCAGCTAGGCGGCAGATAAAATTGTCATTATCCAAACCCACCACAAAATCATTGGGGAGCATTGTCTCCCAACGGGTGGCGATAGACGCAACCTGTGCGGTGTAGTTCGGCTGGGCCTCGGCGAGCAGAAAATCGGTAATGGTCATCATGTGTGCTTTCGAGGGGCTCTATGGCATTTACGGCCCAACTCATCGCCACCGAAGGCTCGAGGATCAGTGCCCACACCGGCTCTCTATTGACGTTTCTTCCAATCGGTACAGGGGTTATAGTTAATAAGCCGTAAACCATTTTCTTTCATTCTAAACAACGATCTAAGCGGGTCTTCAACCAAGCAACCGCTTCAGTATTGGGCTTCGAAGAATAGCTATTAGTCGCTCGTGCTGCCATTCAGGTGGGATTTGACACCTCAAACAGAGGTTTTGGGTTCAAACGGGTTGCCAGATGGTGATGTGAATAGGCACTGTTGGTTTGTAACGGGGGGGGCAATGCTAAAAATCGTCGTGATTGGCCCCGGATTGATGGGGCAAAAGCATATCGAGCTTATTGAGCGTAATCCCCGTTGCACTTTGGTGGGCATAGTCTGTCCCGAGCAAGACCAACACCACCTTACTGAAGACCGTCATCGAGATGTAGCGTTCGCTGACCTCGAAACCTGTCTTGCGAACACCCGGCCCTCAGGCGTGATCATCTCGTCGCCCAACATCTTCCATTATGAGCAGGCACAGCGGTGCATTCTCGATGGCATCCCCGTCCTCATCGAAAAACCCATAACAACCGATCTGACCGAGGCCCAGCAACTGGTTGATCTGGTCGCCGCACGCCAGGCCAAAGCGATCGTCGGGCACCATCGGGCCCATAGCCCTTTGCTCCAAACAGCGCGCCAAGTGATTGAAAACGGCACGCTCGGAAAGCTCATTGGCATTCAGGGCAGCGCCGTATTTTACAAGCCGTCTGAATATTTCGCCGCTGGTCCCTGGCGAACCGTGGCGGGAGGAGGCCCGATCTTGATCAATCTAATCCATGAAATCGGCATTATGCGGTCGCTCTGCGGCGAGATTTCTGGGGTTCACGCCCTGTCATCCCGGCATGCTCGCAAATTCGAAGTGGAGGACACAGTCGCCATAAACCTAGCCTTTGAGGCTGGGGCTTTGGGTAATTTTCTATTGTCGGACGTCGCGGCTTCAGCGCGAAGCTGGGAGCAAACATCGCAGGAAAACCCTATCTACCCGACCTATGGCGATGAGGACTGCTACCATCTGGCCGGCACGCGCGGGTCTTTGGCGATCCCGACCATGCGCTTAAAGCGTGTGCCAGACGATCAGGAACCCTCTTGGACAAGGCCGCTCATCGAAGAGACCCTGACGGTCAAACGTACAGACCCCTTAACCGCCCAACTGGACAATTTCCTGGATGTAATTGAGGGCATAGCCGAGCCGGTCGTGTCGGCCTTTGACGGTCTGCAAAATTTAAAGGTTATCGAGGCCATTCAACAGTCGGCTAGATCCCAAACCATGGTGTGGCTCAATGACTAGGGTAGCGCTGTTTGATACCAATCTTTCAGCCGCGCCGATCCACGCCTATCTGGTCGAGGCGGGCTATGAGGTTTTTGTCATCGGCGGCAATCCCGATGATTATCTTGCCAGGTCCGTTCGCAACTACATCCATCTCGACTATTCCGATGAGGTAGCCGCTCTGGCCTTGGTCGACCAGCTTGATGTCCGTTTCATCGTCCCAGGCTGCAATGACCGGTCCTATCTGACCTGCGCTGCGATTGCCGAGGTGAGGGATTTCCCGGGCATCGATAGCGTGAAAGCAACCGACACCCTCAATAACAAGCAGGCCTTTCGCCAGTTCGCCGAAGCACACTCCATTCCCATTCCGCGAGTTTGGAGCGCAGATGATCTACCCAAGGATCGCCCCCTGATCGTCAAGCCGGTAGACGCCTATAGTGGCCGGGGCATTACGGTCCTGGAGTCGATTGCAGACCATGAGGTGGCCCAAGCCATAGGACGCGCCCAAGAATTTTCGAAATCAGGTCAGTTTCTGATCGAAGATTTCGTATCCGGACAGCTCTATAGCCACACCGCCTTCATCGCTGATGGTCAAATCCTGAGCGACCACATTGTCGAGGAACACGGCTCGGCAAATCCGTTTACCGTCGATACCAGCTGCGTGCGCTATGACCTAGCACCCGCTATTTTGGACTCTATCCGACAGGACATCACGTCGATGGCCGGGGCGCTCACACTGGTCGACGGACTGGTCCACACACAGTTCATCCTAAGCAATGGCCAATATTGGTTTGTCGAGGTGACCCGGCGCTGTCCGGGTGACCTTTATAGTCTGCTGATCCAGTTTTCGACCGGCAGGGCCTACGCGGAAAACTATACCCGGCCCTTTTTGGGCCAAGCCTTCGACTTCAGCCTGCGCTCAGCCGCCAACCAGCCGATTATGCGTCATACCCTGTCCCAACCCGTTGAACAGGTTTTTGGGGCCATTCATTTCCACCACGAGCTTCTAATTGAGCGCTTCTATGCGCTTAGCCGCGCAGGCGACCTTGTGCCCGCCGCCCCCTTT
>Ga0214921_10005249_pt1 | contig 18441 bp, 14 predicted proteins | sample LL1505_MetaG_FD_177992 | JGI IMG/M metagenome (GOLD analysis project Ga0214921, IMG submission 177992) | Freshwater microbial communities from Lake Lanier, Atlanta, Georgia, United States - LL-1505 | ecosystem: Environmental > Aquatic > Freshwater > Lake | place: USA: Georgia | collected... | reverse complement strand
GGTCTGAAAATTGCAAAGCCATAAGGCTTCAACCAATACGGTCCGCTTTGGGGTCGATGCACATCTCCGGTCCATACTTCATCGACTTCGTCCTTGCACCAATCCAGGGTAACCGGCTGAGGAGTATTGCTAGGATTCAAATAAAAATAGGTCCTGCGATCGCCGATTCGTTCAAAGGCCAATACCGACGATTTTGGAACGGAATTCCACGTATACTCTCCAAGGCACCATTCCGGGTAAGCCTTGCGCAGGGCAATTAAGCGACGAATATTATTCCATAACACAGTATCAACTTCGACAGACCAAGCCTGCGAGTATTTGCTTTGGTCTGCACGATACCATTCCGATTCATACTTCAATTCTGGCCATACCATGGGTTTACGACAATCCGGATCATTAGCACCCCACATGCCCACTTCATCCCCGTAATACAGCATAGGTGCTCCCGGAAAAGTCATTTGAAATACGGTCCAAAGCCATTGAATACGACGTTCCTCCGGCAGAGGTTTGCGGGTGTTGTAAGCGGGATTGGAGGCTTTGGATTTAGCAAAATAATCCCCCCAATCTGCATAGCGCGCAAAATTTCGGTTAACAATATGCGAAGCGATCCGATTGGCATCGTGCGATCCGAACAAATTCTGTTGCGATAAAAATCGCTCATATCCAAAGACATTCACCAAGGCATTCATTCGTTCCTGAAATTCAGGGACCGAAGGGCGGCTCTTATCGTTGATGAAAAATTCAGATCCTTCGAAAGCAAAGGGATAATTCATCACCGCATCAAATTCATCTCCCTGCAAATAAGGCTTGAGCTTATGGGCTTCATCAATGACCTCCGCGGTCAGGTAGGCTTCTGGGTTAAGGGATTTGACGTAACCGGACCACTTTTTCCAAAAGGCGTGGGCCACGCAGAATGCAACGTCCAATCGCCAACCGTCTATGCCCAAGGACATGCCCTTTAAGTTTGGATCCGCAGAATCCCACCGTGGTCGCATCCAACGACGAGTGATGTTCATCACATAATTGGAAGGGCCCTCGGTCAGGCCTCCGCTGTTTTCTTTGATCTCCGGAAGGTCCTGAATACCGAACCAGCCTTTGTATCGAAAATCCTTCCCGGAATCAGGGTCGGACCATTGCTCCACTTCAAACCAGTCGGCATAAGCGGAGGCTTGTTGGTGACGAATCACATCCTGAAAGAACGGACTACCCACCCCAAGATGGTTAAATACCCCATCCCAGATAATACGCATTCCGTATTGGTGAACTTTACCAACCAAATGCAAGGCCATGGTATCCGCCGAAGTCCATTGCCAAGTTTGGGGGTCATCCAGTTTCTCTTGGGCGATGATAGCCAAATCCCCTAGAGGGTCTGGACCCAAATAAGGATCCACATGGTGCAGCATGTAAGCGTCGTATCGGTGATGCGATGGCGCATAGAAAATCGGATTGAGGTAGATCGCCTCCACGCCCAGTTCGCGGAGATAATCCAAGCGTTGAAGGATTCCGGCGAGATCTCCACCGTAACGCCGACGGGTTATGTTATACCAAATATCTTGTCCCCCCTCTTTCTCCCAGGGCTGCATCTTGTACCAATCGGAAGTCCAAGGATGAACCTTCCAGGGCCTAAGGGTATCGTGTGGCCATGCATCTTGTTGAGCAACCAATGGGGGATCATTCTTGGTATCCCCGTTGCAGAATCGATCGGGGAAGATCTGGTACCAAATCACACCTTTGCTCCAAGGCGGCGGCATTCCCGGTAATGGGCCTGTGGCCTTTGCATAACATGAATTCAACATCACCAAGGTTAAGCAAACCGGAAGGAACAACCTTGGCCAAAAATTAATTATAACAATTGGATTCATGTACGAAAAATAACGACAATCAATTGGATACGTACCATTTACGAACAATACCCGATACTCTTGTCCAATAGATTTGTCTCTGATGCAGTTGCCGTGGATCGCAGGGCCTTCCCCATAAATCCCAGAGTCCATCGCCTTGGTTTGAGGATTCTTGGAGAACACGCAATGTTTCCTGCCACGATAGACTCGAAGGAAGGATGCTCTCCAGGTTTTCGTTGAGGTGGGTCGCAGCTCCTCCCAAGAAGAAGTCCATGATCCGCGCCGATGCTGCGATATCCTGGTTCACATTCCCCAAACCAAACAACGGAGCGGCATTGCCGGGCCAAGTATGCCCACCACCTTGTACTTTGAGGAAGACCACACCACCGGGGATGACCGACGTCGCCGATCCGCTGGGACCTAGCGGGGCGCAGGGTGCGTAGGTGTTTTGTTCGACGGTGGAGCCATCTGCGGTATTCGTGTTGGGCCAAGCGATGATCACCGGCGAGCTCGGGCAAAGCGACCGACTAACCCAGGCCTGAACGCACTGATCCGCCGAGACATTACCGTTCCCACCGTTGTAGCTCACCACGGCATCCGATGTCCCGTGGATATGCATCAACCGAACCCGGTAGGCCGGCTGCAGGGGTGGCCCTAGACAGGCAGCAAAGGCCGCGTTGCTCATGGTTCCGGCCACCGAAGCGATCGCCTCGAAGCGATCAGGCCGCTCGCAGGCCAAACGGTAGGACATAAATCCCCCGGCCGAGAAACCGCAGCTGTAAAGGCGATGGTAGCGGGTGCCCCACCGCAGGCGAATGCTATCGGCCAAGGCCAAAAGGTAGCCCACATCGTCTGCCGTCGAGGCCCCGGGCATGCCGCTTTGGGTATTCCATCCGTTATTGACCCCGTTAGGATAGGCAATTACTGCCCGGTACTGCTGGGCCAGGGCATTGAATCCTGTGCTGTTAAGCATGGTGGTCCCGCTTTGGGTAAAACCGTGGAGAACCAGGACCAGAGGCAAAGAATCGGAGGGCTGGGTAGCAGGCGGTACATAGACCTGTGCGGTTCGAACAACACCACCGTGCAGGAAACTCAGCGTGGTTGTTTGGGCGTACAAGCCAAAAGCCCCCAACAAGCAAGTCATGGTGAAAAAAAATCGAAAGCCGAGATCATGGATCCCTAAGGAAGCCTTATTCGGAGGCGGAAAGCCTACCATGAACGGAGATTGCTTTAGCATAAAATTAATTTAAATATAAGTCCGTATACGAAGTGAATTGGTTAACCAAATTTTCAATTTGTTTTAACCCCAATAAAAATATCTTGGCACTTCCAAAATGTCGAACAAATCATGTTTAAACGGGGCTCTCCCTCCTAATTTTGAGCATTACAAAAAGCCATCCCCTGGTGGATTTCCAATATATTTATTCAAAAATCCTTGTATTATGAGCACTTTAAATTGGGATTTATTCATTAAACTCTGTTTTTGTTGGGTTATCATGGGCCCATATGCCAAAGGTCAGCCCTTGAACGGCATGTCCATGGATGGGATCGATGATTATGTAGCCGTAAGCGGTTCAAGTGCTTTGGTCGCCAATTTGGGTTCCTTTTCGATGGCTTGCTGGGTTTACCCTACCAATGCCGCGCCCTCCTTTCCGGACTTCGATGGCATCATGGGCTTGCGAAACGATGCCAATGCAGACTTCTATGTCCTTCAGTTAAGCGCAAATACCTTCGAGGCCAGGTTTCGCAACAGTGCAGGAACCATGCACACCCTGACCCAAGGACCGGTTCTCCTGAACCAATGGCAACACTTGGCCCTGGTTTATACAGGTTCTAGCCTAAGGTTTTACCATAACGGTAACCTTGCAGGAAGCATGAATGCAACAGGCATGATCACCAACACCAGCATCCCATTAGAAATTGGCCGTCTGAGTTTCAGCAACAACCCCTTTTATTTGAACGGGAATATTGACGAGGCAGCCCTGTGGGGTAGAGCCTTGTCGGATAACGAGGTGATGTGCCTTTACAAACAACAACTGGACAGCGCCTCGGCAGGATTATTGTCGTATTACCCCATGGATCAAGGTATTGCCGGCGGTAACAACGTATCGGTCCCGTATTTGGAAGATGTCAAGGGGGGGTACCATGGATTTTTCTACGGACTGAACCTTACAGGACCCAATTCAAACTTTGTGACCGGAAGGCAAATGATGGGGATCCTTCGCGACACCCTGTGCAGGGGTGAATCGCTGGTGTATGGCGGAACGACCTATCAGCAGGCAGGACAATTTCGGGTCAGATTTCCACGACCTGACCAGTGCGATTCAACGGTTTGCGTCCTTATCAAAATTGATACCGCCGATCGAAGAATTTCAGTAAACCGAAATCAGTTGAGCGCCGTACAAACGGGGGCACTCACATACCAATGGATCAACAGTGCAGGAACCGCGATTCAAGGAGCTACCAATCGTACCTATACCGCGACCTCCAACGGCACCTACCGTGTGGTGATGCGAATGGGGAGCTGCATGGACACCTCGTACGCTGCCTTGGTGAGTACCGTAGGGCTGTCAGATGAGCTCAACCTGCCCAAGAATCAGGCAATACGCGTTTATCCAAATCCCGGAAAAGATTGGGTTCAACTCATCCCTTTGGTCAATGGGACCCCGATGTTGTTGGAAGTTTATTCCGTGGACGGTAAGATTGTGTATCGGCAAGAGGATTTTGGCGAGGCGGGCGAAACTTACCCTGTAAAATCCCTGGATTGGCCCAACGGTTTGTACCAATTCCGACTCCAAGTGAAGGCTTGGGGAGACTCAGCATCCAAGCAAGCATCGTCAAAATGCTGGATAGTCACCAATTGGCTCAAGCAATGATAAACCGCAGAAAACGTCGAGTTCATGAAAAATAAATTGAGTTACGGGCAACGAATGGCCGACCGAATTGCTGCTTTTGGGGGATCATGGACTTTTATTTTTTTGTTTTTTGGAATCTTGATGGGGTGGATTGTGCTTAACGCGTGGATTTTGAACCAAAGCGCCTACGACCCCTACCCTTTCATCTTGTTAAATCTTATCCTCAGTTGCCTCGCTGCAATACAGGCCCCCATCATCATGATGAGTCAGAACCGCCAAGAAGAAAAAGACCGAATTCATGCAGAGAACGATTACCTCATTAACCAAAAAGCAGAGAAAGAAATTAGAGAATTGCATCAAAAAGTGGATCAACTCCGGGAAGAGATCCAAGCATTAATTTCCAATCCTCCAAAGAAATCCTGATGGAATCCCTATCCATTCTTGAGGAAAATAATGATCCGAGGCGCTCCAAATTAGCATGAAGATTTCAGGGGTCGTTATTGCGTTCAACGAGGAAGCCAAAATCGAGGCCTGCCTACGTTCTCTGCGTGAAGTCTGCGACGAAACAATTGTCCTGGATTCCGGAAGCAGCGATGGCACGGTAGCCATTGCTCAAGACCTTGGCGCTAAAATATTTACCCAGGCATTCCAGGGGCATATTGAACAAAAAAATGCGGCCATTCAATTTGCCAAAAACCAATGGATCCTTTCCTTGGACGCCGATGAAGTCTTGTCGCCTGAACTTATCGAAGCCATTCTTCGAATCAAGGCTCCCAATCCACAAACTGCATTTCGTTTCAAAAGACTTAACAATTATTGCGGGAAGTGGATTCGGCATGGCGCATGGTATCCCGACCGCAAAATCAGGTTATGGCACCGACAACACGGAACATGGGGGGGGCAGAATCCTCATGATCAGGTAATCGTTCAAGCGGGTGTGGCTGTTGTGGATATACCCCGCAATATCCTGCACTACAGCTACGATAAGCCAGAGGAGCTTCGTCAACAAAGCGACAAATTTGCCGCGATTGCACGCTCCCAATTGCAAATGAAAGGAGAGGTGGTCTGGCGTTTTCCTATTATTCGTGCCATTTTCAAATTCTGCAGGGACTACATTTTCAAACTCGGATTCCTGGACGGGAAGGCCGGCTACGTCATCGCCTTCCATAATGCGCGATACACCTACCTGAAATACGGTAAACCGTCTTAATTTAGACGAATCTAAATTTTGTAACCATGCACTTTCGAATAATTACGCTTGGAGCCTTTTGGGGGCTGCTGATGCTCCTGATGAACGGGTGCCAATCCGAATCCAAAACCCAAACCGGAACTACAGAATGTGCCTTTGAATGGGCGGGACCCCTTTACGAGGGATCGAACCCGGCACAGGTGTTGATCAAAGTTGACCTTGCTGGTTTGTTAGGCAATCCTGTCCCAGAGGGCATGAAAATCACGAAGGTTCAACTAAAATCTGCGGAACTAAGCGGTGACAGCATCTCCGATTTGACTGGAATCGGTTCCCTGGTCCTGAGCATTGCCAGCGATGACCCATCCCTACCGATGAAGGAGTTGGCCGTTCTTAATCCAGTTTCTGCCGCATCAGGCCAAGCCATCTTGCAGCCCAGTCCTGAAGCCGAGCTTTCGGATTTCTTTTCCCAAAAGTCATTTTACCTGGTGGTTGATGCTGGGTTAAGCGCTGATAAGGATCAAAATTTACGATTAAACGGGAGGTTCCAATGGGAAATTCAATACCGGTAATCGTATTTTTTAGAACTTCATAACATCACCTATCAATAAATTTCGATTCAACCCTCAAATTAATTTTATGAAAAAACTAACCTTTTTCCTAATGGGCCTTGCACTGTGCATGCAGGCATATGCAATCATGCCCGGTGATGACGGCGACCGATTATTGGGCGTATGGGAACCCAGCAACGGCCGGGCCCGGGTCAAAGTAGAGAAAATTGGATCCAAATATTACGGCAAAATTGTTTGGCTCAAGGAACCGAACGATCCAAAGTCCGGATTGCCCAAAACCGATATGAATAACCCGGACGCCAACCTGAGGAATGTACCCCTCAAAGGCTACCGCATGCTCAAAGACTTTGTTTACCAAGAGAATAACCAGTGGTCCGAAGGCACCATTTACGATCCATTGAACGGGAGCACGTACAGCTGCACCATCAAAATGACCGATCCGAACACCCTGGATATCAGGGGCTACATAGGGGTCTCCGCCTTTGGCCGAACGGATATTTGGAAACGACTTGCGGTCAAAAAGTAATTTCCAATCGATGCAAAATCCATTCAAACCTTGCTGGAAAACCATCCTCCTAAGCCTAGGATGTTGGGCCATCGCTTTCGTGAGTCAAGCGCAGAACACGGACAGCACCAAACAAGAAAGCGCTGGCGATGAAGACTTTTCGATGTACGACAACGTGGGATTTGCCGACGAAGGATCGCGACGATATTGCTCCCCCAAGATCGAAGGTCTTAGTCCAGCCAAGTTAATCAGCGTAGGCTACGACTTCCAGGCGGGATACGGGTTAGGTGCTGGCGCATTTACGAGCCAGGACAAAACCATGAATTGGGCCCAGGACAGCGTCAACGTCCTCAACTCCCGGGGACTGCGGTTGGGCTTCAATATTCCGGTGATCTCGCGGACCAATTTGGTTTGGCAGATGGGGGCCAATTACTGGGAACAACGCTACTTCATGGAGGATCCCGATGGTTCCGCGCTACAAACAGCGCATCCTTTGCTACAGACCCTCTCAGAGAACGGCCTACGTACCTTGGGCGTTAGCACCACCGTCTTCAAACCTCTGGACGATAAGCGCTTTCTCTTGTTTCAAGGTTCAGCTGACCTGAACGGTGATTTCTCGCCGATGGGCCTGATGCCCCTCAAGTACCTCAAATATTCCGCTGCCCTGGTTTACGGGTTACGACCCAACGAGAAGAAACAATGGGGCTTGGGTTTGGCGCGCACCTACCGGGTTGGGGAACTGAATTATATACCCGTTTTCTTGTTCAATTGGACCGACCCCGCCAACAAGTGGGGCACCGAGATTCTCTTTCCAGCCCGGGCCCATGTTCGTTACACCGTCAATCCCCGCAACATGTTGTTTGGAGGGTTTGAACTGGAAGGGCAGAGTTACCGCGTATGGAGGGGATCCAACCTATCTGCTTATCGTATTCAAGGGGAGGATTTGGAGATTCGACGTGGGGAAATTCGCTTAAGGGCCATGTACGAATTCTCCCTCAAGGATTTTGTTTGGCTATCGGTGCAGGCCGGTTATCGGATCAACTACCGGTACGAGGTGGATCGATTGGTTGGTGGTCAAGAAATTTACCGGGCCTTTGGACTCTTGAGCGATGAACCTTATGTGATGGAAAATCGCCTGGGCAATCCCCTGTACTTCCAAATCAGCCTCAACTTGGTCAGCCCGTAAACGGGGTTTAAGATAGTTGCAGCAGGCCTCCGATTCAAGTCAAAAATTACTTGCCAATACATGAAACGATAAGCAACAAAAAACGCTGAAACCCTATACCAGCGTGGCTTTCTGAAATTTTTTCGAGCAACAAGAAAGCAACTACTCGTCAAATTTGATGTTTGTTGAGTAACAAATAAGCAACAAAAAAGAACGACAAAACGAAGATAATAGAAATCTTTTAATGTTGTTTTTTCTTGTTGATTTTTGTTTTTCACTACATGCTTTTATCTGTTCATTTTTGAAGCGGTGAACAGATGAACAGTGAACATTTGAACAGATGATTCCATTCTCATTCTGTCCAATTTTGTCTTTCACATAATTATTATGTCCAGATCCGTCTACGCGCTTTTTTCATAAAGTATGAGTGAATATTTTCGTTGCTCAATGGAAGTATTTACATCCATCTATCAGCATACAAAAGCACAATTAGATTGCTTGCGACTTTCCGCAAACGTTCGTTTTCGTTCGCGTTCAGTTCTTTTATGTTCGCCAGCGTTCGCGGACTTTCAAGTGAATATAAAAGCTATTAAATTCGTTTCGTAATGGAAGTTATCACCATAGAAACGCAAGCTTATAAAACGCTGCTGGAAAAAATTGATGCGATGCATGCAGAATTGCAACGCATGAAAAATCCGGTGGATCAGTTTGCGCATGAATGGGTGGATAGTGAATGTGTGATGAAGATGCTTGGCATCAGTCGCAGGACTTTGTGCAATTATGTTAGTCAGGGAAAAATCAAATCATCCAAGATTGGTAAACGCTGTTTTTACAAGGTGCAAGAGGTGAAGCAAATGATGAATGAACAATCATCAGAAAAATAATCATGCCCCCCTGCTTATTGTCCGATATATCATTCATTAAGCGGCTTTTTAGGCTTTAGTGAATGATATATCATTCAAAAAGGCCTATTAATAGTTGATATCAAATAATTCCATCAGCCGTTGTAGAAATGGAACTGTTCATCCTAAATTGGGCTAAAATCAAGCAAGTAAATTTTCCAATTTATTCTTCCACTTTTCCCAGTCCTTCATTTCCTTAGTTTGAAGGTCAAAGAACTTCTGCGTATGGTCATGATGAATTAAATGACAAAGCTCATGAGTAATTACATATTCAATTGAGCCTTTCGGTGCTTTTATCAGTTCAGGGTTTAAGATAATTTTTCCCTTTGCAGTGCAGCTTCCCCAGCGTTTAGGCATTGAGCGAAGTTCTATGGCAGTTGGAGCAACCTTATGTTTTTTAAATTTCTCGATTAAGGGTAAGGCTATAGATTGTAATTTGTTTTTAGCCTGTCCATGATACCAGTCTTCAAGTAGTTTTTTTGCATTATTAGATTTCTTGGCAACGACAACCAAATGCTTCCCTTTAAGTTTGACTGATTCTTCCTGTCCTGAGATTACTTTTAATAAATACTGTCTGCCGAGGTATAAGTGAGTTTCCCCACTAATAAATCTCCTTTTAGGCGTTTTGGGATGAAAAGACAAAAAGTAACTAATACTTCGAATTATCCAGGGAGCACGCTTGATTAACTTCGTTTCAATTTTGTGGATTTCAGTTCCGGCAGGTGCAGTAACAATTACTTGCATTTCTGGAGTAACAGTAATCCCCAATGATCTTCTGTCTGAGAACTGAAGTTCATAATCAATTATTGCAGATCCAAATTGAAATGATTGCTTACTCATTTGTATCGAATTTTAGCGACCTCAATACAATCTTCTGCTAGCTTGTCCATTTCGCCAAATGATAAATCGATATTGTATTTATCGCGTACTTCATCAATTAGGTAATCTCCTATTTCAATTAAGAGTTTCCCGGTGATATTAGATTTGTTTTGCCAATCTATCACAGGCTTTCCATTATCTAGGACTGATTTTCGAATAAGCTCATCAATGTTCAATGCTGTCTGAACAGAAACTTCTTTGAGTATTATTTCATCTTGTATTTTTTCCGAAAGTAGTTCTTTAGAAATTCCATAAAATGCTTTTGCTTCTTCTTTTTCTTTTAATACATCAGGCACTTCATTATCAGTTCGTGTAAGAACATTATCCATGATGTCTTGAACTTTTGATAAATACTGTGCTTCAGTGATTCGCTTTGCTTCGTAATCTGCAATGGTCTCTTTAAGCAATTGAGAGAACTTCTTATAGAAAGCAGGATCCTCATCCATTCTCTCTGTAATGTGCTTTGATGTTCTGCTGGCGATTTTATCTGCTTTTGCCGCTTTACCTGTTGTGTGCTCTAACTCTTCTTGAAACTTTTCACGATCAAATATGTTGACTAGTTGTGTGATTGTTTCAATTTTTTCAGTGGTGATATGTGTATCAATCAACTTTTGAATCTGTCCTTCATACTGTTTGTAATCTACCTCATCGCTATAACGCTCTACCACCGCTAGGCGTAATTTCAGGAACATGGTAAGGTCATCTTTATATCTATTCATAGTCTTTTCATCAGTCGTTTTGTGAAACTGAATAGATGATAAAGCCATTTTAAGACATTTTGCAAATGATGCAAGCTTGTCATAGAAAATCACACGAACAGCTTCATCTTTCAAAATGAGCTGATATGCTTCCGCATCACGTTTATTGGCAACAGTCTTAAATATGTCCCAAACTTCAGCATGTTTCTGTGGAAGTTTATTCACTTCCTCATTGATATTAGTAAGTGTACCTGCTAAATCTTCCTTATCAAACTCTTCGAATGAAGAATAAACTTGTAATGCATCTCCCAAATTCTCTATTACGCCATAATAATCGATAATATAGCCAAATTCTTTATCCGGATACAAACGATTTACCCTGGCAATTGCCTGCAATAATTTATGACCTTGAAGATTACGGGTTAAGTAAAGCACTGTATTCTTGGGCTCATCAAACCCAGTCAATAATTTATCTACTACAATGATAATCTCTGGATCTTTCTGATTTTTGAATCTGTTAATGATGTTCTTCTCATAGCTTTTTGCATTGCCGTGCTCATCCATCATTTTTTTCCAGAACTGATTCTCTTTCTCAGTTGATTTTTCATAAGCACTGTCCTCTCCCTCCCTATCATCTATTGAGGAAATCAGCACAGCACTACTTACAATTCCAATTTCATCCAGATACTCTTTGTATTTGATGGCATTTACTTTTTTATCACAGACTAACTGACCTTTGAAGGGTGTTTTCCCCTGCCAGTTATCGCGAAAATGATAACTGATATCCCAAGCAATCATTCTCATTTTTTGTTCAGCAGAATTCAAATGGTCGTATCGCGCAAACTTTCTTTTGATATCCGCCTTTTGGTAATCACTCAACGGTTCCGATACCATTCCAAAGAAAGTATCTAATGGACTTGAATTAACATCTTGTAGCGCCAACCTTCCTTCGTACAATAGTGGAACTACGGCCTTGTCGCTTACTGCCTGATCTACTGTGTACGCATCTATAATGCCTCCAAATTTACCGGCAGTACTCTTGTCTTTTTTAAACAAAGGTGTTCCGGTCATTGCAATAAAACAGGCATTAGGAAGCGTTTTTTGCATGTCAATATTAAAAATACCGTGTTGGGTACGATGGCCTTCATCCACCAAAACAAAAATATCGTAACTCTCTAATGGCTTGCTTATTTTGCGAATGGCTGCATTAAACTTATTGATGATTGTTGTAACAACAGCATCACTTTTACTTTCTAATAAATCAACTAAGCGTTGACCGGTTGTTGCATTTTCAACAAAGCGACCGCACTTTCTGAATGTCTTTGTGATTTGATCATCTAAGTCAGTTCGATCAGTTACCAAAACTATTTTAGGATTTCGAATGCTTGGTTCCATAGCAATCGCTTGCGCCAACATAACCATGGTTAATGATTTTCCACTTCCTTGTGTATGCCAAATAACACCGCCATTACGTTTTCCTTGTTCAATATTTCTAATTCGCTGCATAGATTTCTTAATGGCAAAAAATTGTTGGTAACGCGCAACTTTTTTCTCACCATTATCAAATAGAATGAAGTTGAAAATAAAATCCATGATACGCTCAGGGCGACACAATCCATATAAATATTCGTCTTGCACAGTAGGTAAAATTTGATTGCTATCTAGTGCATCAAAATACCTGCGTACATATTTGAATCGATCTGAGAACATTTGGTCTGAAACTTCCGTTGCCAAAGGAGTATTCTTAATTTTATCAAGACTGATTTTATACGCTTGTTCCTCCGAAGCACTATTAAATTTCTCTTGCCATTTTGCCCAAAACTTTTCAGGCGTTGCATTGGTGGCATAAGCAGCGTCTTGCGTGGCTATGCTCAGCGTTAATTGAGAATAAACATATAAACTTCTTATTCCGTCTTCTTGTTGATTACGAAGGTGCTGACTGATTGCTTGTTTTAATGGTTCCTTCATGTCGGGGCGTTTACACTCAATAATACAAAGTGGGATGCCATTTACAAACAATACAATATCAGGACGGTAATGCTCCTTGCTTGTACTGCGCATTACACTATACTCTTCTGTTACATGAAAGACATTATTATTGATGTTTTTCCAATCGATATATTGTAGCGTAAAACTCTTTTTATCACCATCTACACTTTGCTCCATCGCCTGACCAAGAGTAAGCATATTATATGCCTTCTCACACGCAGCGATATAACCCTCATTCATGGGTAAATTTTTCAAAGCCAGTATACCTCGCTCTATATTTTCATCTGTAAACAGACTTGTCTTATGAGCACTTACCCTTATACTATTAATTTCCTTCAGCTGCTTTCGCAAAATATCCTCCAATAGTACATTGGTACTTTTACCACCTCTCAAGCGTTCGGCTTCTACCGGGCTCAAATAGGTGTACCCAAGCTTTACAAGCATTTGTAACGCCGGAATTTGACTTATATGATCTTCTTTAAAACTTGGAGTTTCCATTTTTTGAGTTATCCTTTTTATTAATTATAATTTGTTATTCCCTATATAGAAATCCACTCTTATCTTTTTGAATATCAACACTTAGCACCCTATTTGTCTCTTAAATTGTCTCTTAAATTGTCTCTTAAATTCTAATATCTCATTTTTTAAGAGACCAGATAGGCTTATTGAAACTCCCCAAATTCTGGGTCTTTCCACTCATTCTCAATTCTGAAATTAAGTTGCCGATCTTGTTTTTCTTCTGTTTTTCACTCATCCATTCCGGCAACTTATTCCATAACAAGTCATCAATATCGCCTCTTGACATACTCTTATGTTCTCTAATAGCTTTTTCTACTAAATCCAAATAATAGCTTTTATCGAAGGCTTTATTCTTAGAATAACTAGCTTTCTGTCCGGTCTTTTCGGCCACTTTAATTCCTATGAAAAAATTAGGCTTCCTGCCCTCGATAAGTTTTTTGGCTTTCAAATGCTTTTCCTCATATTCGGTAAGAGGCAGTTTCTTCTGAACTTTATCTAGCATTATAATTTCCTCCAGAGTGAGTTCTTTGTTTTGTGCCAACAATTTGGCATATTCCAAATCCAATATCTTTCCTGAAATGGTAACCTTTACTTTTCCTCCCGACAAATCAAAGTCAGGCATTGGAAAATAACGCTCTCTTTGATAATTGAAAATTCGCTTGATACCGCCACCGGCTGTATCAACCATTTTAAGATTAAACATGGCAGTTGCTAAAAAACGATTACGATAATGCTCTTCCGGCGCATCATCTTTTACTACTTTTTCTACACTGCCAGGAATGAAGGAACCCAGGTTGGTAAAAATTAACTGGTCATCCATTTCCACAACATTTATCCTTCCATGTTTAGTATAATCCTGGTGAGCAATACAGTTATTAAGTGCCTCACGGATGGAATAAGGTTCATATTGATTTACTTCATCCGGAAACAGCGTTCCGTCTTTGATATAGCGATATTTAAGATTGCGGATTTTAGCATACACTTTATCAACGGCGAGAATCATAGGACAACTGAATATAGCATAATCCTTATCGTTACCATTGGCATCTTTTAGCAGCCAGCGTATTTTTACTTCTGAAGGACTTATAAAATGTTCTGATTCTTCTTTACCCAATAATATAATTGCAGTTCGCGTTATTTTTCCTTTGATGGTAATTCTGGCTTTATTCAAAAAAGTGATGTCATCCCAGGAATCCACTTCCGCAGCCTTTTCGGGAAATTTATTTTTATAGTTTTTTCGGGCAAGTAAAACGGCCTCCTCATCTAAGTCTTCCAAGCTAGCACCCTGAACAATTGCGGCGCTCCAATCTTCCGTAGTTGCCTGCGCGCGAATGCGCTCTATTTCTTCAAGATTTAATGGAGAAAGATCTTCACTGTCTCTGCCGTAGTAATGACCATCAAACGCAATGGGAATACCTTTAGGTGCAGCAGGAATTTGAAACATAACAACACGGCCATCGGGCTCATGTAACTCATAAATATCAATGAATGTAATTCGGTTAATTGTTTTATTAGCAATTTCACTTTTCAAACTATCTAAATCTTTTCTGGTAGTTCTAAACTGGCTCCCAACGATTGAATGCTTTTTGTTTTCGATACCAAATACAAGCCATGCAAAAGGTCTCCCTTTCAAGTTAGCTTCGTTACTAAGTGCTGAAAAGTACTTGCCCAGTTTATTAAAATCATAACCGGATTTTGCTTCTTTAAATTCAACGATTTCGTTTTCCGCTGAAAGATTCCGCAGATCGGTTAGAATATGTTGTAATTCTGCTATTGTCATAACTCAATACATTTATCTGTTTTAAAAAGCGCGTTCTCATAACGCTGCACATAGCCCAACTGATTGGTCAGAAGCTTGGTTTTACCAATGTTAAACTCAGGAATATTGCTATGATGATGTCCATATACCCAACAATCAATGCTAGACGATTCAATCATATCAAACAACTCTACAGCAAAAGCTTCGTTGAGAGCATCCCCTTTGTATTGTGGAGGATAGTTGAGAAAGGTTGGGCAATGATGTGTGAAGACAGCTATATTACTCTCCTTGGCTAATGTCAAATCATTTTGGATAAACGCTACGCTCTCTTTGTGAAGTTCATTGTATTGCTCTGATGAGAAACGATTTTTTCCATGCTTTACTAATCTAAAATCATTCATACTCCTTTCTATCTGCCATTGATTAGCTTCACTGATATGACTCCAAAGCGTTGAAAATATTAGCCTTGTGTTATTATGAATGACCGATGTATTATTTACTAAAAAAACATTGCTTCTGATTTTTTCATTAAGCACACCACTTTTTGTTGCGATATCAAAATGATAGTACTCATGATTACCTGGCAACCAATAAGTAGCTTCAAAGTGATCAGATACATAATTGAAAAAATCTTTGTGCTTATCTATGATGGCAAAAGGAAGAATATCTCCAGCCAATACCAATACATCTCCCACAGGTTGCAAAGGATACTCTCGCATGAATTCCTTGTTTTCAAAGAATTCTAAATGCAGGTCGGAGGCATATTGAAGTTTGTGGCTCATTTATTTTAATTTTTGAAAACCTAGATACACACCAATTATTAGAAAAATAAGATTGACTATATATCTAATATTTTCTTCTTTTTGAATCCAATGACGATTTTGTAAAAGCAAAAACTGCTGATGCTGAAACCATGTAAATCCTACATGAAAGCCTGAATTACTATCCTTCTGCCCAAAACGGTTAAAAAAATAAATTCGTTTTTTTAAATACTCTAAGCAATAAACCCTTTTAAAGTATTTCTCATTTTCTGAATACAGCGGGTGAGAGGTGCCCAACTCTAAAAAGCGACCTTTTTTAATCTCCACAAATCTGTCATTTACTAGAGATAGTTTTCCTGAGTTTTTGAGATTACATTCTAGCACTTGAATTTTCATATCAATCAATTTTCAATCTTACTTTCCCTGTCAACAACACCTGCATCAAGCCCTTTTTCTGCTCCCTCAATTTCTCAGCTTTTGCTTTTAGTAAACTAATTTCTTTATCTGCCATTTGCAATACATGGGCGATAGCAGTTTGTTCTTCAATAGATGGAAGTTTAATCTTAATAATTGAAAATGCATCCCATCGCAATCCACCTCTCCGGTCAATTGATCCTTCCATTCGATTTTGATATTGGTAAACTAAAGGATGCGACTTTAGCAATCTGAAGAAAAATATATCGTTTACTGTTCCATTGGTTTTGAAAACAGTATACATAGGACTTATTAGCGCCTCATCTAAAAGTCCCTGATAGCCTATACTACCTTCTTCAATGTGATTTGTTGCATAAGCAAAATGATTTTTTGGAACAATCTTGTAAGTACTCACATCATCAGCAAAAATCTTTCTTCCGAAGTATTCGAGTGAAGGGACTAGTCCATCATACTTTGTGCATGATAAAACAGTTAATTGTTTGTCACTTTTATTTCTGATACTCACTTCTTTTGCAACATCACGGATATGCATTTCCTTCCACTCCCCACTAAACCCCTTCAATCTTTTCTTCCCAGTAAGCAATTGCTGCATCAACCATTTTTTACGTAGTTCTTTTTGGGCAATTAGTTTTTCAGTTGTTTGAATAGTGACATCAGCTGTACTAAGCACTTGGGCTATGGCTTTTTGCTCGGGGAGTGGAGCAATTTGAATTGGTAATTTTTCTAGGTCCCCCTTATTGAGTTTAACTCTAGTTCCACCATTTAGCCAAATCAATATATTCTTATGTTCTAAGCAATAAAACAAGTAGTCTTGATAGTACCCATTTTTTGCTTTCAAGACGTGAGCATGATTATTAATCCAAGCTTTACCTTTCACTTTGTATGCAATCGGTCTTGTCTGAAATTCATCAAAGTATCCACCATCCTCCGCAATTAAAATTAAATCATCATCGAATAAAAACTCATTAACAAAATCAACCACTCCATTAGCTCCATAGTAAGGGATATCGCCTCTCATTAAATTTCTTTCGCTTTCATTTAAAGGCTTTCTTTGATTATCTAAAATATCAAAGCAGTCTTCAACTGAAATTAATTCCCAATCTTTTGGTATTGATTTTCTCTCTACAATCATTTTGTTAATTGAGTTAAATACTGATTAATTTCTTGCTGCACTTTGCCCAATTCTTTCTCTAGTTCTTCAATTTCGGTTTGAACCGCATTAATATCCACTTCAGCTTCTTCTTCAAATGTATCCACATAACGAGGGATATTTAAATTAAAATCATTCTCTTCAATCTCCTTGAATGTTGCCACATAGCTGTATTTCTCCTCAACTATTCCCGGATTCATCTTACCTTTTGCAAACACTCTGTAAGTAGATACAATATGTTCGATATCACTTTCACGTAGTTTATTTTGATTCTTCGCACTTTCAAAATGCTGACTAGCATCAATGAACAATACATGCTCACTCACTTTAGCTTTGTTGAATACCATGATGGCAGCCGGAATACCTGTTCCAAAGAATAAATTGGCAGGTAAGCCAATTACAGCTTCCAACAAATTTTCTTCAATGGTTTTTTGTCTAATTTTCCCTTCGCTACTTCCACGGAACAAAACACCGTGAGGCACTACCACTCCTGCTTTTCCGTGCTCGTTCAGCGTTTCTATCATGTGACTGATAAATGCCCAATCACCTTTGCTCTTTGGCGGAACACCTCTCCAAAAACGATTGTACTTATCACTCTCCGGATCATAACTCACCGTAGTCTTATCGCCATCTTTATCTTCCACCTTTCCCCATTTGTCCAATGAGAAAGGAGGATTAGCAACCACTGTATCAAACTTCATCAAAGCATCACCTTCCTTTAATTTCGGATTGCGAATGGTGTCACCCCAACGGATAGTGGCATTGTCAAATCCATGCAGGAACATATTCATCACAGCCAATGCCCAGGTACTTCCATTGGCTTCTTGGCCGTATAAAGAAAAATTATCTGAACCAACTTCTGTACCGGCTTTAATAAGCAATGAACCAGAACCACAAGTGGGATCACAAATACGCGAACCTGGTTTGCTTTGTGTCAACTTTGCTAATAAAGTAGATACTTCATTTGGCGTGTAAAATTCTCCCGCTTTTTTACCGGCATCACTGGCAAAGTTTGCTATCAAGAATTCGTAAGCACCACCAATAATATCCGCACCACCAACATGCGATGGGCGTAAATCCAATTTTTCAGAATTAAAATCAATGAGCAAGGTTTTCAATCGTTGGTTTTTATCCTTCGGTTCACCCAGCTTACTATTATTAAAATCGATGTTCTGGAATATTCCAGCCCCATCTTCGCTGTATAGTTTATCACGATTGGCTTCTT
>Ga0214921_10005247_pt1 | contig 18444 bp, 21 predicted proteins | sample LL1505_MetaG_FD_177992 | JGI IMG/M metagenome (GOLD analysis project Ga0214921, IMG submission 177992) | Freshwater microbial communities from Lake Lanier, Atlanta, Georgia, United States - LL-1505 | ecosystem: Environmental > Aquatic > Freshwater > Lake | place: USA: Georgia | collected... | reverse complement strand
TAATTTTTATTACATTGTGTACAACTATGAGGCATCTATAATGTCTATCTATATATTATACTAGATATTTTATTCTTATATGTTTTTTTATTATCTATTAAAATAGATATCTATTTTATTTTTTTTATATAGAGAGAGAGAAAAATTTATAAAAATAACTTTTTTGAAAATGCTTTTTACAATATAGAAAAGTTTATATAAAGATTTCAATTTAATATAATTAATGGAATCAGTATATTTGTTAGTCGTCAATGGTGCCGAATGGGAAGATATTATTGTTTATTTGTCTAAAGAGGAAGCTATAGAAAAATCAAAACAATGGCCTAATACTAGAATGGAAATATTTACTAAATCTGAAAAAAGTGGTTACCGACCAACATATAACTTTTATCTAAATGGAAATCTTATTTGCTCTGACCAATAACATAAATAAAATAATTATTTTGAACAATAACTTGTTCTTCTTTTGCAATAGGTAATTTTTCATCAGGATATTTCCACAACCTAAAATAATGACTTGTGCAATAAATACATCCACAGCCTCCGCAAACACTCGACCCTATTATAACAGGAAGACAATTTGTTGTTGATAAACAAGACATTGTTATTAGACCTGCTAAAGAACCGAATCCAGTGAAAAAACAAGGAGTCCATATAACTGGATCTGACATAATAATTATATTATTTTTCTTTTATACCGATACAATAATATCATCTTTTGAAAGATTCTCTATATCTGGTAATTCTCTTTTATCTAATTGATAGACAAAATAAATATTATTAACTTGTTCTTGTACTGGTGGTGCTGTTGGTAATCTACTTTTACAATACTTTAACCTTAACCAATTAAGTATCCAAACTATTACTCCTACACCAAAACCCATTGCAGCACCGATAGGAATAATTGTTAAATCATCTTTTTTTAAAGCTAACAAAGACATAACGCCTATACAAGCACCTAATACCGTAAAAAGAAATGGAAATATTATTGACATACATTTGAATTGCATAATTATAATGTATATAATAAAGTAAGTTATTGCTTCAATTTTTATTTTTAGACTTGTTATATGTTTCGAAGAAAACTATAATTAAGTCTATAGAACTACTTTTTCTACTTCTTCTTTTTCACTCTCACTATCAATATCAATTTCTATATTTTTTGCATTAGGTAAAATAGCCCCGGGTAATATAGTCCCAATTGCTTCTTTATTATTATAGAGAATCAATTTAATTTCTTCTTTCTTTAATCCTTTCAAACAATCTTCTTCGTCATTCATTCTCTCAATAAATAATTTAATTTTTTCAGCTCTACTAGGTTCTAACTTTTCTTCAAACTCTTCATAAAACTTTTCAATATCATACATACGAGAATCTAATAAATCATTTAATAATTCATTTTTATTAACTGCAATAAAGTTATTTTGTTTTTCATCATACATATATCCAATTGTGTTTTGTAAATTTGTAATATAAACATTCATACAGCTTTTATATTTTCCTGAAGTGTGTGCTAATTCTACTATATCATTTATACTCATTGCTTGACGATTTAAAATACCTAATTTTTCTTGTTTGGTAAAAAGCTCACTCAGATTTTCTTTACCTAATTGATAAATAGTTATATTGTTAATGTTACCGTGATTATTCAATTGATTGTTGATTTTTTGAAGAGTTTTAGGGTGAATCTTTAGAGATTTTTGGAGGAGGTCTTTTAGTTTTTCGAGCTCTTTTTGTCTAATCTCGTCTCTTTTTTTAATTTCTAATATTTCTTTTTTCATTTCGTTATTTTCTTTTTTAATTTCGTTATTTTCAATTTGTATTTCTTTTTTCTTATCTTTGCATAATTTTTCGTGACGCCAACGACTATAGTAATTACTTAAATTTTTATCACAGATGGAACATTTATGTTGTATATTTTGTATATCGTTTTGTATATTCACTTCAAGATTTTGTATATTTTGTATATTTTCTTTTTTATGATATTTTTTGATGTGATTACTTCTAGATGATTGAGAAGAATACTCTTTATTACAGTGTGGACAGACTACTACCATTATTATAGTTCACTTATATAACTATAAATAGAAATTATATTCTTATATATTTTTTTATTAAAATGAGTTCACCTTAAAAGTGAGTTAACTTTTACTTTCTACAGAGAGAGAGAATTTTTAATTTATAAAGTATTTGGAAAGTCTTTTTATAAAATAGAAAAGTTTTGTATAATATAGCAAAAAATAAATAAAAAATTTAATAAACATATTAAAAATTATTTCCTCTCCTATAGTAGATAATGGCGCAAACAATTATTTATATAAGAAAAGAGATTATAAATAATGAATATAGAACACCATTAATTCCCAATCATATTACAATTTTAATAAAAAAAGGATTTACAGTTTATATACAATACTGCTTAAATCGTATTTATCATAATAATGATTATGTTGAACAAGGAGGGATAATTACAAAAGAAGAATGGTTTTCTCCTCGGTTTAAAAATGCTATAATAATTGGCATTAAAGAATTAAAAGATTTAGATAAATTAGACAATCACTGTCACTTATATTTTTCTCATAGTTTTAAAAATCAAACTAATTCGGAATATATCCTAACAAACTTTAAAAATTCAAATAGTCGTTTATACGATTTTGAATATATTTTAGACGGTAATAACAAAAGATATATTGCTTTTGGATATTACTCAGGTATTGTTGGGGGTATTCTAGGATTAAAACAGTATTATAATAAAATAAAGTTTCTTGATAATTTAAAAGATTTAGAATGTTGGTCTTCTTACGAAAAAATGATTGAATTCGTAAGACATACTATAATTAAGGGTGTAAAAATAGCAGTCGTTGGTCCAAATGGTAGATGCGGTAGTGGTGTTAGAGCTATATTAGAAACTTTTAATTTGAAACACACATTTATTAATAAAGATTACGATGTTTCTAAATTAAAAGACTTTGATATTATTTATAATTGTATTCTATTAGACGAAAAATATAATAAAGTTTGGTTTGATAAAAATACAAATGTTAGAAAGAAAACTGTTATTGTAGATATTAGCTGTGATTATTCTAGACCAAATAATCCTATACAATTATATAATGAGGCAACAACTTGGAAGAAACCTGTTTATAGATATAACAGATATATTGATATAATAGCAATTGATAATTTACCATCGCTACTTCCTAAAGAAAGCTCTAATTATTTCTCAAAAAGATTAGTAGAATTATTATTAGATTTTAATGCAGACTTTAGTAATTTCTGGAAAAATAATTTACAAATTTATTATAATAAAACTCTACATATATAATGATCACTGAAGAAAATTATATATATTGTTCTAATATAATTTCTATTTTAGCTGTTGTATTTTTTATTTTATTTTTATTAGTTCAATTTGGTTCAACTTATATATATAAGGTTTATATTACTCAATCATTATTAACTATATCATTAAGTTTATTTATTTTATCATTTATTTTACGAAATGGATTTGAACAGAGAGAATTAGATAAACCATTGTTTTATTTTACATTTATTTTAGCAATACCATTATTGTATCATATTTTATTTTATTTATTTTTTCAAAATGATATAGTCACTAGATTAAAATTCTTAAAAATTTATATACTATTCGGATTTATGGGCTATTTAACTTTAATTTGGTATAATACTAAAAATTTATCTTATGTTGATTCAACTGATAAAACAGTAAATGATATGATAATTGACGCACTAAAAGTTGCTACAATATATTAAAAAAAATATTGATGAATTTAATTTATAAACTAAATTAATTTGATTAATGAATCTCTCTATAAAACCTAAAAATGTTGTCTTGGGTATCTACTTTGGTGGAGTACTATCCTACAATCTCTACACTGTATACTTCAACGGTACCGAACAATTAAACGAGTATCGCAAAAATAAACAATTTTTCAAAAATGAATTAGATGCTGTAATTAGTGGAACTCAAAAACATTGGTTTGAAAACTTATTGTTATCTTTATTCTGGCCAATTAGATTACCATTTAAACTTTTACCTGTAATGATATTATTTATGAATGATAAAGAAGACGCTAAAGAATCTTTTATTCAATATGAAATTAAAAAGTATGTTAATATTAGAAACCCTAGTGATAACGAAAAAATAAAATATATTCAAACTATTGATAAGATGAAAAATAATTCTTTTGAATCAAAGAAAGAAAATATCGAAACATTCAAAGAAACTATTGCACCAACAAAAGAAGTAGAACCTGAAGTTTCTAAAGAAGAAATAAATAAACAAGTAGAATCTTTACCAGAATCTCCTGAAGAGGAAACTTCTAAAGATAATACTTCTAAACAATTAGAAGAGATTAAATTAATTAGTGCAGAAACAGAATTTGAATTCAATGATGATGGACAATTCAGTTTTACTTTATAATACAAAACCTAAATTAGTAAAAATCTTTTGAACTTTCTTATTAAATGTTCTCCTTGCACAATCTAATACTTCAACAGAATTATTAATTGCTCCATATTTAATTAAGACTTCAATTATATCTGTATTATGAGTATAAATTGATATAATTAAAGGAGAAGTTGAACCTCCGTGAATATTTGGATTACATCCTTTCTCTAACAAAAATTTAACAATTTCAAAATCATTTGCATATACAGCATTAAACAATGGTGTTCTAAAGTTTCCGTCAATTTCATTTAATAAATATCTATTAGTATTTATTAAATGGACCAACTCGTGATACTTGTGAAAATGAATATAAGCATTCATTAAATGTATTTTACTAACTCCATATGTAATTAATAGTTCCACTATTTTATAATTTTTATTTTCAAATGCAACAAATAAAGGAGAATGTTCAAGTAGTAATTCTGGATTAGGATTTGCACCATGTCTTAATAATAAATCAGCGTAATAATATTTATTTCTCTTAGCAGCAACAAATAAAGGCCATCTACAAGTATGAAATTTTCTATGAACCAAATTTTTATCTTTATTAAGTAATTTATCCATTATTTCCAATCGGTCTTGATAAATACAAATATTTAATAGACTCTCTTTACAAATATCTATCACATTCAAATCTACATCACAGTCCAATAAATAATCAACTATTTCAGGATATCCATTCCCCACAGCAAATATAATTGGATTATTACGTTGACTATTTTGATGATTCATATCTGCTCCTTTTTCTTTTAATATTTTAACAATTTCTAATTTTTCCAATAGAGTAGCAATATTAACTGCAGTATCTTGAAGATTATTTTGTGCGTGAATATTTACACCAGCCTCAATTAAAATTTTTGCATTCTCTGGATTTTTTATAGAATACAATAATGGAGTATCACCGAATATTTTTTCCTTAAGTTCTAAATCAGCACCATATTTAATTAATATTTTTAAAATATCAGTATTATTATTTGCTAAAGCTCCAAAAATAGGATAATATGATTGTTTATTACAAACATTAATATTAATACCTTTCTTACATAGTAGTTCAGTTAACTCAATATTATTATAATCAACAGTTCCGAATAAAACATTTTCATTATCCAAATTAATAATATTTACATTTGCACCATTATCAATTAAATATTTTGCAATGTGATAATGCTTAAAACACAATGCAAAAAATAAAGCAGAATTACCATAAGTATTTTCTATTAAATCCATTTTAGCACCCTTTTTAATTAAATCTTTTACTACTTCTAAATCACCATTAGAACAAGCAAACATTAAGATGGTTCTATTCTCAGCCAATCTATAATTAATATCTATTTCCTCTTTTTTTGGTAGAGAAATAACAATAGGCTCTCTAGTTTGATAAAATGAAAGAATCTCTTTAAAAATAGAAGTTTTTAACATAAATAATAGTATATATTATATGTGGTATTATATTCAATTTTTCTAATCTTAGTCTAAAATATTGATTAATTTACTTATTGTAATTATACTTTATTAGTTATGACAGACAAAATTTTCTATAAATTGGGACAATTAAATTTCAAGAGAGGTTCTATTTGTATTGGACTTCGATATTACTGGATAGCAGTTGACTATGGTAGTATTGATGCAATGGTAGATTTAACTGAAATATATTACAAAAATAATCAGTTTGAACCAGCAGAAAAATTAATTGATTTGATAATAGCTACTAATGATTTAGAAGCTATTAATAAAATTGTAAAATACTGTAAGAGTTTAAATAAAATGCATAACTTATATATGAAAGCAATTGAAAATAATGAAGATAAAGCAATGTGGTATAGTTTGTTACTCCTAAACAAAGTCTAATTCAATAAATCCTGTGAGTGCTGGGATATAAATTTTTTTATCAATTACTTGAATACATCTTGTAAAAGGGTAAGACAAATCAAATGTAAAGACACCATTGTTATTAGAATATTTAATAAGGTCATCAAAAATAAAACATCTCATTTTATTATTTTCAATTGTATGGTCTTTAAAAGTATCATTACTAATAATTTTACAAGGATTATGTAAATAAGCCATCACTGTGAAAATGTCATCATTATATTTATAAGGTGTTGCAAAGAATAATTTACCCGCTAATATTTTCTTTATCTTATTATTTTTTAAATGTTTAGTATGAATAATGATTAAACTTTTTTTAAATTTGTTAATAACAAATTCTAAATCTGTTATAGAACTTTCATTAAATTCTCCCTTTCTAGAATACATAATGTTACCAGCGTCAATAATATGTTCATAAGAATTATTTATTGTTGTTAAAAATAAATTCATATCATCTACTTTTGAAGATATTTTATTAAATTCATCTTTAGCTTCGTCAAAAGAATATCTTTTGAAATTAACAGTATCAAACATTTTTCCAGTAAAATCCAAAGTAATAAAGTGTCCATCTAAAAATCTAAGAAGATAATTCAAATCATTCTCAATTAAAAATATAATATCTTTTGAAAGAATGGATACAAATGGAATATATTTTAGAAATAATTCTTCACAAAGATTTTTATTTTGTTTATTATAAGCAATGTAATGAAAGTAATCTCTCCTTCTAGACAACAACGGTAAAGCTCTGTTAATAATTTCTTGATTATCAGTATAAATACCATATTGTAAAATCAATGAAACTATGCTATTATTTTTTAAACTAAGTAAATAGTTAAAATCAAATTGTTTAATAGCTTCAAAATTTCTTTCATTTAATAAAGTATGAAAGTTATGGCATAAATAATTTATTGACATAACTATAATATAATAGTTATATTAATAAAAATTTCAATTTTTTAATGATTTAGCAAATTCTTCTTTAATCATACTATTATAATCTACAAATGTTATTTTTTTCATATTAGGAGACATTTTATGACAAATTGGAAAATCACTATATTTTTTATATAATTTACCACTAATCTTATTCATAAAGTGTAAAATACTTCTTGGTTTTTTATGTCTAAACATAGGAAACGGATGATATGTTATAGTTTTAAATATAGTGTTGATTTTATCACTTAGTCTAGGAGGAACCATAACAGAAGAACCATTTTTTAATACATCAATAATAAAATTATTCCAATCTTCATCTTCTTTTGGATCAGGAATACAGTTATTACTACTATATTGGCATATTAAAATAATAAAGTTCAAAATATCTTCTAAATATTCTTCAGAAAAATAATCAAAGATTCTTAATTCAATCCCATGTTTTAAAAACTTATTATAATTAATATCGTAACCAATTTGTTCAGGTGGATAATAAGGTGAATCTTGATGTAATTTATTAAAGTAATGATTTGTTTGACTTTTGTATTCATAATCATTTAACATTTTCCCCTTAATCATTTTATTAGTATCATATGTTCCTAATCCAATGTATCTGCTCATCATTAATCTTAACGAACCACCTGAATAATTATTATTTAACATATGAAAAATATCAGGAGAACCATATAATCCAATTAAAAAAGGTTCAAACCATTGAATTGCTTTTATTGCATTAGAGTGTACCTTTTTAAAATGTTCTTCATTTAATATATCACCAGCTTTATTTATTTTTGTAGGTAAAGTAATATTAATATGGTAGGTTCCATTGTTACAAATTGCAATATTATTCATATTAGTTCTAAATTTAGTAAAACCATAATTAAATTTAGGATAAATTACTTTATCTGTAAATATATTATTTTTATTATATAATTTATCATTTACTTCATCTATAAATAATTGTTTTACTGTAAATAATTCTGATAAAATATTTCTAACATTTGATTTATAGAAATCATAAGTTGTAAATTCAAATGTATCTCCGTCATAAATCATATTTTTATCAAATAATTTATTATATAGACTACTATTTTTTTTCAAATATTCTTCAATCGTTTCTCCATTAAATTTAGGATTTGGTTCTGCTAATTTAGTATATCTTATTGTTGGTTCTCCTTGTAAATCATTTTTTTGAAAAAGATAACCATTTAAATAGATTGGTACATTGATAGAATCTGGTAACTTTTCTAAAGCATTTTTAAGTTCTTCTTTTTTAAAGTTAACCCAATAATCTACGGAATATCGTTCTCTTTTTTGATTTTTTAATATAAAGTTTTTGTCAACTTTAACTAAATTTTCAAACATAAGATAAGATTCATTTTCTATACCTAAACCCCAATATTCGTTATCTTTAAGATTTGAATTCTTATAAAAATCATAATATTTTAAATGCTTGTCTTGTGAAAACTTATAGCTTAGGTCAGACATAATTATACTAAGCTAGAAAAAAATATATAGTATATTATAATATGGATTTCTATCAAAAATATTTAAAATATAAGAGAAAATATCAAGAATTACAAATGTCAGGAGGAGTATTAACTGATTCAGCACTTTACACCCAAAATTATGGTAAACCTTCTGGCAGTGACCCCTATGCTGATTTACATGATAATAAAAATAAAGGAATAACAGCAGCTGATTATTATAGAATAAAAAGAAAAGAAAAACAATGTAAGGTTTTAATTTCATCTAGAATAGGAAGTAAAAAACAGATCACTCACAAAGATTATGAAAACTTAGTTAATTATTCTAACCTAGCTAGAATACCAAGGGAAACTTTAGATTTTTGTATTAGAAGTGAAAGAATTAAAGTAGACCCACCAATTAACCAAGCCCCTCGTCCAGTATCCCCTCCTAAAAATGTTGCTCGCCCAGTAGCCCCTCCTCCAGTAGCCCCTCGTCCAGTATCCCCTCTTAAAAATGTTGCTCATCCAGTAGCCCCTCGTCCAGTATCCCCTCCTAAAAATGTTGCTCATCCAGTAGCTCCTCATCCAATAGCCCCTCCTATAGTAGCTCCTCGTCCAGTAGCCCCTCCTGCAAATGCTGCTTCTTCTTGTAATAGATTTTTATTTAATCATATTGGAAATAAAAAAATTTTAACCAAAAAAGAATATGAAGATTTAGTGATTGTTTCGCAAAAAAGTGGATACTCTAAACAAATTATTGATTATTGTATAAAAAAAGAATCTATTACTATTTCAACAACAGTTCCTTCTAAATTAAGTCATCAAGCAGTTCGTCCACCATCACCTCCAAAAAAACTAGGTGTACCAGTTCAACAAGCAGTTCGTCCACCATCTCCTCCTAAAAATATACCAGCACAATTAATGAAACCAGTTCAACAAGCACAGCCACCAGTACAGTTGCCACCAATTCAACATAAACCAATTACTGATGATAATTTAGAATTTTTCTTTAACTTTAATAAATCAAAAAATCATATACTTCAAAAGTATAGTAATTTAACTAATTTGCAAAGTCCAATTAAACGTATTGGAACTGTTAGTGCAAATGGATTTATTAATAAATTAACATTTAGTAATAGTCACGATAACAGACATTTATTAATTGCAATGAAAACAAGTCAAAGACAAGATGCAGATAATAATTATTATGAATTTACTGTCGGTAGATGTATAAATAAAATTAAAACTTGTTTTCCAAATTTTGTCTATACTTTTGATTTTATGAATGTCAATCCAAATTTTAAACCAAAAATTATGAATGATTATAATAATGTGGCTGATTTTAAAGCAAATGTTACTGTAAAAAAAGTAAATGAAGGTTATGAATCACAAGCAGAAAATATAGAAGCTGGATGTGCTAATAACAAAAATTCTTCAATTTGGCTTCAATGGATACCAAACAGTATGAGTCTTGAACAGGTTCTCAGTTCTCAAGCTTTTCTAACTAATAAAAATACAGAAGCATTTAATATATTATTTCAAATTTATGCTACCTTAAGTGGATTAAAAGATATTTATACTCATTATGATCTTCACCCCGGTAATGTAGCTTTTGTACCTGTACCAGAAGGTAAAACAATTTTAATTGTATATCACATTAATGGTAAACAGTATGATATTAATACTCATTTTATTCCAGTAATTTTGGATTATGGTAGATCTCATATTAATTGTAGAAAATTTGGAAGTACTATTGATTCTAAACATTTTGCTAATGTTGGATGTAGTATAACTAAATGTAGATATCTATCACATCCTTCTATGTGTAAAACTAATTCTGGTTTATATTTTGAGAGAGATGAAAAAGGAACCTATTCATCACCTTTGAAACAATTTTTTATAATTCCTGCAAATAAAAATATTTCTCACGATTTAAGATATTTGTATTTATTTATGAGAACTACCTCACAATATCAAGATCCTAAAGCACCTGTTAATATTTATGGTTCTTTCAATAAAGTTGATGAAAAAAGTTGGTTTAGCGGACAAGTTCCTACTTATTCTTATGGTGTACCTGAAACATCAGATGCTTTTGGTTTAGGGTTCTCAAATAAAATTAAGAATGTACACGATGCTATTGATTGGTTAATTTCTCTTCATTCTAAAATTTATTTAAATAATCCTATAGTAAATGCACCTAAATTTGGTAGGATGAATATTTATCCTGAAGTAAATAAAGGTTTATTTCAATGGACATTTAACCAAGTTTAATTTAATTTATTCAATTCTTCTAATGTTAAAGCATTATAAAAATTTAATATATTGTTACAATCAGATATAAATTTTGATAATACAAATCCCCTTTCAATATTTTTATTAAGTTGATTAGTAAAATTTTTGTATTCATCACTTGATTTAATTTTTTCTAAAAGTTCTCCAACCTTTTGATCATTCAAACTAGAATAAAAATCATAAGTTAATTCGTCTGAAATTACTTTAGCTAAAGTATTAATTAAGTATTTTTTAACTTCTTTACTTGTATCCACATTATAATAATTCAAGTCTTTCAAGTACTTAATTATTTGATCTCTAGGAAAGTAGTTTTTTAACAAATCGCGTTGACACAAATATTTAATTAAACTGTTTTTATCAACATTCGTTATATCATCGTCATAAGTATCCATTAAATAAAATATTAATATTTTTTTAAATTAAAATAAAATAAATTAAAATATAGGTTTATATATAATGCTTTTACTAATATTAATAATTATTTTAATATTTTTATTTTTAATTAATAATGAATATACTGAATCATTTGAAGATACCGAACATCCTTATTCATATTCAACAGATCTCATCAGAACATCTAAAGTTGGAGAAAGAGGTGTAGTTGCTTCTAAAGATTATGAAGAAGGTGACATTTTAGAATTATGTCCTTGTATTAAACAAAAGACTGTAACTGTTGCAGGAAAAATAGAAGATTATATTTTTGATTACGATGAAGATCATAGTTTAATTGCTTTTGGATATTGTTCAATGTATAATCATATAGATGATAATAATGCTGAATGGGAAGTTTTAAACGAAAATCAAATTGTAATTAAAGCAATTAAAAAAATTAAAAAAGGTGAAGAAATATTTATAAATTATGGTGATGCTTATTGGAGTTCTAGAAAAATGAAAAAAAATGATTTAATTTAATAAATAATATTATTTTATTCGTATTATTAATGGAATATGATTATATTATAGTTGGTGGTGGACCCACCGGTATGACCTTAGCTTGGTTATTAGAAGATAAAACAAGAAAAATATTATTAATTGAAGATGAAGAAAGTTTAGGTGGTTGTCATAGAGTTCATCGTGTTAATGGATTTTTTTCTGAGCACGGACCAAGAGTTTATTCAAATAGTTATTTAATGTTAATTGCATTATTAAAAGATATGGATATTGATTTTGATGATTATTTTGTTGAATACAAAACATCTATAACTAAAGTAGGAAAAAAGACTACATCAAATACTTTTAATTATATTGAACAGTTTAATTTTTTAAAAGCATTTGCAAATTTATTTATTGATAGTGATTATGGTAAAAATATATCAATAAAACAATTTTGCGAAGATAATAACTTTAGGAAAAGCGCTTTAGATTATATTGAAAGATTATGTAGATTAACTGACGGAGCATCTTATGAAAATTATACATTATATCAATTCTTACAATTAGCAAATCAACAAATATTATATAAATTATATCAACCTAGAAAACCAAATGATAAAGGATTTATTAAAAAGTGGGAAGATAAATTAATAGAAACAGGTAATGTAACAATAATGAAAATGTGTACTGTAATTCAATTAATATCTAATGCTAAAAATAAAATAGTCAGTGTTGTTATATCACAGGAACAATTAATTAGTAATATTAAAGGTAAAAAAATAATTTTAACAGTTCCTCCTAAACCACTTTATAATATTATTAAAAATTCTCCTGGAGTTGAAAATGCATTTACTAATATCAATGATTTACAATTATGGAAAACTAGAAATAGTTATTTTGATTATATACCTTTAACATTTCATTACTATAACAAAATAGATTTACCTAAGAAAGCAGGATTTCCAAGGACTCCTTGGGGCATTGCATATATTATTTTATCTAACTATATGGATTTTAGTGATGAACCTTCAAAAACAGTAATTAGTATAACATTAACTTTTCCAGAAAGAAAAAATAAATATGGAAAAACTGCACATGAATGTACCATTAATGAAATTATTGAGTATGTAAAGGAAGAATTAAAAACGTTTCCACCTCCTGATTTAGTTATAATGTCACCAAATGTAGTTAGAGATGGTTCTAATTGGATTAATTTAGATACTGCTTATGTAGTAACAACCGATAATAAATTTATAAAAGACACCAGTGATAGTTTTAGTAATTTACATGCAGTTGGTATTTACAATGGAAATAGTTTATATAGTTTTACTTCTATAGAAGCAGCAGTTCAAAATGCAGTTGCTTTTTGTAAGAAGGAATTAAAAGATTTGAAATATGAATTACCAGTTAAAAATTTAATAACAATAATTGATATTGTTTATAGTATAATTATAGTAATAATAATTTTAATTATTGTTTATTTATTAAAGAAAACTGTTTTTGTTAATTTAAAATCAAATTAATCACTATCTGAATCTTCTGCTAAAACTATATCCTTATTATTTTTCAAACATTCTCTTTCATCATTATTTAACCACACATCACCATCAATAGGAAGATTTAATAGCTCTCTGATTTGATGTGCAACAATATAAGGACACGTAATATTAGAATTATTAAATAATTTATTATTATTATAATAATCCCATCTATCTTGCATTATTTCTAATCTTTCTATATAATGCAAAAATACATATTGATTATATCTTAATTTCAAATCAGGTGTAATTATATCAGTAAACTTATCTGAATTATTTTCACATATGATATCCATACCGGTTTTAATATTTTGGACAAAATTAGCAATAGAAATAATTTCAGATATACTCTCTCTTAGTTTTTTATAATTCATATTATCACCCAAAAAAAATATTATACCAGTTACAAATATTATTGGTGCTATTAATATTATTAAGTTTATCAAAGTTATAGACATTGAATAAATACTCCTAGCATTTATTCAATCATAGTTTCAATTTTTACAATGATAGTAATTTTTTTATATATGCTCTCTTATCGCTAATTGCACTTCTGTCTCCTTTAGTTAATTTTATAGCATATATATTATCCCAAAAGTTATTATCAAGAATAAATTTAATCGTTGCTTCAGTATTCCAATTAAATAATGTTTGAATTTTATACATACTTTCAGATGCATCTTTTAATAGAATATTATATGTTTTACCTATTTTGAATAAATAATGAAATATAGCATGTTGCATTAAATATGTATTTTCTTCATAACCTAAAGTATTAGTTAAATTAATTTGACTTGGAATTAGTATTGATTGTTTATACTGCAAAAAACCCATTTCAAATGCTCTATCAAATTCACTATACAAATCAGTAATTATTTTACTATCCTTTGGAGCCATCATAAACCAATTATCAATATGAGGTTGACTTTCATTTATTGTTTGTTCTTTATATTCATAAAAGCAAGCATCATATTTATTTTCTTTCATTTCATCATGAATATCATTTAAGAATCCAGCATTTGAAATTAAAATAGATGCATCTAACCAACATCCTCCATTATTTTTAAGTAAATGAATTCTTAAAAAATCAGAAAATCTAGTAGCATCAATACTTCCTGAAGCATATTTTTTTATAAAATCTTGTTCTACATAGTCATGAATATTTTTTTTGTCAAGCATAATAATTTTCCAACCCTTCAATTTTTTTTTCCAATTATCCATATGGGCTTGTATTATTTTATTTTCTTGATAATTATCCCAAAAAGCATAAACAGTTTTTGGTAATATATAATCATTATTAAAATCTTCTACGGTATTTTTAAAATTTTTTCTACATTTATAGATTATAAATAATAATATCAATAAAATAATTAAATAATCTTGTATCATTAATATAATTAAACTGAGGAAATATTTATAAGTTTATTTATAAAATTTTATAGCTTTAAAATTATCTTTCTTGAATTTTTTAATAAGCTTTACTTGTTTTTCTCTTTCTATACTCCTTTCAAATTGTAAATTATAAAAATCTTTTATTGGGTGAACCACTGGTTCTGAATCAAATAAATTAAGATCTTTATACTTTGGATTATAAGGCCCAGGAAAAAATGGTTTCTTATCCATAATAATATATTTAAGAAAATATATTCTTTAATGACTTTCGTAAACTTTTAATACCCGAGCAGAAGGGTCAATATATTCAGTAATTTCTTTTCCATCGGAGCCCCATTTTGGTTGCCAATAGTGAGGAATGACTGTTTGGTTCCAGTCTCCAAAATATCCACAAAATATTTTTCTATAATAATAAGCCTCTTTAGTTGTTGGAGTATGATAAGGATATTTTTCAGATGCATTTTTCAATTCCTCATCAGTAACCAAAGGTTCTACATATTCTTGAATAATTTGAAACCAAGACTTTTCTTTTCCACTTACTCCATCTGAAAAAGCTTCCTTCTTTCTCCACAGTACTTCATCTGGAATAATTTTAGTATTTGCAAAAGCTTGTCTCAACCACCACTTTTCCATTTTCTTATAAGTTGGCATTCTTAAATCCGCTGGAACTTTCCAATATGCTTCAATAAATTCGGGGTCCAACAAAGGTACTCTTCCTTCAAGACCCCATCTAGCCAAACATCTATCTCCCCTCTTGCTATCAAAATAATGAATGTTATCTACATACTCTAATGCAGTTTCATGTAAAGCTTCTCCCGAGGGTGCAGACCAGTTAAACATATAAGAGGAACAAACTTCATCAGGACCTTCTCCTACTCCAACAACTTTAATATCTGTTTGAGTTCCAATGAATTTTGAAATAATATATTGTCCTACCGATGCACGAACAGTAGTAGTATCCCAAGTTTCAACAGTATAAATTACATTTGATATATATCCTAATGCTTCTTTTGCGGTGAACATTACTTCAGTATGAATAGAATTAATATGCTTTGCAACCTTTCTTGCATAGATTAAATCAGTTCCTTCGCTCATCCCACAACAAAAAGTACGAATGGGTTCTTTAGTTAATTTTGCAGCAATACCCGCTACTAAACTAGAATCAACACCACCTGAAAGAAGAAATCCAATAGGTCTATCAGATTGCAATCGTCTTTTAACAGCGTTATAAATAGATTCTCTAATTCCATCTAAATATATTGATTCATCTAAATTTTTAAGAGCAACAGTATTATAAACCCAATTGAAAGAATAACTGGATATATCTGAAATATAGCCGTTATCTCCAAATGAATAGGTAATTATATTACCAGGTGGAAATTCTTTAACATCTCCATAAGAATAATTAATTGTACCTTTAATTTCTGATGAAAATATCATAGTTTCATTCTCAGTACTTACTGGATGATAATAAAGAGGACGAATACCAATTTGGTCTCTTCCTACTATTAACTTTTTCAAAACCATCTTTTGGTCAAATTCGTATAATAAAAAAGCAAATTCACCTTTAATAGTATAATCAAAGAGTTTCAAAAAATCATCGTAACCTAATTTTGTATAAAGCTCTGGGATTGTCATACAATCACTAGTATTAGTTAATTTCAAATCAAAATAATTAATTAACTCTTTAAAATCATAAATTTCACCATTGCAAATAAAAACAATAGTTCTGTCTTTCTCTTTAATAATAAAAGGCTGGTCGCTGGTTACCGTTGGGTCAATAATTGATAATCGTTGATGCCCAATCCATACTTCTCTAGGTCCAGAAGAAAAATTTTTTTCTTCTAGCTGGGTTAATTTTTCAGGGAAAAATTGACCCGGTCCTTTCGTATCATAAGGTTTATAGATTTTTAACGAAGAATGTTCAGGTCCTCTATTTTCCAGTTCTATAAAGTCTTGAAATAATTTAGTCTTATTGATATCTTTTGATATTAATTTTAGAAAACTCCAAATGCCACACATTAGTTATAATATATATTAAATAAATTTTCTTTATTGCAATTTTTTCATATAAAAGAATGTTTATATAAGTAATTTAATGAGCACATTTGGTAATATATTTAAAATCACCACATTTGGTGAATCCCATAGCAAAGCAGTCGGAGTCGTAGTTGATAATTTTCCTTCTAATTTTGCTATTGATTTTGACGCAATTCAAACACAATTAAACCGAAGAAAACCAGGACAATCTGATATTACAACCCCTAGAAGTGAATCGGATACTTTTACGGTTTTATCCGGGACTGAAAATGGTAAAAGTTTAGGCAGTCCTATTTGTTTTATGGTTCCTAATCAAGATACTAAACCCGAAGATTATAAACAACACGAATTAATCCCTAGACCTTCGCACGCAGATTTTACTTATTTATGGAAATATGGAATTCACGCTGCATCTGGAGGTGGGAGGTCATCAGCCAGAGAAACCATTGGACGAGTTATTGGAGGAGCATTAGCAGAACAAATTTTAAAATTACATAAGGTAGAAATTATAGCTTATGTAAGTCAAGTTGGACATATTAAATTAGATGAGTCTATTAATAAAACAGTCTCTAGGGATTTAGTTGATAAATTTAAAACTAGATGTCCAGATGAAGCAATGGATAAACAAATGGAAGAGCTTATCTTAGATTTAAAAAATAAAGGTGATTCGGTTGGTGGAAAAGTTTCCTGTGTTATTAGAAATTGCCCTCGAGGATTAGGTGAACCTGTATTTAATAAATTAGAAGCAGAATTAGCGAGAGCAATGTTATCCATTCCAGCAACCAAAGGTTTTGAAATTGGAAGTGGATTTAAATGTGTTGAAATGAATGGTTCAAAACATAATGACCCTTGGTTATTTGATAATGCAGACTTTTATACCGAAACTAATAATAACGGTGGAGTCATTGGTGGTATTTCAAATGGAGAAGATATTTATTTTTCTGTGGCTTTTAAACCACCTGCCACAATTTTAATGGACCAAAAAACATCTAATTTAAGTGGTGATGAAATTATTCTCAAGGCTAAAGGTAGACACGACCCTTGTGTGGTTCCTAGAGCTATACCAATTGTTGAATCAATGGCTGCATTAGTTTTATTGGATTTATTATATAGCCAGGTAAGTAAAACTAATTATTCATCTTCTTAATTAGTATTCATCTTCGGTATCTGATTTTGGTAATGGCGGAAATAGAGTTTTTTCTTCTTTTTCTTTTTTTTCTTCATTATGTATTTCTATTTGAATAGTTCTTAGAGGTTCGTATTTAATTTTTTTTTCTCTAGTACAACAACAAAACATTATTATATAATATATTAAAAAAAACATTTAAAGATATATCGTTTATATATATTAAGTTAATAAAACTCTTATATTTTAAAAAATAATATATTATCCTAAACCGGATTGGCAGATCAGTTTATGCAACGGACTTAAACCCCGTCAAGGTGGGTGCGACTCCCACATCTGGTATCACAGAGTTCCTTATAAGTCGTAAGACGATAACTTAGATTTTTTTATAATCCTATTCAGTTAGGTATATAAAAAGATGTTATCTTATTTAATAAATGG
>Ga0214921_10005246_pt1 | contig 18445 bp, 15 predicted proteins | sample LL1505_MetaG_FD_177992 | JGI IMG/M metagenome (GOLD analysis project Ga0214921, IMG submission 177992) | Freshwater microbial communities from Lake Lanier, Atlanta, Georgia, United States - LL-1505 | ecosystem: Environmental > Aquatic > Freshwater > Lake | place: USA: Georgia | collected... | reverse complement strand
CTCGAGGCGCAGACGCAATCGTGGCGGACGCTGGAGCGGACCGCGGCCACGAGCCTTGCTCAGGTGCTTGACGACGCGGGTCGGACGCTGAATGCCTCCCTCGCCGCCTCGCTCGACGGCACACTCGGTCGCTGGGGCGACACGCTGGTCGCGGCGCACGACAAACTGCTCTCGCAGCGCGAGGATCGCTGGTCGCAGGCCGCCGACTCGCTGGCGCACGCGGTCCGCGGTCTCCAGCAGCATCAGGGCAGTCTGGCCGATCAGACGGTGCTGCTCGGCAAAGTCGTCGACGCCACTCGCGACATCTCCGCGCTCGAGCGGTCGCTCGATGCCAACCTCAATACCCTGGCCGCCACCGGTCGGTTCGACGAGACGTTGGCAACGCTCGCCGCGGCAGTTCAGTTGCTGGCAGTCCGGGCCGGTGATGTGTCGGGTGAACCCCGTCGGGTGGAGCTGCAGGCCGCCCGTCGTACCGGAAAGGTTGCATGAGTCGCAAACTTCCCGTTGCGGGGCCCACCATATCGCTGTTTCCGTTTCTCGCCGTGCTGCTCTGCACGATGGGGGCGTTGCTGGTCGTGCTGGTGCTCTTCAGCCGATCGGTGAAACAGGACGAGGCGGCCAAGCACGATCAGGCGAGCGAGGAACTCTCCGCGGAGCTTGAGCTGGCGCGTGACAGCCTCATCTGGCGGCGTGACCAGCTCGTGGGTGTCCGCGAGCGGACGGCTGAGGAGCTTGCCGCGGCGCGGATGCAGCTGGCGGGCGTCGAGGAAAACACCCGCGCTCTCGAGGATGAACTCGCGAAACTGGAGCGGACTGCAGCGGCGCTCGTCTCTGACGCCGGCGCGGTCGCCGTCGATGACGAGACGCTCCGCGGGCTCGAAGAGCGGCTCGCCAGTGCGCGAGAGTCGCTCGACGAAGCGCGTGCAGGCCGTGACACGAAGCCACCGGCCTATGCCGTTGTGCCCTATGAGGGCCGCCATGGCACCCACCGACGGCCACTGTATATCGAGTGCTGCGGTGACGGAGTCTTTCTCCAGCCGGAAGGCATTCGGTTGAGTCCGGGTGATTTCGAGGGGCCGGCGGGGCCAGGGAATCCGCTTGCCAGTGCGCTGCGGGCGGCGCGGGAGCATATCGTGGCTGCGCAGGGGGGCACGAACGACCCGGCTGCCCAGCCCTATCCCCTGCTCCTCGTGCGGCCGTCGGGGGTGATGGCCTATTACGCAGCCCGAGAAGCGATCCAGTCGTGGGGTAGCGAGTTTGGCTACCAGCTCATCGACGAGGATTGGACGCTCGCCTTTCCGCCGGCTGACCCGATGCTGGCCCAGGTGGAGAAGCGGGCGATCGAGGAATCGCGGGCGCGACTGGCGTGGCTGGCGGAAGTGCGTCCGGCGCGTCCGGTACGGCCGCCGCAGCAATATCGAGCCGCGCCGACTCGCGGCGGGGTCGTCGCCGATGGCGGACCGAGCGTGCTCGGGGACCAGTCGCGGTGGGACTGGAAGAACCCGCAGCAGTCGGCAGCCGCGGGCGGTCAAGCGGGCTCTGGAGGCGGCCCGGGTGGTGATACCGCATTCAGTGCGGGTGGGACAGGCACAGGGGCCGCCGGAGGCGGCAGCGGTGCCGCGGGCGGGCGTGGTGGCAACGGTTCTGCGCAGGGCGGTGCGGCGGGATCCGATGCCGCTGCCAACGCCGTTGCTTCGGCCGGAGCCGCTGCCTCTGGCGGAACAGGCGACGAGTACGGCGCTGGCGGTGACGTCATTCTGGGCGGTGGCACGGGCGGGACCGACGGCGGCCGGTTTCCCGCTGGCGGTCGGGGCGCAGCCGGAGGAGTCGCTGGTGATCGATACAGTGGCACGTCCACGTTCGGAACGGGCAGTCCGGGAGCGAGCGTCGGTTCGGCCGCCGGCGGCGGGCAGTCCGCAACGGGAGCACCGGGTGCGACCGGCGGCAGTGGGCCCGCCAGCGGAGTCGGTGGCGACGGTGCGGGTGGCTCCTCTGTGGCCGGTAGCTCTTCCGCGCGAGGCAGTGGCTCTGCTGCAGGAGGCTCAAGCAGCGGCACCGATCAGCAGGGTGGCGGATCGGCGGGCGGCGGCAGCGGACCGGCGATGCCCGGGCTGGTGCAGGCAGGCGGTCAGGCCGGTGGCGGTGCTGCTGGACAGCCAGGCGCGACGAGGGGGTCGTCCGGCGGGGCGGCCTCGATGGCTCAGTCTCGCGGCAAGAATTGGGCGAGCCTCGCCACGCAAGACAGGCCGATTCCACTCACGCGGCCGATCCGCGTGGAGTGCTCGCTTAACGAATTTCGTTTTCTCGACGACGCGGGCCGGCGAGTGGAATCGCGTCTTCCGGTGACCGGGGACACGGCCGATGCGATCGATCCCCTGGTTGCCACCATCCATTCGCGAGTGGAGCGGTGGGGCATTGCTGGCGACCGCATGTACTGGAAGCCGCAACTGGTGCTCTCTGAAACGGCCGACGGCAAATCGCGGCGGGAGGATCTCGAACGACTGCTGGCCGACAGCGGGCTCGAGACGCGGTCCCGCGATATGAGTGATGAAATCCGTCCCCTGCCCTCCGTCACGCGGACGACTGCTATCGTGCCGGCCCGTTGAACCGTGGAGTGTGAGCGATGCCTCGACCCAAGCCAGAAGATATCAGCTCCGCCGGTCAGGACTCGTTCCTCGACGTGGTGACGAACATCGTCGGTATCCTGATTATTCTCGTCATGCTGGTTGGAGGTCGGGCGAGGAAGGTGATCCAGGATGCGCTGCCGGCCCAGAACGAACGGGTCGCTGCGCTCGCGGAGGAAGTCGACGGTCTGGATCAAAAGGTTGCGCTCGCCGAGCACGAGGTCGAAGAGTTGGCCGCCCAGGCTCGTACGGTGGCGACGGCCGCAGCCTTTGCCGGCGAGGCCCGGCTGCAACTCGCCACGGCTGTGTCTGCCGCGACGCTGGAGATCGATCGACGCAAGCAAGAAACCGACGCCGTAAAGGTCAAGGCCGCCGAGGCCGCGGCGCGACGGAAGGAATTGGAGACGGAGATCGAGCACTGCACGCTCGAGGCCGAAGGACTGGCCCATCTGCCGGCCACGACGAAGGAAGTGCTGGCCTATCCCACGCCGGTCGGTCGCACCGTCAATGGTGAAGAGGTTCACTTCCGCCTGGGCGAGGGCCGGATCGCGTTCATTCCGATCGAGGATCTTTTCGAATTGGCGAAGTCGCAGACGCGGCGGCATTCCGGCTCCATCGCCGATCTGGCATCGCGGATTGAATCGGTCGGGCCCGTTCAAGGATTTTCGCTCGACTACGTGATCGAGGCGAAGGTCGATCAGGCCCGGGGGCAGGTCTTGATCCGGTCGCGCGAGTGGGTGGTGCGGCCGGTCGGCGTCGGCAACGGCGAAACGGCCGAAGAGGCGCTCTCCCCCAGGTCGCGATTTCGGCAGGTGCTCTCGGCGGTGAATCCTGAGACGACGGTGACGCTCTGGTGCTATCCAGACAGCTTCGAGGCCTACCGCACGATTCGCGAAGACCTGCACAGAGTCGGGATTCCCACGGCCTGTCGGCCGATGCCCGAGGGGGCCCCGATTGGCGGCTCTACGGAAGGCAGCAAGTCTGTCGTCCAGTAATGTCCGCGGCGGATTCGGCCGCGGAAAGTGAGCTTCACGGATGGCGGAGCGATCCCGTAAGCTCCCTCCCCAAGGGAGACCATTCGCATGATGCAACACGTTTCGCGTTTTCTGTTCACGCTCGTGATTGGACTGCTTGCAGCTGGTGGCGGACTGGCCGTCGCGCAGGGGCAGGCGGTGGATGCACCGGCGGGAAATCCCTTGGCGGACTTGGTCTCGATGGCCTACCAGCCCAAGGCCGGCACCCAGGGCAACATCCGGGTCGCCGGTTCCTCGACGCTCCAGCAGGCTGCGGCGCAGTGGGCCTATGGCTTCGTGAAAATACATCCCCAGGCAGAGTGCTCCGTCGCCAGCAACAGTTCCGAGGCCGGCTGGCGGTCGCTCGTCGATGGCACGGCCGACATCGCCCTCATGAGCCGGCCGGTGAATGATGCCGAGAAGGCTGCGTGGGAGAAGCAGGGCGACAAGCGACTGGTCGTCGTGGTCGCGGCATTTGACCGTCTCGTCTGGATTGTGAACCCCGCCAATCCGGTCTCCGAACTGCCCTGGTCGCCCGAGACCGGAATCCTCCGGCCGGCCGCGCAGGATGGCGCTGCGACCGCTGAGACTCTGGCAGCCACGCATTGGGATCGGCTCAACGGAGATGCTGGCTGGAAGGACGTGGCTATTCGCGTGCATGGCCGTGGGCTGGGGTCAGGCACCCGCTGGCACATGGACCGGCTCCTGACAGGGGCGACGTCGTGTCAGCTCCCGATCACCGAACACAAGACGGAGGCCGAGTTGGCTGAAGCCATCGCAGCCGATCGTGGGGGTCTGGGGTTGGTGGGCGATGAGCACGCTCATTGGCCGGGCGTGAAGCGGCTGCCTCTGGTGATCCCGGCCAACGCAACGCCGCTGGCCGACACCGTCGTGGGCTCGGATCGTACCCCCGACTGCAGGCCGCTCTTCCTGGCCGTCGCCGTGCCGAAGGAGGGCTCGATGCCGCCGCAGGTGCGGGCCTTCATGGAATATGTGCTCAGCTATTCTGGACAACTCGACGTGGCCAAGGATGGGCTGCTTCCGCTCACTCGGGGTGAAATTCATGCCCAGAAGGAACTGCTCGGCTGGTCTATGGCGAGGTAGTGCACTGCCGGTGTGGGCAGGTCTGCCACGTCGGCCGTCTCTCTGTCTCGGTCTGTTGATCGATTTCTCCGCATGACCTCAATCACTCGTATGGCTTGGATCATCAGCACCATCATGAAGCTTTCGCGACTCGCTGCCGTCCGTTCGGTCGTGGCCCTGCTGTTCGTCGGTCTGGTCGGTGCGGCGATCCCATCGGGGGCGGCGATCGCACAGGACGTCAGGGTGCGGGATAGCGTCGCCCCGAGTGCGGTGCCGGGGGCGCGGCCGGCGACGCTACCGCTCGGCATCATGGCGCAGAACACGGACGCGGGTGTGCAGGTGGTCAGCGTGAATCCGGGGTCGGTGGCGCAGGCCTCCGGCCTGCAGGCAGGTGACACGATCATCGCTGTGGCGGGCTATCAGGTGGGCATGGTTGGTGACCGGCTCTACGACGTCGGTGACGAGTTGGCCAGGCGCGTGAATACAGCCGGCCAGGTGCCGCTGCTGGTTCGCAAGGGGCAGACCGGTGCTCTGTCGACTATTCCCGCACAATTCGGCACGGCGTCACGAGCCATCAATGGCGTGCTCAATGCCCCTCAGGGGCTCCAGGTGCCCCCGACCTCGGTGATCACCGTGCGGCTCCTTGACGTGACCGAGCCGCAGTGGCGCGATGTGGCGCTCACGCAAGGTCAGCTTCCCGTGGCCCGTGGATTTCCGGTGTCGTACCGGCTCGATCCGCCAACGCCGACGCCTGCCCATCGGTATGCGGTCGATGCCCGTGTGGAGGATGCCGGCCATGTGCTGTTGCAGACCACATCGCCCGTGACGCTTGCCTCACTCGATCGTGAGCAGCGGGTCGATCTGACACTGGCTGGACAGGCCGCACCGGCGGCTACCGCCGTGGTGCCCAGTGCCCAGATCCAGCAGTGGATCCAGACCTATCTCGGCCGCCCGCCGCGGCCCTACGAGACCGAGGTCTGGCTGGCCGATCTTCAGCAGGGCAAATCCCTCACCGATGTGCAGGCTGGCATTCTCAGCAGTTCGGAGTATTTTGAGCGACAGCGTTCCAATCGGGACGTCTACGTTGCCGACGTGTTTCGGCAGTTGTACGGCGTTCCGCCCACGCCAGCGCAGTTGGCCGATCTGCAGGCCCGCTACGATCGCGCGCAGGGAGTGCGGTTGCCGTTCGTGCAGCAGTTGCAGCAACAGCAGCAGCCGCGGTAGGTCGGCCGTAGAGGCCAGGCAGGGTGTCAGCGATGCCGCCGGCGGTTCTGAAAGCGTGGCCGGGCTGGTTGCTGCTGGCTGTTGTCGCCACCGTCGGTGTGGTCTGCATGCCTCGCGACATGTATCCGGGCGACCCGATGGCGATGCGTGAAGAGACGCGAGCCATTCTTCTGCGTGGTGAGTTGGCGGTTTCCGAGGTCGTCGTCAGGGAATACGCGAGCAGTGACCCGGGACAATACATCGTCGACAATCCCCGCAACGGTCGGTCGTACTCGAAGTATGGATCGATGGCGGCCTGGTTCTATCTCCTTCCCATGGGCATCGAAAGGCTGATCGAAGGCGGCTTGCCTCCTTTTAGCAGCCCAAGACGAGTCGTCTATCTCAACATCTTCAATGTGCTGCTGTCCCTGCTTGTCGCGGCATCATTATTCCGAACAGCGCAGCGATTCGGTGCGGCGCCGTGGCTGGCGGCGACCTATGTCGGACTCTGTTTCTACACGACGTTTCTGTGGAACTATCTCAGAGTCCAGAATTCGGACATCATGCAGTTGCTGATGTTCGCGTGGGCCGTCACGGCATTTCTCGATGTTCTGGAGGCCAGGCAGGAGCGAGGCGGTAGCTGGAACAGTGTGATCCGTCTCTGGCTCGCCTGTGGGGCGCTGCTGCTCACAAAGATCGCGTATCTGCTGGTCGGACCACTGTTTGCGGTTGGGTTGCTGATGGACCGGAAGACCCGCGTGGGCGGATCGTGGCTGGCCGCATTCGTCGCCGAGACGAAGGTCCATGTCGTGCCTGCGAGCGTTGTCGTTGGCTTGTGGCTGGGTCTCAATGCGCTCAAATTTAGCTCTCCATGGCTAACGGGTTATCACGTCTGGCGGCCGGAGTTTCATGGCTTTACCGGTGATCCGTTCGACGCGCTGTATCATTTGCTCTTCACCGCGCAATGGGGACTTGGGTTCTGTTTTCCCGTGCTTCTCTTGGCATTGCCTTTCATTGGCCGGTGGTGTCGGCAGGATCCGGTTCGATACGGCACGCTATTGGGTATCGGCGTGACCTATCTCCTCGTGTTCGCCATGCTGCCATGTTGGCGGGGTGAAATGTGCTACGGACCGAGATACTGGCTGTTCGTGCTGCCATTTGTGGCGTTGCCAGCGGTCGATGCCATCGCCAGTCTGGCCAGTGGCACACGAACGGCCAGGATCGCACTCGTGCTGGTGGGAGCAGGCTTGCTCTACTCCACCGCGCTCCAGTGGCAGGTCAACAAATATTCGTTCCTCGCGTTCTACTCCCTTCGCGGTCCGCTTGAACAAAACGCGGGCATTACGGCTGCACACTACTTCGCGCACCACAGCTACGGCCGGGTTCTCTGGGACTGCTCGCGGGCGCAGGATCAACTGACAAACCTGGCGTGGTGGAAAGAGACGAGACCCCTACTCAGTCCAGAGGCTGCCGAAGCCTACGAGAAACATGTCCGAAGTGTGCTGAAGGAGCAGAATTTCTTCTGGCTTCAGAAGCAACCCAGAAAATAACGAGCACACGATGGCGCGATTCGGTCTCGAGAGTGCTCGGAAGGTGTGTGCTCAGTTCAGCCTGTTTTCCGGAGCCTGTGTGTCGATCGCCACGGTCGTGCCGATGTGGGCGCCGAATCGCGTGTCGGCCCGGCCTTCCACGACGGCCACCTCGATGAAGCCCTGGGAGCCGACGAGCGTCACGGCAGTGCCAGGGGCAGCCTCGCCGTAGGTTCGTACCACGGTCGCGACCTCATGGTGGCCCACCCGAAGGCGGCCGACTGCTTCGAGTCGTGGGAGCAGCGTCGCTGGCAGACTTGTCACGAGATTGCCGAAGGCGTCGATGTGGATCACTTCGCCCTGCACGCCGGTGGCCGTTTCTTCTGGCGTGGGCCAGCGGAGTTTCATGAGTTCGTCGAGCGGGGCGTCCAGTGACTCGGGATTCAGTCCATCAAGCAGCCGGACCGCTGCCGGCGCGAGCACATCGCGGCCGTGGAATGTCGCTGCGGCGCTTGGCGGCACGTGAATCCTGCGTGCTGCGACCAGCGGCAGTCGCTGCAGTGCGAGCGTGAGCACGCCGTTGTCGGGGCAGAGAAAGTCCTGGTGTACGTTCGGAGGACCGAGTCTGGCCCAGGAGAGCCGTCGTTCTGTGCCGACGCCTGGATCGACGACGACGATGTGGAGCGTGCCTGTGGGAAACGCGGGGCAGCATTGGCCCACCAGCCAGGCGGCGGCACGGATGTCGTGAGGCGGCACGTCGTGCGAGATATCGACGAGCGTGAACGGCGTCGTGGCCTGTAGCAGTCGGCCCTTCAGTTCGGCGACGTATCCGCTGCCGGAGCCGAAGTCGGTGGTGAGCGTGACGACGCGAGTCATGCCGCGGGGCCTTGCTCTGGGGCCCTCCCCTCGGGGCCGTTTCCTGAGGGCCGTTTACCGGGGCCGTCACTCCATCCCGCGGATCAGGTCGATGCAGATGGCCCGCACCTTCCCTGGATTGACGTTGGCGTTTTTCTTCTTCGCCTGGCCGATCAGTCCGGCGGCGGCCTGCTCCTTACCGCTCTTCACGTCGGCCACGATCTTCGGGTTGGCGGCTAGCAGTTCGCGACAGAGGGCGATCACGTCGTCGTCGCTGACCGCGGAGATGCCCATGCCCGCCACCACGTCATCGACCGGACGGCCGCTGGTCACCATCTCTGCGAAGATTTCACGGGCCCGACTGGTGTCGAAGTCGCCCTTCTTGACCCGGCCGATCAGGTCGGCGAGGCCCTCCGGACGGACGGGAAACGCGGAGACCGTGCCGTTTGTCTCATTGAGGATGCGGAGCACGTCCTGCTGCATCCAGTTGCTCGCCACCTTCCCCTCGCCCACGCGGGTGGCGAGGTCTTCGAAGTAGTCGACGAGTTCTCGGCCCTGGTTCACGAGCACATCGGCGTCGTAGGCCGAGATCGTCCACCTCGCGGCGAGCGTCTTGCGGAGCGATACGGGCGGCTCTCCCATGTTACTACGGATCGACTGTATCCGCTCTGCGCTCACCGTCACCGGCACGAGGTCGGGCTCAGGGAAGTAGCGGTAGTCGCTCGACTCCTCCTTGTGCCGCTGGGCCCGCGTGATGCCGGCGGGATCATCCCAGCCCCGGGTCTGCTTCGGTGTCTTGCCCATCTCGGCCTTCGTCGCCTGCCACTCCTCCCATTGCCGGGCAGCCTCGTAGGTGAGGGCCCGCTCAACCGATCGAAAACTGTTCATGTTCTTGATCTCGACGATCGGCGTCTTGGCGACGCGGCCATCGGGCTGCGGGATGTGGAGGTTGACATTGGCATCAACGCGGAGGCTGCCCTCCTGCATGTTGCAGTCGCTCACACCGAGATACACAAGCAACAGTTTGAGTTCGTTGAGCCAGGCCCGTGCCTCCTGCGGGCTCCGCAGGTCGGGCTGTGTGACGATCTCGCACAGCGGCGTGCCGGCGCGGTTGAGATCGATGCGGGTGTCGCCCGTACCGGCCGCCTCGTCATGCATGCTCTTCCCGGCATCCTCTTCGAGGTGCACGCGGATGATGCCCACGCGACGCGGCTCGAAGGCTCCCTTCGGATCGACCACCTCCAGACACCCATCGCTCGAAAACGGCAGGTCGAACTGGCTGATCTGATAGCCCTTGGGAAGATCTGGATAGAAGTAATTTTTGCGATCCCACTTGGTGAACGGCGCGATCGAGCATTCGAGCGCCAGTGCCGACCGGAGGGCGAGATCGAATGCCTGACGGTTCATCATCGGCAGCGAGCCGGGCAGGCCCAGGCAGGTGGGGCAGACCTGTGTGTTCGGTGCACCGCCAAACTTTGTCGAGCAGCCGCAGAAGAGTTTCGTGCGGGTCATCAGCTGAACGTGCACTTCCAGGCCGATGATCGTGGTGTAGGGAGCGGCGCTGCTCATGCCTTCACCTCCCCGATGGTCTTGGGTCGGCGACGGTGCCAGTCGGTGAGCCGCTGGAAGCGGTCGGCCGCCTGGAGGAGCAGCGGTTCGGCCAGCGGCGGCGCCTGCAGTTGGAAGCCGATCGGCAGGCCCGACTTGGTGAAGCCACAGGGAAACGAGATGCCACCGACTCCTGCCAGGTTCGTACCGACCGTGTAGAGATCGACGAGATACATCGCCAGCGGATCGTCTGTTTTTTCGCCGAGTCTGAACGCGGGCGTGGCCGACACGGGCCCGCCGATCAGGTCGACCGTCTGGAAGGCGTCGAGATAGTCCTGCCGAATCAGCCGTCTCACCCGCAGGGCCTTGGCGTAATAGGCCTCATAGTAGCCGGCCGAGAGGGCGTAGGTGCCGAGCATGATCCGCCGCTTCACCTCCGGCCCAAAACCCTCGGCACGGCTGCGGCAGTACATCTCCACCAAGGGCGACTCAAAGCCGCCGGTCTGTCCTGCAGTGCGTTGGCCCGCGGACTCGGCCCGGTGGCCCTTCCCGGGCTCGGCCCGGTGTCCGTAGTGGGCTCCGTCATAGCGGGCGAGATTGCTCGATGCCTCGCAGGGCGCGATGAGATAGTAGGTGGGAATGCCATACTTCGCGTGCGGCAGGTGAACATCGTGCACCGTTGCACCGGCCGCCATGAGCACGGCAAATGCCTCCTCCACCCCCTTCGCCACCTCCGGATCAAGTCCTGCGGCAAAGTGCTCAGGCACCCGGCCGATCCGCACGCCAGCCAGCGGCTTGTCGAGCAGGTCGGTATACCGCGGCACGTCGGCGGCCAGCGAGGTGGAGTCACCCGGATCGTGGCCGGCGATCGTCTCCATGAGCAGGGCACAGTCTGCGGCACTGCGGGCCATCGGGCCGATCTGATCGAGACTCGAAGCGAAGGCGATCAGGCCACGGCGGCTGACGCGGCCATAGGTTGGCTTCAGTCCGGTGATGCCGCAGAGTCCGGCAGGCTGTCGGATCGAGCCGCCGGTGTCGGAGCCGATGGCCACAGGGGCCATGTCGGCCGCCACGCAGGCAGCGGATCCTCCGCTTGAGCCGCCCGGGGCCCGGGACAGATCCCAGGGGTTACGGACCGGACCGAATGCGGAGTTCTCGTTGGAACCGCCCATCGCAAACTCGTCCATGTTGGTCTTGCCCACGAACACGGCGTCGGCCTGACGCAGTCGCGCGACCACGTCCGCGTCGTAGGGCGGCCGAAAGCCCGCGAGCATCTTCGACGCGCAGGTGGTCGGCATGTCCTTGGTGCAGAGCACGTCCTTGAGGGCCACCGGCAGGCCGGCCAGCGAGCCAATCGGCTTTCCCGCCTTCCGACGGGCATCGATATCTGCTGCCCTCGACAGTGCTCCCTCGCGATCGACCGCCAGAAACGCGTTGATCGAGCCGTTGGTCGCCTCGATCCGGTCGAGGAATGCCGTCGCACATTCAACGGCAGTGATATCGCCCTGCCGCAGTGCAGTCACCAGGTCGACAGCGGATAGTTCGAGTGGTTGCATAATGGTCAGAAAAAGAGCGAGGCGGGCAGTAACGACAAACGAAGACTGGGAACCAAAAACGTGAAGCCGCTGCCAGCGGATGGCGGGCGTCTACGCCGCGCTCGATTCGCCCAGCACGGCGGGCACGAGGAAACACTCGCCGTCGTGTCGCGGCGCCGACTGCAATGCCTCTGCGGTGGAGAGCGAAGCGACCGGGACGTCGTCACGAAAAACGTTTTGCGTGTCGAGCGGGTGGGCCAGCGGGGCCACGTCGGCGGTGTCGAGTTCGCCCAGCATCGATACGAAGCCGACGATTTTGGTCAACTCGCCGGTCATCCGGTCGAGGTCAGCTTCGGAGAGTGCGAGCCTCGCAAGCAGACCAACCTTGGCGACATCCTTGGTTGTCAGCGTCTGCGGTGAACTGCTCACGCTCAGCCTCGGTTTTTCTGTGTTTGCCAGCAGGGCATCCCCTGCCTCTGCAGTCCGCGTCTCACTTCGTACGGCCTGCAGGGGGCCGCGGGTCGATCAGGGGCGGGCACGCGGACCGGACGGCACCGCTTCCTCGGCCGAGGGCTTCGACTTCTCGACGCTCGGCAGCCGGAACGGCTTCTGTCGGACGAGTTTCGACACCTTGCCACCCTTGATGCACTGCGTGCAGACGAGCATGGAGGTGTTCGTGCCACCGAGCGTGACCCGGAGTCGCTGCAGGTTTGGCTTGAATTTCCGACGGGTAATGCCCGTGACCTTGGTGCCGACGCCGCCGAGGTACTTCGCCTTACCGCGAATGGTGACCTGGTTGCCGACCGAAAAACCCTTGCCGCAGACCTGACAGGAACGTGCCACGGGAACAACTCGTGAATGGAGGGATCGAATGGAGAATCAGAATCCCAAAGGATAGCGATTGAGCCGTTTTCCGCAAGATGAGCCGCTAGAACGACTTGAGACGCTTCCAAAACCGTTCCCTTTTGAGGGGGCACCGCCGGAATCGGCAGAAGTCTCCTTCGCGGGGACTTTCGCCGTCGAACTGCCTCCCCCCGTGGCGGCACGTTTCCAACGTGTCCGTGAGTCGCCACTCCTTGTCGCCAATCCTTGTCGCCACTAGGAGTTGATGGAGCCGCCCACCAGTCGCAGCAGTTCCTCGTGGACGAGGCCGTTGGTGGCCACTCCGTCGCCGGAATCGATCCGCGGTTGGCCGTGCCAGTCTGAAAACCGGCCGCCTGCCTCGGTGACGACGGTTTCGACCGCGGCGGCGTCCCAGGCGTTCATGATGGGGTCGATCATCACGTCGGCGCGGCCGGTGGCTACCAACAGATACCCGTAGCCGTCGCCCCAGGTCCTTGTCAGCAGACAGGCCTCCTCGAGGCGGCGGCGGGCTTCCAGCCCCAGGGTGGCGCCGTCGGGCCGGCGGCCGAACGAATTGAAGTCGCTGGAACACAGGAGCGACTCTGCGAGTCGGCTGCGTTGCGACACGCGGGCGGGTTGCGGGGCGTTGCCGCCGACAACGTGCCACGCCCCGCCGCCCGCGCAGGCGTAGACCGTTTCGGTGAGTGCCGGGATCGCAATCACGCCAAGCACCCCCCTGCCCTCGTGCCGGCACCCCACGAGCATGGCGTAGAGCGGCACGCCCCGGATGAACGACTTCGTCCCGTCGATCGGATCGACCACCCATTCAAAACCCGAGGTGCCAGCGGCCGAGCCTGTCTCCTCGCCGAGGAACGCGTCCTGCGGAAAGGCAGCGAGCAGGTGGCTGCGCAGCTGGCCCTCGGCGGCCCGGTCCGCCTCCGTGACCGGCGACCGGTCGCTCTTTTCGATGACGGCGAGATCAGCCGCATGGAACCAGCGGAGCGTCGTGGGGGCCGCTTCCGACACCGCAGCGAGCGCTGTTTCCAATCGTCGGGAGACCTCTGCGGCCAGCAGTGGATCAAGACTCGTGGCTGAATGCGGTTGAGTCACGGCGCACCTTCTTCTACTTCTTCGACTACGGTCGGCGGGGATCGCAGCGAGATCAGCAGCATGAGCGCGGCCCCGATCACCAGCCAGGAGTCGGCCAGATTGAAAATGGGCCAGTCGATGATTCCGTCCAGCTTAAAGTGGATCCAGTCGCGGACCGCCAGTACCGCCTCGCCCTTCCGTTCCAGTGGCGCGTGCCACTGGAGACCCGGTAGTCCGAGCCGGTCGTAGAGGTTGCCGATGATGCCGCCGGTGATCAGGGCAAGGGCCAGGAGGAGCCAACGGTCGCTCCGTGTCGCCGGGCGGGCGACCAGCATCACGATGCCGACGATCGCGCAGAGCGAGACGGCCGCGAAGACGGCTCCGAGTCCCTGACCCATGCCGAAGAGGGCTCCCTCGTTCAGATTGGTTTCCAGGGAGAGCATGCCGGGCACGAGCACGATGCCGCGGCTCTCACCCGGCATGCCGAGTCTGGCAAAGATGGCCCACTTTGACGCCAGATCCCCGATGGCAGCGAGGGCCGCGATGGCAAAAAATGTGAACCATCCGCGGTGATAGGGCATGGCAGCCGGTTGGCGGAGCATGGAATCAGCGAAAGGTCACCGTGGCTGCCGTGGTCGTGCCGACGAGCCGCCGAAGCCGCCGTTTTCCAGCTTTTCTGCGCAGCGAATGCAGGTGGGGGCAAACGGAATCGCCTCGAGCCGCTTCTTGGCGATCACGCCACCGCACTCCTCACAGGTGCCGTAGCACCGAGCGCGGATCCGTTCGAGGGCTTGCTCGACGAGGTCGAGCGTGTCTTCCTCGGTGGCCATGAGGGTGAGCGTGAACTCCTGCTCGTACGCGTCGGAGCCAATGTCGGCCATGTGGATCGGCATGCTGGAAAGATCGCCGCTCGACTCGGAGCGGGTCTTTCGGAGGGCCGCGTCAGCCATTGTTGTGACATCGCCCCGCAGCCGTGCCCGCATCGCCTGAAGCGTGGCCTTAAAAGCCTTGGTTTCCGCCGCTTTCATGAGGGTATGCCCCAATGTTGTCTGACGGAGCCGCCTGTCACCGCCTGGAGACCGGATACGCACCCACATCAGTTTAACCCCGAAGGATACCCGACACGGCTGGGGGCTGTCAAACTGGCAGGTTTTGCCCGCGGCGGAAGGCCGTCTCAGGTGTCGATCCTGCCGGCAGTCCCCGAAAACTCTTGCTGGTCAGAAAACCTTGACCTAGGCTTTGGGGCTGAGCGCCGTCGGCGGTGTGCCGATCCGCCGGGAAAACTCTTGCCACAGCCGCCGGTGTCCCCATGCCGACACATTTGCTGGGGTTTTACTTCGAACAGGTCTGGTTTTCGGGGAGTCGCTGAAGTGGCCGTCGCATCACGCACCGATCTTGCGTTTCAGCAGTGCATCTCGCCTGCCTGCGGCGCCACGTTTTCGGTCGACGAGGTGCTGACCTCCTGCCCCTCCTGCGGCAATCTGCTCGACGTGGAGTATGACTGGGAGCGGATCCGTCCTCCCACGTCGTTCGAGGTGTTCGAACGAAAGTGGATGCGGCGGAGCGATCCGCTCGCCTACAGCGGTGTCTGGCGGTTCCACGAACTGCTTCCGTATGCGCCCCGGGAATCGGTGGTGACGATCGGCGAGGGGCAGACGCTGCTGGCCGCCTCCGATGGCGTGGGTGCCTTCATCGGCATGAACCCCGGCAGACTCTTTCTCGAATACGAAGGCCTCAATCCCTCGGGCTCCTTCAAAGACAACGGCATGTCAGCGGCCTTCACGCACGCCCGCATGATCGGGGCCCGTCGTGCGGCCTGTGCTTGGACCGGCAATACCAGCGCCTCGTTGGCCGTCTACTGCGCCGTCACCCGTCTGATGCGTGGCATCATCTTCATCGGCTCCGGGAAGATCTCCTACGGCAAGCTTTCGCAAGCGCTCGACTATGGCGCGCTGACGATCCAAATCGCCGGCGACTTCGACGACGCGATGGCCCGCGTCAAGGAAGTGGCCGGCAAGCTGGGCATCTACCTCGTCAACAGCGTGAATCCGTTTCGGCTCGAAGGCCAGAAAACGATCATGTATCGGGTGCTCGAATCGATGGGGTGGGAGGTGCCCGACTGGATCGTCGTGCCGGGCGGGAACCTCGGCAACTCCAGCGCCTTCGGCAAGGCCTTCGCCGAACTTCGCAAGCTCGGCCTGATAGATCGCGTGCCCCGCCTGGCGGTGATCAATGCCGCCGGCGCCAACACCCTCTACGAGCTCTATCACAACCGGGGCCTCCGTTGGGAAGGCGGCCGGGCTGATCTCTCGCCCGCCTGCCATTACTACGACGAGCTCGACCGGGACAAGAAGCGGGCCGACACGATCGCCAGCGCCATCGAGATCAACCGGCCCGTGAATCTCAACAAGTGCCTGCGGGCGCTCGAGGTCTGCGACGGCGTGGTCCGCGAAGTCTCGGAGCAGGAGATTCTCGACGCCAAGGCGCAGGTGGGCGCTGGTGGCCTCGGCTGCGAGCCGGCCAGCGCCGCGAGCGTGGCGGGTGCCCGGCAGCTCGTAGCCGAAGGAGTGATCGGCCGGGACGAGCGGGTGGTCTGCATTCTCACTGGCCACCAACTCAAGGATCCGACGGCAACGGTGGCCTACCACACCACCGACCAGAAACTCTTCAACGAGGTGCTCGGCAGCCGGGGCGTGAGCCGGGCGAGCTTCGCCAACCGCGCGGTGAGCGTGAGCAACCGGCTCGACGAGATCGTTCAGGCGATCGACCTGTACGGCTGATTTGCATTCACGCGAAACACGGCATGTGCTAGGCAAGGATGACTTTCGAGGCCGGCTCGAGGCCGCCACTGCCCTGGCGGCACGTTTCCGACGTGTCTGTGAGTCGACCTCTCCTCGTGGCGGCACGTTTCCAACTTGCCTTTCCAACAAGATGGAATCTTGTTGCCACATCAGGATTTGGGGGGCAGGTCATTTGTCGTCATTGGCAGGATTCGCGGCCGTGGCGCCGGCGGGGAAGTCGACAGCCTCGCCGCGGAGCAGCCGCGCACCAAGTCCGGTCAGTTTCAGGTAATGATCCGCTGGCAGGCCTTCGTAGGTCACGAACTTGTCTGGTGGACCGACCGGAGGGTCGTTGGTGCATTTGAAAATGGCCGTGGCCTCGTCCACCTCGTCGAACATGGCCACATAGAGCATCTCGGCACCGGCCTGCTTTGCCGCCACGAACTGCGACCAGAAAAACTTGCCCCCGAGCCTCGGCACCTTGTCGAAGGCCACGCCCTTCATGTTGAACCAGCTGAACCCGGGAAAGGCGACGGGAAGATAGTCGAGACCGTGTTCACGACACCAGGCGATGTCGGGCTGCCAACAGTGGGTTCCATGGTGCTCTGCCTCGGCGGGTGTGTGGTATCGGCCCACGGTCCATGGGCTGACGATGTCGGCCCGTTGGATCACCTCGTGCAGAACGGGATCATTAACGCTGTCGCGGTTCAGTTCGCGCCAGCCGGTTGGCACGCCGAGCATGACCGTGCAGCCGTCTTGCTTGAGAAATTCCACCAGCGGCCCACATTCCGCAACCGTATAGGCACGGTCTCTGTTGAAGCCCACGCCCCAGACAACGACGACCGGCTTGCCGCGATGCCGCAGGTAAGCCGGGTCGTCCGTGACCCGCATCCGCGTGCGTAACTGCCGCCAATCGTCCATGACCTGGGACATCTGGTTGGGGCCCATGCCGCTCAAGTCATACATCACCGCGTAGGCACGGCCGCAGCGATTGGCGCCGTCTCGGCAGTGATCCAGCACCGTGTTGTTGTGCCGAAGGTGCGTGGCGTTCCTGAGGGGGGTGACAAACCGCTGCACAAACACGCCGTCGATCGAATAGTCGCGCATCCACTCGAAATGCCGGAGCACCGTCGCCTTCTTGAAGGAGCTGAAGACCTCCGCCGCGGTGCCGTCGGCGCGGCGCAGATTGGTGGGGAATCGCTCGTCGGGCCCGAACTCGGACAGGTCGGGCCAGAGGTCCACCTTGACGTTGCCGGGGGCGGGGTTTCCAGCGTGCTTCGTCCAGTGGTGGAAGCCTCGGTCCGCGCCGTCGCCTTCTGCATTGAACCAGCCCTGATAGCCGCACATCACCTTGCCTGTGAGCGAACCTGTGTCGACAGCAGGCACGCTCGTGCCCATAAACGGTCGGAGTGTCTCGGCGTAGGCCGCCTCCCGTTCCTCCGGCGACGAGCCACGAGATCGCAGTGGGGCCACGGTCAGCCAGACACCGATCACGCACCACACCAGCACCATCTTCTGCCGAGTCATTCACATATCCTTGATGAGCAAGAGTTTGAGGAGCATGAGCACCCTGTTACTCTCTGGCAACGGATCGGCGTTGGGAGTGCCGGCTTCGTCTGCAAGGAACGAGTCGCCCTTTTCAGCCACATTATCGAACCGGAGCACACGCCATGAAAATCCAACAATACTACCTCGCCTGCCTGTCTCATGCGTCGTACATGATCACCGACGACAAGACCAAGACGGCCGCCGTCGTCGATCCGCAGCGTGACATTGATCAATACATTGCCGACGCTAAGGCCGGCGGATACACGATCAAACACGTCTTTCTGACACACTTCCACGCCGACTTCATCGCCGGCCACATCGAGCTCCGCGACAAGGTCGGGGCCACGATCCACCTCGGCCACCGAGCCCAGGCGGAGTTTGCCTGTGTCCACATGAAGGATGGTGACACCATCGAGTTCGGTGACGTGCGGCTTGGGATCCTGGAGACCCCGGGCCACACCCCTGAGGGCATCTCCATCCTCGTCTACGATCTGGCGAAGAGCAATAAGGATCCGCTCGCCGTGCTCACGGGCGACACGCTCTTTATCGGAGACGTCGGGCGGCCCGATTTAATGGCCAGCATTGGCGTCACGGCCGACGAACTCGCAGACATGCTCTACGACAGCATCACGAACAAGCTCGTCACCCTGCCCGATGCCACGCTCGTCTATCCGGCCCATGGGGCGGGCAGCATGTGCGGCAAGAGTCTGTCGAAAGAGACCGTCTCCACGATTGGTGAGCAGAAGAAGTTCAACTATGCCCTCCAGCCGATGAGCCGCGAGGATTTCAAGATGA
>Ga0214921_10005245_pt1 | contig 18445 bp, 15 predicted proteins | sample LL1505_MetaG_FD_177992 | JGI IMG/M metagenome (GOLD analysis project Ga0214921, IMG submission 177992) | Freshwater microbial communities from Lake Lanier, Atlanta, Georgia, United States - LL-1505 | ecosystem: Environmental > Aquatic > Freshwater > Lake | place: USA: Georgia | collected... | reverse complement strand
AGGCTGATACATTCTTGAAACAAGGTTTGACTCGGGCTAATGTCACAGAACAAATTCCGCATAACAAAGCCACCACCTACATACAAAGGAGACACCTATGAACACCCACTATTTAAATCGGCTGTTGAGTAAACCTGCTGGTTGGGCTAAGGCTGTAGCCTTGGCTGTCACCTATGCAGGTGCATTGCTGTGCGCCATATTGGGTTTTGCCACCTTGGCCAACGCCCAAACGGCGGGCTGGCCGAACAAGCCGGTGCGCATTGTGGTGCCCTTTACCCCTGGTGGTACTACCGACATCTTGGCCCGTGCGGTGGCACCGGAGCTGTCTAGAGCGTTTAACCAGCAGTTTTTGGTGGAAAACCGGGGTGGCGCAGGCGGTAACTTGGGTGCGGAAATCGTGGCCAAATCCCCAAGCGATGGCTACACCTTGCTGATGGGTACTGTGGGTACGCACGGTATCAACCGCGCCTTGTATGACAAATTGCCTTACGACCCCATTAAAGATTTTGCGCCGATCACGCTGGTGGCTGCGGTGCCCAATGTCATGGTGGTCAATGCCGAAAAAGCCAAGGAGCGCGGCATTAACACCGTGGATGACTTTATCAAGTTTGCCAAGGCCAACCCTGGCAAGCTCAACATGGCTTCCAGCGGTAATGGCACATCCATTCACCTTTCGGGTGAGTTGTTCAAGTCCATGACGGGCACCTTTATGACCCACATCCCTTATCGTGGTTCCAGTCAGGCTTTGCTCGATTTGAGCGCCGGCAATATGGATGTGATGTTTGACAACCTGCCATCCTCCATGCAGTTGATCAAGTCGGGCCGTCTCAAGGCCTTGGCGGTGACCAGTGGTCAGCGGTCGGGCGCCATGCCCGAGGTACCCACCCTTCAAGAGGCTGGCAAGTTAATGGGTTATGAGGCCAGCAGCTGGTTTGGCCTCTTGGCGCCAGCGGGGACCCCAAGCGATATCGTGCAGCGCATTCAGCAAGAAACGGCCAAAGCGCTCAATGTGCCCGCCATTAAAGAAAAATTATTGGCACAAGGAGCGATTCCCAGCGGTATGACGCCTGAAGAGTTTGTGAAGCTGATTGATGCCGAACACAAAAAATGGGCTCTGGTGGTCAAGGCCTCTGGTGCCCGGGTGGATTGAAGGGTTGATTTAAACGCCCCACACCACCGGCTGCCCCGCCTTGTGGGCGCGGCGCAGCATCTGAATCAAAGGGGTGGCCCGCTGGCGCAGGGTGACATGCTGCCCTTCCGCCTGGTCCTGACCAGCACCCAGTTCTTTCGGTGCGGCTGCGCCAAACGCTTTATCTTTCGGGTTTGGGTCTGGCGTTTCTTCCCTAAGAATGGCCTCCTCCAAGGCAGCAATGGCGTGCAAGGCTTGTTCTAAAGTGATGATGCCGGTCGGCGCAGGAGTTGTTTTGCCGATCAGTTGGAGCAAACGCTCTGCAACTGGCTGCAACATCAGCACATCAGCCGTGGCGCGGGATTTGAACTTGTAAATCATGGGTCAACTGTCACCCATTTGGCGCGGGTTGGCAAGCGGGTCAGGCCAATCCATCGTGCATGAAATAATGGTGCCATGCATTACAAGGGAAACCCATGATTTTGGTTACGGGGGGCGCGGGCTTTATTGGCGCCAACTTCGTGTTGGACTGGCTGGCCGCCCATGAAGAACCTGTGGTGAACGTTGACAAACTCACCTATGCGGGTAATTTGGACAATTTGGCGTCGCTTCAAGGCGATACCCGTCACGTGTTTGTGCAAGGCGACATTGGAGACGCCGCCCTCATAACCGGCCTGCTCAAGCAACACCAACCCCGAGCGGTGGTGAACTTTGCCGCCGAAAGCCATGTGGACCGATCCATCCATGGGCCCGAAGACTTTATTCAGACCAATGTATTGGGTACCTTTAGGCTGTTGGAGGCGGTGCGCGGCTATTGGAACGGTTTAGATACATCTGCTAGGTCCACCTTTCGCATGTTGCATGTGTCCACTGACGAGGTGTATGGCTCTTTGGCACCAGGCGAGGCAGCCTTTAACGAAGGGCACCGCTACGAACCCAACAGCCCTTACTCGGCCAGCAAGGCCGCCAGCGACCACTTGGTGCGGGCTTGGCACCACACTTACGGCTTGCCGGTACTGACCACCAACTGCTCCAACAATTACGGTCCCTTTCACTTTCCGGAAAAGCTCATACCTTTGATGGTGGTGCAAGCTCTGGCGTGCAAGCCGCTGCCGGTGTACGGCGATGGTCAGCAAATTCGCGACTGGCTTTACGTCAAAGACCATTGCAGCGCCATCCGGCGGGTGCTGGAAGCGGGAACCGTGGGCGAGGTGTACAACGTGGGCGGCTGGAACGAAAAACCCAATTTGGAGATCGTGCGCACCATTTGCGCCTTACTCGATGAGCTCAAGCCCCGGGCTGATGGGGTGTCTTATGCCACCCAAATTGCCTTTGTAAAAGACCGTCCAGGGCACGACCGTCGCTATGCCATAGATGCGCGCAAGCTGGAGCGGGAGTTGGGTTGGAAGCCTGCTGAGACCTTTGAAACCGGCATTCGCAAAACAGTGCAGTGGTATTTGGACAACCCCGAGTGGGTGGCGCGGGCGCAGTCGGGTGCCTACAGGGATTGGTTGAACACCCAATATGCCCCGGCCTGAAACCATGGCATCACCCAAAATTTTGCTGCTGGGTAAAAACGGCCAACTGGGTTGGGAACTGCAACGCAGCTTGAGTGTGTTGGGCGAGGTGGTGGCTTTGGACCGCCATGGCATCAATGGTTGGAGCGGAGATTTAAGCCAACCCGTAGCAATGGCCCAAACGGTGCAGCAGATTCAGCCCCAAGTGATTGTGAACGCGGCAGCTTACACCGCAGTAGACCGCGCTGAAAGTGAGCCCGATATGGCGCACGCCATCAACGCGCAAGCTCCACAAATTTTGGCGCAAGAAGCCCAAAAGCTGGGCGCTTGGTTGGTGCATTTCAGCACCGACTATGTTTTTAACGGCTCTGGACAACAAGCCTGGACCGAAACCGATGCTTGTGCGCCTTTAAGTGTGTATGGCCAGACCAAGTGGCAAGGCGAGCAAGCCGTGGCGGCTTCGGGTTGCCGGCACCTGATGTTCAGAACCAGCTGGGTCTACGGCGCGCGGGGTGGCAACTTTGCCAAAACCATGCTCAATTTGGCGCAGGAGCGTGATGCGCTGCGGGTGATTGACGACCAAATCGGTGCCCCCACGGGGGCAGACATGTTGGCAGATGTCACGGCGCATGCTTTGGCCAAGGTGATGGAGTCGGGTTCAGAATCAAGCGGGACTTACCACCTGGCTGCTGCGGGCGAGACTTCATGGCACGGCTATGCGCAGTTTGTGCTCACCCAAGCCAAGGCGTTGGGTATGGCGCTTAAAGTGCAACCAGAAGATGTGCAGGCCATTCCCACCAGCGCCTACCCCACACCGGCGCGCCGCCCTCTGAATTCGAGGCTGGACACCCGCAAGATACAAGACACCTTTGGCCTCACCCTGCCACACTGGACCCTGGGTGTCGCTCGAATGTTGGAGGAAACACGGACATGAATACAAGCTCAACTGGCGCACCAAACGCATCTTTTTCCCCCCCAACAGGCCAAAAGGGCATCATCCTTGCGGGCGGCTCGGGCACCCGCTTGCACCCCGCCACCTTGGCCATCAGCAAGCAGCTGTTGCCGGTGTACGACAAACCCATGGTGTATTACCCCCTGAGCACCTTGATGCTGGCGGGTATTCAAGACATTTTGCTCATCAGCACCCCCCAAGACACCCCCCGGTTTGAGCAATTGTTGGGGGATGGATCCCAGTGGGGTATCAGCCTAAGTTATGCGGTGCAACCCTCTCCGGATGGTTTGGCTCAAGCTTTTTTGATTGGCGAATCGTTTATTGATGGCCAGCCCAGTGCCCTGGTGCTGGGCGACAACATTTTTTATGGGCACGACTTTCAGCCTTTGCTGTTCAATGCCCGTAAGCGTCGACAAGGGGCTACAGTTTTTGCTTATCACGTGCAAGACCCCGAGCGTTACGGCGTGGCTGAATTTGACAGTGCTGGCCGCGTGCTCACACTAGAAGAAAAGCCTGCCCAGCCCAAATCCAACTACGCGGTCACAGGCCTTTATTTTTACGACGATCAAGTGGTGGAACTGGCCAAGCGCCTCAAGCCTTCAGCCCGGGGAGAATTGGAAATCACCGACCTAAACCGTTTGTATTTGGAGCAGGGGCAATTGCAGGTGGAGGTGATGAAGCGGGGCTACGCCTGGTTGGACACCGGCACCCACGACAGTTTGTTAGAGGCCAGCCAATTTATCGCCACTTTAGAACACCGCCAAGGCCTCAAAATTGCTTGTCCCGAAGAAATTTCGTGGCGCAGCGGCTGGATTGACGATACGCAGTTGCAGCGCTTGGCCAAGCCACTGGCCAAAAGCGGTTACGGTAAATACCTGTTGACCATGTTGAATGACCGAGTGCATCATGCCGCGCCCTAAACGCATACCCAAAATATTCGCTGCCTATCCATGAACGTTATACCCACCGCACTGCCAGAAGTTTTGATTGTGGAGCCCAAGGTATTTGGCGATGCTCGGGGGTTTTTCTTTGAAAGTTTCAATCAAAGGGTATTTCAAGAAAAAACTGGGCTGAATTTAGAGTTTGTGCAAGACAACCACAGCCGCAGTTCGCAAGGTGTATTGAGAGGTTTGCACTATCAAATCCAGCAGCCCCAGGGCAAGTTGGTGCGGGTGGCGCGCGGGTCGGTTTTTGATGTGGCGGTGGATATTCGCCGCAGTTCTACTAGGTTTGGGCAATGGGTGGGTGTGGAATTAAGCGAAGACAACCAACGTCAAATGTGGATCCCGCCTGGTTTTGCGCATGGATTTGTGGTGACATCCGAGTCCGCCGACTTCTTATATAAAACCACGGATTACTATGCGCCTGAGCACGAGCGCTGCATTTTGTGGAGCGACTCCCAAATCAATATCCATTGGCCACAACTCAATCACCTCAAGATGTCGGCCAAAGATCAGGCGGGTATAAGTTTGTCTGTTGCGCAAGTGTTTGAATAACAAGGTATTGATATGGTTTTGCCAGTGATTTTGTGTGGGGGCAGTGGTACCCGTTTGTGGCCCTTGTCTCGCAAGGCGTTTCCCAAACAATTTATTCCGCTGATTCAAAATAAATCCCTGCTGCAGCTCACCATGGAGCGGCTCAAGGTGTTGGCTGATGCAGAAGTTGAATTAAGGTCAAAGTCAGGGCTTGGTGCCCACGCCTACCCTTATCCCTACGAGCTTATCTGCGTATCATCTGATGACCATAGGTTTTTGGTGGCAGATACTGCCGCCCATGTGGGTCTCAAGTTGCAGCAGATACTCGAACCCCAAGCCAAAAATACCGCGGCTGCCATGGCCTTGGCGGCATTGGCTGTGCCGCCAGACACCCCGCTGCTTTTTTGCCCGGCGGATCACCATATTCCCGATGCTGCCGCTTTTGCCCGGCTTGTTTTGTCTGCATTGCCCGCCGTTCAGGCGGGCAGTGTGGTGACGTTTGGGGTGTTGCCCACGTCGCCCAGCACGGCTTATGGCTATATTCAAAAAGGTTCAGCTGCTTGGGATGGCTTTAAGGTGGCGCAATTTGTTGAAAAGCCCCCGCTTGAACAGGCTCTAGAGTATTTGGCCAGTAGCGATTATTTTTGGAATGCCGGTATTTTTCTCGTGCGGGCCGATACCTTGATTGAGGCCTTGTCTCAACATGCTCCAGATATTTTGAAAGTGTGCCAAGCCGCTATGGATCAAAAAGCGGTGGATGGTGATTTTCTGCGGCCTAACGCCGCCGCTTTTGCCGCTTGCCGCAGCCAATCTATTGATTACGCGGTGATGGAGCGCGCACCCAATGTGTGTGTATTTCCTTTTCAAGGGGTTTGGAGCGACGTGGGCAGTTGGAATGCTGTGGCTGATTTGGCCGAGGCTGATTCTCAAGGCAACTGCAGTGGCGGGGCAAGTGCTGATGCCCATTTTGTGGAGGCTACACATACCTATATTCATGCGGGGGGTGGGCGTCCCGTGGTGGCTTTGGGTACACATAATGTATTGGTCATTGACACCCCAGACGCCGTATTGGTGGCCAACCACGAGCATGCTGAGGCGGTGAAAACTGTGGTGGGCCGTTTGGAGCAGTTAGACGCGGCCCAAGCTTTGCAACACCGCCGTGTGTACCGGCCCTGGGGGTGGTACGAGGGAATTGATGCGGGTCAGCGACACCAAGTCAAACGCATTCAGGTCAAACCCGGCGCCTCCCTGTCCCTGCAAATGCACCACCACCGAGCGGAGCATTGGGTGGTGGTGAGCGGCACCGCTGAAGTTACCAATGGAGATCAGGTGATGTTGTTGGCAGAAAACCAAAGCACCTATATCCCTCTTGGACAAACCCACCGCTTGGCCAATCCAGGGCAAGTGCCTTTGGAGATTATTGAAGTTCAAAGCGGCTCTTATTTGGGTGAAGACGATATTGTGCGTTTTGAGGATGTGTACGGCCGCCAGTAAAAGGTGTTGGCGCTGGCGATGAATATGTGGAAAATCCATCAATATCAAGAATATTTTTGGTAATAACTCTCATAAACTCTTGAAAACAGTTCAATATGTATTAATATAGGGCAATCGGTATTCGATTGAATCGATTTTGATTGAATCCGTCCCTTACAACTCTCATTCAAAGGTAATTCATATGGCAACTTTAGTGGACCTCCAGTCTCAAATCGAAAAACTTCAAAAACAAGCTTCCGAGATTCGTTCGAAAGAATTTGATAAAACCGTAGCCGAAATCCTGACGCAAATGCAGGCATTTGGTATCACCATCAAAGACTTGCAAGCCGCGCAGGGCAAAACACGTGCTGGTAAAGGCCGTGGCAAAGGCCGTCCAGTTGGCAAAAAAGCACCTGCAGCCAAAAAAGGCACTCGTGCAGGTATTCCTGTTCAAGCCAAATTTAAAGGCCCTAACGGTGAAACATGGAGCGGTCGTGGTTTGATGCCCAAGTGGTTGTCTACCTTGGTGGCATCTGGTCGCACTAAAGAAGATTTTGCGATTCAAGCTTAATTTCAATTTGAACTTTTATGTCTTCAAATGGAGTGTTTAAAAAATGGGGCGTTAAGCCCCATTTTTTTTGGCATGTGTTTATTTGTATGAGTAGGATGACGCTAAATAAACGAGATTGGTGAAGCATTTGGTTTGCGGCACAATCTGCTCCCATGACTTCAATGCCCAAATCACCTTCCACTTCCGCTGCCGTATCTTCCCCTATACCTGACCCGTTATCCCCACTTGTCTCGACCCGAGATAAGGCTGAGATACTCGCTCAGGCCTTGCCTTATATACGCAAGTTCCACGGTAAAACCATGGTCATCAAGTACGGCGGCAACGCCATGACCGACCCGGCCTTACAGGCCGACTTTGCTGAAGACGTGGTGCTGCTTAAATTGGTGGGCATTAATCCTGTGGTGGTTCATGGCGGCGGCCCACAAATTGAAACAGTACTCAACCGCTTGGGCAAAAAGGGTGAGTTTGTTCAGGGCATGCGCGTGACCGATGCCGAAACCATGGAGGTTGTGGAATGGGTATTGGGTGGCGAAGTTCAGCAAGATATTGTGGGTTTGATCAACCAAGCGGGCGGTAAGGCCGTAGGTTTGACAGGTCGAGATGGCGGCATGATCCATGCGCGCAAGTTGAAAATGGTGGACAACCAAGACCCCAGCAAAGAACTGGATGTGGGGCAGGTCGGTGAAATCGAGTCGATTGACCCGTCCGTAGTGCGCGCCCTGCAGGACGACCAATTTATTCCCGTCATCAGCCCCATCGGCTTCGGCGAACTCAATGAGAGCTACAACATCAATGCCGATGTGGTGGCGGGCAAACTGGCCAGTGTGCTCAAAGCCGAAAAGCTGCTATTGCTGACCAATACCACCGGTGTTTTGGACAAATCTGGCACCTTGTTGACCGACCTTACTGCCCAACGCATTGACCAACTGTTTGCCGATGGCACGATTTCCGGAGGCATGTTGCCCAAAATCAGCGGCGCATTGGATGCTGCCAAAAGCGGCGTGAATGCGGTGCACATCATTGATGGGCGGGTGCCCCATGTGTTGCTTTTGGAAATTCTGACCGAGCAAGCCTTTGGCACCATGATTCGGTCGCAATAAGTTGGCCATTCGAGCCCATTGCAAACAAGGCATCTGTAAGTGCCCACACCACGGGGGCTGTGCGAGAATTCAACAAACAACCAGCCGAGACCTCATGACCGACGCCCCCGCCAGCATGACGCCCCCCTCCGACACCGACACCACCAGTGACGATGGAGATGCCCAAGGGGGCACCACTAAGGTTCGAAAGCGTCCCAAGCCCGGTGAGCGGCGCATTCAAATTTTGCAGGCCTTGGCCACCATGTTGGAGCAGCCCGGTGCAGAACGCATCACCACAGCGGCATTAGCAGCCAAGTTGGAGGTGAGCGAAGCCGCTCTGTACCGCCACTTTGCCAGCAAGGCGCAAATGTTTGAGGGGTTGATCGACTTTATTGAGCAGTCTGTGCTGAGCTTGGCGCAGCAAATTGTGGAGCGCGATTCCACCGACCCCAAGGCGCAAATTGGCAAGGTGGTGGCCATGATGCTGCAGTTTGCCGAGAAAAACCCAGGCATGACGCGCGTGATGGTGGGCGATGCTTTGGTGTTTGAGCATGAGCGATTGCAAACCCGCATGAACCAGTTTTTTGACAAGGTGGAGTCCACCCTAAAGCAAAGCCTGCGCGACCACGCCCAAGCCAGTGGCTCGGCCACACCCAGTGTGGACGCTCAGGTTCAGGCTTCGGTGCTGACGGCCTTTGTTGTGGGGCGTTTGCAGCGTTTTGCCCGATCGGGCTTTCGCCGCATGCCTACCGAACAATTGGAATTGAGTTTGGCTCGCTTGATTTGAGATCTGAAGCTTCCCGACACGGCGCGCAGCAGCCGTCGGCTCCAACACCCACTTCGCCCCCTCGTTCGGACTGGGTCACCCTAAAAAGGTTGCTGCCCTACCTGTGGCCCTACAAATGGCGCGTTCTTGCTGCCTTGTCCTTCATGGTCGCGGCCAAAGTGTCCAACGTGGGTGTGCCGCTGCTGCTCAAAGAGTTAGTAGACGCATTGGCTTTCCCCTTGGGGGATTCGCGCGCTGTGGCCGTGGTGCCCTTAGGGTTGTTGCTGGCTTACGGTTTGTTGCGTTTGTGTACGTCTTTGTTCACGGAGCTGCGCGAACTGGTGTTTGCCAAGGCCACTCAGGGTGCAGCGCGCACCATTGCCCTTCAAACCTTTGAACATTTGCATGCCCTGAGCTTGCGCTTTCACTTAGAGCGGCAAACGGGCGGCATGACGCGCGACATCGAGCGCGGCGTGCGCGGCATTGAGTCCTTGATTTCGTATTCCCTCTACAGCATCGTGCCCACGCTCATCGAGGTGTTGATGGTCTTGACCATCCTGGCCCTGAAGTTTGACCCGTGGTTTGCGTGGATCACCCTGTCGGCCCTGGGGTTGTACATCCTGTTCACCGTGAGCGTCACGGAGTGGCGCACCCAGTTTCGGCGCGAAGCCAATGAATTTGATTCTGCAGCCCACACCCGCGCCATTGACTCGTTGCTGAATTACGAAACGGTCAAATACTTCAACAACGAAACTTTTGAAGCCCGACGTTACGACGAAAGCCTAGACCGCTTGCGCAAAGCGCGTCTCAAGTCCCAAACCACTTTGAGTTTGCTCAATACCGGCCAACAGCTCATCATTGCGGTTGGGCTGGTGGCCATGCTTTGGCGCGCCACCGAAGGCGTGGTGTCGGGCCACATGACCTTGGGCGACCTGGTGATGATCAATGCCTTCATGATTCAGCTCTACATCCCGCTCAATTTTTTGGGTGTGTTGTATCGGGAAATCAAGCAAAGCCTGACCGACCTGGACAAAATGTTCACGCTGATGGAGCGCGAACGCGAGGTGGCCGACGCGCCCAACGCTACAGCCTTGGCCTATGACCCACACAGTGCTGCAGTGGATGTGCGGTTTGACCATGTCAGCTTTGGTTATGACGCCGCCCGCCCGTTGTTGCACGACATCAGCTTTTACATTCCTGCCGGTCAAACCGTGGCTGTAGTGGGGCCGTCTGGGGCGGGCAAATCCACCTTGGCCCGTTTGCTCTTTCGTTTTTACGATGTACAGGGCGGCAGCATTGCACTGGCGGGACAAGACATTCGCAAGGTCACCCAAGCCAGCTTGCGCCAAGCCATAGGCATCGTGCCGCAGGATACAGTGCTGTTCAACGACACCGTGGCGTACAACATTGCCTACGGCCGACCGGGTAGCTCACCCCAAGAGGTACAAGAAGCGGCGCGTGCAGCGCATATTCACGACTTTATAAATTCCGCCCCCAAAGGCTACAACACCATGGTGGGCGAGCGTGGCCTCAAACTCTCAGGCGGCGAAAAACAGCGTGTGGCCATCGCCCGCACCCTGCTGAAAAACCCGCCCGTCATGATTTTTGATGAGGCCACCTCGGCGCTTGACTCTGCCAATGAACGCGCCATTCAGGCTGAGCTTGAGGCCATTGCCCAGAACAAAACCACTTTGGTGATTGCCCATAGGCTCTCCACCGTGGTGCATGCCCACGAGATACTGGTGATGAACGCCGGCCGTATTGAAGAGCGCGGCACCCATGCCCAGCTGCTGGCCATGGGAGGCACTTATGCCGGCATGTGGGCTTTGCAGCAACAATCGGAACAAGAATAAATTCAAGCCCTAACCTAGCTTAAAACCAGCCTCCTATGGACACCTTGACTTTGATTCGGCCCGACGACTGGCACGTGCATGTGCGTGACGGCGTTGCTTTAAACACCGTGGTGCCGCACACAGCGCGCCAGTTTGCCCGTGCGCTTATCATGCCCAACCTCAAGCCGCCTGTGACGACCGCGCAAGCCGCGTTGGCTTACAAGGCGCGTATTTTGGCGGCGGTGCCTGCCGGGCTGGCGTTTGAGCCGCTCATGTCGCTTTACCTGACCGATCATTTGCCCCCAGAAGAAATCGCCCGCGCGGCTGATGCTGGTGTGGTGGCTTGCAAGCTTTACCCAGCCGGTGCCACCACCCACAGCGATGCGGGGGTGACGAATATCCGCAACATTTACCCCACCTTGGAGGCCATGCAAAGGCATGGACTGTTGCTCTTGGTGCATGGCGAGGTCACCTCGCCCGAGGTCGATTTGTTTGATCGCGAGGCCGTGTTTATTGAAGAGCAGCTGATTCCCCTGCGACGGGATTTTCCGGAACTCAAAATCGTGATGGAGCACATCACCACCTTAGAGGCCGCGCAGTATGTCATGCAAGCTGGCCGCTACACGGCCGCCACGATCACCGCGCACCACCTGCTGTTCAACCGCAACGCCATTTTTACGGGCGGTATTCGACCCCACTATTACTGTTTGCCGGTGTTGAAGCGCGAGGTTCACCGCCAAGCCCTGGTGCAAGCCGCCACCAACGGCAGCCCGCAATTTTTCTTAGGTACCGACAGTGCGCCCCACCCGGCACATTTAAAAGAACACGCCAGTGGCTGCGCTGGTTGCTACACCGCCCATGCGGCTTTAGAGATGTATGCCGAGGTTTTTGATGCCGCTGGCGCTTTGCACCGGCTCGAAGGCTTTGCCAGTTTCCACGGCCCTGATTTTTACGGCCTGCCGCGCAATACCAGCACCGTGACCTTAAAGCGCCAAAGCTGGACGCCGCCGCCCAGCTTCCCACTGGGTGAAGCCGAGCTCAAACCCATGCGCTCGGGCGAAGCGTTGCCGTGGTCCATGGCATAGATTGGTCGGCCCCTTGGCTGGCGCCTTATCAAGCCGTGGGCCAAAAAATAGAGGGCAGCGTCTTGCAGTGCGGTTTGACGGTGCACGAGGCCCTCAACCATGCCCAATACGAACAAGGCTACCCTACACCGGTGCGTTTTGTGCCGCAGTCGGATTTGCCATCGGGCGTGGCCTATGAGCAGTTTATTTTTGACACAGGCTGCGTGCCCACCCGTGACGGCGCACACGACTTTTTCAATGGCCTGTGTTGGCTGCTTTTCCCCAAGCTCAAGCAGCGCCTGAACCACTTGCAGGCGCATGCTTTGGCCGAGCAGCCCAGCATCTTAACCCGAGGGCCGGTGCGCGACGCCCTTACTTTGGTGGATGAAAACGCCGCGTGGCTTAGGGCGCCGAAAGTGCTTTGGAATGCCTTGCTGGCCAAAGAGTGGGGACGGGTGTGGGAACTCTGGCACCGGCATCATGCCGACGTGGGCTTGTGGTTGTTTGGCCACGCCTTGCTTGAAAAACTGGAGGTGCCCCGCAAGCCCATCACCGCTCATGTGATTTGGATTCCGCCAGAGGCTCCCATGTCTTGGGGTGCTGGCGGACCGACCAGCCCGGCAGACTTATCGGCCTGCGACAACTGGTGCGCTCAATTGTTGAGTGCCGATTGTCTCGCGGCCAAGGCGTTTGCCCACTTGCCCGTATTGGGTGTGCCCGGCTGGTGGTCCGCCAATACTGACCCCGGTTTTTACAACGACCCCCAGGTATTTCGGCCACCCAGGGACTATGCAGGCCCCTGAAGCTCAAACTTGCACAGTTTGTGGGGGTATGGCGCGCAAAGTTGGAATTTAAGACCCCAGTCCTTACCATCTGAACCTCATTCCTGAAGGAGCCTTTGATGAAACGCATTGTCTTGTTTGTGCTGACCAATTTGGCCATTGTGCTGGTACTGGGCGTGGTGTCTTCGCTGCTCGGAGTGGATAAGTTTTTGACTGCCAACGGCCTGAATTTGGGCGCCTTATTGGGGTTTGCCTTGGTCATGGGGTTTGGAGGCGCTTTTATTTCGCTCCTGATCAGCAAGCCCATTGCCAAATGGAGCGCTGGGGTGCAGTTGATTGGGCAACCCCAATCTGCTGATGAGCAATGGTTGCTGGATACGGTGCGCAAATTTGCTAACCAAGCCCAAATTGGCATGCCGGAGGTGGGCATTTTTGAAGGTGAGCCCAACGCCTTTGCTACGGGAGCTTTTAAAAACTCTGCTCTTGTGGCGGTGAGCACTGGTTTGTTGCAGGGTATGACGCGAGAGGAAGTGGAGGCCGTTATTGGCCATGAAGTGGCCCACATTGCCAATGGCGACATGGTCACCATGGCCCTGATTCAAGGCGTGATGAACACTTTTGTGGTTTTCATCAGCCGAGTGGTGGGCTATGCGGTGGACAGTTTTTTGCGCCGCAACGACGAAGAAAACACCGGCCCGGGCATTGGCTACTTTGTCACCACCATCGTCATGGACATATTGCTGGGTTTTGTGGCCGCTATCGTCGTGGCTTGGTTCAGCCGCCAGCGCGAGTTTCGCGCCGACGCGGGGGCTGCGCAGCTCATGGGCCGCAAGCAACCCATGATCAATGCCTTGGCCCGATTGGGAGGCATGCAGGCGGGCGAACTGCCTAAGAGCATGGCGGCCATGGGGATTGCGGGGGGCATTGGGCAACTGTTTTCTACCCACCCCCCGTTGGAAGAGCGGATTGCGGCGCTGGAAAACAACGCCTAACCTAAATGGCTTGAGATTGAGCGCTGGTGGGGACGCCTTGCATCACATCCAGCGCCAAGGCCTCGGCCACTTTAATGCCGTCCACCCCAGCAGACAATATACCGCCGGCATAACCGGCGCCTTCTCCAGCGGGGTAGAGACCCCGAACATTCAAGCTCTGGCAGTCGGCTCCACGGGGGATGCGCAGGGGAGATGAGGTGCGGGTTTCCACGCCGGTGAGCACCGCATCGGGCAGATCAAAACCTTTGATTTTTTTACCCCAAACGGGCAGGGCTTCCCGTAAGGCTTCTATGGCGTAGGAGGGCAAGGCCGACTCAAGCGAGCCCAGTTTCACCCCGGGCTTGTAGGACGGCAACACACTGCCCAAAGCCTGCGATGCTTGACCCTTGATGAAGTCTCCCACCAGTTGGCCCGGCGCCTCGTAGGTGCCGCCCCCCAATTGGTAGGCGCCGGACTCCAGCCGGCGCTGCAACACAATGCCTGAAAGGGGGTGAAACTGCCCTTGGCCCGCCAGTTGCATGGCTTCTTGGGCGTAACGCGCGCCCTCTGCTTCGCCAAAGGCGGCCTGCCAATGCTCTAAAGAGTTCCGGCTGAAGTCTGCCGGGTCTATGCCCACCACCACGCCGGCATTGGCATTGCGCTCGTTGCGCGAGTACTGGCTCATGCCGTTGGTCACCACCCGCCCAGCCTCGCTGGTGGCGGCCACCACCGTGCCACCTGGGCACATGCAAAAACTGTAGGCCGTGCGGCCGTTTTGGGCATGGTGCACCAGCTTGTAATCGGCTGCACCCAGCAAGGGGTGACCGGCATGCCGCCCCCAGCGGGCGCGGTCAATCAGGCTTTGCGGGTGTTCAATGCGAAACCCCACCGAAAAAGGTTTGGCTACCATGGTCACACGTCTTGCCCAAAGCATGGCAAACGTGTCGCGCGAGCTGTGACCCAAGGCCATCACCACATGGCGGGCGGGCAGTTCGTAGGTTTGGCCCGTGGCTTGGTTCAGCACGCTTAAGCCCTCTATGCGCCCGCCCTGCAGCAACACATCCACCACACGCTGCTCAAAGTAGATTTCGCCGCCCAGCGCCGCAATCTGCTCGCGCATGTGCTCCACCACCTTGACGAGCTTGAAGGTGCCAATATGCGGATGCGCCTCAAACAAAATATCTGCTGGTGCACCTGCCTTGACGAATTCTTGCATCACCTTGCGGCCCAAATGACGCGGGTCTTTGATTTGGCTGTAAAGCTTGCCATCAGAAAACGTACCCGCACCTCCTTCGCCAAATTGCACGTTCGATTCAGGGTGCAGCACCTGCTTGCGCCACAGCCCCCACGTGTCTTGGGTGCGTTGACGTACCGATTTGCCTCTTTCCAGCACAATGGGACGCAAGCCCATTTGGGCTAAGAGCAACGCCGCAAAGATACCGCAGGGTCCAAACCCCACCACCACCGGCCGCTCTTCATGAGCCAGGGTATGGGGTGGCTGGTAAGACGTGTCGGGCGATTTGCCAATGTGGGGGTGCTTTGCAAACCGGTGCAACAAGGCGGCTTCTTGGTCGGGTTGCACCAAGCTCAGGTCGACGATGTACACCGCCTGCAAGTCGGCTTTTCTTGCGTCAAAACTGCGCTTGAAAACCTGTAGATGTGCAATGAGCCCGCGGTCTATTCCCAGCGCTTGGGCGCTGAGCTGGGCTAGCGCTTCCACAGGATGGGCTATGGGTCGCCGGTCGGCTTCGGTTTCAGCAGGGGCGTCGGTGGCCCGGCGCGCATCTACCGGCAGCGCTGACAGGGGCAACTTCAGTTCGGTGATGCGGATCATGCCGTGGGCAAAAAGCCCTCCACCGACAAATAGCGTTCACCGGTGTCGTAGTTGAAGCCCAGCACGCGGGCCTTAGGGGGTAGGTCAGGCAGCTTTTGTGCAATGGCGGCCAGGGTGGCGCCTGAAGAAATGCCCACCAGCATACCCTCCTCGCGGGCGCTGCGCCGCGCCATCTCGCGGGCGGTTTCGGCTTCAACGGTGATGATGCCATCGAGCAGGCTGGTGTCCAGGTTCAGTGGCACAAACCCCGCGCCTATACCCTGAATGGGGTGCGGGGCAGGAGCGCCGCCGGAAATCACGGGGGAGGCAGTCGGCTCGACTGCAAACACTTTGAGCTGCGGCCATTGGGCCTTGAGCACGCGGGCACAACCGGTCAAATGGCCACCAGTACCCACGCCGGTGATGAGTGCATCCAACCCATCAGGAAAGTCTTGCAAGATTTCTTGGGCCGTGGTGCGCACATGTACTTCAATGTTGGCGGGGTTTTCAAACTGCTGGGGCATCCAAGCGTTGGGGGTGGCGGCCAGCAGTTCTTGGGCGCGCGCAATGGCGCCCTTCATGCCTTTTTCGCGCGGGGTCAGGTCAAAGCTGGCGCCATAGGCCAGCATCAGGCGGCGGCGCTCGATGGACATGCTGTCGGGCATGACCAAAATCAGCTTGTAGCCCTTCACAGCCGCCACCATGGCCAAACCTACACCTGTGTTGCCCGAGGTGGGTTCAATAATGGTGCTGCCATCCCGCAGCAGGCCTTTGGCTTCAGCGTCTTCCACCATGGCCAGTGCAATGCGGTCTTTGATGGATCCGCCGGGGTTGCTACGCTCGGACTTGATCCAGACCTGATGGTTGCCAAACAAGCGGTTCATGCGCACGTGCGGGGTATTGCCGATGGATTGGAGAATGTTTTGGGCAATCATGAGGGCTCCTAAGGGTAAGTGGAAATGGTGAATTCGTGATAATGCCACGGTGAAGCCTGCCAGACCGTCGCTGGTGCATGTCCCGAAAGGGCGCACTGGAGGAAGGTCCGGACTGCACAGGGCGGCGTAGCAGCTAACGGCTGTCCACCGTGAGGTGAGGATCAGAGCAACAGAGACGAGCCAATTCAGTTTGGGTGAAACGGGCAATCTCTACGCGCAGCAATACCAAGTAGGCACACGTTGATCTGGCTCCGGAGAGTGTGCGGGTAGGTAGCATCGAGCCGGCGGGGCGACCCCCGGCCCAGATTAATGACGGTCACAGGGTCTTTCCGAAAGGGCGGGCCATGCACAGAATCCGGCCTATCGGCAGACTTCACACTTTATTCAATGGACAGGGACTCAGGTTCCAAACCCGCTTGATATCTTTGAAAAACTTTTTCAAAAGCTGTTTCTAATTTCTGGGTGTACATGCGGGTGTTAAACAGCGGCGTATCCCGAATATTTTGCATTTTCACTTTTACATTAGCCAACAGGACTGGATTGCGACCTAACTCAATAGCTAGTTTTTTGTAATCTTCTAGGGATGTAGTGATCAGCTCGTCCAGCTGCGCCGCCTTTAATAAACTGCTGGCCACTCGGCCTGAAAAAGTGTGACCCGTGCAAGTAACCACGGGCAACCCCGCCCAAAGGGCATCACTGCATGTGGTGTGTGCATTACAAGGAAGGGTGTCCAAAAACAAATTGGCGTGGAGATGTCTTGCCAAATGCTCCTTCAAAGGCAAACGGCTGGTGAAAATTAAGCGTTCTTTTGCAAGCCCCTGCTTTATGAATGCCTGTGCCAAATTGGTTTCAGCATCAGAGTTATCGATCAGTATCCAAAGCACACTGTTCTCAACGGATTGAAGAATGTCACACCATGTTGAAAACATTTCTGGAGTGATTTTGTAGCTGTTATTGAAGGAGCAATACACAAAAGCATCTTCAGGAAGGTTGAAAAATGACCGATCGTTTAACAGGGTGGCTATTTCTTTTTTGGTGTCGTTGGGTTGATAGGTGTGAGGAAGTCGAATGATCTTTTCGTTGTAATGTGTTTCGCTTCCAAAGGGAATGACTACAGGATCTGCCACTATGTAATCCATATAAGAACAGCCGAGAGTTCCTGGGAAACCCAAGTAATTGATTTGAATAGGGGCAGGTTTATGCGCAAACACTTGTTGCCTGCCCTTGCCAAAATAGCCATTTAGATTCAGCAAGATATCTATTTGGCAACGTTGCACTTCTTGTGCAGCTTCTTCATCTGATAAGTGGCCAATAGGCAATACGATGTGAACAGCCTGGTTGATGCGTTTGCGAACTTCACTTTGATCGTCTCTTCCGTTGTCAAAAATGAAGATCTCGAACTTTTCTTTGTCATGCATTTCAAGCAACTCAACCAAAAGCAGAGAAGTGGCTTGATGGCGAAACTCACCCGAAAGGTAGCCCAAACGAATGGGCTCCAAACCGGAACTGCGCTGAATATTTTGGGGCAAGGTGAGTTGGGTTTTTTGGGGGTGCAAATGCTCTGCGTAACTCTGAGTACATATTTGAAGCATATGCTCAGATTTTGAGATTCCTTGATATGAAAAGGGGTCTATGGTCCGTTCAAAGTTTTGAAGTTTTTGCTCAATTTTTTGAAGAAGTTGCTGGTGGTCTGACCAGTCGCAAGTGAGCATCTTGAGGTGAAATAAGTAACCAACTAAATACTCCGTATCGGGAGCAAGCAAGTAAGCCTTTTCAAATGAGCTCAATGCTTCGGAGTACCTTCTCAATTGCTTTAACAATAGCCCCTTGTTGAAATACGCTTCCGAAGAGGAATTGTCTAACTCGATAGCCTCGTTGTAAGCCTCAATAGCCTCATCAATCCAGTTAAATGCTGAATAGACGCAGCCCTTTGTGATGTATGTAGTGACATTGCCCGGTTGTAATTCAATTAGCCGTTCAAGGGCTGCAAGGGCAGCGTCCTGATTTTTGGACTTGTATTGCGCTTGAGCCAAATTAAGCCAAGCCTCGTAATTTTCGCCTTCAATTTCGATGGCTTTAATCGAAC
>Ga0214921_10005244_pt1 | contig 18447 bp, 24 predicted proteins | sample LL1505_MetaG_FD_177992 | JGI IMG/M metagenome (GOLD analysis project Ga0214921, IMG submission 177992) | Freshwater microbial communities from Lake Lanier, Atlanta, Georgia, United States - LL-1505 | ecosystem: Environmental > Aquatic > Freshwater > Lake | place: USA: Georgia | collected... | reverse complement strand
CTGGTTATTCTTGTCGTAGGCGGTCACTTTAAAAACTATATTTTGATTCTTGAAAAACTTTGACCATATTCCGTTGATACCAGCAGTCATAAGCTTTCCGACGGTCTTGGGGTCGTTTCCAGCAGTGTACCTTTCATCGAGTTTGAGCATAAAACCATCGTTACACACTTGACACTTGGTCGAAGATACATCTGAAAAAACCTCGATTATGTAAAAAGAAATAATTGATTGACAGTATTTTTTTATCGTTCCATCTGGCCACGTCCAGCCAAATCCAGCTTCATTTTCATTCAAACAGGGTACATTTGTATCTGGTTGGATGGTTCTTCCACAATCTGCCGCAACTGGATTTACCTCTGGATTGCGGTACACACACGATTTGGCATCTGGAGCCACGTCATAATTTGCCTGACAGTCTTTGACTACACAAAAGCCGTTTACATTCGTGACGTAACTCGTCGCGTACTGGACAGGTGGGTTCATAGTACACGGATTTCCTCCTGGATTATCGACTCCCTGAGGGGCTCTCCCGCCCGTGCCTGTGCCCCCACCCGCACCCGCACCCGTTCCCGTTCCCGACGGAGCACCAGCACCCGTTCCCGACGGGGCGACAGCGCCAGCACCAGCACCCGTTCCCGAGGGAGCACTCGTCGGTGTACCCTCTGCTGGAGTCTGTGTCATAAAGTACCACACAAGGATACCTATAGCCACCACCACCAAAAGTCCTAAAATCATTATCAGCCCACTTCCCCCTCCTTTTGAAGGTGTTGCGTTCATATTATTATACTACTAATATAATAATGAGCGATAGCAGGGACTCTATAGACACGAACGTCCTAGAGACTGATAATCAAATCCTGCTTATCGCCCAAGCTGTTGCTCTTCAACAGGTTGCTCAAATAGGCACGGACGCCATTATCAATCACACAATTAAAAAACCTCTTCAGACCCTTGTAACAAGGGGAGGAGAGGCTGCCCTTGTACAACTAGTAACGGTACCAGTTCGAGGCGGAAAAGGAGCTGTACTTGTTACCAAGAACACACTCACGAGAATTGGTCAAGTTATTACTACAAAAAATGCACATTTTGCTGCTAACAGAGTCCTTAACGGAGTCCTGAATTTTCCGAAAGTGTTTAGCGCAGCGGCATCTTCAATAAAGTTGGCGTTGACGAAAAAGGTGGGTGAAAAGGTTGGCCAAAAGGTTGGTCAAGAGGTTGGTGAAAAGGTTGGTCTTAAAACTTCAATCAAAGCTGCAGGCAGCGCTCTGAAAAGCTTTGGGATGAACGCGCTTCGAAACGTGACGATTGGATTAACCATATGCGGAGGAGGTGCCGCTGCAACGGCTGGAGCGGCGTGCGCGGTAGGATATGCTGTTACGGCTATTTTGATGGCGTTTGATGTAGTGAACATGGTTTTTATGATTCTAGACCCGGGAAACATCTCGGTACTCATGCACCGAGACACTATAGACGGAGTTGCCGAAGCAACAATGGAAGCAATGAGAGATGGAGCTCCCGGTGGAACCTCAAACTACTTTGACGAAGAAGTCCAGTTTGACGTTCTGGGGTATTTTTTCACCGCTGATGACGAAGGAAACCTTTTCGCCGCGGACGAAGAAGTGGCTAAAAAATGGAACCAACTTCAAGATGAGTACATGAAAAAAATAGGAATGCCGGCAAACTGGAGAGAATCAGCGACTCCGATACAGTTGTCACGCTTGTCGGATCCAGGAGTACTTGACGAAACTCAACAGGAGGTAATAGACCTGTCTAGGGACGTGATAAAAATTCCGCCCAAACCCATTCCTCCAAAGGTCCCAACGTGGCTCATAGTAGTGCTCATCATAATAGCTCTTGCAATCTTGGGAATTCTCGTAATTAATTTTTTCCAGTAATAGCAGGATGACCGCGCAACTCACGACCGCGCAGATTTTGGCGGCAGAACAATACGCCATGGAAAAATTGTGCACATGGATACCGAGCAAGTTTGGTGACAATCTTACACGCTGGGACAGTGCTAAAAAAGCCTGTCGCATAACCCAGGCTGGTTGTAAGGCTGGTCCCACGAGTCCATTTTCTCGAATTCCTTTTACAAACAACGGAACTCCCATAGACATCATAGGCGGAGAAACTTCAAAGTTTTTATTGGATTTCTGGGGACCACTAGGCAAGAAATGGACCCCAGATTTTTACGTATGGAAGACAGTCACGGGGAGCGACGGACCCGTGTGCGCCCGAGGAAATTCGCTCTTGTACAGGTGGTGCGAGTTTCCAGCGAGTCGAGAGGGCAAAGACGGATGGGGGTCTTCAGGTGGCGGGTACAACGACGTACCGCCTTTTAAATACACAGTACGAGACAACTACAAAGAAACCTGTGTCATTGGTAAAGACTACTGTGATAACCGCGGAGTGTCGTACAGCGACGCGTACATGAATGAAGATTGTTATGTACCAGAATGGCAAAAAGTCTCCGAATTTCTCGCGAGTGAGACTCTTGTACGATACGGTAGGCGAGCAAATGGTTAATTTTTTTGTTCGCGGATTGTAATAATGGCTAAAGTGCTGAGGAGTAGTGCTAAAAATTTGAACTCTGATGTTTTGAACGGTATTATAAAAAATCTCGATGCTGGTGATAAAGCTGTAGACCTCCTCAAAACCTCGGGAAAGCTTTCAGATGGCCTGGCAACTAAACTTAAAAACCTGGATGACCCTCTCACTGTTTTTGATGCCAATGACATTAAAGCCCTTGAAGCCCTCGATCCTGCAAGTTTCAAAATAGTATCCGATCAGGCTGCAAATATGGGCATTGGTTTGTCCGAAACGGCTGCGAAAGGTTCTAAAGCAGTAGACGACGTTGTAGCATTAACAGCAAGAAAATCATTTAGTGACCTTCCAGCAGCCGCGGGTGGGGCCGTCCCCCCTAAAGGAGTAATCGAAGCCGGGGCAAAAATTGACCAGCAGATTCTAGTAAAATCACTAGAAAAAGTCCCAGGTGCAGACTCGACTAGAATAGGAAGGACTCTAAGAAGTATAGGAGGCGGACTGGATGACATTATCCAATATTGCGGTAAAAATAAAGTTGCATGTACGGTTCTCGGCGGTCTCACCGGTCTCGCGTACTTTATGATTGTCACGGGCGAAGCGAATCCAATCAAGGCTATAGCAAGAGCAGCTGGTCAAGGCATAGCAACTGTCGTAGAAGAAGTACTCCCTGCCGTAGCAGATTCGTTTGCTGGCATATTTCAAAAGTACTGGTGGGTCGGAGCTGTTGGTATCGCAGTTATAATTTTATTCATGATGCTACTAAAAAAGTAATCTTCGTAGATTACATGGGTTACGCCATCGCAAAGAATCTTGGTATTGCGTGCGTGAGTCGGAGACGCGTGAGTCACGGGGACGCCGTCATGTTTGATATAGATGAGACTCTGATTCACAGAGATGGCACTCCAATACACGAAATGTGTGCACTTTTCAACTTTTGCAAACACCTCGGGTACCGAATGATACTCATCACTGCTCGCCCGGATTTCGCCGTGACTCATCACTACACACAAATGCAGCTCATCAACCACAACATCATCCCGAACGAAGTATACTTTGTGCCCCCGGAAGAAAAGTCAGCCACGAAACAACAAACTGGACTCCACTACGTCTTGAGCGTAGGGGACCTCTACACGGACCTGGGAAACTCCGAGTACTTTATAAAATTACCTGACGACCACGACCGAAGAATCTACAGTAATATTGAGACACGTTTTTTGTAGGACCAAATTTTTAAAAAAAGTTAGACGAAAACCTGAAAGACTATAGTGTACGAAGTGTCACTCTTCGACGGAACCCTCTTGCCCGAACGTTTGTTTTGAAGTGTGTGCGAGTACTTCGAAACAAACAGGTTCTTTTCGTGCGGAAAGATGTCGTCGAATACGTCGACCCTCGGCTCGTATGAAACGTCAAAGTACTCAATGTTGTACATGTACCACTCAAAGTCGACGCCGAGTTCCATCGCCCTCTTGTAATCCTTTTGGAGCTGGACAATTTCAGCGAGCATGTAGCGGCTGTAAAAATCGTCAGTCTTCCAGTCATCGGGCTCCTGTTGGGTGTCGAATGAACACGTCTCCCAACTGTCATCGGATGCATCAGAGTCCGACTCCGACTCAGTGTCGGAGTCGGACTCCTCTTCAAAGATGTCTTCGAATGCTTCACCGAAAAACTCTTGATTCTTTTGGTCCACGCGCTCCTGGATCCAGTTGTTGGTCAGCTTCCACATGCCCTTGAAGTACATCTTGCGGCGGCACATGGGGCACGAGGGCTCCTCGCTCTTGAAGTACCACGCCTTGACACATGTGTTGCAGAAACTGTGACCGCACACGAGCTTGCAGGAAGTCTTGTCGCCGTAACACACAGGACACTCGCAAGACATTCTAGTTCTTTTTATTAGTAGTGTATTTCTAACCTGAGTACTTTTCAGACACGTTAAAAACTTCTCACTGTGTTGACCACGTGTTTGACCGCTAGAAATCTGCAGCCCCACAACGTGGTTGTCATCCAAAATGTAAAAACTGCCGCCAAAATTACAAACGCTGAAATACACGCTCCTATAAAGGCGAAATTCGAAGGAGGCATGTACTCCGATGCGATTACTATGGCACCGCTGTCGGGGTCTATCAAGATGTTGACCTGTTCTCCGTTTGTGTGCGTGTTGTTGCCAGAATTGACCGCCTTTAAAACGGACTTTCCTTGAAATATGTACGTTATGCCCATAGTGACCGAGTACTGTACCCCGTCCTTTGTCGTCGTCGACGTCGTGGCGACGTTCGACACGGTCCCGACCGACTTGACCGTGAATTTGGACTTGTTGCCGAATTTCGATATAGAAAACGCCAAGGCGATGCAGCCGATGATGAGCATGATTATGCTCCCGATTTTGTGAAACATGCAGTCGAATTCGACGAGTTGGTTCAGTGTACTCGACATTTATGTAATCGAATATTTTTATAGAGGCTTAAAGACGTCACGCTATGTGTATGTAGGAACCTAGTTCCTGTCTCTTCTTGCTCGGTTGGTCGAGCCTCTATCTGTGAGCACCTGTTCGAGTCAGGTGGAAGAGAATGAGTGCTTGTTTTGCGCTCGAAAAGCAGTGTGGCGCAGTGGAAGCGCACTGGGCTCATAACCCAGGGGACACATGATCGAAACATGTCACTGCTAGGCTCCCATAACTCAGTTGGTCAGAGTGTCGAGCTGTTAACTCGAAAGTCATAGGTTCGAATCCTATTGGGAGCGATTTACACGAAATTTCAACACCCGTTTTAATTTCATGTAAACTAATAATGAGAGCGGTTGTTCTTGTGATGCTACTGGTACACGTCGTCGCGCTTTTGTACCTCTTCAAATCTTAGAGTCATGATTAAAAATCTTTATTTACTGTAAATGAAGTTCAGACCCTATATGGTTATCGTCGTTTTTGCCCTCATTGCTCTTTTATTTTTCTTAAACACGTGTTCGTCTTCGTCTTACCAAGCAATGCAAGATCCATCGGAAATTGAGGACATGTACGCCTCAATGTACGAACCAGAAGCGCCGGAACTTCAGGATATGTACGTCGAACCCCAGGATGGCGTCTCAATGTACGAGCCAGAGGACCCCTCGATGTCGATGTACTCATCAGAGTACTATGACGAGCCCGAGTACCCGTCGATGTCAATGTCAATGTACGAGCCAGAGGACCCCTCGATGTCGATGTCAATGTACGAGCCAGAGGACCCATCGATGTCGATGTATTCGTCAGAATACTACGACGAGCCAGACTACTCGTCGACGTCAATGTACGAACCCGCCGCTGCGACGATGAAACCAGTCGTGACGCTTATGCCCATGAAAGACCCTAAGACGTACGCTATTATGCCAGGCGGACCCACGACGCCCATGATGCGCACCCCGACACCCAAAATGTGTACGATGGATGGCGCTGTCAGCAAGGACATGAAGGGCATGGGCGCGGACTGCTGCTCCAAGAACGGTATCGACGCCATGAAAAACTGCAAACCTGGCAGCCTGTCCGTGCAGTCCAAGATGACGATGGGACCGGAGAAACCGATGTGTCCTTCCACGTGCGAGTGTCCCGGCGAAATCACTGGATTTAATCTCATTTAAGAGTATGGTAACGTGCGTGCTAATTTCAGAAGACGAGGGAAACGTGTCAGACATTTGGGTCGACATAAAAGGCAATGACCTGTATCGCATCCTCAAAGGGACAGCAACCTTTATAGGACAATTTCCAGACAGCGATATTGTCATCATGAAATGCGACGAATCTCCATTTGAACTCATGGACAACCGGAACAGACTCCCAGAACCATTTCATGATGAGGTCATCGTAGGACCAATTTTATTAATTCGTATGGATGAAAACGCAGACCCACAGGACTTTACAGTCTCAGACTACCTGCTTCGGTACCCATGCGTTTCCCTCAACCACTGATGTTGCGTACTTCATTCCGACGCTAAACAGCGTGTCGACCCAGTCGATGCAGTCCTTCTTGCTGACCTCGATTCCAAAGGGATTTGCTCTCAGAATCTTGTCGACCGACTTTTCGTTCAGAGTCCCCTGGTGAAGGTCCCTGAACCAAATGACGTGAGTAGAATTCTTGGGGTCGAACGCGCTCGAAATCTTTTTAGTGATTGTCGGTGACTCCATTTCTAAAAGAACGCAGTTTTCTTTTAATAACGTTCCAGTTGATAATCTTCCAGATGTTGTTGAGGTACCTCTCCTTGTCAGGTTGGTAATCCAGCGCCCACGCGTGCTCCCACCAGTCTACTAAAAGTATAATGTCCCTTCGGACCTCGTGATTGTGAATGACTCGAATCTTACCCGACGTGCTCAAGTAGACCCAACCACTTCCCTGAATCTTCATGGCAATAGTCTTCAAACGTTCTTTGAACTTTTCAAAACTTTCAAAATGTTTGTTGATAAACTCGAGAATGTTTCCAGAAGGTTCATTGATGTTTCTTGGAGCTCGAAACTGTGCAAAGAATATATTGTGTAAAAAGTTTCCAGCAAAGTTAAACTTTGGATCTCCTCTGTGCAAGTTGTAATTTCTCGCATAATTTTTTGCGAGATGCTCAAAGTGGTAATCAAGAGTCTTGGCGCTCATAACAGGTTCGAGGTCGTGGACCGAGTATGGGAGCACCTTTGTTCTGAGAACCACCATTTACTTTTAACTAGAACTTATTTCACATCTTTATACAATTTTTGAAACTTTGAGTCAAGACTGATACAGTACTTGGAGGCGGTACTGGAACCGGAACCGGAACACTGTCCACTAGAGTGTCATCGACTTCAACCTGAATAGATTCACCTTCGACCGTCGCAATGTCAAACGTTATGTCGGACAGCGACAACCCGTGGTTTCGTATGAGAGCCATGTGGTGCTCGTTTTTCAGTTTTCTGTTTTTCATCTGGACCTTCACTCGGTGCTTTGCAAAATACGGCATTTCGCAATCCATCTTTAAAAGGTCCATGTACTTTGTACGATTGTCTTCGAGTAATTTCCTAGCCTCTTGTCTGATGTCTCTCGGCATCTGTAACTCTGTGGCGAGGTTCGTGACAAAGTTTGACCACTCGTATCTCATCTTCATACATTGTTCCATTCGTTCTTGAATCTGAAAAATTTTTACACGACTCGAGTTTACTGCAACAATGAATGAAAGAACTGTAAACAAAACGTTGAGAACAAGTGTTCCACTGCTTCCGTAGTTGAGAACACTTATGCTCCCAGACGCCGTCGAACACGCTATACCAAGTATTGTCGCATTTCTGATGACACCTCGACACCACTCTATGGAAATGTCTAGGGCCTCTATCGTATACGACCCTATTGTCACCCAACTTAGCAAAGTTATTGTGTTTTCTTGAGTCCAAGTGTTTGACATTTTAGTTTTAAACTTTTTTAAAAATACATCTCGAACGCGTTTACTTTTTCTTCATCAAGAGTTTCATCAGGAAAAACAGAACCAGGGTTATGAAGAAGCAATCTAGGATGTGAGGGAGTCCGAGGTCATAAAAAGGGTCGTCTATTTTTCCGATATCAACTTTGTGGTCCATGACGAGACACTTTTTCATGTTGTACTTTTCGAGTATCAGGTTGCTCGCAAGTTTCCCGCTTTCTACGGCAGACTCCATGGACCAAATGTCCATCGTGGTCTTCGTGTGCGCACCAGCCTTCCACACGTTCGGGTGCTCGGTGGTGTTGAGTTCTCGGAACTCGTTGACGTGATTGACCCACTTTGGGTTCTTGCTCACCAGACGACCCCTTGATTCGCTCCAGTACCAGTCTTCGAAGATTTCTTCGTAGACAATGTCTTCTTCCGAAATGAGTTCTCCAATGTACTTGCTCTGTAGAAATTGTCTCTTGATTTCCGTGAGAAGTTCTTTGGGTCGGAGTTTCACGGCGTTCTTTCCGTTGATGATTGTCCCACTCCACAAAGAAACCACGGGACCTAGTTTAACCTCGGGACTCCAGAACTCATCTTGCGGATAAAAGGTGATGTTGTAATCGGTGTCCAAGAAAACAAATGCAATGTTGTTTTTCTCAAACGAAATCTTTTTCCGAAACCCAAGACGAAAACTAATCTGGTCGTGGGGCTTGGCAATCTTTGGGGGAATTGCGAGGACGTACTCGTCGCCTCGAACTGTTTTGCCATCGACCACGATACCATCTGGGGAAAATTTGCTCATGTTTGCGTTAAAGTGAAACGTGACTCCGAGAGTTTTCAGGTGCTCGACCCACGGGTCGATCCACGCCTCGCTCGTCGGCTGGTTCATGACTTGCCACGAGTGGTTACCAGAGTACATGCTCTCGTAGACGAAGAATGCGAAGTGATTCGTCGAAATGGTATTCTTGTCGAACCCCCAACCCGGACCACTTATGTAGTCGAGGATGTAATCCTTTGAACTTTCTTGGAGCGGCCATACAACATCAATCAACTTTGTTTTGTTTTGTCGGCGTTTGTTTACAATTGCATACTTGACGAAAATGTACGCGAGGTACGGGTAATCAAAGATGTTTATGGTTGTTGTTTCCCTCTCGTTCGACAAGAGTTTGAAATCTATTCCAGACTGTGCGAGGTTGTCAGTCACGTCTGGGGGCACCCTGCTACCCACCTTGTACTTTTCCAGGAGTTTCATCACGTAGGGATTCTTCATGTGCCACTCAACCTTGGCCTCTTTCCAGACTTTTTCGAGAGGCTTGTCGGATTTGAGAAGCGTGTTGATGACGCTCCCACCTGGATGTTTCGGAACAAACTCGGTGATGTCGTACCTGTTTCCCTTGTACGTGATGATGTCCCTGTCGTTCTTCTCAGTGTCAAAGAGCTTTCGGTCAATTGGGATGCGGCTCATGATTTCATACGTGTTGTAGTAAAAAGGACCGTACCCACGCCACGAGTGTTCGCTCGGGATGCCTTTAGCCGTCCGAGTGCTCCGGGCCATACCACCAGCCACTGACCCTTTTTCGTAGACTTCAACCTCGAAGCCCTTTTCCACGAGTTCGTGAGCCACTGTGAGCCCACTGATACCAGCTCCCACCACGACAATCTTTGTCATTATTAATGTACACATATAATAAATGATACTCGCTGTCATTGCGGCACTCGTGTGTCTACTTGTACTATTGTACTTTGTAATCAGGCCCAGAGAGTCTATCGACTACTACGTCATCACTATGAAAAATCCAGAGAGGATGGAAAACATTCAAAAACAACAAAACAAGTTGAACAAACTTGTTCAAATTGTTGATGCAGTTGTTGGAAAAGATTTGGATCTAGATGCACTTGACAATTTCCGTCCACTTGCGAACCGCTTTTCAGAAGTTCATTCAGTCATGAAAAGAGAAGTTGGATGTTATCTGAGTCACATGAAAGTCTACGACATGATTCGAGCCAAAGGTTCACCTGGGTACAGTGTCATCTTCGAAGATGATTTTGACATTCAACCAAACTTTAGAGAAAAGTTTAAGAAGACTTTGAAAGAACTTGAGGGAAGAGACTTTGACATTTTGATGGTGGGCATCTACAACGGAGACGGTGGGGACCACGTGGTCGGAGACGTCTACGAGATACCAAGAGACAAGAATGATGTGTATGGGACTCATGCCTGTGTCATCAAAAACAAAAACATTCAAAAGATTCTAGACAACTTGAAAACAATTGAACATCTTATAGATTGTTCAATTTATGAAAAAGCAAAGTCTGGAGAACTAACAGTCTACGCAACAATTCCAACGTTAGTGGATTTTGTATCTGAAATTGGTTCGACTATAAAAAATGATTAATATAGTATGCTCACAGTACTGATACTGATTGTTATTTTCATAGGACTCTATATAGTGATACGCGCACGAGAGCCATCTGCGACCGTTGTCGTAGCAAAGTACAAGGAAGACACGGAGTGGACGAAACGTGTCAAGTACCCGTGCGTCGTATACGAAAAGGAAAAACCAGAGAATCCATACAACGTACCTGTGAATAAGGGCCACGAGGCCTCTGCGTACTTCAAGTACATCGTAGACCACTACGACAGATTACCAGAGTACGTATTCTTCGTTCACGGTCACGAGAGTGACTGGCATCACAAAGAAAGTATAGTCGACAAGATTAATGATTTTGAACCGAGTGTTGGCTACACAAACATCAATGACCCTGGAAATTCTTTTGTAGTCAACGAAGAATTCACGATTGACACACACGAAGAAGATGTAAGGTCCGAGATGAAAGAGTGGTGGAACCAGAACATGTTTCCGTACCTGGGTCCTTTCAGAGAGACCAGTGATGTGTGTTGCGCCCAATTTGTTCTTTCGAGGAAACAGATTTTAAAAAACCCTCTTGAATTTTACAAACAACAATACAACTGGTTGATTTCCACAGAACTTCCAAGTTCTCTCAGTGGAAGATTCTATGAGTGGACCTGGAAACTCATATTCAATTAAAAAGTGGAGACACTGATACTCCATGTTGGACCTCGCGCATCAAGCGCTCTTGGCCTTTTCGGACCACAATACATGCGACCAAGAGCACCCTGTCGTGATGGACCAAGTCTTTGGAGCCCAATTGAAGTTTGAGGAAAATAGAAAAACTATAGGAACTCTTAGGAACAAGATTCGAAAGATGAAGGACAAGGCGCACTTTGCGTCGAGTCTACGAAACATACGCGTCGAGACGGAACGAATAGATTCCATCACTTCGAAAATGACCGAGGAACTTTTTGAACTCTTCAACTGGAATCGCATACGCACGTCTCTTCACGTAGAGTGGAAAGAGTACTTTCACATGTTGTACGAAATACTAGTCTACGACGAAGGCGACTACGACTACTCCATCAAGGTAATCATGGCTCGGGCCGTTGTAGAGTACCACGATTATATGGAACCTCCCGAGAGAGTTCCGTACAACGACCCAATGTTTGCAATAATTTCGAGCATAGATAGCTTGTTCAGGGACCTCAAACGCGAACAAGCTATCGTGGCAGAGCGGCTCAGTGACCTCAAAGATGTCCTACGCGCCATGAAACGAAAATCGACAGACATTCAGTGTGAACTCGTAGAAATGCAAAAACACGTTCGCGAACTCGAGCGCGACAACAAAAAGTACGCACAGATACTCAGGTGGTCAGCGATGTGATGAACTGTTCAAGGAAAGCCGAGTCCTTTTTTTGTTTCCACCCGAGAGCCCTCAATTTCGAAGAGTCGATAAAGTACCGAGCGTCGTTGAACGGGCGATCGGGTATGTACGTTACCCACTCTTCGTACGCGTCCGTCCCCTTGACAGACTTGACCACCATCTTTGTTATGTCAAGTACCGAAAACTCATACTCGGAACTTATGTTGTAGATTTCCCCGGCGTTTCCAGACTCGTGAACGGTCAACACGGCGTCCACGACGTCCTCGACGTGGATAAAGGCGCGCTTGATTGTCGGCGTGTTGCCCCCGTGGAGCGTACACTTTTTTCCATCCTTTAACATTTTGATAAACTTGGGAATCAGTTTCTCAGGATACTGATTCGGTCCGTAGACGTTGTTGCATCGAATGATTTTGATATCCATCTTGAACGAGTTGATGTAGGACTGAACAATCATTTCGGCAGCCGCCTTTGAAGACGAGTACGGGTTTGTGGGGGTCAGCATCGCCTCTTCCGTGAACGCGGGTCCAGACGTCCACGTTCCGTAGACCTCGTCCGTGCTAAAGTGGATAAACTTTACCGAAGGTTTCCAGACTCGAAAGGATTCTAGGAGGTTGTGCGTTCCGCAGACATTCTCGTACGTGAACATCACCGGGTCGTTGAACGAGTTGTCAACGTGACTCTGGGCGGCGAAATGAAAGACAATGTCAAAGTCAAACTCTTTAATTAAAAAGGCGACGAGGTCCCGGTTCTTAATGTCGCCCTTGACGAATGTAGATGTACCCTCGCGAACATTTTCCAAGTTTGAACAGTAATCAAGTTTGTCCAAGTTTACAATTTTGTATTCGGGGTACCGCTCCGAGAGAATGTTTATGAAGTGCGAGGCTATGAACCCAGCCCCACCAGTCACGAGAATTGACTTCATGGGTACACGGGGTCTCTACTGTTTAAGTGCCTCGAATTCCAAGAGGAGACCGCACACGTAATCGACATCCTCGAGAGTCATGCCGTGGTGCGCGCCGAGAAGGAACGCGTTGCGCATGATGGTGTCCGAGTGCTCGAAAGGCTGTTTGTACTGCTCAAACACAGGGTGACGCGTGATGTTGCCAGCGAAGCACACGCGCGTCTGGACGTTGCGCTCTTCGAGGAACGTCAGGAGCTCCATGCGGTCAGGGCACTGGAGCGGAATCGCGAGCCAGTTTGGCCTTCTCGAATCGTCTGGGAGCGTGTAGTACTTGGTCCCTTTGAGATTCTCGAGGTACCTCTCGACGTTCGCGCGCCTCTTGGCTAGGAACCCGTCGAGTTTGTCGAGTTGCACGAGACCAAACGCCGCGTTCATCTCACAGGCCTTCATGTTGTACCCGAGGGCGCCGTAGAGAAACTTCCAGTCGTAGGGGATGCCGTCGACCGAGTGTCCGAAGCGTACGGAGGGCTCTTCTATGTTGTCCCCGATCCGACCCCAGTCCCTGAACATCGTGGCGCGTTTGAGGTGGTCCTCGGAGTTGAACATGACCATGCCTCCCGTGCCTCCAGCGGTGATGACGTGACTGGCGTAGAAACTCGTGGTCGAGACGTCGGTGCACTCATTCTTGGTGATTGTGTCGGCAGAGTCTTCTACGAGAATGAGGTCCGGAAACTCTTTGCGGATTGCTTGCCAATCTGGGACGTTTCCTATGAGGTTCGGTAAAAGGAGGCACTTGGTCTTTTCCGTAACAACCTTCTTGAGGTGCTCCACGGACGTGACGTACGTGGTCGGGTCAACCTCGCAAAACACTGGTACAAAGCCGAGCTGAATAATCGGCGCTACCGTGGTGGAAAATCCGCTCGCGGGAGTCACAATCTCGCAACCTGGCTCTAGTCCAAGTCCAGATAGCGCCAGAATAATTGCAGAAGACCCCGAATTGACAAAGAGTCCACGAGCCTTTCCAAAAAGTCCGGCGACTCGTCGCTCAAACTCCACTGAGCGAGGTCCGAATCCTGCGAGCCAGCCGTCTCGGAGACACTCTTCGACGGCTCGGATTTCCTCTTCTCCATAGGATTCAAACTTGTTTGGTGCGTACCACACTTTACGCATTGTATTCGAAGTGGCACTATATTCTCTAAGACTGTGACGGATTTTTTGCATAAATATAATCTCTCATAGTATTAAATGTCATCAGGAGGCATAGCTCAGCTCGTCGCCATTGGAGCCCAAGACGTGTGGATTACTGGTCAGCCGCAGGTTTCATTCTTTCAGTCTACGTACAAGCACCACACAAACTTTTCGCAGGTTGTGGCCCGACAGATTGTCCAGGGAAACCCAAGCAATGCTGGAATGTCCACGGTTCGCTTCGAGCGCGCCGGAGACATGCTGGGCTACGTGTACATTGCCCCGATTTGCAGTAATACGACCGGCATCGCAACCTCGTACCAAACTGTAAACTGGTCGAACGTCATCAACTACGTCGAGTTTTACGTGGGAGGTCAGCTCATCGATCGCATGGATTCCACGTTCACAGAGTTTCTCGCGCCAAACTTGTTTGCGCAGAACCCTTCAAAGTCGTCGTACGCGACGAACCACGCCGGGTACGGCACTCCGAGCGCCTTTTACCCTCTGAGGTTCTGGTTCTGTGAAAACCCGCAGTCCGCACTCCCCCTCGTCGCTCTCCAGTACCACGACATTGAAATTAGGATTTACTGGAATGCGACTCTCAGCTCCAACCCCGCCTCGACTGTGGGTTCGTACACCGACCCAGAGGCCCCGAGCTCAATCACAACCTACCAGGTTTACTCGCAGTACATCTATCTCGACACGGACGAGCGCAAGTTCATCACCGATAAGCCCCATGACATGCTGATTACCCAGCTCCAGTACATGAACCCAACGAATTCCAAGATGATGCCCATAGTGTTCAACCACCCGGTCAAGTACATTTGCGCAACCACGGGAACGGTCACGTCGGACGCCTCGAGCAGCTCGAACGCCCTGACGTCCAACCAGAACCAGCTCATCATTCAGGTGAACGGCACGGACCTCGCGGATTACAAGTACGCGACGCCTCACTTCACACAGGCGCCTTCGTACTACTACGTTCCGTTCTCGGGTTCCAATCTCAGTTCGTACTTTATCGTTCCGTTTTGCCTCGACACGTCGAAGCTCCAGCCGACCGGAACTCTCAACTTTAGCCGTCTCGACTCTTTCAGAATCGTGTCCCAGAGTCTGAACATTTACAACACAGTCTACGGCGTCAACTACAACATTCTCAGAATCCAAAATGGCATGGGTGGCCTCATGTATTCCAATTAAAAAAGAGACGCGTTGGTTTTATAAAAATGAGCGAAATCGGCGAGAGCGAAGACGAGACTGTGTACGCCGAAGGAAATACTGTATTTTTCTTTTGTGATGTGGACGAGGTGTCAATCAAAAAGTTGTGTATACTTTTGAAAAGAACCTCTAAATCATATGACAACATAAAACTCTGTATCAATAGCAACGGCGGTGGAATATACTCTGGATTTGCGGGGATGGATTACATCAGGTCCCTCGTGCTCCAAGGAATCAAGGTTGAGACGGTCGCCTTTGGAATGTGCGCATCGGCGGCGACATTCTTGCTTCTCGGTGGATCAAAACGTACAATGGGTAAAAATTCGTACGTTTTGATTCATCAAATGAGCGACGCGATTGACGGAACGTTTGGAGAACTCCAGTGTTCCATGAGAAACAACAAAAAGTACATGAAGCACCTTCGACAGATGTATCTCGAAAATACAGAAATTCCAGAAGACTATCTTGAAAAGTTGTTGACGAGAGACATTGTTCTCTCGGCTTCAAAGTGCCTCAGGTACAAAGTCGTCGAGGAAATTATCTAGGCATACATCATGAGGGTTGACGCTATAATAATAATTTTTGCAGCACTTATTGCAGTCGGCATGATTATAAAGTGCACGGGGTCCATGTACACGTTAAAGAATGATGAGAAACTCCCAGTGTGGTTTTCGTACGGAAGTAGAAGCTCGTGCGCCTCTATAGGAGAGCGTCCGATGGACTACATCAGTACGACGAGCTGGATTCAAACAAAACCGTATCCCCTTGTGAAATCTCTAGGCGCCTGTAAGAATGCCTGTGCGACGACTCCAAACTGTACAGCAATAACGTACACTGACAAGAGCGGTGGTAGACCCGCGGGGACAACTGGAGATTGTTTGCTGTACCAGGGTAAATCACTTGCGTTTGACAAGGATGGCAAGCCTTATTCAGACCTTCAGCCCCACAGTGGCATTGGCGCCGACAATACCACGTGCTGGGCTCTAACTGCATACAATTATCCCAAACCACCCTACAAACCCATAGACCCGTTCTCTTATCCAAACTCGGTTATTTTAACTTCAAATCCTAGCAATAGCAACTTTACCGATGCAATAGGAACTAAAATAGTCGCCTTTGGTGAACGTACTATATCAAACGGAGTCTGGAAGACTTTTTCGCGATGGTGGGACAATAATTACCTTTTGGTACCAGCGAACATATATCTCGATCCGAACAGGGATTTTTCAGGTGCTAAATGGCAGACGGGGCGGTTGATTCAGCCGTTTTTTGCAGCTCTTCACCCGTTGGGGTACTTTTGCTTTTATAACGCCGCCGGTGCAATGATACATAAACTCGGTGGCGATCCGTCCAACCCACCGAACGGAAATTACATCCTGACAATCCAGCCAGACAACAACATGGTTTTGTACCGCTGCGACTTTCTCGGCAATCCGTTTGGCGGAGCTCTCTGGGCATCCGGTTAGTAAATTCCAAAACGTTTTCGAATGAGTTTCTTGGCACCTTCGAGCGTCGGTTCGGACCACAAGAGCCACCGAGACCAAAAACCAGCGGTGCGAACGCCGTTCATTCCCCACTTTTCGTGACCGCGTCTGTGACGCACAAGGTACCTCTTCATTCGCTCGGGGTCCTTGTGAATCGTATAGTCCGAGTATCCCATTTGACCAAAGTCAACGTGTCCGCCGTCTTCGAACGTTACTCGAAACTTTTTGTTTTTTCTGGGACTCTTCTCGAGAGTCACCTTCATCCTACTAGTATTAAACAAAAAACTCGCAGGGTACTCCAAGAATGGATGACTCTGAAGACCACCTTCTCACGTCCCTCAAGGTGATTTCCATGATTAAAGAGGGTCAAAAGGTCTGCGTACGAAACGGTCACCTGACGCTCGAGATTCAGTCTACGGGCCTCGTGGCGTCCATGAGGCGGTGGCTCAATAAAGATTCGCGGACAGCCACAATCAACTACATAAAAAGCGTCATCAACAACTCGATAGTCATGTCCAAGACGCACCGGAATCAAGATTCCGTCGAAAAGCTCGTGATTGGCATGAACGAGTCTCTCACTGGAATAAACAGTCTGATTGTCACGTACGCCGAGGACGCCACCGTCGCTGCCACGCTCCAGGTTCTCCACAACAGGATAACAACTGAATTAAAAGTTCTGAACGACATGTAACCATGTATTCAGCGTGCGTGTCTGGAAAGTTTCCATCCATTGAAACCATGTGTGATTACGGACTGTCTGGTTTCAAGGGCAACCCAGTGGCGCTCTTCGAGTGCTACAAAATTCTGGTCCAAGACGGACTCACCGAAAACGAACTCACGAGCGCCATGGAAAAGGGCAATCTCACCAAGCTCGTCATGGAGAGCCCCAGGGTCCAAGAGAGTCCGTATTACCTCGAGCTCATGGCGCACGGGGGAGTCCACGTTCCTCCCAAGGAACACTTTGAGTGTGAGACGTGCGGATTCTACTCCACGTGTAAAAGGTGCGGATGCGCTTAGAGATTTTACGTGCGGGTACTACATGGAGGACGCTGGTAAACGCATCCTAGAAGCCCGAGCGTGCAACTCCAAGGGTTCGCTCTCGTGGATAATCCCGCTTGACAAGGTTGAGTCGACCGTCAAGGAGTTTCAGGCGGTTCATCCGAGCGTCAAGCACACCGTGGGTCCAGACTGGGACGACGACACGCTGTATCGCATCAGGTTCTCGTGGGAGCCTGGTAAGTTTGGGGTGGTGACTCCACTTAAAAAATAAAAACGTTGTGTAACCAAATGAGCTATCCAATTGTTTCTTGTTACATGTGCAAGACTGGTAACAAGGAATCAAAAGTGGCACGAGTCTGAACTCGTCTACAACAACTGCCACTGCTGCGCCGAACGCCGACTCATACGCCAATTGCTGCACGAGTGCCTAAAAAAGGGGTTTCGCGAACGCGATTTCCCAAAGTGGCTCCATCGCAAGTACGGCGACCTCGTCGTGTGGCGCCCCAGGAGGGACGGAATCATGGGAGTGTCCATTCCGTGCGTCCTGTGCCGAAAAGAACTTGAAAAGTATCAGATTCAGTGGGTCGCGTTCACTGGTGAAAAGTGGGTCTACAGTAAAAGGGAATCGGAACTTCCACGGTCGATACCGACCCACAAACAAAAAAGATGGCTGTTTACTTCTTGCGCGTGATTCCGAGCGTCTTTTCCAGGTTGTTCGTGTCGCGTTTCAGAGGCTTTTGCCTCTTTATCTTGAGCGTATCGTTCGTCGTGCTCGACATTGAAATTTCTTGAAACTTGGTGTCGAGGTCGCCCTCGGTCGGAGCCCTGACTTCGTACTTGGTTACAACCTCTTGAATGTGGTGAACCTCGTCGGGCATCTTGACAAAGACCCTGGGACCAGTCTCGCTCAGTTTACGAAACTCTTCTATGGAAAGGGGCCCTCCAAACTCCTTGAGCGCGTACCGACTCGGGGCGCACTTTATTGGGGCA
>Ga0214921_10005243_pt1 | contig 18447 bp, 19 predicted proteins | sample LL1505_MetaG_FD_177992 | JGI IMG/M metagenome (GOLD analysis project Ga0214921, IMG submission 177992) | Freshwater microbial communities from Lake Lanier, Atlanta, Georgia, United States - LL-1505 | ecosystem: Environmental > Aquatic > Freshwater > Lake | place: USA: Georgia | collected... | reverse complement strand
TATAATAAACAAAAAGAGATATTATGAGTATAATGATTGGTCTTCCCTGTAGTGGAGGAATTGTAAGTGAAAAAACAACTCTTGGATTGTTTAATCTAGGAAAACTTCTAGTCAGAAATGATGTAGATCACGGATTACTTACTCTTACAAACTCATCTTTGATTACACAGGCACGATCAAAGATTGCTAATTTTTTCATTAACAATACAGAACACGAGTATTTGTTCTTTTTGGATAGTGATATTGGATTTAATTCAGAAGATGTGCTAAAATTACTGAGTTATAAAGCAGATATTGTTTCTGCGGCATATCCAATGAAAATCATACCCGAAAGGTATTGTATTGATGTATTACAACCAGAGCATCGTGTAGGTGATTTGGTTAAGATTGGTGGAAATGGAATGGGATTTGTTTTAATTCATCGTAATGTTTTTATTAACATTGCAAAAAAATATCCAGGTCTTAAATATATTCCATCTGATTATCATAGTGATACTCCACATACAGAAGCAGAAATGAATAATTCATATCACTATTTTGCAGAACACAGAACTGAAAATAGTTTTATGTCTGAAGATAAAAGTTTCTTTCATAGAGCACAAGAAGTCGGACATACTATTTGGTTAGATACAACAATTAAATTAAATCATACTGGTTATCACATTTATCAAGGTTAGAATTATGAAATCTGGTGCAACTGAAACTGCTTATGTTTATCTTTCAGAACATTATCAATTCCCTGATAATGTTTTTGTTTCTCACTTACCCGAAGAAATTAAAAAATCAAATCATCCTTATAAGATCTTGTGGGCACACCACGCATACGACCAACCAGTTTTTGTAAACTTCGATCATAATACTGTTAATCATATTGTCTCACCTTCCCAATGGAACAGAGACCAATTGGTGAAATATCATAATGTCCCTGAGTATAAGATTTCGGTTATTCCAAATGGAGTTGCAGATATCTTCTCTTATTCTGATAAGAAAACAAAGACTATGATTTATACTTCTATTCCATATAAAGGACTAGAAGTACTTGCAAGAATTATTCCAAAAATACATCAGGTACACCCAGACGCAAAGTTTAAGATTTTCTCATCAATGTCTTTGTATGGTCCATCTAACGATCAGTTCATTACACTTTACGATCATCTAAAAACTTTACCATATGTTGAGTATTCTGCAGCAGTAGATCAGGCAGAACTTGTTCCTCATTACCAAGAAGCAGCATTTTTTATTCATCCTAATATTTGGGAAGAAACATTCTGTGTTTCTATGGTAGAGGCAATGAAGTCTGGTGCCTATCCAATCATTACAAATATTGGAGCACTTGCAGAAGTTGCAGGAGAAAATAATGCATCTGTTGTTCCAATTGATGGAACACCTACATCTAAAGGATATCAGGTTACTGAAGACTTTATGAATAGTTTTGCAGATGCTTGTTGTTTAGCACTGGATTATTATGATAAGGAACAAGACTACTATCATAAAGTCTCAAAAATTATTTCCGATCAAGTTTCTGAAAAATATAATTGGAAAAGAATTGCTGAACAATGGGAGACTTTGATCTCTAATATACAAAACAATCAAATAGATACTCCACCAGTGTACTATTGTATGGTGAGTACTCATAATTCTGAGGAATATACTGATCTTGCCATAAATTCTTTTTTCAGAAATACTGAATTCAGAGAACAGGATAGATTTTTTCTAATTGATAATGATGGTAAATATCAACTAACTCAAAATAGGGATAAGATTACGATTATTTCTAATCATCAACCTAAATCATTTGCCGAGAATATGAACTTTATAATGAAACTTGCTTTCATTGACAAATCAGATTTCTTCGGACTTAATAATGATCTATTCTTTACAGAAAACTGGAATAAAAACTTTGGAACAAGAAAAACAATTTCAGTTCCTTTGTGTAATCAAAAATTAACTGGAGAGTTTGGTGATCTAAAAATCAAATCTGCAATGAATATTAATGATTTTGGTGGAAAAGAAAATGAATTAAATGAGTTTGTAAAAACTATTGATCCTCAAAAAGTTAATATCAATAAAGAAATTCTTGGCTTTCATTGTTTTCATATTCCTTATGAAGTTTTATCAAAAGTTGGATTTTTTGATGAGAAATTTGTTAATGGTGCAGAAGATATTGATTATCGTCTAAGAGCATATGAACTTGGATTTGATATGGATGTAAATTGTAGTTCTTATTTACTTCATTTTTATGGTAAATCAACCTGGAGAAGTGGTGAGACTAAAGATAGTACTTTAACCAGAGAAAAAAATTATCGAAAATACTTTGAGAAAAAATGGGGTAAGAGTGTTGCAGATCAATTACTTGCCAAAAGTTCAGTCACTTAAATCAAACCTATATAATACGTTATAATTCTTATGAATTTGGAAAAACTTATGACTACTGAAAATACTGCCTTGACTTACACACCAATTGACGCACAACGAGCAGTTGTTGACAATGACTACCTAATGTTGGCATATGAAAATGCGATGAAGTGGGAGGAAAGTGATAAAGAAATGGCACAGGGAAGAACTAACTTCCAACTTGAGAAATTCATTGGTCTGAATACTCATAACATTTCTGTTTCCTTCGAGCACATTCTCAAAGAACGTCGCATTATGGCAACAGGTTATATGTATAAATTGATTGAGATGAAGGAGAAGGTACGTGAGTTTGATTATAAGTGGAGTAATGTAGAAGATAAAACCAAACCATTTATCTGGGAATTCGGTGGTGGTGGACCTGGTGGTGGTAAAAAACTCTGCTGGTTTGATATGGATGAACTCGAACTTACTCATTATTTGAGATCTTGTGAACTGGAAATCCGTGATCGTCTACATCAGATGGAGCACCTGGATAAGATGCTTGATAAACTGGTAGAACAAAATGGTGGAACTCCTCCTACCAGAGAACAGTTCTTGGAAGAGAACCAAGAATACTGGGATACTCGTCTTGCAGAACAGGCACTGGATGATTTGATGTCAGCACAAACTGGTATTTCTGGTGCAAATCTTCAGGCAATGCGTAGAGCATCAGGTCCTTCGATGGTTGATGAAAGAAATAACTTTAAGGAAGGTTATCTGCCAATGAATAAACTTCTTGACCCACAAGGAAGACTGGAGTTTATCAATGATCTTCAGGGTAAGGTTCTCAAGGGTTATGAGAAAATTAGTGGAACTGATTTGGGTTATGGTGGTGCAAGTCCAAAAATCCAACCAGCAAAAGATAGAAAGCAAATTACTGGTGATTATACAGAACAATGAACCAAGAGGTTATAATTGTTGATGACCTTTATGATATTGCTCACCAGTATCATAAAGGTTTCTTTGAGAACGAGTGTATAATTAGTGATGAGACTAGAGGTAAAATCTCACAAATTTTAGGAAATAAAATTGAGATCCTTGAGGCATCAAACGAAGTGCTAACAGAAGATAAGATTACTGATGTATGTGCTCATTTGGGATGTGATTGGATAGCAGTGATTTATTTGAGTTTGCCTCTTGCATCTTTTGGTGAACTTGGATTAAAGTTTTATTCTCATATTGCAACGGGACTTGAGACATTCCCAACCGAAGAAGAACTAAAAGTTTATGGTATCAGTAATGATAAACTTTCTGAAGTTTTTAATTCTGATTTGAGTTTGTGGAAAGAGTATGGAAGTATTCCTGCGAAGTATAATCGAATGATATTATTTCGTGGTAATCGTTGGCATTCTTATGGTAAAGGATATGGAGATACTCTAAATACTTCTATGTTGTACCAGAAGATAATTATAAGAAATGGCTGATACTCGTGGGATTTTTACACTACAAGAAATTATCCCAATAAAACTGGAAGACCAATGGGTGGCATTGAGTGATGTATGGATTGCTCCTAGTCCTTTTATAGCAACAGCACCAAACACTGGATATTTTGGTGGTGGTCTTGGTCCATCATCAACAATGGATAAGGTGACTTTTACATCAGACACCACAGCAGCAGTTCCTGGTGCATCATTAACTGTTGCTAGATCTTTGTTGGGAGCAACAGGAAACTCAACATCGGGTTACTTTGGTGGTGGTTCTCCTGCAGTATCACTAATGGATAAAGTTACTTATTCCACTGATACCACAGTAGCAGTTCCTGGTGCATCATTAACTTCTGCTCGTATTCGAGTTTCTGCAACAGGAAGTTTAACCGCAGGATATTTTGGTGGTGGTACTAATCCTGGTCCGTTTAATACAATATCATCGATGGATAAGGTCACTTATTCGACTGATACTACAGCAGCAGTTCCTGGTGCTAATTTGGTTGTTGCTCGTATACAATTGGCAGCAACAGGTAACTTAACTGCAGGATATTTTGGTGGTGGACTTGATAGTGGACTTAGTTGGGTGCCAACAATGGATAAGTGTACTTATTCATCTGATACTACCGTAACAGTTCCTGGTGCAGCATTGAGTGCTGCTCGTCGTTATCTTGCTGCAACGGGATCATTAACCGCAGGATACTTTGGTGGTGGTTCTTCTCCTGGACCAGTAGTCACAATGGATAAGGTAACTTATTCATCAGATACTACAGTAGCAGTTCCTGGTGCAAACATAAGTGTTGCTAGGCAAGGTTTATCGGCAACAGGAAACTCATCTAATGGATATTTTGGTGGTGGTGAACCTGGTTCTGGTGCAGCATCAACAATGGATAAGATCCAGTATTCTACTGATACAAGATTGCCAGCAATTCCTGGAGCAGCATTAAGTGCTGCTCGTAAGTATCTTGCTGCTACAGGTGCCAGAGCAAATGCTCTTCCACAACCAACTTACTTCAGTCCTGCACCTCCTTCTACTTCTACCTCTACTGCTACTGTACCTATACCAGGTCTACCAAACACTGGATACTTTGGTGGTGGTTCTATAGGATCTTCGCCTGGAAAGACCACAATGGATAAGATCACTTATACATCTGATACCACTGCAGCAGTTCCTGGTGCGGCATTAATTGGTGGTAGATATTTGTTAGGGGCAACCGGATCTTCAACAGCAGGATACTTTAGTGGTGGTACTCCTTCTGTAACAATGCAAAAGGTTACTTATTCCACTGATACTACAGCAACACTTCCTGCAAATTTAAGTGCTACTAGATATGGTCTTACAGCAACAGGAAATACAACAACAGGTTACTTTGGTGGTGGTCGTGCTGATCGATCAACAATGGATAAGTTGACTTATTCATCAGATACAATAGTAGCAGTTCCTGGTGCATTTTTAAGTGTTGCAAGAGCATATCTTGCGGCAACAGGGAACCAAACAACAGGTTACTTTGGTGGTGGTGCTGGTCCTGGTCCAAGATCAACGATGGATAAGGTTACTTATTCATCAGATACCACAGCAGCAGTTCCTGGTGCATTTTTAAGTGTTGTTAGGCAAGGTCTTGCAGCAACGGGATCCTCAACAGCAGGTTACTTTAATGGTTCTGGCGATGTAATAATGGATAAGGTCACTTATTCTACTGATACCACAGCAGCAGTTCCTGGTGCAAATTTTAGTGTTCCTAGACTTTTTCCTGGGGCAACAGGAAACTCAACCAATGGTTACTTTAGTGGTGATCGTAATTCACTTTCATCATCAATGGATAAGATTGATTATGCCACTGATACTAGATTGGCAGCAATTCCTGGTGCCGCATTAAGTGCTGGTCGTTATGCTTTTGCCGGATCAAGTGCCAGAGCAAATGGAGCACCAACAACAACAACAGTAACCTCAACAGTATCAACAATATTAAGATATTCTGATGCCTCTGCATCTCCTTTAAGCACTGGGTACTTTGGTGGTGGTGGTGCTCCTGCTGCAGTAGCAACAATGGATAAGGTTACTTATACATCAGACACTACCGCAGCAGTTCCTGGTGCAGCATTAAGTGTTGCTAGATGGAGTGCTGCAGCAACAGGAAACTCAACATCGGGTTATTTTGGTGGTGGTGGTCCTGGTACAAGATCAACAATGGATAAGGTCACTTATTCCACTGATATTACGACAGCAGTTCCTGGTGCATCATTAAGTGCTGGTAGATATGGTGCAGCAGCAACAGGAAACTCAACCAATGGATATTTTGGTGGTGGTTCTGTTCCTGGTCCAGCAGCATATTCAACAATGGATAAGGTCACTTATGCATCAGATACCACAGCAGCAGTTCCTGGTGCCGCATTAAGTGCTGCTCGTAGATATCTTGGAGCAACAGGAAACTCAACTAATGGATACTTTGGTGGTGGGTATGCCGCACCTAATTACTTATCAACAATGGATAAGGTTACTTATTCTACTGATACACGATCAGCACTTCCTGCCACAGGATCTTTAAGTGCTAATAGAAATGGAGTTGCAGCAACCGGAAACTCAACAGCAGGATACTTTGGTGGTGGTGGTCCTGGTCCATTATCAACAATGGATAAGATTGATTATACATCCGATACCAGAACGACAGTTCCTGGTGCTAATTTAAGTGGTCCTAGATCTGGTGTTTCTGCAACAGGAAACTCTATCAATGGTTACTTTGGTGGTGGCAATAGTCCTTCTACTATTGTAGCAACAATGGATAAGGTCACTTATTCTTCTGATACCACAGCAGCAGTTCCTGGTGCAGCATTAAGTGCTGCTAGAACTTATCTTGCAGTATCAAGTGGTATGGCAAATGGACTTTCACAACCCCCAGCAGCAACACCAACACCAGGTCCTGCTATCGTATAAGTAGTGCTATAATAAACAAAAACATATTATGAAACGCAGTATTATTGTAATTGATAATTTTCATTCCAATCCAAATGAAGTTCGTCAGTTTGCCCTAAATCAAAAATACCCAGAACCAGAAGATAGTTATACATATCCTGGCAAGAACTCAGATGGTGCATATTATCCATCAGAAGTTCATCAGAAGTTTGAGAGTATTCTCAATCGCAAGTTAACTCCAGCAAGACCAAACGGATACTTTAGATTATCATTAGAGAAAGATACTTATAGGCAAGACGTTCACGTAGATCCATCCTGGGAGTTTGGTGCCGTATGTTATCTCAATTCACCAGAGCAATGTATTGATGAGGGTGGAACATCTTTTTGGATGCATAACAAAACAAAGTCTGAAAGATGCCCTCAAACCGATGAAGAGGCAAAGTATCATAATTATTCGTGTTCCAAAGAAGCTTGGTGGACTACAGTTTATGGTGAAGGATTGGATCGTTCTAAATGGACTAGATACTTTCTCTCACCAATGAAGTATAATCGTCTAATACTATTCAGAGCTGATTTATGGCACTCTCATAATTATAATTTTGGAGATAGTTTAGATAATGGTCGTCTGGTTCAGTTGTTTTTCTTTAATCCTACAGAATGGTAAAAATGAATAAAACTTATTATTTTATGGCAGGTCTTCCAAGATCTGGTAGTACATTATTAAAAAGCATTATCGATCAAAATCCAAATATTCACGCAAATCCAGTTAGTCCAGTAATGGAATTGATGTACTGGAACGACCATTATTTTACTGATAGCGAACAGTATCTTGGATATCCAAAACCAAAATCAGCACATAAAGTTATCTCAAGTATCATAGATAATTATTATTTTGATACAGAAGAACCAATTGTCATAGATCATTGCCGTGCCTGGAGTAATAATATAGAAAGAATTAAAACTTATATCACACCAAATCCAAAGATTATATGTCCTGTAAGAGATGTACTAGAAGTTCTTACATCTTTTATTACAATGGTTCATCGTAATTCAGATCAGGTTTCTTTTATAGATCAGCATTTAATTGAGAAAGGATTTCCAGTAAATGATGATAACCGTTGCGATTACTTGATGAGTAAGGAAGGTATTGTAGAACAAGCACTTTGGGCACAGTCACAGGCATTTATTCGTGGTGATGATAAGAAGAACTTATTGATGGTAGAATATGATGATTTGGTGAATTCTTCTGATGAAACAATGAGAAGAATATATGAGTTTTTAGAACTTGATTATTATCAGCACGATTTTGGAAATGTAGAAAATAAGCACAGAGAGATTGACGATCAGTGGTATCTCAAAGATATGCATCACGTAAGAAAAGAAGTTAAAAAGAAATCAAAGAAACCAGAAGATGTATTGAGTTCTTACATTCTAAATAAGTATAGCAACTTGGAATATTGGAAATATTCCGATCATAGGTATTATTAAGAGATGGCAAATACCAGAGGAATTTTTACTTTAAGTGATATCCAGGAGAGAGTTTTTTTAAGTAACTGGGTTCCTCAGAGTGATGTATGGATTGCTCCTAGTCCTTTTATGGCACCACCACCAAACACAGGTTACTTTGGTGGTGGTTCTGATGGTGTAGGGTATTCATCAACAATGGATAAGGTGACTTATACATCAGATACCACAGCAGCAGTTCCTGGTGCCAATTTAAGTGCTCCTAGAGGTAGTACTGCAGCAACAGGAAACTCGGGTGCAGGTTACTTTGCTGGAACTTCTCCTGCATATTATTCAAGACTTGATAAGGTCACTTATTTTACTGATACCACAGCAGCAGTTCCTAGTGCTAAATTAAGTGTTGCTAGATATTATTTTGCGGCAACAGGAAACTCAACAGCAGGTTATTTTGGTGGTGGTACTACAGTATCAACAATGGATAAGGTCACTTATTCATCCGATACCACAGCACAAGTTCCTGGTGCATCATTAAGTGCTGCTAGATATTCACTTGCAGCAACAGGAAACTCAACAGCAGGATACTTTGGTGGTGGTGCTAATGGTGCTAATGTATCAACAATGGATAAGGTCACTTATTCGTCTGATACCACAGCAGCAGTTCCTGGTGCATCATTAAGTGCTGCTCGTAGTTATCTTGCAGCAACAGGAAACTCAACAGCAGGTTACTTTGGTGGTGGTCATACTGGTGCTAATGTATCAACAATGGATAAGGTTACTTATTCGTCTGATACCACAGCAGCAGTTCCTGGTGCATCATTAAGTGTTGCTAGATATGATCTTGCCGCAACAGGAAACTCAACAGCAGGTTACTTTGGTGGTGGTGCTAATGGTGCTCCTTATCCAGTATCAACAATGGATAAGGTCACTTATTCATCAGACACAACATCAGCAGTTCCTGGTGCAATTTTAAGTGTTGGTCGTCAAAGTCTTGGAGCATCAAGTGCCAGAGCAAACGCACTTCCTAGTTCTCCTTATGTAGCTACAGCACCTCCTTCTACTTCTTCTTCTACTGCTACTGTACCTATACCAGGTCTACCAAACACTGGATACTTTGGTGGTGGTCGTCCTTCTGGTGGTACATCCTATTCAACAATGGATAAAGTGACTTATTCTACTGATACCACAGCAGCAGTTCCTGGTGCAAACTTAAGTGTTGGTCGTCAAAGTCTTGCTGCGACAGGTAACTCAACAGCAGGATACTTTGGTGGTGGTATTACTCCTGGGTTTGCTGCATTCTCAACAATGGATAAGGTTACTTATTCATCAGACACCACAGCAGCAGTTCCTGGTGCAAACTTAAGTGCTGCTCGTGGTTATCTTGCGGCAACAGGATCCTCAACCAATGGTTACTTTGGTGGAGGTTTTACTACTGGTATAGTATCAACAATGGATAAGATTACTTATTCATCAGACACAACAGCAACAGTTCCTGGTGCATCATTAAGTGTTGCTAGATATTATCTTGCGGCAACAGGAAACTCATCGGCAGGTTATTTTGGTGGTGGTGCTACTCCTGCTACAGTATCAACAATGGATAAGGTCACTTATGCAACTGATACAACAGCAGCAGTTCCTGGAGCAAACTTAAGTGTTGCTCGTTATGGGGTTGCAGCATCAAGTGGTATGGCAAATGGACTTACACAACCCCCAGCATCAACACCAACACAACAAACATATACTGTATTGGTTCCAGTACCAGATGTTGGTTACTTTGGTGGTGGTTATCCTATTAATCCATACAGTGATCTAATATCAAAGATGAATTTTTCCATTGATACCTTATCTGAGGGAGTTAGTGGATTAAATGTTGCTAGAGGTCTTCTTGCAGCAACAGGAAACACAACCGCAGGATACTTTGGTGGTGGTAATGTATCAACAATGGAGAAGGTTACTTACTCATCTGATACTACAGCAGTAACTCCTGGAGCAGCATTAAGTTCTGCTAGATATTATCTTGCGGCAACAGGAAACTCAACTGCAGGATACTTTGGTGGTGGTGGACTTAATCCCGGAAACACTAACGGATCAACAATGGATAAAGTTACTTATTCTTCTGATACCACAGCAGCAGTTCCTGGAGCAAACTTAAGTCTTGCTAGGCAACGTCTTGCAGCAACAGGAAATTCAACAGCAGGATACTTTGGTGGTGGTAGTCCTGGTCCAAGATCAACAATGGATAAGGTCACTTATTCATCAGATACCACAGCAGTACTTCCTGCTACAGGAACATTAAGTGCTGCTCGTCATGGTCTTGCAGCAACAGGAAACTCAACAGCAGGTTACTTTGGTGGGGGTGGTGCATTTTCAACAATGGATAAGGTTACTTATTCTTCTGATACCAGAGCAGCACTTCCTTCCACAGGAGCATTAAGTGCTGCTAGAAAATATTTGGCAGCAACAGGAAACTCAACAGCAGGATACTTTGGTGGTGGTGAAAATCCTACTGGTGTAGGGTCTTATTCAATAACGGATAAGGTCACTTATTCTACTGATACAAGAGCAATACTTCCTGCAGCATTGAGTGTTGGTAGTGGTAGATATGCTTATGCAGCAACAGGTCCTCTGGCAAATGGACTTCCCTCATCACAAATACCAGCACCAGTTTCATATAACGTATAAGTAGTGCTATAATAAACAAAAAATATTATGATTGATAACCCACTTTCTTATGTTCTTGTAAGACCAAATATTATTAACGAGCACGGAATAAATGAACTTCTGTCTCATATCAAAGCATCATCCTCCACAGACTTATCTGTTTTTGATCCACACAAATCAAATGAAACTGGTGGAAAGGAATGGATTGTAAATAAAGAAGTTAGAGATACTCAAATTGTAGATGCAGGTCCATTACTTCCAAATCTCATTGAGTTACTCCGAAATACTGTAAGAGAAGTCATCAATCCTTTTTATGGTGTAGAAATCAGTGAAAGTGAAATCCCACAAATACTTTCTTATAGTATCGGAGGTCATTATTGTCCTCATATTGATGGTGAGTCCTTATGGCAAACACCAGACGGAGAATTGATTTGGAAGAAATCAGTGGACCGTGATATTTCTATGGTGTTTTATCTGAATGATGATTATGAGGGTGGAGACTTTGTGTTCCCAGATCTTAAAATTAGAGTTAGACCAGAACCTGGAATGTTAGTTTGCTTTCCTTCTAATCATCATTATAAGCACGGTGTAGAACCAGTCACAAAAGGAAAGAGATATAGTATTGTTTGTTGGGCTCAGGTGAAAGGATTTCAGTCACTGGACGAACAAAACAAAGAACTGTCTCAAAAATACGGCATACTCATAAATAACTAAAAGATTTTTTAACGATGCAATACATTAAGCACTATTGGGTAGATAATATTAGTAATGAATATTGTTGCCATACAAATAATCCACAGGAAAAGAGACATCCAAACAAAGAGTTTGCTGGATTAGATGTAAAAATCTGGTTACAGGATGTTGATGGTATTGATGTATGTCTTTCTGAAGTACCAGATACAACTTCAGTATCTACAGTGACTGATGAGGGTGGAAAGAATTGTGTTAAGGTTCTTACTTTAGAAGAGTTTAATTCTGTTGCAACTCCTTACTTTGAGGCACAACAACTCTTTGGAGAAGCAATGAGTGAAGAAGATGAAGATCTAAAGGCAGAGAAAGAAGCAGCAGCAACTACCAAATACCAGGAAGCAGTTACAGCACTTAATGCTCTGTAATTAGATATAACTTATCTTCAAACGCAACAGAGTGATTTTAGTCGGGTTTTGATATCTTGTCAACACTTGACACTCAAAAATCTTTGATGTATGATGTATAAGTCTTCACAACTTTGTATCTTTGAGTTGTAAGACCCGTCCTTGTGGTGATGGACGGTTCTATGAGTGGTACACGGGGGGCAACTGCCCCCTTTTTTTCTGCTATGATTACGGAGTAGTCAAAAGCAAACCAGATGTCCGTAAACCTAGAAGTCAAGGGTGCTCTTGCCAAATGTCTGGCAACTGAGAACTTGATTATCGAGCATAAAAAAGTCCCGACTGCGATGTTCGATGTGAACCGTCGTGTGCTTACTCTTCCTACTTGGGATAAAGCATCTGCGACTGTGTATGACCTTCTTGTAGGTCACGAAGTGGGTCACGCATTGTTTACGGATAATGTGGATTGGTCTATTGATTATCCAGAAGTCCCCAAAGATTTTGTAAATGTCTTGGAGGATGTGCGAGTAGAAAAACTAATGAAGAAAAAGTATGCTGGTCTTTCCAGAACTTTCTTCAATGGTTATAACGAACTCAATAGTGATGATTTCTTCTCTACAAAAGAAGAAAACCTTGACGAATTGTCTTTTATTGACCGTATCAATCTTTACTACAAGATTGGAGCATTTCATAACATTGCTTTTAATGATGATGAAGACCAGTTTCTAACTCGTGCTTCACAGACTGAAACCTTTGATGAGGTGCTCCAACTTGCTCGTGAGATTGTAGAGTTTGTAAAACATAAAAAGGAGAAACCAAATCTTCCTGAAAATGATACGGAGCAATCTTCTAGTGCTGATGGTCAAGAACCAAACTCTTCACAATCTTCTCAAGGTTCTGGTAGTGATACTCAAAACAACCAGGAAGAAGGTGAGGGAGAAGGTCAGGGTGAAGGTGATGGTGAAGGAGAAGAATTCTCTAACTCCACAGAAGCACCAGAAGGTGGTGGAAATGGACTTGACCCAAGTAATCAACACAAAGAAAGGAATGAGTTGGAGTCCAAAACTTCAAAGTCTTTTGATGAAAAATCCAAAGACCTTGTAGATAGGTATTCCCAGGAAACCAACTATGTTGAACTTCCTGAAATGATTCTTGAGAATATGATTATTCCTAATGAGTTTATTCACAACAAAGCAAAGGAAGAGTATTCTAGGACTGATGTGAATAAGGATTTCTTTGCTCTTGCTTGTAAAGAGTATGCTACTTACAAGAAATCAGCAGAAAAAGAAGTATCTTATCTGGTGAAAGAGTTTGAGTGTAAGAAATCTGCCGACCAATATGCTCGTGCCTCTACTGCTCGTACAGGAGTTCTAGACACGCAGAAACTTCATACCTATAAGTTCAATGAGGACTTGTTTAAGAAGGTCTCTGTAGTTCCTGACGGTAAGAATCACGGTCTAATCTTTATTCTGGATTGGTCTGGTTCTATGAATAACTTTATTCTAGATGCTTATAAGCAACTGTTGAATTTGGTTTGGTTCTGCCGTAAGGTGAATATTCCTTTTGAAGTTTATGCTTTCACTTTGGATTGCAGTGCTTATATGGAACTACAACCAAATCATCCTCCTATTTACAACAAAGTAGCAGGTGTTGTAGCACCAGAAGCATCATTCCGTTTGATGAACTTCTTTACCAGTAAAACGAATAATCGTGTTCTTGAAGAACAACTCAAGAATATCTGGACTGCTTGTTATGCTTATCAAAATCGTAGGGGTGTTGTCCCTCGTCATCTTGAACTCTCTGGTTCTCCCATTGGTGAAAGTATTATGGCTCTTCACTCTTTGATTCCTGATTTTCAGGCAAAGAATAAACTTCAAAAGGTCAATGTAATCTTCTTGACTGATGGTGAAGGATACCAAAATGCTGTAACCAAAGAGAAGAAGACTTACGATGATACTTATGTTGGTATGACGAAACATCACAAAACTTCTATTCGTGACCGCAAGTCTGGTCGTGTGTATCGTAGTTTTGATTACAATGGTTTCCCTCAATATGCTAAAATCCTCCTAGAAACGGTGAAGGATAGGTTCCCTACGGTAAATCTTATCAACTTCCGCATCACTCCTAGTCGTGATTTCCAAAGTTGCTACCGTTGGTATGGTAATGGGTTTGAGAATTATGAGAGTGCAAAAGTAGAATACAAGAAGAACCAATGTATCAGTTTCAAAGATACTGGTTTTGATCAGTTCCATGTGATTGCTGCTACTTCTCTCGCACAAGATGAGGACTTCAAAGTAGAAGAAGGTGCTTCCAAAGCACAAATCAAAACTGCTTTTGTGCGAATGTTAGGTAAGAAAAAGACCAACAAAAAACTCTTGGGTTCTTTTGTTGACCTGATTGCCTGATATTTGGGGGAGTATTTAATACTCCCCTTTTTTATAAATAACTAAAAAAGTAGTTGTAAGATGAACTCACAAGAACTTCGTGCCCTTCAAGAAGCTTATAATCAAGTTTATGATGAAAGTTATAAAGACCTTGGAGATAAAGCAAGAGACAGGGGACATCAACTATTAAATAAATCAAAAAAAACTGCTACTAGGGGTAGTATATATTCTGGAGTAAAACCAAGTAATACTCCAGAAGGTGAAAAATTGCAAAATAGAGCAAGCAATCAATTTGCTGTTAGTGCGTTTCACAATCCAGAAAAATCACAAGCAAAATCAGCAGCAAACAAAGCAAAAGGTGAGAATAAGAAAAAGGCATTTGGGAATAGGTTAATGAGAAGTGATGGGCAAGGAATTAAAGATAGTTATGAGTATGACCTCTACGACATCATTCTTTCACACCTTCTTGATGAAGGATATGCTGAAACACAAGAAGCAGCAGAAGTCATTATGGTGAATATGAGTGAAGATTGGAGAGATTCCATTATCGGTTGAAGACCACTTCCCATACTGTCCCAAGGTGCCCCCAAGGCACCTTTTTTTATGCTATGATTACGGAGTAATCAACCAAACACTATGACCGACCAAGCACTGATTATCTTGAAAGAAAAATTCGGCACTGAATTTGGTGCTGATGCTGTGAAAGAAGTTGCAGCACAACTGAATACTTCTTATGCTACTCTTTCCAAGTACCTAAACCAGTATAAGGTTAGTCGTGGTAAATGGAACTTGGAAGCAACTGTTCAAGATCTAGAAGATACTTATAATTCTCCTGCTGTTGAGGGTGTTGCTACGATGTCTGCTGTTGTTCAAAATCTTATTCCTGAAAAAGATGATACCTTCGTCAGCTTTGGTAACTTTACTGATATTAAAAAGGTTGTTCAATCTCGGTTGTTTTATCCTACCTTCATTACTGGTCTCTCTGGTAATGGTAAAACTTTTGGTGTGGAGCAATCTTGTGCCCAACTTGGTCGGGAACTTATTCGTGTGAATATCACGATTGAGACTGATGAGGATGACCTGATTGGTGGTTTCCGTCTTGTCAACGGAGAAACTGTGTGGCATAATGGTCCTGTGGTTGAAGCAATGGAACGTGGTGCTATTCTTCTCCTTGATGAGATTGACTTGGCATCTAATAAGATTATGTGTCTTCAATCTGTTCTGGAAGGTAAAGGTGTCTTCCTGAAAAAGATTGGTGTTCACGTTGCTCCCAAGGCAGGTTTCAATGTCTTTGCGACTGCAAATACCAAAGGTAAGGGTAGTGATGATGGTCGTTTCATCGGCACTAATGTGTTGAATGAAGCATTCCTAGAACGTTTCCCAATTACCTTTGAGCAACAGTATCCTACGATTGCGATTGAGACCAAAATCTTGACAAATGTTGCTCAATCACTTAAAATTCCTATGATTGGTGAGCACACCGATTTCATCAAGCACCTTTGTAATTGGTCTGATATTATTCGTAAGACCTTTGCCGATGGTGGTATTGATGAAGTGATTTCTACTCGTCGTCTGGTTCATATTATCAAAGCATATTCTATCTTTGGTAAGAAAGACAAAGCACTTAAGGTTTGCCTTAATCGTTTTGATGACGAGACGAAAGCAACATTCGTTGAACTCTACGACAAAATTGACGCAGAATTTCAACAAAACAACACAGAAGAGGGTTAATCCCTTTTTCTGTGATATATAGAACAACCTTTGCCACTTTTTCTTCCTATGACACAACTTTTTCTAGATAAAGATGCAGATATGATCTACGAAGATCTTCAAGAAAGTTATGCAGAAGACAGTCCAGAGGAAGAATATAGAGAGGATAGAATGGACCAAATGATTTCAAGGTATGGGTACTGATATGACAGACACAAACATTGCCAATCAAGAAACAAAACAGTCCATTAAAAAAAGAGAAGATTTTGAGCAGTTTGCCAAATATCTTGGTTTAGATTACGATGACTACATTGCTTTTTACGAAGAAAAAGTCATTGACTTTGACGATTACTCAAAGTAAAATATAAGAGGGAACTTTCTCTCTTTATGTCCCAGTAACTCAGAGGACCAGAGTATCCGCCTTCTAAGCGGTTTGTCGTAGGTTCGAATCCTACCTGGGACGTTGTTTATTTTTATAATGCTTATGACCACTGACGGATACATTAGTAGTGATGGAACTTGGGCAGCAGTGCCCTGGTACGGTAAAAAGTACATTTCCATTTATAATGGTGAGCAGATTTGTGTTCATCATAGCCTTGAAACCGCAAAGAAATTTATTCAAAAGGAAATTCGTAAAAAATGATTAGTGTAATTGAAACCTTTCAACAAAACGAAAACCAAATCTATGTTCGTGGTATTGTTGAAGATGTGATTGAGATTTATCCAGCAACATTACAAGACCCACCAGAATATGGTCCAGCACTTTGTGAAGCAAGTTTTGAACTGGATGAAGATGAAATTATACCAGAAGGTGAAGATGCTTTACTTGATTATCTCAATGAACTTTATCTTGATTGGAGGATTATAGATACTAGTGATTATAATCCTGGATTTACGGAATGACTAAAGTTCTTATTACTGGTGGTGCTGGGTTTATTGCCCATCACTTGATTGGACAAATCCTCTCTACTACTGATTGGGAAATTGTAACACTTGATCGTCTTGATTATAGTGGTAATCTCAATCGTCTTCACGATCTGATGCTCTCATTTGATCCTGAAGTTCGCAAACGTGTTAAGGTTGTTCATCATGATTTGAAGGCAGAGATGAACCCACTTGTTTGTTCTGAAGTTGGACAAGTGGATTATATCCTACATCTTGCTGCTGGTTCTCATGTGGATCGTAGTATTGATTATCCAATGGAATTTGTGTTGGATAATGTTGTGGGAACCTGCAACATTCTTGAGTTTGCCCGTAAGCAAACTAACTTGAAACGATTTATTTACTTCAGTACTGATGAAGTCTTCGGTCCTGCTCCTGATGGCATCAAGTACAGGGAGAATGATCGTTACAACAGCACCAATCCTTATAGTGCAACTAAGGCTGGTGGAGAAGAACTTGCAGTAGCATATGAGAATACTTATGGACTGCCTGTGTATATTACTCACACCATGAATGTGTTTGGTGAACGTCAGCATCCTGAGAAGTATATCCCGATGTGCATCAAACGCATTCGTGATAGTGAAACTGTGACTATTCATAGTGATAGTACTCGCACCATTCCTGGTTCAAGGCATTATATTCATGCCGAAGATGTTGCAAGTGCTGTATTGTTTCTAACTGATAAGGAGTTTATTGAAACTACCTATGGTGGTGCTAAGTGTCCCAAGTTTAATATTGTTGGTTCGGAAGAACTTAACAACCTAGAACTGGCACAGATTATTGCTGATGCACAAGGAAAAGAACTCAAGTATGATCTTGTAGACTTTCATTCTTCTCGTCCTGGTCATGACTTGCGTTATGCTTTGGATGGTGATAAGATGAGAGAACTGGGATGGGAACCTGCTAAATCTGTGCGGGAAAGAATTAGTGAAGTGGTAAAATGGACACTTCAAAATGAAAGATGGATTACTCTTTAGTTGAAAATTATAAAGTTTAAATAATAAAAGTATCTTTACATAATAAAGAAATGACTACATATTATTTTTGGTTTGGAATTTTTATGTTTATTGGATACTTAATCGTAACTGATGATAGTGTTGCTTATGCTTTCACATTAGTATCAAAACTTATAAAGTTCCAATACGAAAAACAAAAGTGGTGGTTGCTTCATAATCCAAGAAATCCAATAGTGAAATGGTTTATGTGGCGGAGAGCATTACGAATTGCGAAGCAACTTGAAAAAGAATTCAAAAAGTGATATAATTAGTATTGTGTTTATTCGCACACATTATGTCTAGAACTAATCGCAATCTTGACGGAATGCATAGGGGAGCACTTCGTTTTCCACATACCTTTAACGAAATTAAACAGTTGGATGGAATCTTACACGAAGAAGACTTGGAGGGTCTTCCAGTTTCTGGATTAAATCATATGAGAGCACGAGAGCATCAGTTGCCGACTGCTTGGGA
>Ga0214921_10005241_pt1 | contig 18452 bp, 16 predicted proteins | sample LL1505_MetaG_FD_177992 | JGI IMG/M metagenome (GOLD analysis project Ga0214921, IMG submission 177992) | Freshwater microbial communities from Lake Lanier, Atlanta, Georgia, United States - LL-1505 | ecosystem: Environmental > Aquatic > Freshwater > Lake | place: USA: Georgia | collected... | reverse complement strand
GGGCCAGGTCAGGCCGCAGCCGGCCAACCTGCTGCCCCCCGGCCCCCCGCCACCCTCGAATTCCGCAGCATTGATGGCAGCGGCAACAACCTCAGTGACCTGAGCCAAAACAGCACCGGCGACAGCTTCAGCCGGATTGGCCCCGCCAATTTCAGCGATGGCCAGCGCAGCTTGGTTACCAACCTGCCCAATGCGCGCACCGTTAGCAACCTTGTGGTGGCCGCAACCACCGAAGAAGCGGAAACCCCCAACGACAGGGGCCTTTCCGGAATGATGTATGCCTGGGGACAATTTATAGACCACGACATCAATTTAATCAAGTCTGATGGCATCAATAAAATCAGTATTCAGATCCCCAATGGTGATCCAAGTATTTCCGGCAGTATCTCCCTAACCCGCACAAAAGTTGATCCGCTCACCGGCCTGGCCATCAACAATGTGACCGGCTGGATTGATGGCTCCATGGTCTACGGATCTGATGCCGTTACCGCCGCCAGCTTGCGTAATGCTGAGGGTTATATGCTTACTTCCGCTGGCAACAATCTACCAATAGCAAATGGTGCATTTCTGGCCGGAGATATCCGCGCCCAGGAAAACCCGGATCTCACAGCGCTGCAAACACTATTTGTTCGCGAACACAACCGTCAGGTGGATCTGCTCAAGGCGGCCCATCCCGAATGGAGCGGCGATCAACTTTATAACCAGGCCCGGGCGATTGTGGGGGCAGAAATTGCCCATATCACCTACGGCGAATTCCTACCAAGCCTGCTGGGGCGCGGTGCAATTAGTCGCTATGAGGGCTACGACCCCACAGTAAATACGTCGATGAATGAGGAGTTTGCTGGGGCAGCATTTCGCTTTGGCCACTCGATTGTTTCGGCAAATCTGCAGCGGCTAGCTGAGAATGGCTCGGCGGTTGGTCCGGATCTGAGCCTCAAAGATGCCTTCTTCCAAACCACCTCAGATTTTGCCGCCAATGGCGGTGCCGCTGGCTTCCTGCGCAAGCTGGCCAGCGATGTATCCAACGAATTGGATGTTTTTATCGTTGATGATTTGCGCAATTTCCTAAATGTGCCTGGCGCCAGCATGGACCTGGCCGCCATCAACATCCAACGGGGTCGCGACCTGGGCCTGGGCAGTCTTAATCAAACCCGGGTGGCCCTCGGTCTTAAGGCCTACACCAGCTTCGCGGAGATAACCAGTGATGCATCAATTGCAGCATCACTGCAGGCCGCCTATGGCAGCGTAGACAATCTGGATCTCTGGATCGGTGGCCTCGCCGAAAACCATGGGCAAGGGGCCATGGTGGGTGAAACCTTCCAAATAATCATCGCCAACCAATTCGAAGCCCTGCGCGATGGAGACCGCCTCTGGTACGAAAACCAGGGATTTGATCGCCGCACCCTAGATCAAATCAACGACACAAAACTATCCGATCTGATCCTGTTAAATACCGATGTGAAACATATTCAAGATGATGTATTTAGATACGTGGATCGCCACGGCAGTGATTCAGTTGTTGATCCCAGCGTGCGTCAGCTATTGATCGGCAAGGATGGCTCAGACATCCTGGTGGGGGGCAATGAAAACGACATCCTGGTGGCCGGTCTCGGTAATCAGCAACTAACCGGTGGCGGCGGCCGTGACCAGTTTGTGCTCAGCCAAGGGGGCATTCAGGCACGGGTCACTGATTTCACCCCCGGCCAAGATCGGCTGGTGTTTGAACAGGCCCTCACTCGCGATCAACTGACCCAGGGGCTCAGCATCAGCGGCCAGGGGGCAAATCTGCTGGTCAGTTTCCAAGGGGCCAATGTGACCCTGGTGGGTGTTGGCGCTAACCAGCTGCGCCCCGACGACATCTTGGCCAAGCTCTGAGCAGCAGCAGTAGCCCCGCAAGGACTGCCAGGGGGATTTCCCCCCAGCGGTCGTAGGGGGTTAGCCCCAGGCGGAGTTCCAAGCCCAAGGGGGCGGTGAGTGCTTGGCCCAGGGGCAGTTGGCCCCGCACCAGCCCCTGGCCATCAATTACGGCGGAGGGGCCGGTGTTGGCCACACTCACCAGCCAGCGGCCGGTTTCGATCGCCCGCAACTGGGCCAGGGCCAAATATTGCTGCTGCAACTGGGCTGGATAGGGGTCGAGGTTGGCCACCACCAGCAGCCACTGGGCCCCATCCCGCACAGCCTGGGCCAGCCCCGTGCCATCAGACAACTCGTAGCAAATCGCCACCCCCACAGCTCCCATTGGTAGCCCTAGGTGGCGGGACGGCAACCCAGGGCTCAGCCCCCCCACCGCCGACAGGCCGCTCCAGTTCAACCACTCGCCCCCAGGCACCCATTCCCCCAGGGGCACCAGCCGATGCTTATCCAGCCACCGGCTGGGCTCCTGGGCCCCCTTGGCAATCCAAAGCACACTGCTGCGTTCCTCCAAGCCCTCCCGGCGAAAGCCCCCCGCCAAGATCGGCACCGCCGCCGGCTGCCGCAAGGGTTGGCCCAGCAGCAGCGAGCCTTCCGGCAGAACCACGGCCGCCGCCCCGTTGCTGCCGGCCTCCAGTTGGGCCTGATCCAGCAGGGCCAACAAACGCCGCTGCTGGGCCCACTCAAATTTCTGGCGGGTGGGCAGGGCCGGTTGCACCAATTGCAAGCGCAACCCTGGGGCTGGCGGGGCGCCAACTTCCCCAGCACCCGCCGCCGCCAAGGCCCCCCAGCCCAGCCCATGGGCCGCCAAGATCAGCAACAACAGGGCCGCCCAAGCCCGCCGCCACAACAGCCAACTAATAAGTAGCTGTACCGCCGCCACCAGGCCGGCACCGCCCAGGGCCGCCAGCCCCGCCAGGGGCCGATCCAGCGGCAGGGGTGCCACCCCAAGGCCCAGCCAAAACAGCGGCAACCGCGCCAGCAGCACCTCCGCCAGCCCCCAAACCAAGGCCGCCAAAACGGCCGTGGTCCAACGCCGCGGACCAAGCCCCTGCACCATGGCGCCCCAGAGGGCCACCAGGCCGCCCCCCGCCAGGGCACACACGGCCAATACCGCCCACACCAGCGGCAAACTCAAGGGGGAGGGCACCCCCAGCCAATCCAGGGGATGGAGGGCCAGCAGCCAGCGGTGGCTCACCAACACCGCGGCGGCGCCCCAGGCAAAACCAGCCCGGGGACTGGCCCCCCAAAGCGGCACCAGGGCAAGCCACAGCAGCGGCAACCAAGCCTGGGGGGGCAAGGCAAAACCGGCCAAAAGCCCGGCGGCAAAAGGTAGCAAGCGATACCAATTCTGAATTGTTAGCCAATCCTTAAGCGAATTGGTATCGATCCTTAGCCCGGGGTCCTGGTGATCCCTCATACATTCGCTGGTGTCGTCCGATGCATTCGGCCATGGTTGCCAGCCCCCAGCGAGACGCCAGCCGAGACAACTTAGGCCTTCGGGAATTGCTGGAAAGCAATTTTCAAACCCGCAATCTGATCCCCATGGCCGCCGGCAGTCCGGTGCCCCTGCTGAAGGACCACGTTTGGCTCGTGATTCGGGGCATGACCAAGCTGGTCACCTCTTATATGAGTGGCGACGAAGCCCTGCTGGGCCTGGTGGGTCCCAACGAGCCCTTTGGCGCTCCGCTGAGCACGGTGGAACCCTATGAGGCAGTAACCCTGGCCGACAGTGATCTGCTCTGCCTGCACTGGGACGAATTGCTGGAAGATCCGGCCATGGCCAGGGCGATGTTCCTGGCCATGGCCCGCCGCTACCGCCAGGCGGAATCGCTGCTGGGCCTGATGGGCATGCGCAGGGTGGAAGACCGCCTCTGCGGCTTCCTCGAGCTGCTGGCCCGGGACTATGGCCAGGCCGGCCCTGGCGGCAACCGCATTGGCGTGCGACTTACCCACCAGGAATTAGCCAGCGCCCTAGGTACCACAAGGGTCACGGTGACCCGCTTTATCGGCCAGCTGCGCCAGCAGGGTTGGCTGCAGATCGAATCGGGCCGTTATCTGGTTTTGACTGGCAAGGCTCGCTAGACCCCATAGGAAAGCCCAGGCCCCATGGATCGTGATAACCCGCTGCAGCAGCTTCTGGTGCGGGGCCTCGGCACCACCAGCCTGGTGGTAGACCGCCTGCGCTCCGTAACCCAGGACTGGGTTTTAAGTGGTCGCCTTGATCCAAACCAGGCCAGTGCCCTGGTGGATGAGGTCACCAAGGCCCTGCGGGGGGACAACCCAGAAGCGGAAAAACAGGCGGAACGCCAACTGGAACGCAACCTCGACCAGTTCCTCCAAGACATGGGCTTAGCCCGCCAACGGGAGGTTGATGAATTAAGGGGCCGCATCGACCGGCTGGAACAACGCCTGCGCGACAACAGCCCCTGAGAAAAGCCTTGCCCCCGGCAAGTGCACTGACAGAATCCCCCTATCCCCTCTTGGCACCGCTGGCTGCTCCCATGCGCGACATCCTGATCAGCTCCGCTGTTTGTGTGGCCTGCCTGCTGGTGGCCCTGGCCAGCCAATTGGTGGCCCCCACCCCGGTGGGCGCCAGCGCCCCAGCGCCAGCCGCCGCTCCCCTCAGCCGGCCAGCGGCGGCAGCAGCGGTGGCAGCACCGCTGGAACTTGATCCCAGCGACCCCAACCCCCGTCTTTTTGCCATGGCCCCCAACGACCTGTCCCAAGCCAAGGGCAAAGCCGCAGACTTGCTCGGTGGCGAAGACCTAGTGGCCTCTAAGGAACGCACCACCCCCTCCGGCCTGAAGATCACCGACCAGGTGATCGGCACCGGGGCCGAAGCCAAAGCCGGCGACAAGGTGTCGGTGAATTACCGCGGCAGCCTCACCAACGGCAAGGAATTCGACAGCAGCTACAGCCGCAACGAAGCCTTCACCTTTCCCCTTGGGGCCGGCCGGGTGATCCGGGGCTGGGATGAGGGGGTGGCCGGCATGAAGGTGGGGGGCAAGCGCAAGTTGGTAATTCCCCCCGACCTCGCCTACGGGGAACGCGGCGCCGGCGGCGCCATCCCCCCTAACGCCACCTTGATCTTTGAAGTGGAACTGCTGAAGGTGAGCCCCTAGGCCCACCTTCAGCACATTTAGAAATCAGATCAGATCGTTAAGATCACCCCGCCGCTCCCCTTACGTCTCCCCCCATGGCCCACACCCTTCCCGCCCTCCCCTTCGAGCTCAACGCCCTAGAGCCCCATATCTCCCGCCAGACCCTGGAGTTTCACCACGGCAAGCACCACGCCGCCTACGTGACCAACCTCAACAATCTGGTGGCCGGCAGCGAGCTGGAAGGTAAAAGCCTGGAAGAAACGATCCTGGCGGTGGCTGGTGATGCGGCAAAGGCAGGCGTTTTTAACAACGCCGCCCAGGTTTGGAACCACAGCTTCTACTGGCAGTCGATCAAGCCCGCTGGCGGTGGCCAACCCACGGGCGCCCTGGCGGACAAGATCACCGCTGACTTCGGCAGCTTTGAGAAGTTTGTGGAGGCCTTCAAGGCCGCCGGCGCCACCCAATTCGGCAGCGGCTGGGCCTGGTTGGTGCTCGACAACGGCACCCTCAAAGTGACCAAAACCGCCAATGCGGATCTGCCCCTGGCCCATGGCCAGAAGGCCCTGCTCACCATGGATGTGTGGGAACACGCCTACTACCTCGACTACCAAAACCGCCGTCCCGATTACATGACCACCTTCCTCGACAAGTTGGTGAATTGGGACTTCGTGGCCGCCAACCTCGCCGCTGCCTGATCAGGCCAAGGCCCCCGGCAGCACCGCTGCCGGGGGAATCCACATGGCATCGCCATAGGAGAAAAATCGATACTTCTGCTCGATGGCCTCCCCATAGATGGCCAGCAGCCGCTGGCGGCCGATCAGGGCACTCACCAGCAGCAGCAGCGAACTACGCGGCAGGTGAAAATTGGTGAGCAGCCCCTGCACCACCGCAAAGCGATAGCCCGGTTTGATCACCAGATTCACAGGGCCCTGGTGGGGCACCAGCTTTCCCCCATTAAGCGCTGCCACCGCCTCCAGGCTGCGCACACTGGTGGTGCCCACCGCTATTATCCGCCCGCCCCGGGCCCGGCAGGCCGCCACTGCCGCCACCAACTCCGGGCTCACCTCCACCCACTCGCTGTGGAGCTGCAACTGGCTGAGGTCCTCTGTTTCCAGCGGCCGGAAGGTGCCAAGCCCCACATGCAGGGTCACCGTTGCCAACTCCACCCCCCGGGCCTGGATCGCCGTTAGCAATTCATCACTGAGGTGCAGCCCCGCCGTTGGGGCAGCCACCGCTCCAGGCTTAGTGGCGTAGCGGGTTTGATAGCGCTGGTTGTCGCTGGGGTCGTGGCTGTGGATATAGGGCGGCAGCGGAATAGCGCCGTAGCGCAGCAGCAAAGGCTCCATTTCAACGGCCCCAAGGGCCTCCGGCGGAAATTGCAAAATTCGGCCCCCCGTGGCGGCATCACTGCCCAGCACCTGCAACGCCAGGGGGGGCTCCCCATCGGCCATCAGCTCCAGCCCGTCGCCGGCCCTAAGCCGTTTCGCCGGTTTAGCCAAGCAAAGCCAGCGGCCCTCCCCTAGCGGTTCCAGCACCAATAGCTCCACCGCTCCGCCGCTGGGGCGTTGGGCCCGTAGCCGCGCCCGCAGCACCCGGGTGTTGTTCACCACCAACAGATCACCGGCCCTGAGCTGCTCCTGCAGTTGCCACACCGTTTGATGCTGGGCGCCCTCGCCGGGGCCCACCGCCAGCATTCGCGCCCCATGGCGTGGTTCCCAGGGCCGCTGGGCAATCAGCTCCTCGGGTAATAGATAGTCGTAGCTTGATAACTGGGTATCCAGCGGGGCATCGGGCGGGGCATCGGGCGGGGCATCGGTCTGCCCATTGAGCTCGCCAGCGGGCAACCCCATCAAATTTCCAAGGGGTAGGGCAGGGAGGTAAGGGCACAACTGCCATCCTTACGAAGGGCATTGCGCAGGGGATGGCTCACCTGGTCAAACAACCAGCCGCTGATGAACTTACGGGCCACCGGAGTGGGTAACACCACCGTTATCCTTTGGCCGGGATTATCAATTTCCAGCTGTTTGAGATAACTAATAATCGGATCAATGATTGATCGGTAAGGACTTTCCAAGATCTCCAGGGGCTGCTCCCCCACCTGGGCCTGCCATTGCTGTTGCAATTGCTCTTTATCCACCCCCTGTTGCTGCACATGAACCCCCAGCACCCTCGTGGCAATGCCCTGGGCGTACTCCACGGAAGCTCGCACCGCCAGATTCACCTCGGTAACCACCACCAGGGCAATTCTGGTGCCGCCCTGGTCAGCCATTGGCTGGGGCACCACCAGGGGGCCCAAGTTGGCGGGAATCGTGAGCAATTGCCGCTGGCGCTTGAACACGTATTGGAGCTTTAGAAAGGCAGCAACCACAACGGGAATCGCCACCAGCACCACCCAGGCCCCCTCCGTGAATTTGCTCACGGTGATCACCAGCAGCACCAGGCCGCTGGCCAGGGCACCGCTGCCATTCATCAGCAAACTGCCCAGCCAACCGCTACCCCTTTCCCGCCACCAATGCAGCACCATGCCCGCCTGGGAAAGCGTGAAGGCCGTAAAGACCCCAATCGAATAAAGCGGTATGGCGTTGGTGGGATCCCCATCAAAAATCACCACCAACAGACCGGTAATTAGCACTAAAGCGATGATGCCGTTCTGGAAAACCAGCCGATCCCCCACCCAACGCAACTGGGGCGGCAGGTAGCGGTCTTGGGCCAGGAGGGCCGCCAGCCGGGGAAAATCCGCAAAGGCGGTGTTGGCCGCCAGCATCAGAATCAAGAGGGTGGAGCCTTGCAGGAGTAAAAGCAAAGGGCTACCGCTACCAAAGATCGCCACGCCCAGGTCTGCCAGCACCGTGCGGTCGTTATTTGGCAGCACATGGAAACCCTGGGCCAAGGAACTGGTGCCGATAAACATCACCCCCAGCAGTACCCCCATCACCATCAAGGTTTGCCGGGCATGGCGGGCCTCTGGTGCCTTAAATACCGGCACCCCATTGGCAATCGCCTCCACCCCGGTCATGGCGGCACAGCCCGAGGAAAAGGCCTTCAACACCAACAGCAGGCTCAAACCTTCCGTAGCCCGAATCGCATCCACCGCCGGCGCCGGCGGCGCCCCCCCCTGCAACAACCGCAAGCCACCCATCAGGATCAGCAGCAGCATCGAAAAGACGAAGGCATAGGTGGGCAGGCTGAAGGCCCTGCCCGATTCCCGCAGGCCCCGCAGGTTCACCCAACCCACAATTAAGAGCAGTACGAGGCTGAAGGGCACCGCGTAGGGCAATAACTGCGGCACCAGGGAAGTGACCGCCTGGGTGCCGGCCATCAAACTCACCGCTGCGGTGAGTACGTAGTCGATCATCAAGGCCGCTGCCGCCACCAGGCCGGGCTTCTGGCCGAGGTTGCTAAGGGCAACTATGTAAGAACCCCCACCATTGGGATAGGCCCGGATTGTTTGCCGATAGGACAGCAACACAATCGACAAAAGCACCACGATTGAAATCGTGATTGGCAAAGAAAAAGAGAGGGCAGCCACCCCGGCAAAGGCAAGAATCGCCAGGGTTTCCTGGGTGGCATAGGCCACCGATGACAGGGCATCGGAAGACAGAACCGCCAGGGCCTCAGTTCTGGTGAGCCGTTCCTGGCCACTCAGCTCACTGGCAAGGGGTACCCCCAACAACAGGCGCGATAGCTGCGGCATCAGCGGTGCTTGAAAGCAGCGGGCTCCACTATGGAGACCAATGTTTAAAGGGCGAGGCTTTCAGGACGATTGGCGATCAGATCCGCCAGGTCCTTGAGGAAACTGGCCGCATCGGCGCCATAAATCACCCGGTGGTCGGCGGTGAGGTTCACCTGCATCTGCCGCTTAACGGCAATCGAACCGTCGGGGTTAGCTACCACCACCGGCCGGGAGCCACCCACCGCCAGGATGGCGCCGGTGCCCGGGGGCAAGATCGCATCAAACCGATCAACTCCAAACATCCCCAGGTTGGAAAGGGTGAAGGTGCCGGTGCTGTATTCCTCCGGCTTGAGCTGCTTGGTGCGGGCCCGGGCCACCAGGTCAGCCCAGCTGCGGGAAAGGCTGTAGAGATCGGCCCGGTCGGCCTGGGCCAACACGGGGGTGAGCAAACCGCCGTCTTCCATGGCCACCGCCACCGCCACATTGATGGCGCTGGGAAAGCTGATGCCGGCATCGCTGTAGGCGGCATTCACCCGGGGATGACGCACCAAGGCCAAGGCCACCGCCTTGGCCAAAAGAGCCGTCATCGTGACGCCCTTGGCTTTCACCTGTTTATAGAAAACGTCGAGTTTGTCGGTGGTGATCGTGTAACCCACCCGGAAGGTGGGGGTGGCCAAGCTCGCCACCATGTTGCGGTTCACCGCCTGCTGCAGGGTGCTGAAAGGCAGGGTTTCGCCGGGGGCAGCGGGGGCGGCCGCCGGGGCCGGGGTTGAGAAAGCTGGGGCTGGGGCTGCGGGGGGGGTACCGCTGGGGGCAGCGGTCAAGGGAATGGTGGGAGGGCGACCAGCGGCCTTTTCCACATCAGCGGCCACCAGGCGGCCGTGGGGGCCGCTGCCCTGGAGACCGTCCAAACGCACCCCCAGCTGCTGGGCAAGCTTGCGGGCCCGGGGGCTGGCCACCACCCGGTGGCCATCGCCAGCCGGAGCTGCGGCCCCAGGCACGGGGGCAGCTGCCGGCAGCGGGGCCGCCACGGGAGCTGAGGCCCTAGGGGCTGGGGCGGCGGCAACAGGGGCTGAGGCTGGGACCGCCGCAGGGGCACCCTTTGCCTGGAGCTCCTGGAGTTCCGCTTCGGTTTCCACCACCAAACCAATGGTGTCGCCCACCGGGGCGCTGCTGCCGGCGGGCAACAGCACGGCGCCGAGGAAACCCGCCTCAAACGACTCCACATCCATGTCGGCTTTATCCGACTCCACCACCAGCACCGATTCGCCGCGCTCCACCCGGTCACCGGGCTGCTTTAGCCACTCGACAATCTTCCCCTCAGTCATGGTGGAACTGAGGGCGGGCATGAAGATCTCGAAGGTGGCCATCCGCCGCTTCAGCACAAGGATCCGCGGATCCTATCCCCGCAGCTCAGGCGCCTTCGCTCACGGCCTGCACCACCCCATCACGCACAACGATGGCGGCCTGCAGTTTTTCCACAAGGTTGTCCCCCACCTGGATGGCCACGGTGCTTTCCAGCTGCCCCTGGTCAACGATCTGCTCGAATTCAAGGCCTTGAACGGTGGCCTGTTGGTCCAGCAGGTTGCGTTTCTGCTCCTCCAATTCCGCCCGCTTCGCAGCCACCTGCTGTTGCACCCCAGCCACTTGTTCTTGGATGCGGGGGTCGAGGGGGTTGGCACTCTGGCGCCGGATCTCCGCCACCACCTCCTGGCCCTCCTGTTCCAACTGGGCCAACTGCTGATCCGTGGTGGAGATGGCTTGGCTCAATTCACGTTCAGCCTCCTCCTTCCACCGGGGCGTCACCACGGCGCGAACGGTGATATTGCGCTTGATCGTGAGCTGATCGGCCATGGGAGCTGGGGACGGCGCCCAAGCCTCTCAGCCCGCGTAGATCTGGTCAATGGCGGCGGCATCCCTGGCGGTGATCCGGTCGCGCCGTTGTTTAAGGGTTTGGGTGAGCAAACCGTTCTCGATGCTGAATGGTTCCACCAGGGCCAGCCCCAGCAAGCGCTCATCGGGCCGGGCCCCGGGCCGGGTCGCCAGCAACCGGTTGAACTCCCCCTGCAGCTCCTTTAGCAGCCCCGGCTTGGTGGGGTTCAGGGCCCCTGGGCGGGGCACCAGCAAAGCGGCCAGCCCGCGCCGATCTTGGCCCACCAGCATCACCTGCTCCACCAGGGGGCTGGCCGCCAGCCAATCCTCCAGGGGGCCCGGCTCGATGTTTTCGCCATTGCTGAGCACGATGGTGTCCTTGGCGCGGCCGGTGAGCTGCAGCGAACCATCCGGCAAGAGGCAACCCAGGTCGCCGGTGTCAAACCAGCCCTCGGCATCCAGCACCGCCGCTGTGGCCTCGGGCCGACGCAAATAACCAGCCATCACCTGGGGCCCCCTTGCCAGCACCAGACCCCGCTGCCCCCAAGCCAGCTGCCCCCTGGTTTCAGGATCAACGATGCGCAGTTCGGTGCCGGGCAGGGGTCTGCCGGCGCTGCCGCGGCGGTTGGCCCAGGGGCGGCGGCAGGTGAGCACCGGACTGGTTTCGGTGAGGCCATAGCCCACCAACAGTTCAATGCCGATCGCCTCAAAGAAGCCATCGATGTGGCTGGGCAGGGCGCCGCCGCCACTGATGGCGGTGCGCAGGCAGCCGCCACTGAGCTGGCGGCGCACCGCCGGCCAGAGCAACTGCTCCGCCAGGGCCGCCGGGGGCCAGCTCACCAGGGCCAAGGCCAAGCCCCTCAGCCGAGCCAAGGGAGACAACAAAGCCCCATCGAGGTTGCGCCACCGGCGCCAGGCCTGGGCCTGGCCGCTGGCCACGGCGAGGGCAAGCCGCACCAGGCGCTGCTTGGCGGAGGGCATCGCCTCCAACGCCGAGCAGAAACCGCCATGGAGCGCCTCCCAAAGCCGCGGCACACTGATCATGTAGTGGGGTTTTACCCGTTGCAAATCCGGCCGCAGCTGGCGCAGGTTGGTGTAGCTCTGGCCGCAGCCCCTAGAAAGCAGCAGGTAGCCGGCACTGCGTTCGTAGGCGTGCCAGATAGGCAACACACTCAACACCCGGTCCCCAGGCTGAGGGTTCACCGCCACCCCGAGGTTGCGCAACTGGTGCAGCAGGTTTGCCTGGCTGAGCGGCACCCCCTTAGGGCGGCCGGTGGTGCCAGAGGTGTAAAGCAGCGTTGCCAAGCGCTGTTCTGGGCCCACAAACGGTTCCAGCAGGGCCCTGCCCTCCCCCAGGGCCAAGAAGCCAGGCCAATCCAGCAGCGGCATGGCCAGGGGTTGGGGCAAGCCAGCGGCGGCAGCGGCGGCCTCCCCCTGGAGTAGCAGCACAAAGCGCAGGCCCTGCAGCGCCCCAGCGGCCTGGAGCGGCTTGACCAGGGCCGGATCCTCCAGCACCAGGGCCACCGCCTGGCTGTCGGCAAGGATGAAAGCCAGCTCCTCCAGGGGCGCCTGGCTGCCCCGCACCGCCGCGGCGGCGCCCAGCCGCATCAGCCCCTGGTCCACCGCCAACCAGCGGGGGCCATTTTCGGCAAACAGCCCCAACACCTCGCCGGCCCGCACCCCCAGGCTTTGGAAACTGGCGGCCACGGCGCCAATGCGCTGGTGCAACTGGCTAAAGCTGAGCCGCTCGGCCGCCGGCCCATGGGCCTGGTCTAGGGCCAGCAACTGCCCATGGCGCTCGGCCAGCCGGGGCCAGAGGCCATCGATGCCGCTCAGGTCACTCCAGTCGGGCTGGGCAGCTAGGGCCTGTTGGTCTTGGCGATCACCGCCCCAGCGCACCCAGGCCTGGCCCATCTGTTGCCCCATCTGCCGCCATAACAGTGGCCAGAGTCTGCTCGCCGATCGGCTCGATCAGCCCCCAGTTGAAACGGCTGGCAAAGGCCTGGGCCAGGGGGGCCCGCAGGGCCGCCACCGTGAGTTCCGGCCGCCATTGGGCCAGGCGGCCCACCGGCAGGTTGAGGCCACAGGGCTGGATCGCCCCAAACCCAGTGAGATCACAGTTCACATTCAGGGCCAGGCCGTGCTGGGTCACCCAGCGGCGCGCCCCCACCCCGATGGCTGCCACCTTCGCCCCCTGGCACCACACCCCGGTGAGCCCCGGCCGCCGTTCCCCCGCCAAGCCCAGCACCTCCAGCAAATCCAGCACCACCCCCTCCAGCTGGCGCAGGTACCAATGCAGATCACAGCGGTGCCGCTGCAGATCAAGCACCGGATAGGCCACCAATTGGCCGGGCAGGTGGTGGGTCACTTCGCCGCCGCGGTCAAGCCGATGCAGGGGGGCAGGGGGCCGCTGGGGATCGAAGTGCAAAAAGGCTTCGCTGGCGCCGCGGCCGAGGCTGTAGCAGGCGGGGTGCTCCAGCAGCAGCAGCAATTCCGGCAGCCGGGGCCTGGCGCCTAGATGGGCGCTGGCGGTGGCGCTGGCGGCGTCGGCGAGCAGGCGCCCCTGCCAGCGCCGCTGCCAAAGCCAGGCCTCCTCCAGGGGCACGAACCTTGAGAGAGCACAAAGGTATGCATCGGCCGATACCAGATCCATGCTGCCTTCCATACATTGCATTCAACCCTCAGTCCATTCCGGGAGGTCCCTGATGAAGCTTCTGATTCACGGCCGCAACCTTGAACTCACCCCTGCCCTGCGCGACTACACGGAGAACAAGCTCTCCCGGGCGATGGGCCCCTTCAATGGCCTGGTGCAGGAAGCCGATGTGCACCTGTCCGTGGCCCGCAACCCGCGGGTGCCCCAACAAACCGCTGAGGTGACCCTGTTTGCCAGCGGCACGGTAATCCGCGCCCAGGAACGCAGCGAAAACCTTTACGCCAGCATCGACATGGTGGCCAACAAGCTGGCCCGTCAACTGAAACGCCACAAGGACCGCCGCACCGACCACCACCACGGCCCCGACCTGGGCGTGGCCGAAACCGAGCTACCGGGCGATCTCCAGGGGGACCTGCTCCATGGCCGCACCGCGCAACTGCCGGCTCCGATGGTGCGGCGCAAGTATTTCGCCATGCCAGCCATGACCGTGGAGGAGGCCATGCACCAATTGGATGTGATCGACCACGACTTTTATCTCTTCCGCGATAAAGCCACCAACAGTCTCCAGGTGGTGTACCAACGCAACCACGGTGGATACGGTGTGATCCAAGCCCGCGACTAAACGCTTTGCCCGTTGACCGGCGCGACAGCCCCCCCCCCGATCTCGCCCCCCTGATCGACCACGCCCTGCTGGATCCCCGCCAGGGCCTGGGGGCGGTGGAACGCTGCTGCAGTGAAGCGCTCCACTACGGCTTTGCCGGGGTGTGCCTGGCCTCCCGCTGGATGCCCCAGGCCCGGGCGCTATTGGGGGAGCGAGGCCCCACCCGGCTGGTGAGCGTGGTGGGCTTTCCCTTTGGCGCTGTGGCCGCTCCGATCAAGCGGGCGGAGGCGGAATGGGCCACCGAACAGGGGGCCGATGAATTGGATGTGGTGCCCGACTTTGCTCTGCTGATCGATGGCCAGCTCACGGAGTTACACGACGAACTGGCGGCGATCGTGGAGCTGGGATTGCCGGTGAAGCTGATCCTGGAGGCGGCCCAACTGGAGGAGCAGGCGCTCCAAAACCTCGTGGAGGTGGCCCTTGATGCTGGGGTGGCCTTCCTTAAAACCGGCAGCGGCTACGGCCCGGCGGTGCAGGTGTCCCTGGTGGAAAAGCTGCAGCAACTGGCCGGCGGCCGCTGCAAAATCAAGGCATCCGGGGGCATCCGCACGCTCGACCAGGCCCTGGAGTTGGTTTGGGCCGGCGCCGGGCGGCTGGGCACCAGCCATGGGGTGGCCCTGGTGCAGGCCCAACGCCTGTGAACAGCCCCCGGGACCGCAGCCTGGAGGGGCTCTGCCTGCGCTGCGGTCCGCTAGGTGAAAACGACCGCCTGCTCACCCTGCTCAGCGCCGATGAGGGCCTGATCCGGCTGGCCGCCAGCGGCGCCCGCCGCCCCCGCAGCAGCCTGGGGGCGGCGGGGCCGCTCACCCACCTGCGCGCCCAGGTGCAACAGGGCAATGGCCTGGGGCGCCTGCGCCAGGTCACGGTGCTGCGCAGCTACACCAGGCTGGGCCAACAGCTAGACACCCTGGCCGCCGCCCAGTGGCTGCTGGAACTCACCCAACTGCTGGTGCCTGAAGGGCAATCGCTGCCGGGGCTGCTGCCGCTGGTGCTGCATCGCCTGGGCCAACTGGAGGCCCTGCTCGACGCTGAAGCCCTGGTACTTCGCCAGGAGGCCCTGGCCCTGGCGGTGCAGGGGGGCGTCCAGCTGCTAGGCATCGGTGGCTTTGGCCTGCCCTTGCACACGGAGCTGCCCAGCGGCGCAGCCCTGCTGCCCCCCATTGGCGACTGGAGCTGGCGCTGCAGCCTTTTACCCGCCGAAGGTTTCTATGCCAACCGCCATCCGGGGGCAGTTTTGCTGCTGAATGCATCAGAAATGGCCCTATTGCAACGGCTCTCCCGGCCGCAACTGCCGCGAAAAGCCTCGGGGGAACTGATGGGTCCCACCCCTGTTTGGGAGCGGCTGCTGGATCTGCTGGGCTTCTGGTGCCGCGAGCATCTGGGCCGCAGCCCCCGGTCCCTAGCCCTGCTGCGGCAAGATTCCCCAGCGGCCGCAATGCGGAAGACCGGGTGAGCGAGCAGTTAGATAAACCAAACGGTCTCCAGGCGGTTCTTGCCTTGCCTGGCTTTCGATTGCTCTGGCTGGGCCAGATCTTTTCGCAACTGGCAGACAAGTTTTACATCGTTTTGATGGTGTTTCTGATCGCCCAGAGTTGGGCCCAGGGCACTGGCATGGAGAACGGTCCCCTGGCGGATGCCGCCGAAATGATCCGGGGGAGGGGCATGGGCTCCGGAGCCACTTTCAGTGTGGGCAGCAATGGCGAAGATGCCCAGCTGATCACCCTGCTGGCCACGGGTATCTATGCGGCCAACACCCTGCCGGCCATGGTGCTCGGCAGCCTGGCGGGGGCCTGGGCCGACCGCTGGCCCAAGCGGGCAGTGATGGTGAGTTCCAACGGCCTCAGGGCCCTGCTGGCCCTGGCGGTGCCATTGATGTTGATCCCCGGGCCCAGCTGGCTGGGGCTGAGCTGGGGCTATTGGGGCCTGCTGGTGCTCACCTTTTTGGAATCCTGCCTCACCCAATTTTTTGCGCCAGCTGAACAGGCCACGATTCCACTGCTGGTGGAGCGCCCCTTGTTATTGCCTGCCAATTCGCTCTATACCGCCACCACCATGGCCGCCACGATCGTGGGCTACGCCATCGGCGAACCGGTGCTGCAGTTAATGCGCCAGACCCTTGCCCACATCGGCATCGCTGGCGGCGAATTTGCCCTGGTGCCCTTGGCCTATGGCCTGGCGGCCGTGGTGCTGCTGTTTGTGCGCCCGGAGGAGCAACCGCGCAATAGCGATGGGGTGAGCGTGTGGAGCGACATTCGTGAAGGCTTGGTTTTTTTGCGGGAGCGGGCCAGCGTGCGGGGGGCGGTATTGCACCTGGTGGTGCTCTACAGCCTGCTGGCGGCCTTGTATGTGCTCTCGATCAGCCTCGCCTCCCGGGTGGAGGGGCTGGGACCCACCAAGTTCGGCACGCTCCTGGCGATGAGCGGCCTAGGCCTGGCCTTGGGGGCCCTAGGGGTGGCGCAACTGGGGCATCACTTCAACCGTCGCCTCCTGGCCAGCGGCGGCCTGGGCACCATGGGCTTCTGCTTGGTGCTGCTGGCCCAGCTGCGCCCCGCCCTCGGACCCACCCTCTTGCTCTGTGGGCTGCTGGGCATCGGTGCGGCCCTGCTCGGGATTCCGGCCCAAACCACCATCCAGGAGGACACCCCAGAACACCTGCGCGGCAAGGTGTTTGGCCTACAAAACAACCTCGTAAACATCGCCCTGAGCTTGCCCATGGTGCTGGCGGGCACCCTGGTGGGCAACTTTGGGCTCAAACCGGTGCTGCTGCTGTTGGCCCTGGTGGTTTTCGGGGGGGTTGCTTTGGAACGGCCTTGGCAGAGGGGGTAGCCATCGCTGCTAGCTTCAGCAGCTGGACCGCCCGCAACGATTGATGCGGATCGCCTGGCTAGGGAAAAAGTCCCCCTTCTGCGGGAACGTGTCCTATGGGCTTGCAACCACCACAGCCCTGAAGGATCGCGGTTGCGGCATCAGCTTTATTCATTTCGATACCCCTGCCGCCCAATTGGGCCGGTTGATGCGTCCGGAAGAAAGCAGCGAAGTGCTTGAGGAGCTTGGGGGTCTAAGGGCCCAGGTGGATGAGCCGGAGGTAGCGCTGTCGTACCTGATGAAATCTCAGATGTACACGATCCCCTCACCTGGAGCCAGCCGCGAATTAAGGGAATCCCTGGAACGGTTGCAGCCGGATCTGGTGCACGCCAGCCTCACGCTCTCCCCCTTGGATTTCCGCCTGCCAGAGCTTTGCCAGCAGCTGGGGGTGCCGCTGGTGGCCACCTTCCATCCCCCCTTTGACGCCAGCCTGCGCAACATCACCGCCGGCGGCCAACAACTCATTTACCAGCTCTACGCCCCCTCCCTGGCCAAATTCGACCGGGTGATCGTTTTCTCCGAACTGCAGGCGGAGGTATTGGCCCGCCTCGGAGTTAAGGAAAAGTGTTTGGCGGTGATCCCCAATGGGGTAGATCCAAATATTTGGTGTCCGGGCCCCTCCCATCTGGCCGGCCATTTTTCCGGTCGTCGGGTGTTTCTGTACATGGGCCGGCTGGCCACGGAAAAAAATGTGGAGGCTCTGCTCAAGGCCTGGCGGCTGGTGCAGCCCGAGGGTTGTGTGCTGGTGGTGGTGGGGGATGGCCCCATGCGCAGCACCCTGCAGGCCAGCCACGACAGCCCTGATGTGGTGTGGTGGGGCTACGAACCGGAGTTAAGCCAGCGGGTGGCCCTGCTGCAGGCGGCGGAAGTGTTCCTGCTGCCCTCGCTGGTGGAGGGCCTATCCCTGGCGCTGCTGGAGGCCATGGCCACTGGCACCGCCTGTGTGGCCACCGACGCCGGCGCCGATGGCGAGGTGCTGGAGGGGGGGGCCGGCATTGTGATCAGCACCCAGGGGGTTACCACCCAGCTGCGCACCCTGCTGCCCGTCCTGCGCGACCAACCGTTATTAACTGCTGAACTGGGCCATAGGGCCCGCAGCAGGGTGCTGGAGCGCTACACCCTCAAGGGAAATATTGATGCGCTCGAGCGGCTCTACCAGGAACTGGTACCTGAGCCCGAACTGCCCCTGGCTGCCTAAGCAACGGCCAGGCCCTAAAAGCGCCACCAGGCCAAGATCACCAGCAGCCCATAACCAATCAAGCTGAATTGCTGCAGCCTTTGATCCCAACGGTCAATCCGGCGGACCAAGGCAGCACGATTTTGCTCTTCTATGGCATCCATGCGGTTGTAAGCCCAAATAAACAACACAAAGAACGACAACGTGACCACATAGGAGAAGGCATATAAACCATCCAAAAATGTGAGATAGGGAAGCGTGGGCAGGGTTTCCCTATAGGACTGCTGCAGAAACACCACCGTAAGCATCACCACCGGAGGGATTCCAAGGCGGTCGCTGGCAAGGGTGCTGCTCAGATTAGGAGTAAGCAACATCAACAACATCACAATTGCCAGGGGTAAAACCCATTTCACCAGGGCAGCCCAGGCATTAGCCCGATAAACAACCTGAAAGCTCAAACGACTGCGCACCGCCGCCTGGCCCATGCCAATGTGCGAGTTTCGCTGATAATTAACGCTCTTAAATGACCAGTTAAC